>Ga0256841_1002314_pt1 | contig 15316 bp, 10 predicted proteins | sample 356308metaG_FD_185971 | JGI IMG/M metagenome (GOLD analysis project Ga0256841, IMG submission 185971) | Hydrothermal vent microbial communities from Mid Atlantic Ridge, Atlantic Ocean - 356-308 | ecosystem: Environmental > Aquatic > Marine > Hydrothermal vents | place: Atlantic Ocean: Mid... | reverse complement strand
AAGCCCATTAGTAACTTGAAGACATCGAGCAGGCTCGACCAATGGGGCATGAATGGCATATCCAGCGCTTCACGGGCGCTGAGGCCGCTGGGGGGAAACCAGTGCCAATACTGTTCCGAGGCGAAAAAACCGATCAGCAGCACACCCACCAACATCGTCGGCACCGACCACAGCGCCAGCATGACGATGCTCGAACTGATATCGAAACTGCCGCCGCGATCGACGGCCGCGCGCACGCCGACCAGAATGGAAATGAGATAGATGACCGGAATCGTCAACACGTTCAGCAACAAGGTGATCGGCACCCGCTCGCCGAGAATTTCACTCACCGGCCGGCCATAGAGAAAACTTTCGCCCAGATCGATACCCTTGTGCCAGGAGAAATGGCCCAGACTGCCATCTTCATCGACCTCGAAACCGATCGGGGAAACGTTGTTCAACCAGCGCAGATATTGCACCGGCGCCGGCTTGTCCAGTCCATAACGGCGGTTGTAGTAGGCTTCCAGCGCCGCCTTTTCCTGCGGATTCATGCCGAAACCTTCCACCAGCGACTGCGCCGTGATGCCGCCTGGCGAGGCCGCCATGGTCACGAACACGACGATCGTGATACCGAGCAAGGTCGGCACCATCAACAGCAGGCGTCGGATGATATAGCTGAACATGCAGTCTCCCTGCCCTTGTCCGGCGAGGCCTCAGTATTTTTGTTCTGCCGCTGGCACGTACCAGCCGACCGGTGTTTCCGAAATATTCAGCCCGGTTTTCAACACCTCGACATTGTGCATGCGTTTGTCCACCAGCACCAGCGACTTGCCGCGTGTCAAAAATGTATAGGGCTGGTCTTCATAGAGAATACGTTCGACCTGCTGCCAAAGCGGCATGCGCTTTTTCTCGTCCACTTCGGCCCGCGCCTTTTCGATCAGCTTATCCAGTTTCGGGTTTTTGTAATTGACGAAATTGTCACCGTTGTTCTTGGTCTGACTGCTGTGAAAAATCTGGTAAGGGTCACTTTCCAGACTGCCGGACCAGCCAAGGCTGATGGCTTCGAAGTCTTTCTTGTCGAGCAGATCGAGCATCACCGACCATTCGGTGGCGCGCGGGTGCATCTTGATGCCCGCACGCGCATAGGCATCTTTCAGAAACAGCGCCAGCGTGTTGTACTGCTCGCTACCCTGTGGATAGACCAGATCAAATTCGAAAGGCTTGCCCGCGGCGTCTTCCAGTACGCCATCGCCGTCACGATCCTTGAAGCCAGCCTCCGCGAGCAATTGACGCGCTTTTTCCAGGCTCGGTTTGCGCGGTTTGAGATCCGCTGCGTGCTGGGCTGTCTGCGGACTGAATGGCCCAACCGCCGGTTCGCCATATCCCAGCATGATCTCATCGACGATGCGCTGCTTGTCGGTCAGATAGGTCATCGCCTGACGCACGCGCTTGTCGGCAAAGCGCGTCGGCTTGCCCTTGCGCATCTCGTTCCAGGCAATGTATCGATAACCAGCAGTGGGTGGCAGATATTCGAAATTGAGGCTTCTGGCCATCAATTTCCGATCCTTGAGCAGGTTGCGTTTGTACTCGCGTGGTTGCGCGCCGTAGACATCGATCTCGCCATTGCGATAGGAAGTCAACCGGGCGGTTTCATTCTCGATGAAACGCCATACCAGGCGATCGAAACTCGGCTGCACCGGGCCCCAGTAACGCGGGTTACGCTCCAGCTCCACCGAACCTTTGTCCGCCGTCCAGTTTTCACGGTCGGCTACCCGGTAAGGTCCGGAGCCGAACAGTAATCCCTTGGATTGATTGAACTGCTCCGGATGCTGCAGATATTTGCCATAGAAATGCCTGGCGAGAATGCTCATACCGCCAGCCAGTGACAGGCTGTTGTAATAGGGTTCCTTGAATTTGAACACCACCGTGTGCGGCCCGGTCGCTTTCACTGACGCGATCTTTTCATAATAGGCCCGTTCGCGCGGCGCCTTGATCGCCGGATTCATGATGAAGTCATAGGTGAATACGACATCTTCCGCAGTTACCGGCTGGCCATCGGAGAAGGTCGCCTCCGGGCGCAAGTTGAACGTGAACGTCAGGCCGTCCTCACTGACCTGCCAGTCTCTGGCCAGCAAGCCCTGCCACGCCAGTGTCTCCGGATCGCGTGTCAACAGTGACTCGAGCACGAATCCCTGGACGCGGCTGGCATAAACATCGGACGAGACCAGCGGCGTCATCGTCTTGAGCGGGCTGGCGAACGCCTGCACCCGCCAGTCTCCTTCCGCATAATCCGGTTTTTTGGTGATTTCCAGTGAACGATGGAAGGCAGAGCGGGCGTCTGCCGCTGAAACCTTGCCAGTGGCCGATACCGTCGCTGCGGCGGCCGTCGGGGATCCCGTTGCCGATGCTGCCGGCGTCATCCCAAGCTGCAAGCGTGCATAGCTTTCCCGCAAGCGCCGGATATCCGCTGACTGCTCCTTGATCGCCTTTTCCATCGATGCCAGCTTCTGCCACTGACGGTCGATCATGTACATCGTCAGCACCAGCACGCCCATCAGCGCCGCCAGCGCCAGAAACAGAACAAGATCCTTGAGACTGAATCGATTTTCCATGGAATCCGTACAGCAATGAACAGGCCGGACAGAGTAGCAACTTCGCCGGGGATTGAAAAACCCCATTCGTCATGGTTTGACCGGTAGAGCATCTCGCTGTATTCAGGCGTTCTTCACCAGCCCCACATCCAGCACTTGCCGTTCGTTTCGCTACGGCCAAAATACCTACGAGTCCACAACGTCACATGTGTCAACATTATGATTTTTTTAAAAATGTAAACCATCGTAACACAACTACATTCTAATACTCTTTTCTATTCCGTCCATCTGACTAAGGTTCATATTACCCGTTCTTGTGTATATCTTGGCATTTCAGCACAGCTTGAGGCTTGCTGTCGTGGTCCTGCAGGAGAACTGTCGATCCGAGGAAAGACCGAGGATAGCGTGGTCATTGGGCGGGACTTTTAGCTACAAAAAATAAGGAAAAAATTGAGGAACCAACTATGCTGAAATCAAAGTATTCCATCAAACTGGCTTTAGCGGCGCTCACACTATTCGGGGTAGTTCATGGCACAACGGCATTGGCAGCCACCGCGACTGCTACAGCTTCGGCCACCATCACCGATGCTCCCATCACAATCACCAACAGCCAGCCTTTGGCATTTGGTGATATTGCAGCTGGCAACCAGGCCAGTGTGGTTTCGATTGCTACCGACGGTACCCGCACGCTGGAAAATGGTGACGCCATTCTCGGGGCCAATGGTGGAAGCGCAGGCGTTTTCAATATCACAGGAGAAGCATCCAAAGCCTATACCGTCACTTTGCCAAGCACCAATGTCACGATCAATGACAATACCGGCAACAGTATGACTATCACCAACTTCGTGTCCAACGCCAGTGGTACTGTCGGCAGTGATGGCACTGACAGCTTCAACGTCGGTGCAAAGCTCAATGTTGCGGCCAATCAACCGGCGGGTTCCTATTCGGGCAGTTTTACCGTCGAAGTGGTGTACTGATCATCACATAACAAATAGAAATCACTGTGAGGCAATGGGCATTTCCTTCGGGAAATGCCCCGTTATGCCTGGCGTACCACACTTGGGTACCAGCTCGATCTTCCAGAAACCGACAGATATAGATTATGGATAGCCGCTACAACCCGACCACACCCAAAGACACGTACACGATCAGCCCATTATCGGGAAAACGTCTCGCAAGCATCGTAAACGGGCTGCCAGTCCTCATCATGGCCTTAACAATGCTGTCGTTACCCTTTCCCGTTTTTGCCATTGGCGATATCGCGATATCTCCCACGCGTATCGTCTTCGAAGGACGAGACCGAACCGCAAGGATTTCGTTGACGAACACAAGTGCAACAACGAAAACCTACCGCATTTCCTGGGCACGTAAGCGTATGAACGAGGCTGGGAAATACGAGGATATCAATTCCGCCCTTCCCCAAGAGCGCTTCAGTGACACAATGATCCGATTCTCGCCTCGCCAGGTGACCTTGCCACCAGGGAAGCCCCAAGTGGTTCGATTGTTGCTGCGTAAACCAAACGGCCTGCCGGATGGTGAATATCGGTCTTACCTGCGATTTACGGCCATACCAGATACTGGCGGGCGCAGCCTCGAAACGACCTTGAATGCCGGCCAAGGCGACATGAGCATCCGCTTGACACCGGTTATGTCGCTTTCCATTCCAGTCATCGTTCGACAAGGTCAAACCCGTGCTTCGGTGAAACTGACCCAGCTCTCATTGAAGAACAGGGGGCACGACAACCAACGGTTGGTGATGGTATTCGAGCGCAGCGGTAACCGCTCACTCTACGGCGACGTCATCGCCACCTATCATCCTGCGAATGGGCAGACACGAGTCGTTGGCCAGGCCATCGGTGTCGCGATTTATCCACCACTCGAACGGCGCCGGTTCGAACTACCTTTGGCAGCGGAGCATTTGTCGAACGGCAGGTTGGAAGTCCGCTTTCGTGCCCGTGAAGCTTCCGGATCCCATACTGGAAATGCAGTGATGGCGACTGCCGGACTCACACTACCATAACTCCGATCATCCGGCACCTTTCACCTCTGTACTCTACCCGGGTTCCGGTAACCACCGGGCTCGGGGCGAATATGCACAGTCGTCGTAACGCCAAGCCAGAACTCGGGATAAATGTTCCACAATGTCCGCGCTTTCCTCATTCTGGCGGTGATGATGCTCGTCTTCAATGCCGTTGCCGGGGAGCGCCCAGACAACGCGAGACCAGACGATGACCTGTTGCGCATGCTGGAGGTGCATGTGGGGCAGAATGTTCTGGATGATGTGTTGCTGACGTACGAAGAAAATGGCATGGTTTTGTTGCCCTTGGGCAGTTTATGCCAGATGTTGGGTATCGCTGTCACCACTGATCCTGGCGTAGGCATTGCCAGCGGCTTCATCTTGCGAACAGATCGACGCTTCGCGCTCGACTTCGATCGGGGCGAAGTCACACTGAGCGGAACAGTTCTGAAGTTTGCCAAAGCACGAATGCGCGTCTATCCAGACGATCTTTACGTGGACGCCAGACTGCTTGAACAGTGGTTTCCGATGACATTCGACATCGACCTGTATGCGCTGCAAATTCGGGTATTGTCACGTGAGCCACTCCCATTTCAGCAAAGACTGTTGAGGAGACAACGCATCGCTGCTCAACAAGCGGGACGATCCGGCAACAAACCTCATTTACCCCGCCAGACACTTTCTTACAGTGCCTACTCCGTCCCTTTCATCGATCTCGATATACGTAGCGGGTTCAAGAAGATCGCACCAGGGATACTCCAATCCTCCAGCAGCTATCATATCCATGCCAACGGGGATCTGGCGTATCTGGAAAGCAATCTGTTCGTCGCCGATAAGGGTGACGGGTCGCGGCAGGTGCGGCGTTTGACGTTGGGTCGGAGCGATCCAGATGGAAAGTTATTGGGCCCTCTACGGGCAACCCGTTTCCGCATTGGCGATATCAGCAGTCCTGGGCAAGAGCTGATTGGAGCAGATAGCCGGGCGCGACCGGGAATATTATTGACCAATCGCCCTTTACACCAGCCGGATCATTACGACAGTCACAGCTTTCGCGGCGAACTCCCAAATGACTGGGATGTAGAGTTGTACCGAAACAATGTGCTGATCGGGTATCAGTCCTCACAAACTGATGGCCGTTACCAATTCGACGATATCCCGCTGCTCTACGGTAACAACAGTTTTCGTCTCGCGTTCTATGGCCCGCATGGCGAATACCGCGAAGAACATCGTTATTTTACGCTGAACCAGCAAATGATCCGCCCCGGAAGACACCATTACCAATTACTGTTACAGCGTGACACCTCGGAAGCTGCAGTACAGTCATTCGATTACGCTTACGGGATGAACAAACAATGGTCTGGACATTTTCTATGGATGCAAACCAATATAGGTGGTCGGGATCATGACTATCACAGCCTGGGGTTACGGGGGGTTGGCAATGGCTGGTTTGGCAGTTTCGAGCGGGTTACGGCGATACGTGGGGGGCACGCATTCGGGCTCAAGTTTCGTAGTCATCTCGAAACCTTGAATATCGGCCTGACACACCATCGCTTTGAGCGCGCTTTCGTCAGCCTGTCGAACCCGGCAGATCCCGACAAACATCTGCAACGAAGTAGCGCCATTCAACTGAATACCCGTCTGGCCAGCCCTTGGATATCTGCCCTGCCCGTCTCGCTTGGCTTGACCCATGATCGGTTCAGTTCGGGAAAAACGCGGCAAAGCATCGAGCAGCGCATTTCCGTTCAAAGGGGGCGCTGGCTGGTGAGCAACAGCTTGCGTAAACAGAGTGATTCGGCAGCCAACGTGCTCGATGGAGAAGCTCTGTTCAATATCCGGGTGCTGGGACTCGACTCACATGCGCGTATACGGTACCAAACGGGCCATCGTGCACGTGTAGACAGTGCTGACATCAGTCTATCGGCGAAAAGTTCCCGCTACTGGTCAAAACTTTCATGGCGTCATACATTCGCGGACGAAAACAATAAATTGCAATTTGAGCTGACCCGCCAGTTTCGCCACTTCAGCTTTGGCTTTTCACTGGATGCGGACAGCATTGGGCAACGACGTTTGCTGTTGAACTGGCGCGGTAGTATGGGGCTCGAGCCGCGTCACCATCGTCTGCTGCAATCCCGCTTGCCAATGGCCTCTATGGGGAATGCTTCGATACGCGCATTTCTCGACAATAACCGGGATGGCGTATTCAACGGGGACGACTCCCCCTTGCAGGGTGTGACCTTCGATGTCGGGCACCACCGATACGAGGGAAAAAACGACACCAGCGACAAAAATGGTATTTCTCTGCTCACCGGGTTGGTTCCTTATCAACCCACCAACATCCGTATCGCCACAGCCTCACTGGAGAACCCTGACTGGATTCCTGCAACTGCTGGTGTGGAAATCATTCCCCGACCGGGCAAAACAGCCACGATAGACCTACCGGTCACCATCAGTGGAGAGATTGATGGAACAGTCGATATCGAGCACAGTGGAAAGCGCAAAAACGTATCCAATGTCGAACTGGAACTGGTCGACTCAACGGGCGAGGTCATCAAGCGGGTCAAGACAGCTTATGACGGTTTTTTTCTGATTTCCGGCGTTCCAATCGATGATTATCAACTTCGCGTCGGCCGTCAACAACTCAAACGATTCGGAATCACGCCCCCACCACCACGTCAGATCCACCTCACCCCCAGCCACCCCATCATGAGCGGTATGGATTTCGTCCTCCGGGTAATGGACACGAATCGACCTGGTTCGCAAAACTAACCAGTGCTGATCAACAGGACGAATGACCGTATGGATCCACATACCCATTCCCCTTCTCGTTGCATGCGGTTATGATTGCAACAGAAATTTAACGTGATCGAACCATTTTGACCTGAGCAGCAAACCTAGGAGTACCGAATGGGATTTCTCACCGGAAAACAGGCTTTGATCGTTGGCGTTGCCAGCAACCGTTCCATCGCTTACGGTATCGCCAAGTCGATGAAGCGTGAAGGTGCCAGCCTGGCATTCACCTATCAGAATGAGCGGATGAAGGGCCGGGTGGAAAAGCTGGCTGCCGAGTTCGACTCGGATATCGTCATTCCCTGCAATGTCGAAAGTGACGACGAGATCGAGGCGGTATTCGAGCATCTCGACGATTACTGGGATCATCTCGACATTCTGGTCCATTCGGTAGCTTTCGCACCACGGGAACTGCTCGAGGGGGACTATCTGGACAACATCTCGCGCGAAGGATTCCAAACCGCCATGGATATCAGCTGCTACAGCCTGGCGGCACTGGCCAAAGCCGGCCGGGAGATGATGATGAACCGAAATGGCGCCATTTTGACACTCTCCTACCTGGGCGCCGTTCGCGCCATGCCCAGTTACAACGTCATGGGACTCGCCAAGGCCTGTCTGGAAGCCAATGTACGCTATCTCGGCTATACGCTGGGCCCGGAGGGCACGCGGGTCAATGCCATTTCCGCCGGCCCCATCAGGACGCTGGCTGCCTCGGGCATTGGCAATTTCCGCAAACTGCAGAACGAGGTTGCCGAGCAGGCGCCGCTGCGACGCAATGTGACCATCGATGAGGTCGGTGATGCGGGGGCCTTCCTGTGTTCCGATCTGGCCAGCGGCATTACGTCCGAAATCCTGTATGTCGATGGTGGCTTCAATACGGTCGCGACTGCCGGCTGAATCACCGGCCCAAATGATCATTTAACATTATTTAACAATAACTGCGACTACGAATACATGTTGTTCTCAACAGGAGACATTATTTCACGGTCTGATTTTCCCGTTAGTTCAGCTGACTAACGGCAGGTTTCTCATTTCGTTTACGAAAAATCCATTCCAACTTGACCTTCACCAGACGGTTTCGGCCCGGCTGATTTTTCATTTTTTCGCGCTATACTTCTGTCTCGGCCAAGGCACTTCGTTTCGGAAACGGGTTTCGCCGCCATGTTCGGCCTTATGTCCCATGACGCCACTGCGCTGCGATCAGGGAACAACCGTCAGCCCGTTCCGGTTCGTCTTGCGCCTTCCGGCCCTCAGGATCGAGATCAATAATCGCCGCCACCAGAAAGCCGGTGCGGACAGAAAGCCCAAGCTTCAAGAAAAGAAACCACTACCAATGAATGAGCCAACTGTATTTATCGTCGACAACAATCCCGATATCTGTCAGGCTATTTCGGAAACTGTCGAATCCATTCCCCTCCCGACCGAATCATTTTCTTCCGCCAATGCGTTTCTCGAGCATTACTCGATATACCGGGTCGGCTGTTTGTTGCTCGATGTGCATATGCCGGAAATGGACGGACTGCAACTGCAACGGCATTTGAATCAGTATAAATACCGATTGCCGATCATCTTCATGACATCACGCGGCGATATCAGAACAGCGGTGACTGCCATGAAGCATGGCGCCATGGATTACCTCGAAAAGCCGCTGCAACCCGACCAGATCTCCAATCTACTCAAGCAGGCAGTCGATATCGACAGAAAACGGCAACAACTGCGGCTCGAACATGCAGCCATCCAGGCTCGTGTGAATAATTTGACACCGAGAGAACGCGAAGTCCTCGATCTGGTCATTCACGAAAATACCAACCGGAAGATTGCGGACTATCTGGGTGTCAGTATCAAGACGGTGGAATTTCACCGCTCGCGGGTCATGCAGAAAATGCACGCCCATTCCCTGCTTGAACTCGCTGAGATGGTAAAAAAGAATGATGCGAGCGAACCGGCGGACACACCCACCCATTGAGCGTGACAAGCATCACACTGGTATCATAGAACCGCGCCAATCAATAAGGTTGCGATCGACAGGATCGCGATAAATTTCAGACAGACGCAATTCTTCAGGCGCGTAGGTTCTCCGGCTTGTGCTTGTTCAGTCAGTCGCTGGAACCAGATACTTATTATTCTTATTATCGCCATGCGGATCACCTCATCTGGATGTCTCTCCCTGAACATCCATCGGCAAGGTGACTGAAAACCTGAACTGATCTATACGTTATCAGCCATTTTCCCGACGGACAGCCGGGAATGATGATAGATCACTGATCCTGCGACTTGTCCTGTGCCTGAACGGACACCTTGGCCCGGGACTCGATTGCCCGATAGACTGCATCGAATTCCCGTTGTTTGTAGCCGGCCTCTACACCCGACAGTCTGACCCGATCCGAATCCGTCAGTTCAATCTTGGGGGTTTTGACCTGATCGACTTCCAGCAAGACGTAACTGCCATCGGACAGAACGTGTCCATCGAACGATGGCTTGCCTTTCGATGGGGCAGGCATCTTGAACAACAGATCGAGCACATCGCCAGCCACCTGTTTGGAGCGCCGGTCGACCAGTCCAGGCTTCTTGACATCTGTTCCCAGCGCCTTGGCGACGGATTCCAGTGTCGCGCCCGAACGGAGTTCGGCCAGCTTGCTCTCGCCAGCCTGACGGGCCAGCTTGCGCGCTTTGTCGTGCTTGATGCGCGCCACGATCTCGTCATGGACTTCAGCCAGCGGTTTAGGCTGTGCCGCTTCGTGTTCCTTGACCCGCACGACGATCTGCCGGCCATCCGCCAGCTCGATGACATCGCTGTTATGTCCATCCAGCACTGTCTGGCTGAATGCCGCAGCCAGCACCTTCGGATCACGGGCGATACCCGTGGCTTGCTTGCGCGTCAGCCAGTCGGTGCTTTGAATCTTCAGGCCCGTCGCATCCGCAACCGGGTCCAGGGAATCGGGAGATTCGTAGGACACCGTCACCAGTTGCTCGGTTTTGTCGACTGCAATCCGGCTAGCCTCGCGGGCGCGATATTCCTTCTCAACTGCCGCCTTCGCCTCTTCGAAACTCTGCTGTTTGCGAGGCTTGATCTCGAGCAATTTGATCAACTCGATGCCCTGCGCGGTTCGTACCGGCTGGCTGACCTTTCCCACCTCGAGGCCGAACAGCGTTTTTTCGAAAACAGGATCCATATCACCGGGCGCGATGAAACCCAGATTGCCACCATTTTTCGCCGACAGTTTGTCATCCGAATGCTCCTTGGCCAGCGATTCGAATGACGCCCCCTCCTCCAGCTGTGACAACAACGCCCTGGCCTTCGCCTTGGCCTGCTCGACCTGATCGTCGGTCGCATTCGCTGGCAGCTTGATCACAATATGGCTGGCTTTCCGGGTTTCTGGCGTGGCGTAGGCATCGCGTTCTTCCTCGTAGAGCTTCCGCAATGCCTCATCACTGACATCGACCTGCTTCGCCAGCGATTTCTCATCCAGTACGACATAGTCCAGCTTGACGCGTTCATCCGTCAGAAACTCACGGCTGTGCTTCTTGTAGTACTCCTGTACCTCTTCCTCGCTGACCTTGACCCGATCCTCGAAACTGGCTGGATCGATCAATACATAGGCGACATCGCGTTGCTGCTGCTCAAGCGCGAGATAACGCTTGCCCATCCCCGGCGGCAGAAATGCACTGTCCGCCAGCGCCTGGCGAAACTGGTCGTGCTGGAGCTGAAGGCGCACATCATGCTCATAACCGGCCTTGTTCATTCGTTGAGCTTTCAGCAACTGGTCATAACGTTCGGCGCTGAATTTTCCATCGACCTGAAATGCCGGTTCAGACTGAATCTTTTCCACCACCTGACGGTCACTGGCACGGAACCCGGCCGAACGGGAATACTGCGCCATCAGTCGCTGCCTGATCAGGCTGTTCAACACCTGTTGACGCATCGCCTTGCCTTCCAGCATTGCAGGCGGCACATTGGTGCCAAACATTGCCCGCAAGCGCCGCTGCTGAAGCTGAATAGCGCGCTGCAATTCGGTGCTGGTGATGTCATCGCCGTTGACGGTTGCAACCACCTGCTTGCCCCCGCCCCCCAGGTAGGACTGAATGCCCCACAACATGAAAGGGATCGTGATCAGGCCGATGATGATGTATGCGAACAGGCCTTGTGACTTGTCTCGGATGGATTGAAGCATTTCTCAAACCGTGGCATGGATAAAGAGACGGGATTTTATACTGTTTGGCCGCGGGATGCTTGCCTTGCCCCATCAAGCAGGGCCCGCCCCAAAAAAGAAAGACGCCGCAAGGGCGTCTTTCCTGAATAGTGGCGGAGCGGACGGGATTCGAACCCGCGACCCCCGGCGTGACAGGCCGGTATTCTAACCAACTGAACTACCGCTCCAAACGATCTGGTGGGTGCTGAGAGATTCGAACTCCCGACCCTCTCCTTGTAAGGGAGATGCTCTACCAACTGAGCTAAGCACCCCTGTATCAGAGGACGACTGTATCTCCCCCTGAATGAAGGCGCGCTAGTTTACGGCATCTTTCAGCGCTTTGCCAGCCTTGAAGCTGGGAATATTGCTGGCGGCAATCTTGATCGGATCACCGGTGCGGGGATTGCGGCCGGTGCGGGCTTCACGCCGCTTGATCGAGAAAGTACCAAAACCAACGAGACTGATGGAGTCCCCTTTTTTCAGCGCATTGGTGACAACATCGACAAAAGCGTCCGCAGCGCGCGCCGCATCTGCCTTGCTGAAACCGGTTTCTTCCGCAATTGCATTCACAAATTCTGATTTATTCATTGGATATCCAAAAAGAAATGATTAGGCGATTGAACATGAAAAGGGGTCAATAGAATATCTGAAAAAAATCGTACATCCCTGAATACTGTGATTCTACACTGAAGCGTACTGGTTCGAGCCTCATTCAGCTATTGAACCGCTCTGGAAGAACCGGCGACTCCATCTGTGGTTGGCCCCGTATGAATGAGGGCGACTTTATAGCAACCTGCTCCGCGGAATGTCAATGAATTCGGGAAATTTTACGATATCGTGACAATCAGGACGGAAGTATGTCAAGCGCCTCCGTGATTGAGGCAGGACTCCGCAATCCAGTGCCAAGCAGCGTTGACACGAACAAGCGGGGTAAGCCGAGTAGTTACTGTAAATCTAGATTTACATCGGAGGTAACTCATTTTACTTTAAAAAAATGCTCACAATGGATAGAATCGAGAGACGGAATTTACAGCGCTCAGCCAGCGAATCTCACCAGCAGCGCTCAACCAAAGGGAATCTGTAACGGATGGAGCAAGGCGAATGAAAATCCTCCAGTATCTTGGAGTCGCAGCCCTGGCGCTGCTGATCGCGGTTGCACTGGCCGTGCTGCCCAACAGAATCGAATCACGATTGCTTCAACAAACTCGTAATACGTTGATCGAGCACGATCTGGCATGGGTCGAACCTTCCATCGATGGCCAGGAGCTGACAATTCGCGGAACACCGCCCTCCTATAAGGAGAAACAACGTGCCGAAACCGTGCTGCGGTCAATACCCGGCATCCGTGTCATTCACAGCCATCTGGGAAAACCTGCCTCGGATGACATGCCATTCAGCACCCCCCGGGTGACACAAGGCCACGCCTTCTTTCCCACGTCCGGCGCATCTACCGATATATCCGATACATCCCAGGTGGCGACAGCCTCGGAAGCCAAACCATCGACTCGCGAAAACCCGGCCACGGTCTCTGGCAGCCAGCCAGAAGGTGCCCCCGCCGACCCCTCAGGTAAGGCATCCGCTACCGAACTGGTGCCCGCCAAGCTGTCAGCCTCCAAACGTTGCCAGATGGCGCTGCAACAGGCTTTCAAGGGTGAGACCATCCACTTCCGCATGAACACCTCGGTCGTGCGGCCCGCCAGCAGAAAACTCCTCCAGCGGCTGCTGCGCGCGATCAAGCAGGATTGCCAACATGTCAACCTGACGATTGCCGGATACACCGACAGCCTTGGCCCCGCTGATGTCAACCTCAAACTCAGCGAGGCGCGCGCTGTCGCCATTCGCGACTTCCTGGTCAGCAAGGGAGTCGAAAAGAAACGTCTCAGTACGGTCGGATATGGAGAGTCCAAACCAATTGCCGACAACAACACGCGCGCGGGCCGCATCAGGAATCGGCGCATCGAAATTTATCCCGGAGGGTAAAACCATGCTGTATCTCGTAACCAACATCATCGTTTATCTGGTAGCCGCCGCGGCGCTCGGATGGCTGATCGGCTGGGCAGGTGGCAAACGCCGGGCAAGACAGCTCCGCGACAATCTGCGTGAAATCGAAGCGCGCCATGCCTCGCTGGAGGACTATCGCGACCGCATCAACAAGGAGAATTTCAACCTGAAAGAACAGGTTCGGGAAAAAGCACGTGAGATTGCGCACCTGAAACGCACTGCCGAGAACAACCGCGTCAAGTCTCAAACCTTCGAGATGGAACATGGCGATATCCGAAGAAAGCTCGAACAACTCGACGAAACCTCATCTTCACGGGAAGAGAACCTGCGAGCTGAGATCGACAACTTGCGCAAGGAGCTCACCAAGGCCCGCAGTCAGGTCAGCGAACTGATGGACAGACATTCACGTCTGGTTCAGGAGAAGAAATCGCTCGAACGACAACTCCAGTCGCGCCAGGACCACGGTGTACATTCATCCACGCTCGAGAATGAACTCAGGGCCGTGAAAACCGAACGCAGAAAACTCGCCGCTCAGGTCGATCTGCTGCTTAAGGAACGCGCTGATTACGAGGAGCGCATACAGAACCTGGTCAAGGAGCAGAAGGAATTGAGCAAACAGGTTCGCGAACTGAAAAAACTCGAGGCGACCACCGAAAAGATCGAGGAATTGACCACCCAGATCATCGATATCCGCAACGAACGAGACGATTACTTCAATCGTCTGAGAACGATCTCGAACGTCATCGAACCCTGCGCCTGAAGCGCGCACGGACAATCTCGACAAGCATCGCGGTGAGCATGAATGCTTCCGCCGCATAGGTCGCGATCAGGGCACCTTTCCAGGCCAGCCTGGGAATCAGCCACAGATTCAACAGGATATCCATCGCGGCGCCGATCAGGAGGATGATCACTACCACCGTCTGACGCTCGGTGCCGCCCAGCACGGTCTGGAAGAACATCCGCGGCACGGCCAGCAACGGCATCCATGCCAGCAACCGCAACACGGGCACCACCCCCTGGTACTGCTCCCCCAGAAGCCACGGAAAGATGCCGGCAAGCTGATAAATCGCCACTGAAATGAAGACTGCATAAGCCAGTGGCGCGGGTACAATCTTCAACGCCTGCGTACCACCTGGCTGATCCGCATCGCTGTTGGAGGCACGAAAAAATCGGGGCAATACTGCGGTCAACAGTCCCTTGAGCGGAATATTCGCCATGTCGATGACGCGGTAACCCGCCGAGTAGAGCCCTGCCACGCTCAGCGAACTCAAGCTGGCAAGCATGGTTTTATCGATCTCGGCATACAACCTTTGCGCCATCCCGGCCAATGCATATCCCCACCCTGCCCGCCATGCGCCGAGGATGCCGGCTTTGGGGAAGACTGCGGCGCCCAATTCCTTGTGAACCACCCACAGGGTATATAGCGCGGCCAGGAATGAAGCGCCGGCATAGAGCCACACCCAGAGCGTCAAACGTGTATCGACAGTCAGCCAGCGGAGCATCAGTGAAAAAACCAACGCTGCCATCAGTCTCGGCAATACCGGCGCCAGCGCCATCCAGGCTGTGCGTCCGATTCGCTCATGGCCCTGAAACGCCGCCGCAGCGGCAAATGCGAGCGGCGCCAACAGAATTTCAGCGATCCCCAAACCAAGAATGACGTGGACGGGAATCCCCGTTGGCAGAATCTTCCAGGCTATCAACAGGTAGATGACGAACAGCAGCGGTGCGGACAGCAGAATCGATGCCAGGGT
>Ga0256841_1002313_pt1 | contig 15324 bp, 16 predicted proteins | sample 356308metaG_FD_185971 | JGI IMG/M metagenome (GOLD analysis project Ga0256841, IMG submission 185971) | Hydrothermal vent microbial communities from Mid Atlantic Ridge, Atlantic Ocean - 356-308 | ecosystem: Environmental > Aquatic > Marine > Hydrothermal vents | place: Atlantic Ocean: Mid... | reverse complement strand
TTTCCGTTCGACTTGCATGTGTTAGGCATGCCGCCAGCGTTCAATCTGAGCCAGGATCAAACTCTTCAGTTCAATCACTTTAGTCGCTTGAGGCGACAAATCTGGCTCGATGTACACAAAACTCGGAATTGCTTGAGTTTGCTTCCATCGAATGTTGCTTTGCTACGCAATCAATCCGACGTAAGCACCCACACAAATTACCTGATCTGATTGTTAATGAACTCGATGGCGCTCTGGCCAGCGAAGACCGACAAGTATGAGGCATAATCGCCTGTCCCGTCAATACTTTTCTGTCACGTTCCCGGGGCAAAAAATCGACCCGGCCCGAAGCAGAGGCGCGCATTATACAGCCCGGCGGGTGGCCGTCAAGGAGAATTTCCGCGATGAACAGCAAGGCCCCGGATCCGGCGTAAACGGGCTAAAAACAATGGCCTGGGCCGGACTCGCTACACGGAAACCGGCGATACGTTCAGCACCAGCCAGTACATGCCCAGCTGGCGCACGGCCTCCATGAACTGGTTGAAATCGACCGGCTTGCGAATATAGCTGTTCGCCCCGAGATCGTAGCCGGCGATGATATCCTTTTCCTCATTGGAAGACGTCAAAATTACAACGGCAAGTCGCCGGGTGCGCTCATCCGCCCGGATCCGGCGCAGCACCTCCAGCCCGTCGATTTTGGGCAGTTTCAGGTCGAGCAGGGTGACTTCCGGGAGTCGCTCCGGATCACGCCCGCTGTGCACGCCGCGCGCAAACAGGTAATCCAGTGCTTCTGCGCCATCGCGGGCGACCACCACTTCGTTGAGAATATTGTTACGCTTCAGGGCGCGCAGGGTCAGCGCCTCGTCATCCGGGTTGTCTTCGACCAGCAGGATCGTTTTATTCTTCATAACCAGGGCATCCTCAGTGATTCCCCGCCCGACGGAGCCTTGCCAGGCAACTCCCGTTCTGGGATGGCTGGCCTGATTATACCCCCAAAATACGGCTGGACCCGCCTACCCCCATTCTATAGTAGACGATAGTCTATCTATTCTTCCATCACCACACGGGCAAAGCGGCGCTTGCCCACCTGGATGACACAACGGGCACCCGCTTCCAGCCGCAGTCGCGTGTCGCTGATCTTTTCCCCATCGATGCGTACCGCGCCCTGCCGGATCATGCGCAGCGCATCCGAAGTACTCGACGTCAGCGCAGCCTCTTTCAGCACATTGGCGATGGGCATACCATCACCGCCGGCCTGCAACTGAACCTCGGGCATATCATCAGGCAGCGCGCCCTTCTGGAAACGGGCGATGAAATTTTTCTGCGCGCGATCCGCATCGCTCTGAGAATGGAAGCGCGCCACCAGCTCCCTGCCCAGCTCGAACTTGATATCCCGTGGGTTGCGACCTTCCTGCATCGACTTTTTCAGCGCTTCCACTTCAGCAATGGAGCGGAAACTCAGCAGCTCGAAATAGCGCCACATGAGCTCATCGGAAATCGACATCAGTTTGCCGAACATCTCGTCCGGCGCTTCATTGATGCCGATGTAGTTGCCCAGCGATTTGGACATTTTCTGGACCCCGTCGAGACCTTCCAGGATCGGCATGGTCAGCACCACCTGCGGCTTCTGCCCATAGGCTTCCTGCAACTGGCGACCGACCAGCAAATTGAACTTCTGGTCGGTACCTCCGAGTTCCACATCTGCCTTCAGGGCAACCGAATCGTAGCCCTGTACCAGCGGGTAGATGAATTCGTGGATGGCGATGGGCTGCCCGGAACCGTAGCGTTTACTGAAATCATCCCGTTCCAGCATGCGCGCCACCGTATGCCTGGCAGCCAGCTGAATCAGGTCTGCGGCATCCATTTCGTTCATCCAGCTCGAATTGAATACCACCAGCGTCTTTTCCGGGTCCAGGATCTTGAAGATCTGGCTTTCGTAAGTCCTGGCGTTGTCGAGCACTTCGTCCCGGGTGAGCGGCTTGCGCGTGACGTTCTTGCCGGTCGGATCCCCGATCATGCCGGTAAAATCACCAATCAGGAACAGCGCTTCGTGGCCGAGTTCCTGGAACTGGCGCAGCTTGTTGAGCAACACGGTGTGCCCCAGGTGCAGGTCGGGCGCGGTAGGATCAAAACCGGCCTTTACACGCAGCGGACGGTTTTCCTTCAGCCGCTGTTCCAGCTCTGTTTCAACCAGTATTTCCTCTGCGCCGCGCCTGATCTGCTGCAAGGCCTCGCTATGCGACATGAAAGTGCTCCGGTACCCTGAAAATTGGGGCGCAAGAGTAGCACAAGTTGGCCGATAACCTCGTTGAGGACGCTTAACTGGCTGAAGTCTCGGGATATACTGGTGAGCGGCCGGCCTGGTAACGGGGACCAGGGATGAAACTGGCACAGTTTCTGCTGCCTGCTAATACATCATCGCGACGGTTGACCGCAAGCGGCTCCGTCAGTTAGTTTGAACTACAGGATTGGGAAGGGATTTCTGGTGCAGTACGACTATTCGTCCATGCGGGACTACAAAACGGGATGGCGTGGCGGCCGGATGAGCAAACACCGGTCCAGGGGCCTGCGGTGGGCACTGCTTGGCTCCGCCTCCGGACTTGCGCTGGGCCTGTTCTCGCTGACTTCCTATGATGCAAATGCGTTGCGTATCAAGGATATGCCACTGGATCTCCCGCCTTCCGAACTGGCGGAAACAGCCCGAATCGAACTTCCCCGAACACCCGCAGAGCAGCTGCCCGCGGCAGCTGCACCGGTTACAGCCGAGGCACAGCCGCGTGGCAGCTGGCACGATGTCACCGTCGCATCCGGTGACAGTCTGGCGCGTATTTTTTCCCGGCAGGGCATCCCGCCACGCCAGTTACACGACATCATCGCCAGCGGCGGTGTCGCCAAAAAACTGACTCGCATCTATCCCGGACAGAAACTGCGCATGCGCACCACCCCGGAAGACGGGCTGCTGGAACTGCTGTACGAAATCGATGCCCTGAACCAGGTCCGCATCACCCGGACGGAAGACGGCTATAACGCTCAACTGATCGCCCGCGTCCCGGAAAGACGCAGCGTGCGCGCCGCAGGCAAAATCGACAATTCCCTGTTTGTCGCCGCGCAGCAGGCCCGGCTGCCGGAGAATATCACCATGGAACTGGCCGGCATTTTCGGCTGGGATATCGATTTTGCCCTGGATATTCGCCAGGGAGACCAGTTTGCCCTGATTTACGAAGAGCTCTACCTGGATGGCGAGCGCGTGGGTACGGGCGACATCCTGGCCGCGGAATTCACCAATAACGGCAAGGTCTACCAGGCGGTGCGTTATACCGACAAACAGGGCCGCACTGACTATTACTCCCCGGACGGCCACAGCATGCGCAAAACCTTCCTGCGCACCCCGGTATCCTTTACTCGCATCAGTTCACGTTTCAGCCTCGGCCGCAAGCACCCCATCCTGAACAGGATACGTGCGCACAAAGGCGTGGATTACGCGGCCCCACGCGGTACGCCGGTCAAGGCAACGGGTAACGGCAAAATCGTATTGCGCGGGAAAAAAGGCGGCTATGGCAAGACCGTGGTCATCCAGCACGGCAGCAATTACAGCACCCTGTACGCCCATCTGAACAGCTATGCACGCAGCCTGCGTACCGGCAGCCGGGTCCAGCAGGGCCAGATCATCGGCTATGTCGGCAGCACCGGGCTGGCCACCGGGCCACACCTGCACTACGAATTCCGTGTCAACGGGGTGCACCGCAACCCCTTGACCGTCAAGCTGCCGGATGCCGCCCCCCTGCCCAGGAAGTACCGCCAGGATTTCAAGCTGGCCACCGAGAACCTGCTGGCCCAGCTGGAGCTGGCAAAGACCCGGACCGTTGCGTTGCGGGACCACTGAGCGGCCGGGCGCGCGGACCTCAGCACCCGGTTGAGCGCATGCCTGGGTACTATCTCGGCCTCATGTCAGGCACCAGCATGGACGGCATCGACGCCGCCCTGGTGGATCTTTCCGGCGACCGCCCCGAGCTGATCCGCGCACAGACCAGCGCCTGGCCGGAAGCACTGCACGCCCGTATCCTGAAAACCGCCACCACCCCGGACCAGACTTCGCTGCAGGAGGCCGGCAGACTGGATGCCGAACTGGGCGAACAGTTCGCCGTCGCCGCACTCGACCTCATGGCACAGGCCGGTTTCAACAGTCATCAGATCACGGCCATTGGCAGCCACGGTCAAACCCTGTTGCATGCGCCCGGCGACCAGCCTGCATTCAGCCTGCAGCTGGGCGACGCCAACCGGATCGCCGAAAGAACCGGCATCACTACCGTCGCCGATTTCCGCCGCAGGGATATCGCCGCCGGCGGCCAGGGCGCACCGCTGGTACCCGCCTTTCACCAGGCCCTGTTCCACGATCCGGCAACCCCCCGTGCCATCCTGAACATCGGTGGCATAGCCAACCTGACCCTGCTTCCGGCAGACCGCCAGGCCGTTACCGGTTTTGATACCGGGCCGGGCAATGTGTTACTGGACGCCTGGTACTGCAAAACCCGCCACGGCGACTATGACGAGCGTGGCGCTTGGGCACAAAGTGGCGAACTGAACCGCCCCCTGCTGACCCGTCTCCTGGATCACCCCTATTTCAGTCAGCCACCACCCCGCAGCACAGGTCGGGAGCTGTTCTGCCTGCACTGGCTCGAGGAACGGCTGCAACAGCTACCACACACCCCGTCCGATGCCGACATACAAAGAACGCTGGCCGAGTTCACAGCACAAACCATCGCCTCGTCGTTACAGCGGTTCGGCCCACCGGTACAACAGGTGCTGGTCTGCGGCGGCGGTGCACACAATGACTTCCTGATGCAACGCCTGGCGTCCCTGCTACCGGAACAGCAGGTGGAAACCACAGAAAGATACGGCCTGCACCCGGACTGGGTGGAAGCGGTTGCCTTTGCCTGGCTGGCCAAACAGGCCCTGGCAGGGAAAGCCGGCAATATCCCGGCCGTTACCGGCGCAAACCGGCCGGTGATCCTGGGGTCGATCTACCCGGGTAGAATCCGGAAGAGATAAACAACTGACACTGCTGTCCCGTTAACTTTGGAGTGAGCCTGCAGGTGAGGACATGGGACCGGCATCACCCGGTCAGGACCGTCTGCCGCAGGGATGCGGCAGTCGAGCGGCCAGGGATGGCAGGTTCTGCGTGTCTTGACCGGGTGATACCGGTCCCATGTCCGGGCTGCCCGACCTGGCTCAAAACGTACCTGCCGGGGTGCTCTTTCAGACGAACTGTGAGTCAGCGCTCACTGATGGGCACGTAATCCCGTTCCGACTGCCCCGTGTACACCTGGGTCGGACGAAAAATCCGGTTGTCTCCCAGCTGTTCACGCCAGTGTGCCAGCCAGCCGGCGGAACGGGCAATAGCGAAAATCGATGTGAACTGGTCCGGCGGGATCCCCATTTCCTTGTACAGGATGCCCGAGTAGAAATCGACATTGGCATAGACCCCTTTGGGCGCCAGTTTTTCCTCGCAGGCTTCCTCCAGCGCCAGTGCCGTTTCGAACATCGGCCCCATGTTGCCGCCGCGGTGTTCCATCAATTCGTGCATGAGCTTCTGCAGGATGGTGGCGCGCGGGTCCTTGACCTTGTACTCGCGGTGTCCCATGCCCCAGATCCTGGCCTTGCTGGCCAGTTTTTCGTCCAGCCAGGCTTTTACGTTTTCCGGCCGGCCGATCTCTTCCAGCATTTCCACCACGCGCTGGTTGGCCCCGCCGTGTAACGGACCGGCCAGGGTGCCGATCGCAGCCGCAATCACCAGGAAAGGACTGGCGAGCGTGGAACCGGCGACCAGTGCCGCGAACGTGGATGCATTGATGGTGTGTTCGGCGTGCAGGATCAGGCTGGCATCCATGATGCGCGCCATGAACGGGTCCGGATCTTCGCCGCTGAACATGTACAGCAGGTTCTCGGCATAATTCAGCTCCTTGCGCGGTGCATAGGGGTCGTAACCGTTACGCACGTGCTCCCACATGGCGACAATGGTCGCCATGCGCGCGATGATCTTGACCGACATGTTGTGCACATAGTTCAGATCACTGCACTGACTACCGCCGGTCAGGCACTCGTCACCCTGGTAGAACATGCCCAGGCTGGCCACCGCTGTCTGCAGCATCTCCATCGGGTGCCCGGTCGCCGGCAGGTACTTCATGATCTCCCGCACGTTGTATTTCACAATACGGTTGGAACGCAGCTGCTGGTCAAATTCCTCCAGCTGCGCATAGGTCGGCAGGTGGCCGTCCAGCAGCAACAGGCTGGTTTCCTCGAAGGTACTGTGGAGCGCCAGATCGACGATACGGTAACCGCGATAGGTCAGTATGCCCCTGGTGCCATCCAGGTCAGAGATGTTGGACTGGGTTGCCGGAACCCCCTCCAGCCCGGGTAAATACTCGCTCATTCCGTTCTCCCGATCACGAAGCACAACAGTATAACCGGTTTACTGATTCCGGTGCTTGATACAGGCACCACAGAAAAAGGGGCGCATCAGCGCCCCTTGCCGGGATTTTGTTGGATATTTCAGGCCGAGAAGGAAGAACCACACCCGCAGGTCGTGGTTGCATTGGGGTTTTTGATCACGAATCTTGAGCCTTCCAGGTCTTCCTTGTAGTCGATCTCGGCACCCACCAGGTACTGGAAACTCATGGGGTCGACCAGCAGCCGGACGCCGTCTTTTTCCACTTCGGTGTCACCCTCATTGACCACTTCCTCGAAGGTGAAACCGTACTGGAAACCGGAACAGCCACCGCCGGTGACGAAAACCCGCAGCATGAGGTTCGGCTTGCCCTCCTCTTCGATCAGGCCCTTGACCTTGTTGACCGCAGCGTCGGTCACCATCATCAACTCGTCACCCGGGTTCATCTGTTCGGCTGTACTGTCGCTCATCCGTCCGTCTCCACTGGCACTCATATCAGGATAGCAAGGAGTATGCCATTTACCCACTAATTTGGTCAAGTATTACTTGGCGATCGACATGCCGGCGCTTTCAACCTCCTCAAGGAGGTCGGCCCCCGGTTCCACCGTGGCTGCCACCCGCGGCGGCTCGACCTGGTGTACCAGGTTGCCGTTCACTTCAGCGCCCATGGCCATCTCGATCAGGTGGTAGTACAGGTTACCCGTAACCCGGGCACAGCTGGCCAGCTCAACCCGGTCGCTCACGTACACGTCGCCCTGAACGGCACCGTTCAGCACCAGGTTCGGAACCCGTACATCCCCTTCAATGCGCCCCTGTTCACTGACCGTGAGCACCGCCTCGGTGCCCGGTTCGGCAACCAGGTTACCGTTGATGATGCCATCGACGTGCAATCCCCCGCTGAAGTGTATGTCGCCTTCCAGGCGGGTCTGTGACCCGATGACCGTATCGATTCCGGAACAACCGGATTTCCTGCCAACTCCAAACATGCTCTGTCTCCTTGCAAATCAACGGCCCACCTTCCTAGATCGGCCAATCCATGGTTTTCTCGATGCCCGGGGGCTGCCCCTTGCCGCTGGTTTTCAGCACAATATGTATTTTTTCCGGTTCAAACTGTGCCGGAAGGCGTATCTCCCCTTCCAGGTTCTGGAAATACCGGAATCTGAATTTCAGGGTCTTGCGCCTGTCTGCGGCCAGCTCGCCGAATTTCAGCCGTTTCGACGTACCATTTTCCGTCCCTTCGATATCCATTTCCACGACACCGCGCACATAGCGCTCATTACGTGTCACCTGGGTCAGGGTCAGGCGGTAGAAAAAATGGCCTTCCTCCCCGGCCGGCTCCAGGTGAAAACGCTGTACGTTCAACCCTGCTTTGGCCTTTCCCGGCGAAACGATGCCCTGGTAGAACGCCAGCTGCTTGCGCAGCTCCACGACCTGTTCGCGCAACCCTGCGTATTCATTGCGCACCTCACGCGTGGCGCGCCGGTCGATCTCACTGGAACGCTTGAGCACCGCAATCTGTTCGCGCAACTCCCCGTTGACCCGCTGCAGGGCGTCATAGCTGCTCTCCAGCCCTTCCAGTTGCTGCGTCAGCTGTTGCACGCGCTGGCCGGAGTAGCGGATGCCCGCCTCGAACAGCTGGTACGCTGCAAGGGCCAGGACCGCCAGCAACAGCGCAGCTCCCAGCCATGCATACGCCGGCTGATACACCAGAATTTTTCGCCTGCCGGACACCATGATTTCAGTTAAAGTTCAGTGCAACTATCGTGCCGCTGTCAGGGGATCAGGCCGATGGCGTGCAAACCGTCACGCTCATCGAAACCGGACATGATGTTCATGTTCTGAATGGCCTGGCCGGCCGCGCCCTTGACCAGGTTATCGATCACGGAAAGCACCACCACCGTAGCCGAGTCCGGCGCCCGGTGAACCGCTATGCGACAGTGGTTAGCCCCTTTCACCGTGCGCGTTTCCGGGTGCGAGCCGGCGGGCAGGACATCCACGAAGGGTTCCTGCCGATAGCGTTCCTCCAGCACGGCCTGCAGGTCCACGCCCGCGTTCTCCAGGCGCGCATACAGGGTGGCATGGATGCCGCGGATCATGGGGGTAAGGTGCGGCACAAAGGTCAGGCCGACGGCAGCGCCGGTAACCCGTTCCAGCCCCTGGCGGATTTCCGGCAGGTGCCGGTGTCCCGGCACGGCGTAGGCCTTGAAACTTTCCGACGCTTCGGCCAGCAGTGTACCGATACTGGCGGTGCGGCCCGCCCCGCTGACACCCGACTTGCAGTCGGCGATCAGGGTCGACGCATCGATGCAGCCGGCCTCCAGCAGCGGCAGGAAACCCAGTTGCACCGCGGTGGGATAACACCCCGGGTTGGCCACCAGTTGCGCCGTTGCAATCGCTTCCCGGTTCATTTCCGGCAGACCGTACACCGCCGTGGCGAGCCGATCGGGGCAGGCGTGCTCCATGCCGTACCACTGCTGCCACAGCTGCGGATCCTGCAGCCGGAAGTCGGCTGCCAGGTCGATCAGTTTCACACCACGGTCCAGCAGCTCTGCGGCCATCTCCATGGCGATACCATTGGGCGTGGCAAAAAACACCAGTTCGCAGGCACCCAGCACCGACAGGTCCGGGACGCTGAACTCGAGATCGACGTAGCCACGCAGGTTGGGAAACAGGTCTGCCACCCTGTTGCCCGCTTCGCTGCGTGATGTGATGACGCTGAGTTGCACACCGGGATGCAACGCCAGCAACCGTAAAAGTTCGACCCCGGTATACCCGGTCCCGCCGACAACACCCACCTTGATCATTGACCCTGCCCGTCCTGTCTCACTGCATTGGGCACCCTATTCTCCGCACTATAGAAATACTTGTCCATCCAGGGGCTGTTAACAGGCCCTGGACGATTGCATGTAGCGGGGCAAGAAAATAGTATGGCGCGCCTGCACACCCCCTTTTGGGCCAGACAAGCGACCTTTCATGCTGCATCGATTGCGTAAAACCGGGAAAACCCTGCTTTCGCCGGACGACTGGAAAATCCGCATCCTGCTGTGGTCGGGCGCTATCATCGTGGGCCTGGTGGCCAGCGGTTTTGCCATCACCTCCGAACATACCAACAACTGGTTTCACCTGCTGGTTGATGTTTCCCCCTGGTCGCCTTTTGTGATCTGCCCGACAGGACTGATGCTGGTCGCCTGGTTGACGAACAGGTTCTTCCCCGGGTCGCAGGGCAGCGGTATTCCCCAGTCTATCGCGGCGCTGCAGATACCCGAGCACACATCCCGCACGGTGCTGCTTTCGTTCCGTATCGCATTCGGGAAGATCCTGCTGACCCTGATCGGTCTACTGAGCGGTGCATCCATAGGGCGTGAAGGACCGACGGTTCACATTGGCGCAGCCATCATGTTCTCGCTGGGGCGTTTTGCAAAATTCCCGCACCACTACATGGACAAGGGACTGATACTGGCAGGCGGCGCCGCGGGCATTGCCGCGGCCTTCAACACCCCGCTGGCGGGCATCCTGTTCGCGGTAGAGGAACTGGGGCGTTCCTTCGAGGAACGTACCAGTGGTGTACTGCTGACCGCGGTATTCCTGGCCGGTGTGACGGCCATCGCGATACAGGGCAACTACACCTACTTCGGCTCTACCTCGGCACAGCTCGGTATTGCGGAAATGCTGGTGCCGGTCATCGTCTGCGGAACGATAGGCGGAGTGCTCGGCGGCCTGTTCAGCACCGCCCTGATACAGGGTTCCCGCTATATCGCGCCACTGCTCAGGCGCCGACCGCTGCTGGTTGCCGGTATCTGCGGGCTGGGTATCGCCGGCGCCGGCCTGCTGTCCGGAAACACAGCCTACGGCACCGGCTACCTGGAAGCCGAGGCCATCCTCACCGGCACCTCGACCCTGCCGGAAAGCTACCCGCTCATGAAAATGCTGGCCACCCTGTTTTCCTACCTGAGCGGCATCCCGGGCGGGATATTTGCACCATCGCTGGCGACGGGCGCCGGTGTCGGCGCCGAAATATCCGCCTGGCTGCCGGATTTCCCCGTTGCGGCCATCATCGTGCTCGGCATGGTAGGCTATTTCACCGGAGTGGTGCAAACACCGATCACTGCCTTTGTGATCGTGATGGAAATGACAGACAACCACGGCCTGCTGCTGCCCCTGATGGCCACAGCCTTCATTGCCTACCTGAGTTCACGCCTGGTGTGCCCGGAGCCCATTTACCGGGTACTGGCCCTGAACTTTCTGCCGGAGAGAGCGGTTGCTGCACCCGCAGAAGCCCCGGCGGAAGCCGGGGACAAAAAAAACCCGGCGTAAACAGCGGCATCCTCGCACCTGCCGGCGGGAACCGGTACCATTTCACCGTTATGCAACTGAAACATCTCCTGGCAAGCGTACTGTTCCTGGCCCTGACGGGCAGCCTGGGATCCCTGTGGCTGGCTCCCGCCGGGATTACACAGGTGCCGGACATCACGGTGACCACCCTGCAGGGTCAGGAAATGAGACTGACCGAGCTGCGCGGACGACCGCTGCTGGTTACCTTCTGGGCATCCACCTGCAACGGCTGCCTGCGGGAAATGCCTCACCTGACCGCGCTGTACCGGGAGCTGGCACCGCGTGGACTGGAGGTCCTCGGTATTGCCATGTCCTACGATCCGCCCAACCGGGTTGTCGAAGTCAGCAAGGCCCGGCAGATTCCCTATCCACTGGCACTCGATATCGACAACACGGCCGCCACGGCGTTCGGTGACGTCAGCGTTACCCCCAGCACCTTCCTGATAGCCCCCGACGGCCAGGTCGTGTTACAGCAAAACGGTGCGCTGGACATGGGCGCGGTCCGCGCCAGGATACTGGACATGCTGGCCCGGCCTGCATAACCATGCTCTGGCTGAAAGCGCTGCACATCATTTTCATGGTCACCTGGTTCGCCGGTCTTTTTTACCTGCCGCGACTGTTCGTCTATCACGTCGACTGCACCGATACAGCCGGCCACGAACGTTTCAGGATCATGGAACGCAAGCTGTTCGCCATCATGACCATCGGCGCGGTGCTCACCGCGGTCTTCGGCGCCTGGCTGCTGGCCGGCTGGCACTGGCCGATAACCGAGCTGTGGCTGCAAATCAAATTGCTGCTGGTTGCCACGCTGATCGTCTACCACATCCTGTGCGGGGTGCTGGTACAGCGTTTTGCGACCGGACAGAATCGCCGCTCGGGTATTTTCTACCGGTGGTTTAATGAGATACCTGCCATCCTGCTGGTCGCCATAGTGCTGCTCGCAGTCCTGCGGCCCGCCTGAGCAACACCCTGACAGAACCGCTGTCCCACCCTCCCCCTGTATCCGCAAAACCCCGTTTAAAAACCCTTGAAACAGGCGCTTCAGGCGAACAGCGGGGATGTGCACCTCATGCATTGGATCTAAATACGAACGATTTGCATTTAGGTTGCTAATAATTATAATGCGCAGCCAGCATGACACTCAGACGAAACCCGGAGGAAACGCGCATGAGATTCAAACCCTGCTCCAGCACCTGTCTGGCTGCCCTGCTTCTGGCAGGCAACGGCATAGCCAGCGCGGCAGAAATGCCGAGCCAGGAAGAAATGTGGAAAATCATCCAGCAACAGCAGCGTGAAATTGAAGCGCTGAAGGCGGGACAGGAGGCCAATACCGAAAAGGTCGAGGCCACCGCTGAAGCCGTTGAAGAAACCGTGGCAGGCGCACAGGGTACGCACACCTCCACCGGGTCCCGCTGGATGGAGAATACCCAGGTAGGCGGTTACGGGGAAATGCACTACAACAACCTCGACAGCAAGGACGAGATCGACTTTCACCGCTTCGTGCTGTTCTTCGGCCACCAGTTTACCGACAATCTGCGCTTCTTCTCGGAGCTGGAGGTGGAGCACGACAACACCGAGGACAATGGCGCAGTCGAACTGGAACAGGCCTACGTCGAGTACGATATTACACCGAGCCAGCACGCCAAAGCCGGCCTGTTCCTGCTTCCCGTCGGCATCCTGAACGAAACCCACGAACCACCGACCTTCTACGGCGTGGAGCGCAACCCGATCGAGAAAAATATCATCCCGACCACCTGGTGGGCCGGCGGTATCGCACTCAACGGTGAAATCGCTCCCGGCTGGAGTTACGACTTTGCCATACACGAAGGCCTGGACACCTCGGCCGGCAGGAACTACGCCGTGCGCAAGGGCCGGCAAAAAACCAGTGAGGCCGATGCCAACGACCTGGCCTCCACAGCACGCATCAAGTGGACCGGTATTGCGGGCGTCGAACTCGCGGCCAGCGTGCAATACCAGCAGGACGTTACCCAGAGTAATGACCCGAATGCCGGTCATGCCTGGCTGTACGAGGCCCATGCTGACATCGAACGCGGTCCGTTCGGCCTGCGCGCCCTGTACGCCATGTGGGACCTGGATGGCAGCGGACCGAAATCCGTGGGTGCTGACGAACAGGAAGGCTTCTATATCGAGCCGTCCTACAAGTTCTCACTCTTCGACCAGCAGCTCGGCGTGTTTGCCCGCTACAACCAGTGGGATAACCAGGCCGGCAACGGCAACTCCGACAGCGAGAAAAAACAGCTCAATGCCGGCGTCAACTACTGGCCACACCCCGACGTGGTACTGAAAGCCGACGTACAGCAGCAGGATAACGAAGGCAGCAGCAAGAATGACAATGGCTTCAATCTGGGCATTGGCTACCAGTTTTAGCAGGCTGTTTTACCGTGCCCCGCTGGGGCACAATACCGGCACGGGGCGCAGTGGCGCCCCCTGCTTTTTCCAGGAACCTGCCCCGGCAGACGAACACATGCTCAAGAGACTTGCGCTTCTACTGTTACTGGCACCCCTAAGCACGGGGGTACCGGCACGCGGCACCTACCAGGAACCCGACGCGTTCCTGGCCGAAGTCTTTGCGGACGCGGTTCCGGAACCCTCGCTGATCTGGCTGACCGGGAAACGAAAGAAAACCGTGCAGCAGCTGCTGGGACACCGCTATCCCAGCCTGCGCGTTCGCTACTGGCGGCGCGGCCGGCGCAGTGCCTGGATACTCGAGGAAGTCGGCAAGGAACAGCCCATTACCGTGGGGCTGGTCGTCAATAACGGGCGACTGGAAAAAATCCGTGTACTGGTTTTCCGTGAAAGCCGCGGCGAGGAAATACGCCACCCGTTTTTTACCGACCAGTTCCAGGATGCCGGACTCAATGACAAAGGTGATCTCGATCGCACCATCGACGGCATTTCCGGCGCCACGCTGTCGGTACGCGCCATGAAAAAACTGGCGCGCCTGGCCCTGTACCTGGACGCTGAAACGAGCAAAGCGGATGTCACGCCACCACCGTAGAAAACAGCGCTTCAAGCTGCGTTCCTTCTATGTATGGCACCGTTACATGGGGGTCGGCGCAGCCCTGTTTACGCTGGTGATCGCGATCACCGGCCTGCTGCTGAACCATACCGAAGACTTTCGTTTCCACAGCCGGCATGTACAGTCTGACTGGGTGCTGGACTGGTATGGCATCCAGGCGCCGCAGGAGCTGCTCTCGTTTGCGCTCGGGGACCGGTACATCACCCTGATGGGCGAGCACCTGTACCTGAATCGCCGCGAGATCAAAGGCAATTACCGGCAACTGGCCGGGGCCATACGGAAAGATGGACTGTTCGTGGTTGCCGTAAGCGACAGCATTCTCCTGTTGACGCCGCGCGGCGAGCGGGTTGACCTGCTGCAACGCAGCGACGGAATTCCGGCCGGGATCGACCGTATCGGCACCGATGCCGATGGCGCGGTGATTGTGCGCACCAGCCTGGACTATTACCAGCCCGACGCCGACTTCCTGCACTGGTCACGCCGGGACGGGGAACCCGCCGGCATGCACTGGGCCATCCCCGGCCTGCTCGACCCGCGGCTGAAAGCCGCGCTGCAAAACCATTTTCGCGGCGAGGTGCTGCCGGTCGAACGCGTTTTGCTGGACCTGCACAGCGGGCGCTTCTTTGGCCGGCTGGGACCCTGGGTATTCGATGCAGCGGCGCTGTTGCTGGTTCTGCTGTCCCTGTCCGGCACCTGGATCTGGCTGAAGCGGCGTCGCTGAGGAATCCCCGATTCATCAGGGCCTGTTAACACTATGCGAACAGGCCCTAACAGCCGTGCAGTGACACCCGGCCACCCCTGCAGGAGCAACGCCCTTCGGCGCGAAAACCGCGGTCAGGCGAGCGTGTTACATTTTCGATTGCTGGTAGTTTTTCAGGCCGACTTTTTCAATCAGCTCCAGCTGGGTTTCCAGCCAGTCGATATGATCTTCCTCGCTCTGCAGGATATCCTCGAACAATTCACGCGAAACGTAGTCCTTGACCTGCTCGCAGTACTCGACGGCTTCGCGTAATAACGGCACCGCTTCCATTTCGAGTTCCAGGTCACAGCGCAGCATCTCTTCGGTGTTCTCACCGATTTTCAGCTTGCCGAGGTCCTGCAGGTTGGGCAACCCTTCCAGGAACAGCGTGCGCCTGATCAGCGCATCGGCGTGTTTCATCTCATCGATGGATTCTTCGTATTCCTTTTCATTGAGTTCCTTCAATCCCCAGTCTTCGTACATGCGGGCATGCAGAAAGTACTGGTTGATCGCCGTCAGCTCATTCCTGAGCGCCTTGTTGAGGTACTGGATCACTTTCTTGTCGCCTTTCATAGACCGGCTCCATGCTGTTCAGGATAGGCAGGACACATAACTCCGACCTGCAGCGGGAACTATAGCGCGCAGTACAGGGGGGTCAATATGGAAGCGGGCGCAGCCGCAGGGAGAATCGGCTAGCCCGCATTTCTCACCGGGTTCCGTAGCGAGGCGGTGGCAGGTCGTGTGATCAGCGGCGTTCGCGACCGAGGGCCGCGCAGGCATAGTCGACAC
>Ga0256841_1002312_pt1 | contig 15324 bp, 13 predicted proteins | sample 356308metaG_FD_185971 | JGI IMG/M metagenome (GOLD analysis project Ga0256841, IMG submission 185971) | Hydrothermal vent microbial communities from Mid Atlantic Ridge, Atlantic Ocean - 356-308 | ecosystem: Environmental > Aquatic > Marine > Hydrothermal vents | place: Atlantic Ocean: Mid... | reverse complement strand
CCTCCGCCTGGGTCGCCTCCGCCTGGGTCGCCTCCGCCTGGGTCGCCTCCGCCTGGGTCGCCTCCGCCTGGGTCGCCTCCGCCTGGGTCGCCTCCGCCTGGGCCGCCTCCGCCTGGGTCGCCTCGGCCTGGGCCGCCTCGGCCTGGGTCGCCTCGGCCTGGGTCGCCTCGGCCTGGGTCGCCTCGGCCTGGGTCGCCTCGGCCTGGGTCGCCTCGGCCTGGGTCGCCTCCGCCTGGGTCGCCTCCGCCTGGGCCGCCTCCGCCTGGGCCGCCTCGGCCTGGGTCGCCTCGGCCCCGACTGTCGCCGGCGCCACCCGGGGCGCTCGTTTCGTCATCGAAGGATGCCCGGGCTCCGGTCGGCCCTCCCCATGCGATGGTGCCATGTTGGCCGGCCGCTCCGGGGAGGACGCCGGCGAACGGGGTTCCGCGTGGGACACCGGCTGAGAGACCGTTACCGACGCCTCATGATGCGCCGCTCCGGGGGCGAACCACTGGCGCAGGTCCTGATAGTTGGCCACCCCGATCACGAAGGCGGAGAGCACGAGAAGCAGTACGATGTTGTCCCAGATCCAACGCATCATGACCGTCTCCCCACGTAGCGGACGTCGAGGGCGCTGGTGATTATGCGGGATTTCGCGTGTCCACGCAGGTCTGAGGGACAATCCACGTCAATCTCCACGTTCGTGGAATCGCGAACACCGCGCCAGCCATGTCGCGCTCGGTTCACGGATAGAGTTCGGCGGCCAGTTTCTGCAGCTCTCGAGCCGCCTTGCCGAGCGGCTCGAGCTCGAACACCGCGAGCCCCTCACTGAACGACCGCCGATAGGCGGTGCGCTGGTGCAGCCGGGTCTTCAGGGGCTGGATCCCTGGCAGAAGCTTGAGCGCCTCGGCGGTTTCATCGGTCTCTCGCACGAACAGATGGGTGTCGGCACGGTTGATGAAACCGAAAACCTCTGGAAGGGATTTCGGCCGTAGATCCCGGATCATGCGCAGGAAGCGCTGCGTGGACCAGACGTCGGCCTGACTCGGCGGCACCGGCACCACCACACGGTGGGCCCGGCGCAAGGCCTCGTGCAACGCCTCCATGTCGGCGGTGCCCACGTCCACGAGGACTTCGGCCTCTTTGAGCACCTTGGCACGTGGCCCGGGGAGGCGGTGTTCCAGCGGGATCTGCGGCTCGAAGCCCTCTTCGTCCCGAATCTCCATCACGTCGGTGAGCGTGCGTTGGGGATCCAGATCATAGAGCTGCACGCGCCTGCCCTGAACCGCCAGCCACACGGCCAGATTGAAGTTGACGGTGCTTTTCCCCGTACCGCCCTTGAGGTTCGCTATGACTGTGATCATCGTCCGGTCACGACCTTTGTCCGTGGCGACTGCACCCGGCCGAGTAGGGTCAGGCGCGCGCTGCCGGGTTCCGTATACCACGAAAAGCGCACCGATCCCACCATTGCATGAGGGTGGGGGGACCGGTGCTACAGGACGCGATGCGGTGCCCGGCCCACCCGGGTACCGGCATCCGGACCAAGCTACCAGACAGGCAGTCCGCCGAAGAACGGGAAGAGTCCGGCCCAGGGTTGGATGGGCGTGGTATAGGCGGGCGGATACACTCCAGGGGCCACGCCATAGAGGCCGTAACCCGCGTAGGGATAGACCGGAGCCGTCGTGGGCGCGGCGGGCGCCACCGCCGTAGTGCCCCAGGCGGGAGCCACCGGGGCCGCAGGCGCGGCCTGGGCCGCTGGGGCTGGGGGCGCTGGCGCGGCCTGGGTGCCACGGGCCTCACGTGAGGGGTCATAGTCGAGGCTCGGATAGAGATCGGTTTGCACCGGAACGCCCTGCTGCAGCCAGGTGCCGGAACCGGTCTGCGGCAGTGGCGCGGGCGCAACCCCGGAAGGGTGTCTCACCGTGGACGGCGCATAGGTCCCTCCGCCGGCTTGCCAGTCACTGGCACCCCATCCCCCTTGCTGCGGCGGGGTGGAGTAAGCGCTTTGCGCGGAGGGCTGCTGGGTGACTTGCGGGTAGGCATAACCAGCCGCCCCGACGGCGGGCGCGGGATGGACCACCCCACTATGCGGTGGGGGGGCGGCGGGCTGGGCGCTCTGCCCTGGATAGACCCCGGCTCCCACTGCGTGTCCATCATAGGGAGGATAACCCGGTGCCGTGGCGGTGGTGCCATAGCCCGTCCCGTCGATCTGCGGTGCATAGCCGTAGGGTACCGCCGGCTGCTGCTGACCGTAGCTGGTCGCGCCGGGATAGGCCGAGGGCGCCGTCACCTGCGGCGGATTGCCGGAGTAACCCGCCAGCGGGGCCGGCGCGTAGGAGACCCCGGCCGGGGCGGGCTTCTCCACCGTCGGTTCAAAGGCGGGGTTCTGCGATGCCGTCTCCTCCTCGCGGCTGCACCCCACGACGAGCAGTGCCGTGACCCCCGCCACCAGGAGGGCGCGCATCCACCATCCCGCCCCGGCACGCATCACCGCCCGCACCCACTGCATTGTCTGTTCGTTCATCATCATGGCGCCCCATAGGTGGAAGACGGCCCGCCGTAGGCAGAACCGGCACGACCGCCCGGGTATGCGTCCGAACGACCTCCATAGCCGGCCTCGGGGACCGGTGACCGCCAATCCGGTGCCCGGGGTGGGACGCCGGGGACCGAACCGTAGCCATACCCGTTTCCGGCCGGATAACCGGGCTGCCCATACGGCGTGTACGAACCCGCCGGCGGGGCGGGCGCGACGGCCCGCTGGCCTGGAATGGAGTAAGGGGAGCCGGGCCCACCGGCCCCTTGTCCGGGAGCCGGAGAGGGCGAGTGGAACGCATCTGCCGGTGCTCCTGCCCGGGGCACGGTGGGTGCACCGGCCTGCGGAACACCAGCCGGCCGCGCATCGGCGGCTTCCGGCGAATAGTCGAGCGGAGGATAACCCATGCCAGCGGCCACCGAATCCGGGACCGGAGCGGACACCGCCTGAGCATACATCGGATCCTGACCCGCAGCGGCGGATACCGGCCCCAGGGCCCATGTCCCGGCAGCGCACAGCAGACTACAAACTATCTGTCGAATCGGTTTCATGCTCCTCCTGCCATGTGGTCGTCGCGGTAGTGAGTCCGGGGCTTGCACGAGACCATTAATCCAGATCACCCTTCAGGCGGATACCGCGGCGCGTCCTGCGCGGGCGCGGCACGGCCTTCGGCGCCGAACTTACGGGCCCTGCCTCAGGCTGCTTGGCCGGACCTTCCTCTTTCCCCATGTCTTTTATAGTGATTTTAGACCGTCTGCGCGTGTTTCGCTTGGCCGGGGCCGATTTGCTGCCGGTTTTATCCTCCTTGGCGGCCCCGCTGCGCCCCCCCGCCGCAGGATTCCTTCCCTTGCGGACGCCTTCAACCGGGGTTTTGCCGCCGTCGCGCGTCGGTTGCGGGGAGGAAGCCGTGGAAGCGGGCGGCGGTGCGGCCGATGCCGCCGAGACGGCTGTGGAAGCCGGTGGTGAACCCGCCGGTGCCGAAGAGGACATGGCCGGACCGGAAGACCCGGCACCCCCGCCCCCACCCGCAGGCCTCGGCGGGGTGGCGGGCGGGGGCCGACGCCGGCCGCGGCGCAGCAGACGCAGGGCACCGCGCACGAGCGCAGAGACGAGCAGGTAGAGATAGAAGCCGATCTGGTACAGCACCCGCCACAACCCGATGGCGAGCTTGCCCCACAGACTCCCGCCGCCTGGGGCCGGAGGTGGCGCACCCGCCTCCGACGGACCGGCCGGGGACCCGGCCTCGCAGGCCGCCTCGAAGGAGTGGCGCGCCGAGACGCAGCCCAGGGGAATGACCACGAGGGTGAGCAGGGTCGAGACCAGCACACCGAACATCAGCGAGATCGCCATGCCCTGGAAGATCGGATCGGTCAGGATCACGCTGGAGCCGGCCACCAGGGCCAGCGCGGTGATGATGATGGGCCGCGTGCGGGCCTTGGCCGCCTCGATGACCGCATCCAGCACCGATTTACCCGCGATCACGGCGTGCTTGGTGAAGTCCACCAACAGGATCGAGTTGCGCACGATGATGCCGGCCAGGGCGATGAACCCGATCATGGACGTGGCCGTGAACTCGGCATCGAGCAGCCAATGACCCGGCAGGATGCCCACCAGGGTGAGCGGAATCGGCGCCATGATCACCGCCGGCTGGACGAAGTTGCCGAACTCCCACACCACCAGCATGTAGATCAGCACCAGGGCCGCCCCAAAGGCCAACCCCATGTCGCGGAACGTCTCGTAGGTGACGGTCCACTCCCCGGTCCACTCGAAGGCGGAGTGGTGGCTGTCGGGCGGCGGTCCGATCCAATAGCTCTCGAGCTTGCCCCCGTCGGGCGGCACGTACTCGTCGAGCATGTCCTCCACCTCCAACATGCCATAGATGGGCGCGGCCAGATATCCCACGCCCTCCCCGGTCACGTACTCGATGGTGCGCAGATCCTTCATGTAGATGGGTTTGTCCTGGATCACCTGCCGGAAACGGCCCAGTTCCGCCAGGGGAACCACCTTGCCGGAAGGCGTGACGATGGGGATCTGGCTCACCCGCGCCAGATCCGCGCGGATGTAAAGAGGAAGTTGCAGGACGATGAGAATCGGCTCCTTGGAGATCTCGGTCTTGATGTCGCCGAGCACGTAGCCTCCCATGGCCATCTCCAACTCCTGGTTGATCCGCTCGACCGATATCCCGAGTCGCAGCGCCTTCTCGCGGTTGATCTCGAAGTGCCAGCGCGGATAGTCCGCCTCCAGGAAGTTGTCCACGTCGCCGATGTTCGGCGCCCGTTCGAACAGGGTGGTCATGTCCTTGGCCACCTGCCTTCGGATCCGGTCCGAGGGCCCGTAGATCTCCGCCACCAACGTCTGCAGCACGGGGGGGCCCGGCGGCATCTCCACCACCTGGATGCGGGCGCCGGCGGCACGCGCGATGGGGGTGAGGACCTCGCGCGCCTCCTCGGCGATCTCGTGGCTGGTCCGTTCGCGTTCGTGCTTGTCCAGCAGTTCGATCTGAATGTCCGCCATCCAGGGTTTGGAGCGCAAGTAGTAATGACGCACCAACCCGTTGAAGTTGTACGGCGAGGCCGTGCCCACGTAGCTCTGCAGGGCCACGATCTCGGGGATGCGCCGCAACCGCTCGGCCAGACGGTGGGTCACGTTGGCCGTTTCCGGCAACGCCGTGCCTTCCGGCATGTTGATGACGACGTTGAACTCGGGCTTGTTGTCCAACGGCAACATCTTGACCCGCACACCCTTGGTGTAGAACAGCAGCATGCAGGCGAAAAACAGGACGACCAGCCCAAACAGAAAGGCGTAGCCCAGTGTCTTGCGCTCCACCAGGGGCACGATCAGGCGCCGGTAGAATCCGCCGAGCCATTCCTGCTGGCGGTGTTCCTTGACCTCGGCCTTGCGCAGCGAACCCAGGGAGGGACGCAGCCGCATGGTCAACCAGGGCGTGAACACGAAGGCCGCGAACAGGGAGAACAGCATGGCCACCGAGCCCAGGGCGGGGATCGGTTCCATGTAGGGCCCCATCATGCCGCGCACGAACCCCATGGGCAGCAGCGCGGCGATCACGGTGAACGTCGCCAGGATGGTGGGATTGCCCACCTCGCGAACGGCATCCACGGCCGTTTCCGTGTCCGACTCGCCCTTGAGCAGCCAGCGCCGGTAGATGTTCTCCACCACCACGATGGCGTCGTCGACCAGGATGCCGATGGCGAAGATCAGCGCGAACAGGCTCACCCGGTCGATGGTATAGCCGAGCACCCAGGCACCAAAAACCGTGATGAGAATCACCACCGGGATCACCACCGTGACCACCAGGGCGGCCCTCAACCCGAGGAAGAGCAGCACCAGGACGGCCACCGCACCCGTGGCCACGAACAGCTTGAACACCAGCTCGTTGACCTTGTCGCGCGCGGTCTTGCCGTAGTTGCGCGTGACGTCCACGTGGACGTTGTCGGGGATCACCCGCCCCTTGAGAAAGGCCGTGCGTTTCAGCACCGCATCGGCCACCGTCACGCCGTTGGAACCCTTCTTCTTGGCGATGGCGATAGTCACCGCCGGCAGGCCGTTGGCGTTGATACGTTCGGGATAGGCGGGGCCGGTGTAGAACTGCACCAGCTTCTTGGCCTCGCTCGGCCCCCAGTAGACCCGTGCCAGGTCGCGCACGTACACGGGTCGGCCGTTGCGCACCGTCACCACCAGACGCTCGATTTCGTCCTTGGTCTTGAGGAACGAGCCGGTGTAGAGCTCCATGGCCGCGCCGTGGTACTCCATGGAACCCGCCGCCCGCTCGGTGTTGGCCGTGCGAATGGTCTGGGCGAGCTGACTGAGCGAGATCCCGTAACCCTTGAGCTTGTCGGGCAGGGGCTCGATACGCACCTGCTCTTCGCGCCCGCTGACGATGAACCCCTTGCTGGTGTCCGGTACCTCGTGCAGACGCTGCAGGACCTCCTCGGCCACCAGTTTGAGCGTGGCGTCGTCCACCTGGGCCGACCACAGGGTGAGCGTGACGATGGGTACGTCGTCCACACTCTTGGGCTTGACCAGCGGCTTGGAGACCCCGGGGGGGATCTTGTCCATGTTGGACTCGATCTTGTCGTAGAGTTTGACCAGCGAGTCCTCCATGTCCTGGCCCACGTGGAACTCCACGGTGACGATGGCCTCGCCCCGCCAGGAGGCGGCGTAGACATGCTTGACGCCGGTGATCTCGCCCAGGATGCGCTGCAAAGGCTCGGCCACCAGGCTCGAGACCTGTTTGCTGGAGGCACCCGGATACTGCACGAACACATCCACCATGGGCACCTCGATCTGAGGATCCTCCTGACGCGGCGTGATCAGCAGGCCCAGGATCCCAATGGCGAGCATCGCCACCAGGAGCAACGGCGTCAGGGGGGAGTGGATGAAGGACTTGGCGAGGTTGCCGGCAACGCCAAGGTTCGTCACCGCAGTCTCGCGCTGCCCCGAGTCGGTGCTGGATTCGGATGATGTGCCCATGTGCCTCAGTGCCCTGCCGCCGGAGCCCGGCCCCCTGCGCTCGCCGTAGTCGGTGTCCTCACGACGGCGCGGCCCCGGGGCCGCGCCGCACCCATCCTACCGGGGGGACTCGCCCATCCCGGCGACACCCGGTTCCGGCTGCCCGGGCATCCAGCCGGACGAGACCCCCGGCGGGGGACTGTCGATGATCCGCTCCCCGGGGCGCAGTCCCGACAGCACGATGACATGATGCTGTCCGAGCTTCGATCCGAGCCGGATCAGGCGCAGCTCGGAGGTGTTGTTCTCGTTGACCACGAGCACCGCGGGTAGACTCCCGGCCCGGATGATCGCCGAGGTGGGGATCACGACGGTGGGACCCTTTTGCGTGGAGCCGTCGGGCAGCACCACTTCGGCATACATGCCGGGGGCGGCGGGCGCCGAGCGGGGCAGATCGAACTTCACCGTCACCGTGTGCTGATTCGGGTCGGCCTGGGGATAGATCTGGGACACCCGCGCCTGCACCGGGGTCCGCGCCGTGTCCAGATAGGCCGGCACGAACTGGCCGATACGCAGGAATCTGACCAGACTCACCGGCACGTCGGCCTGGATGCGTAGATACTTGACATGCCCGAACTTGAGCAGGGGCTGCCCCGGTTGCACGGTATCGCCCACCTCCACAAATTTCTTGAGGATCACCCCGTCGAAGGGCGCGATGCTGCGGGCATCGCGGATCGAGGCGTCGATCTCTTCCAGCTGGCTCTGCGCCTGGAGGACCTGGGCCTGCGCCTGATTGACCCCGATACGCGAACGCTGCAGGTCCGCCCAGCGCTCGACCGTCGTATCCGCCCCCACCCCCAACGCATCGGCCATGTTCCGGGTGAACATCTGATCGAACATGTTGGGCAGTCCCATCCCCGGCGCCGCCGTCAGACTCCGGGTACGTGGCGCCACGATCTCCCGTCCATATTGCACATAGGAGTTCTGCAACGCCGCCTGCGCGTTCTGCAGCTGGGCGAGCACCTGGCGCCGCTTGGCCTGGAGCTCGGAGTCGTCGATGGCCGCCAGCACCTCACCCGCCTTGAAATGGTCGCCCACGTCCCCGGCCAGGTAGACCACCCGCCCCGGAATCTGGGCCGAAAGCGTCACCTCTTTGTAGGGCACCACGGTACCGCCGATCGTCGTGGTTCCCTGGAGTTGGAGGGTCTGGACCGGAATGATCTGAGCCGCCAGTGCCGCCCCGGCGGCCCCCAGCGCCGCCGCCGCCCAGAGCGCACGCATCCATCCGATCGCCGCCACACCCGTCCGCTCCGCGCGCCGTATCCCACGCGTCGCAGCGCTTCGGTATGTGCAATCAGCGTTTCCCAAGCTCACGATCGGTCATCCTGTAGCCGAGGCCGTGCAGGGCCCCGCTCCGCAGACGAAACGAGCCCCGCCGACGCAAAGCGCGTACTGCATTGCGCTGCGAATAGTGAGTGATAGATCGGCCGGCACGGTGGGCCCCGACCGCGGTCACGCGGGCGGGCGACACCGTTGCGGCTGCTAAGATGGACATGCGCCGCCTACCATCGGCACGCACGTCCGCCGGACAGGACAGCAACCGACACCCCCCGCAACGAGCGGGTATATTCTGGTGGAGCGCAAACGCGATACTCCGATGCGGGCGTCGCGGCATCCCTTGGTGTGGCCTGACCCGGGCACCGCGTAATCTTAGCACAAGGACCCCTCGACGATGACCCCGGACCGACCCGTGCCCGCACCCATCACAACCGGCGCGGCCCTGCACGCAGCCCTCGACAACCTGGCCGGGGCGCCTTACCTCTGCGTGGACACCGAGTTCGAGCGCAACCGGACCTATTTCCCCCGGCTCTGTCTGGTGCAACTCGCCGTTCCGGGACACGCCTATCTGATCGACCCCGTGGCGCTGCCGGACCTCACACCCCTCGAGGGTCTCCTGTCCGACGCCCGCACGGTCAAGGTCCTGCACAGCGCCCGGCAGGACCTGGAGATTCTGCTGCACCGCCTCGGTCGGTTGCCGGAGCCCCTCTTCGACACCCAGATCGCCGCCGCCGCACTCGGCCTGGGGGAACAACTCGGCTACGCTCAGCTGGTGCACCGCCTGTTGGGCGTACCGCTGGACAAGGGCCAAGCGCGGACCGACTGGTGCGCACGCCCGTTGGGCCACGAACAGCTGCGCTACGCGGCCGACGACGTGATCTGGCTCTGCCCGGCCTACGAGGCATTGCGCGAAGCGCTGGCCGAACGCGGGCGCATCGACTGGGTCCTGGAGGACAGCGCCCGGCTCGCGGACCCGGACCGTTACGCCCCACCCACCCAGGAGATCTGGCGCAAGACCCGCGGTCTGCACAACCTCCCGCGGGAACGCATCGCCGTGCTGCGGAGGCTGGCCGCCTGGCGCGAGGAGCAGGCCATGGCCCACGATCTGCCGCGGCGCTGGGTGATCCCCGACGAGGCCCTGGTAGCGCTGGCCGCCCACGGCGACCCGGACGAGCTGGGTCGCACCCCCGGCCTGAGCGAACGACGGCTCAAGCGCTGGGGACCCGCCCTGCGCAGCCTGCTGCACGAGGCCCGCACCCGAACCGCAGCGGAGCTGACCCCGGCCACGCTGCCCGAGCGCCTCACGCCGGAACAACAATCCGCCATCCAAGCCGCCATGCGCGAAGTACGCGCGCTGGCCGAGCGGCTGGAGACCAGCCCGAGCTACCTGGCCTCGCGCGGCCAGGTCACACGCCTGCTCCTGGGAGAGGAGGTTCCGGAGCTCACCCGAGGCTGGCGTGCCCGGGTGCTCGGCGACCTGAAGCACCTCGGCCCCCATATCCGTGCGGCCCAGACATGAACCCGACACACGGTCCACCACCCACCCTGATCCACGCGCTGCGCCGGGCGATGGCGGAATACCCTTCCGGCGAGATCCTGTGGGTGGAACCGCCACAGGGCGTGGGCGGACCGTGTCCGGCGCTGGCGGAAGCGGGACCGTTCCACCGCAGGATATCCGCCACAGCCCTGCTCGACCCGCCCCCCACCGGATGGCGGCGCCCCGCGCTGTGCGTGGCCTGCGCGGACCTGGGCCTGGAAGGACGCGACGCCGAGCATGCGTTGGCGCGGCTGCGCGACCTGTACTGCGAGCGGGTCCTGCTGTTCACACCCACCGCGTCGGGAACGCCCCGGGGTTGGTCCCCCGCCACCCTGCGGGCGCTCGGTTTCGTGCGCCTCTTCCAGACTCCGGGTGAAGCCGGCTGGGGCCTGTACGGCTTCGACCTCTACGACTACAAGGCCACGCCGGACTGGCTCAATCCACGCTACTGGGCCAATCCGGAGCTGTGGGACCGCTACCGCTGGTGACCACCGCGCAGGCCACCGCCGGTCCGGTCCCCCGAGGCTTCCGTGGCAAATCGAGCGGTATACAATGAGCGCCCCCGCGGACCCTTCACTCAACCGGCACCAGGAGCTCACCCATGACACCGGAGCAGATCCAGCGACGCATCGAGGCCCACATCCCCGAAGCCCAGGTCGAGGTCGAGGGTGGAGAGGGCAAGTTCGCCGCCCGGGTCGTCGCCCCTGCATTCGAAGGGCTGAGCACCCTCAAACGGCATCAAATGGTGTATGCGGCGGTGAACGACTGGATCGCTGACGGCAGTCTCCATGCCCTGAGCATCCAGGCCCTCACCCCGGACGAGGCGAACTGAGCGGGGACCAGGCCCTTGCCTCGGGCCCGACCCCCGGCTCGTTCAGTGTACCGCGTCGATGCTGCGCAACCCTTTCTGACTGGCGAACCAGGCGGCCAGGTTCGCCATATCCTCCTCGCTCAGGGCGGCCACCTGACCCTGCATGATCGCATTCTTGCGCTTGCCGCTCTTGTAGTCCTTGAGCGCCTGGAGCAGATAGTCGGCGTGTTGCCCGGCCAGGATGGGGAAGGTGGGGACCTTGCTGTTGCCGTCGGCACCGTGACAGCCCGCGCAGGCGGCGGCCTTGGCGCGGCCCGCCTCCGGATCTCCGGCGGCGTACAGTGGGAGAGAGGCCGCCAGCAGCAAGGCCCCGAGCGTCTTGACGAGATGGTTCATGTGTGTGGGATCTCCAGAAGTCCAGGTCAGGGGTGTGTGGAGAAGAAGGCCGCGATGTCGGCCATGTCCTGGTCCGACAAGCTCGCCGCCTGGGCCCGCATCGTCTTGTGGCTACGCTCGCCCTTCTTGTAGGCCTGCAACGCGGCGATCAGATACTCGGCGTGTTGCCCGGCCAGCTTGGGCACGTGATAGCTGGGGTAGACGTTGGTGTACGACGGAATCCCGTGACAGCCCATACAGGGCTCGGCCAGCTTCCCGCCGCGTTCGGGATCGCCCGCCGCCATCGCGCCGGCCGCACCCACCGTCAGGGTACCCGCCAGTAGCGCGGTGAATAGGAAATGGGTTTTCATGGGTCTCAATCTCCTCCTGAATGGCCTGGGCCGGGGAACCGCCGGCGCGAATCGGGCACCGCGGCACGCACGGCCGCACCGCCGTGGCGTGACACCTGTCCCGCCCGCGCAGGGGCGCCACGAAAAAGTCAGCGCGGTAGTATACCCGCAACGAATTGCGCCGAATCAATTCATGGGCCTTATGGCCCCATCAATCGAGAGAGGAAGCGAGCGATCATGATGCGACCGAGAACCCTCGAAGCGTTCCAAGAGCTCGTGCGCCAGGCCCTGTTCGAGATCGACGAACTGCGCGCCGCGGTGGAATATGAGCTGGAGGAGGAGGGTATGCCCGCGGAACTCGACCTGCTCGATCCCATCCGTGCCGAGCTGCAGTCCTTGCTCGGCCGTCTGGAATCGGGCGGTTACGCGTTCGGCGGAGAACCCCTCGCTTACATGGGGCTCATTCAGCGCCTCGACACCCCCAGCCTGCCGATCCGTCCTTTACTGGTGCGCATCAACGACACCCATTGTCACGGCTTGGAAACCGGCGCCGATCCCTTCGAAAACCTCTATGGCGAAGGATGATCGACCCTACGACGGCGCAACCCCAGCCATACGAGCAGGTTGAGCGTCGCGGTCGCGGCCACCAGCAACGCGACGGTCCAGCGGAAATAGACCACCGGAGTGATGTACCAGGTGATGTCGAACCGGTTGGTCCGCCACAGCTCGTTGTCGAACAACAAAGGGTGGAAGACATCCATCCAGAACGGGCGGAACACGGGAAGGACCCCCAACACGGCGGCCACCACGGCGACGTTGATCAACGCCGCGCGGGCCGCTGCCCGGCGTTCGAATCCGGCGATCAGGCCGATCAGGGCCAAAACTGCGCCGAAGGCCAGTGTGTCGTAGATACCACGCACCTCGGCCAAGTGCAGGCGTTCCTTGGCGGACCAGCCCGTGCCCAGTTCGTCCTGGTGGCGGAAGAAGCGGGTGAGTTCCTCCACGGCCCTTACGACACGCCTTTCCCCCAACACCTCGCAGCGGGGGTTCCAGTGGCAACTCGCGTGATACCAGGCCGGCACGTAGACGACGAAGGCGAGCGGAACCCACACCGTCAAGTAGAACAGGGACGCTCCCAAAACGAACCGTCGCAAGCGGGTGTACACTGAACTCATGCGTGCCCAGTATTCATCACCGTCGGGCCTGCGCGCGCCGCTTTTCCTGGCGGCGGTGGCGGTGCTGGCGGCCGGCTGTCAGTACTCCGGGTCCCTGGACCCGGACTCGCCCCGGTATCTCCCCCCGCCGGGGTCGGTGTTTCACCTGGACCGACCGCTGCCCGTGCCCGCGGGCCTTGCCGGGGCGGAGATCCAGAGCGGGGCGGTCGGACATGGGGAGTTTGCACCGCACTGCATCCTGCGGCTGCGCGAACCCGTGGCCCGCGATACGACCCTCGCGCCCGGCGATTTCGAGATCACCCGTACGGTACAGCGCACCACCATCCTGCCGGTGCGCTGGGAACCCGGCACGCGCATCCAGGTGGCGGGACCCGCCTTCACGCTCGCCATGGGCGGCGGCGGCGACGCGGGCCCTACCGATGAGTACTACGTCACCGAAATGTCGTTGCACAACCCCGAGCGCCCGGAAGTCCACCGGCTCGACTGCAGGCAACTGGACGATCCGGGGCTGGGCAGTCACGTGACCTTCCGGGAGATCCAGGCCACCCTGAGGCCGATCGCCTGGATCGTGCCCGCGGGTACACATCGGCCCTGACCCCCTTGCAGGCCGTTGCAAAACGGCTACGCAGCCCGCCTGCGGTGTTGCGCACTGCTCGCTCCCCCGCCGATCGAGTGGATCTGTCCCGGTCGCTGCACCGCGTGCACCTCGGAGCCAAGTTCCGAGCGACATCTTGCAACACCCGGTCAGGAAGGCGGCTGCTCGGCATCGGTGCCGGTGGTCGAGGGGGGAACGGCGCGACCTTCCTGGTAGTAGTAGTCGTAGCGGTGGAGGATCTCGTTGGTGAATCTCCATGCCTCGTTGTAGGACAGGCCACTGTCCTCGGGAATCACGATCTTCACGTACAGGTCACCGTCGGCGGCCTTCTTGAGTGCGGCCAAACGCCGCTCCAACTCCGCGCGCCTCACCGAGCGCGCCGCTCCGGCGCCCGGCTCCCGAAGCATGTAGACGTAGCGGCCGTCGCGCTTGAAATAACGCACCTCGGCCACCGGCCGGCCCTTGGCGGTACGGGCCGGACGCACCAGTTTCTCGTACTCGGCCCGGAGGTGGGCGTAATCGCCCTGCAAGAGCGCCAAGGCCGCCTGGGCCTCCTCGATCCGCCGCTGCAGTACCTGCAACTCGGCCTCCTTCTGCGCCACCGTCTGGGCCTGGAGCTCCAGGGCGTGGGTGGTCTTTTCAAGCGTACGCTTCTGTTCGGAGAAGGCCGCCTCCATGCGGGCCAACCGCTCGTTGGCCGCGCCCAGACGCGCCTCCAGTTCACCACGCGCACGCTGGGCGGTGGCCAGCTCCGATGCCTTCTCGTCGAGCGCCTTGGACTTGTCCTCCAGTGTCTGAGCGAGCTGCTTCAGCCGCCCCTCCTGTCGCCGCGAAGCCGCCTCGAGCGCCGAGATCCGCGCGGTTGCCGCCTCCAGGCGTCCTTGCAACTCGGCGCGCTCCCCCCCCAGGGCCTCGAGCTTGGCGAGCAGTTCCCCGCGCTCGGCCTCCAGGGCCCGCCTGGCCGTCTCCAAACCGGCCAATCGGTCCTTCAGTCCCGCCTCGCTCCGGCGCAGGGCCTCGTTCTCCTCACGGGCCTGCATGAGCCACTCGCGCACCACGGCGACCTGGCGCTCGGCCTGGGCGAGCTGTTCCTCCAGGGTGAGGTTGGCCTCGGTCGTGCTCTTGACCAGTTCGGCGGCCTCGCGCTCGGCCTCCAGCGTGGCCCGGAGCTCGCGCACCAGGTCCCAGTTGCGCAGCACCAGGATCACGCTCACCAGCATGAAGATCATGACCACTACGGTCATGATGTCCGTGAAAGAGGGCCAGAAGCTCTCGTTGCCGGTCTGCGACGCCTCGGCGTTGGTGCGCAGATCGACGAAACCGGTGCCGTTCATTGCTCCTCGTCCCCGGACAGCCGGAATCCGGCGCGCAGGTCCCGGCGGATCGCGTGCACATCACGCGCGAGTTGTTCGACTCCCTGCGCCGGCTTCTCGACCACCTCGCGGAGCTGCTCGGCGGCCTGGGCGAAGTCGAGCTGTGCCGCATGCATGCCGCGCGCCGCCTCGCGCAGCGAGCGAACCAGCTGACCCACTTGCTGGACCACGCCTTCTGCGTCCCAGGAGACGAGCGGCATCAGGTACACCGACGTGACCTGTTCCACCGCGCTCAACAAGTGGGTCTGGGCGTCGGTCAGCTTCAGGTAGAAATAGCCGTGGAACAGATAGCACACGATGGCCGTCATGGTGGTGGACAGGGCGGTGGCCATCCCGTGGAGCACCAGGTTCATATTGGTCACCTGGTCCCGGCCCGCGAGCAGATCCGAGGCGCCCACCAGCGCGATGGACAAGGAGACGATGGTTCCAAACACCCCGAGCAGGATCAGGATGTTGTTCACGAACTTGGGAAAGCTCAGGCGTGTACTTTCCTCGGCCAGCAGCATGGAGGCCAGGGCATTGTGGTTGACCGGGGCGTGTTGTTTGCTGATGCGCAGGATCGAGGCATAACGCCGAACGATGATGGCCTCGCGGGGAATCCCCTCGGCCGGATGGGAGCTGCCCTCCTCCAGCCGGCGCACGAAGCGCGAGACCCAATCCTCCTCGCGCATGTAGCGCCAGAGATTGTTGGCGATCCGCCCGACGCCGAACAAGAACAGAACGACGATCGCCCCGTTGATCACGATGCCCACGCGGGTCAGCTGACCGCGCAGATAGAAATCGTGAATGGG
>Ga0256841_1002311_pt1 | contig 15333 bp, 14 predicted proteins | sample 356308metaG_FD_185971 | JGI IMG/M metagenome (GOLD analysis project Ga0256841, IMG submission 185971) | Hydrothermal vent microbial communities from Mid Atlantic Ridge, Atlantic Ocean - 356-308 | ecosystem: Environmental > Aquatic > Marine > Hydrothermal vents | place: Atlantic Ocean: Mid... | reverse complement strand
GTGGTGCCCGGGTTTCGCACAAGCATGCCAACTTTATTGTCAACCTGGGTGCAGCCAGTGCGGCCGATATCGAAGCACTGATTCGCTATGTGCAGGAGCAGGTGCAGCAGCGGCACGGTATTCGCCTGCAGACCGAAGTACGCATTATCGGGGAGTTTGAGTGAGTGACCGGGTTCAGAGTGCAGAGCGCTTCGGGAAGGTCGCCGTGTTGATGGGCGGCCGCTCTGCCGAACGTGATATTTCGCTGCAAAGCGGAACTGCCGTGCTGAACGCCCTGCGGCAGAGCGGTGTCGATGCGCATGCCGTCGATACCGGTGATCGGGATTTTGTGCGGCAATTGAGTGAAGGTGCGTTCGCGCGTGCTTTTAACGCGCTGCATGGACGTGGTGGAGAAGATGGTGTGGTGCAGGGCCTGTTGCAGAGCCTGGGTATCCCCTGCACGGGTAGCGGTGTACTGGGTTCCGCGCTGGCGATGGACAAGCTGCGCAGCAAAGAGTTGTGGGAAGGTGTGAACCTGCCAACGCCGGCTTTTGTCCTGCTCCGGGATGATGCGGATCTGCACTCGGCCGTGGAGCAGCTGGGCTTCCCCATGATGCTGAAACCCTCGCATGAAGGATCGAGTATCGGCATGACCCGCGTGGAGCGCGAAAGCGATTTGCAGCAGGCCTGGCAGCTGGCGGGCCGGTACGACCGTGAGGTACTGGCGGAACGCTGGGTTGAAGGCGCCGAGTACACGACGGCTATCGTAGGCGATACCCTGTTGCCGCTGATCCGGCTGGAGACGCCGCGCGTGTTTTATGACTACGAGGCCAAGTACCAGGCCGACAGTACCCGCTATCACTGTCCCTGCGGTTTGCCGCCGGCGCAGGAAGCGGCCTTGCAGCGCCTGTCGAAACAGGCATTCGACGCTGTGGGTGCCAGCGGCTGGGGGCGCGTTGACCTGTTCCTGGACAGCAGCGACCACCCCTGGTTGATCGAAGTGAACACGGTGCCGGGGATGACGGATCACAGCCTGGTGCCGATGGCCGCTGCTGTGTTCGGGTGGGCGTTCGATGAACTGGTATGGCGCATCCTGGAAACCAGTACGGTCACGGTTGATTGACGATGGTGAAAAAGAAAACACAGGCCAGGCGCAAGCAGCAGCAAGCCAGGCTGCGCACCGACTGGCTGAAGCCGGTGCTGGCACTGCTTACCGTGCTGGCGAGCGCGGGCGGGTTGGCGTTATTGCTGGAGTGGATGGCAGACCCGCTTGCCTGGCCGGTGCGTTCGGTGCAGGTCGAGGGCGATTTCCGCCACCTGCAGGCCGGGGATATCCAGGATCGTGTGGAAACGCTGGCGAGCGATGGCTTCTTTGCCATGAATGTAGCGGTGATCCAGCAGCATCTGCAGCAACTGCCGTGGGTGGAGCAGGTATCGGTGCGCCGGGTATGGCCGGACAAGCTGAGTATCCGGCTGCGGGAGCAGCAGCCGGTTGCACGCTGGGGGGCGAGCGGTTTCCTCAATGCCCGCGCCCGGGTCTTCGAACCGGAGCAGGCCGTGGATATCGAGCAGTTGCCCGCCCTGGAAGGACCGGAGGGTTACCAGCAACGCGTGCTCGCCATGTACGGGCGGATGGGCAGGATGCTGGAACCGCTGCGGCTCGGCGTTGATCGCCTGCAGCTCGATGCACGGCGCACCTGGCGTGTGCAACTGAGCAACGGTTTGCAACTGGAGGTAGGGCGCAGTCAACCGATGCAGCGGCTTGCGCGCTTCGTGCGGGTGTATCCGGCCATACTGGCGGCAGGAAAAAAACGTATGCTCAGCGTGGACCTGCGTTACAGCAACGGCTTTGCCGTGCAGTGGCAGGCGCGTGACAAGGTGAATTGTGACGCAGGAGAAGGCACCCGGGGGTGCAAGGCAGCCAGGGGTACCGGCTAATGGCAAAGAAACTGGAAAAGAACATGATCGTCGGGCTGGATATCGGTACCTCCAAGGTGGTGGCCATTGTCGGCGAAATCGGGCCGGACGGGGGCATCGAGATTATCGGCATCGGCTCTCATCCTTCCAAGGGTCTTAAAAAAGGTGTGGTGGTCAATATCGAGTCGACCGTGCATTCCATCCAGCGCGCGGTCGAGGAAGCGGAACTGATGGCGGGCTGCCAGATACACTCGGTATACGCGGGCATTGCCGGCAGCCATATCCGCAGCCTGAACTCGCACGGTATCGTGGCGATTCGTGATCGCGAAGTCATGCCCAACGATGTCGAGCGGGTGATCGACGCGGCGCGTGCGGTCGCCATCCCGGCCGACCAGAAGATTCTGCACATCCTGCCGCAGGAATTCGTCATCGACGACCAGGACGGTATCCGCGAGCCGGTAGGTATGAGCGGCGTGCGGCTGGAAGCCAAGGTGCACATGGTGACCGGTGCCGTGAGTGCTGCACAGAACATCATTAAATGCGTCCGTCGCTGTGGCCTGGAAGTGGACGACATCATCCTGGAACAGCTGGCGTCCAGTTATTCGGTGCTGACCGAAGACGAAAAGGATCTCGGTGTCTGCCTGGTGGATATCGGCGGCGGTACAACCGACATCGCGGTGTTTACCGAAGGCTCCATACGCCATACGGCGGTTATCCCGATCGCCGGCGACCAGGTGACCAATGACGTCGCGGTGGCGTTGCGCACGCCGACCCAGTATGCCGAAGAGATCAAGATCAAGTACGCCTGTGCACTGACCCAGCTGGCCGCCAGCGATGAAAATATCGAGGTGCCCAGCGTGGGCGACCGGCCGCCGCGGCGGCTGGCCAGGCAGACACTGGCGGAAGTGGTGGAGCCGCGTTACGAGGAGTTGCTGGCGCTGGTGCAGGCAGAGTTGCGACGCAGTGGTTTTGAAGACCTGATCGCCGCGGGTGTGGTGCTGACGGGAGGGAGTTCAAAGATAGAAGGTCTGGTGGACCTGGCGGAAGAGGTGTTCCACATGCCGGTGCGGCTGGGTTCGCCGCAGTGTGTGATGGGACTGGTGGATGTGGTGCGAAATCCCGTTTATGCAACGGGCGTGGGACTGCTGCTGTTTGGCAGCCAGAACCGCACATCACGGGCGTTTGATGCGGATTACGGGCGAGGAGTACGGGGTGTCTGGGAGCGGATGAAGAGCTGGTTTCAGGGTAATTTCTAGTAATTGAATCGAGTAGTGAACTGTCGACGGATAGAGGAGATACAACAATGTTTGAATTAATGGATGCATACAGCCAGAACGCGGTCATCAAGGTGATCGGTGTCGGTGGTGGTGGCGGTAATGCTGTACAGCACATGGTCGAGGCGGATATCGAGGGCGTCGAGTTTATCTGCGCCAATACCGATTCGCAGGCCCTGACCAATATGAGTGCGCGCACCACGCTGCAGCTCGGCAGCAGTATCACCAAGGGGCTGGGCGCAGGCGCCAACCCGGATATCGGGCGTCAGGCGGCTATGGAAGACCGCGACCGTATCCTGGAAGTCATCGACGGTGCTGATATGTTGTTTGTAACGGCAGGCATGGGTGGTGGCACCGGTACCGGCGCTGCGCCGGTGGTGGCGCAGGTGGCGAAGGAACTGGGGATACTGACGGTCGCGATTGTCACCAAGCCTTTCCCGTTCGAAGGCGGCAAGCGTATCCAGGTGGCCGACCGTGGTCTCAAGGAACTCAGCCAGTACGTGGATTCGCTGATTACCATTCCCAATGAAAAGCTGTTGCAGGTACTGGGCAAGGAAATCAGTCTGCTGAATGCGTTCAAGTCAGCCAATAATGTGTTGCAGGGTGCGGTGCAGGGTATCGCCGAACTGATCACTCGCCCCGGTCTGATCAATGTCGACTTTGCGGATGTGCGTACCGTCATGTCCGAGATGGGCATGGCCATGATGGGTTCCGGCGCGGCATCCGGCCAGGACCGCGCGCGCGAAGCGGCGGAAGCTGCTGTGCACAGCCCGTTGCTGGAAGACATCGACCTGATGGGTGCGAACGGGATCCTGGTCAATGTCACTGCCGGCCTGGACCTGGCCATCGGTGAGTTCGAGGAAGTCGGCAACACCGTCAAGGAGTTCGCTTCACGTGAAGCGACCGTGGTCGTGGGTACCGTGATCGATCCGGAAATGCACGACGAACTGCGTGTCACCGTGGTAGCAACGGGGCTGGGCTCGGACCTGCAACTGGAGGAAGAAACCCCCGAGCCGGTAAAGCTGGTGCAGCGTACCAAGTCCGGCGAAGTGAACTACGAAGCGCTGGACCGTCCTGCCGTGATTCGCAAAAAGGCATCCGGTGATCCCACCCCGCCCCCCGCCGAGTCCGGTGACATGGATTACCTGGATATTCCGGCGTTTTTGCGCCGCCAGGCGGATTGAAGCCGGGCGAATGACGGCTTTATACGTCAGCTGTGTTGGTGCCAGCCGGTTTTGGCTGGCATAATCACAGCCAAGGCTGCCAATGCGCCAAAGAGCGGCCTGGCGTCGCGGACGCAGTGGTTTGGAGGGATGAGCGGCCGCCGAGCGTTTTTTTGAGTGTACTGATGCCATGATGCTGAGGCAGGTGCTTAAGCACCTGCTAACACAATGATTTATCAAAAAACATTAAGAAACGTCATTCGTGCGAAGGGGGTGGGTCTGCATAGCGGGGAGCAGGTCTACCTGACGCTGCGGCCGGCACCACCGGACACCGGTATTATTTTCCGGCGCGTGGATCTGGACCCGGTGGTGGAAATTCCCGCAACGCTGGATCATGTCGGGGACACCCGCCTGTCCACCGCGTTGTGCCGGGCGGAGGTGCGGATTTCCACTGTCGAACATCTGCTGTCGGCCCTGTCCGGCCTGGGTATCGACAACGCCGTGGTCGACCTGACCGCCGCCGAGGTGCCCATCATGGACGGCAGCGCGGGGCCTTTTGTCTTCCTGATCCAGTCCGCCGGTATCGAGGAACAGCGGGCAGCCAAGCGTTTTCTGCGTATTTTGCGCAACGTAGAGGTCAGCGACGGTGATAAATGGGCGCGATTCAGTCCTCACCAGGGTTTCAGGATCGGTTTTACCATCGACTTCAATCACCCCCTGTTCCGGGACCGGTCCAGCCAGGCGGAAATCGACTTCAGCAACACGTCGTTTGTGCGTGAAGTCAGTCGTGCCAGAACGTTCGGTTTCATGCGCGACATTGAAAAACTGCGTGAAAACCGCCTGGCGCTGGGCGGCAGCCTGGATAATGCCGTGGTGCTGGATGACTATCGCGTCGTCAACGAGGACGGGTTGCGCTACACCGATGAGTTCGTCAAGCACAAGATGCTGGATGCCGTGGGCGACCTGTACCTGCTGGGACACAGCCTGATCGGCGCCTTTACCGGCTATAAATCCGGGCATGCGCTCAATAATTGCCTGCTGCGTGAGCTGATCCGCCAGCAGGATGCCTGGGAGGTGATTACCTTCGAGGACCCTGCCACCACACCGAAATGGTTGCTTTCGCCGGTCGGCGCCTTTCAGGCCTGATGGCCCGGGGAGTCCGGTTTAGCTCGATTTTTCTTTTTGCCACATCTGCTGAACAGGACCGGCGGGGTCGTGGTTTCCGCCTTCAACAGGCTTCTGAGCTACTGAAAACCTTCAGAAATCCCGGGCTTTGGCCGCTAAACGGTAGAGTGCTTCCTGCAGTGCCGGATATTTGATGTTGTGGGCGGTCTGCGCCAGCAGGGTGCCACTGGCCAGTGACAGTCTGGGTCGGTGTGATGTAACCGGCTGATTTTCCACCCGTTCAGGAGCTATTTTTACCCGGACGGTGCGCACCGTCAGTCCCAGTTGGCACTGCAGTTGCTTGATCAGGTCGGGAATGACGAAGCGCAGGCGCGCGGCCCAGGCCGGAGAGGGTGCGGCGAGCACCAGGATTTCGCTTTTCAGGTTCAGGACCGTACAATGCGCGCTCAGATTTTCCGGCAGCAGTTGCTGAACGGCCTGTTCCAGCTGTTGCAGGCGCCGGGTACGCTCGATCAGTGGCTGCGCCGCAGCCGCCAGTAATCGGGAACAGGGTACGGCTTGTTTGCGTCGCATCGGGTCAACGGCAGGCAAAGTGGACGGTAACCACAGTAAATGAAATTTTTGCTCTACACCACTACTTACGGGAAATCCGGCAGCATTCAGCTGAACCGACCCGTATTCTGGATGCCCGCGGTGTTGCTGCTGGCGCTGCTGCTGGGCGCAGCGGCCGGTTTCGGTTACCTGCTGGCCAGTCGTTCGCCCGCCAACGGGTCGAATGCAGCGGATAGTGGGCAGTGGCAGGCGGCGCTGCAGGAACAGAAGCAGGAGCTGGCGCAGGCACGGGATGCGGCGCAAAACGATCTCAATGCCCTGGCGGTGCGACTGGGCCAGATGCAGGCCCAGATGCTGCGTATAGAAGCGCTCGGCCAGCGACTCACGAATGTGGCCAGGCTGGGGAAAGCGGAATTCGATTTTGACCGGCAACCGGCGCAGGGCGGTCCGGCGGCGCCAGTGGTTGACGAGCCGTTGAGCTCGGTGGATTTCATACAGACACTGAACGACATGGAAGCACAGATCGATGACCGTGCCAGGCAGCTGGAAGTCATCGAACAGGTGCTGAGCCGTCGTGAGCTGAAGAGCGCGGTATCACCGGCCGGGCGGCCTGTGGCCAGCGGCTGGCTGTCTTCCTATTACGGAAAACGCGTGGATCCCTTCACCGGCCACCAGGCCATGCACAAAGGTGTGGATTTTGCCGGCAAGCTGGGTTCCGATGTGCTGGCCACGGCCGAGGGTGTGGTGACCTGGGCCGGTAAACGCTACGGTTACGGGCAACTGGTGGAAATCAACCACGGTAACGGCTATTCAACCCGTTACGGGCACTGTCAGAAAATCCTGGTACAGGTTGGTGAAAAAGTCATGCCGGGGCAGAAAATCGCATTGATGGGTTCCAGTGGACGTTCCACCGGACCGCACGTGCACTATGAAGTACTCAAAAACGGCAGGCAGATCGATCCCACCCGCTACGTCCGGGCCAGCCGTTAGCGAAACAAAAGGAATCCCTGCCGCGCCAGCCTATATGCGGTATCATTCCATCCCTCTGAATTCAGCAACTTCATACGACACATCATGGTTACTTCGCTATTGCGCAAGGTATTCGGCAGCCGCAACGACCGGATACTCAAGCGACTTCTTAAAATAGTCAGAAATATCAATTCACTGGAACCGGAGATGGAAAAGCTCAGCGACGCTGAGCTGCGCGCCAGGACCGACCTGTTCCGGCAGCGCTACCGGGACGGTGAGACCCTCGACCAGTTGTTGCCGGAGGCGTTCGCAGTCGCGCGCGAAGCTTCCCGCCGCGTGCTGGGCATGCGCCATTTCGACGTGCAGCTCAAGGGCGGTATCGTGCTGCACGAAGGCAAGATTGCCGAGATGCGGACCGGTGAGGGCAAGACACTGGTGGCCACCCTGTTCTGTTACCTGAACGCCCTGTCGGGCAAGGGTGTGCACGTGGTGACCGTGAATGATTACCTGGCGCGTCGTGATGCGGCCTGGATGGGCAAGCTGTATGAATTCCTGGGGATGACCACCGGTGTGGTAGTTGCGGGTATGAGCCACGAGGAAAAGCAGGCGGCCTACAACGCCGACATCACTTACGGCACCAACAACGAGTTCGGTTTCGATTACCTGCGCGACAATATGGCGTTCCGTATCGAGGAAAAGGTACAGCGTGAACTCAATGCGGCGGTGGTGGACGAGGTCGACTCCATCCTGATCGATGAGGCGCGTACCCCGCTGATTATCTCCGGTCCCACCGATGACAATTCCGACCTGTACCTGGTCATGAAAAAGCTGGTCCCGCAGCTGGTCAAACAGGAAGAGGAAGACGGCCCCGGCGACTACAGCATCGATGAGAAACAGAAACAGATCAATCTCACCGAAGAAGGCCACCAGCACGTCGAGAGCCTGCTGGAAAAAGAAGGCCTTATACAAGAGGGGCAGAGTCTTTACGATGCCGCCAACCTGACCCTGTTCCATCACCTGAACGCCGCCCTGCGCGCGCTCGTGCTGTACCAGCGGGATGTGGACTACATCGTCCAGGACGGCCAGGTGGTGATTGTCGATGAATTTACCGGCCGTACCATGCCGGGGCGCCGCTGGTCGGAAGGCCTGCACCAGGCGGTCGAGGCCAAGGAAGGGGTGGAGATCCAGAACGAAAACCAGACCCTGGCTTCGATCACCTTCCAGAATTATTTCCGCCTGTACAACAAGCTGTCGGGCATGACCGGTACCGCGGATACCGAGGCCGCTGAATTCCAGCAGATTTACGGCCTCGAGGTCGTCGTCATGCCCACCAACAAGCCCATGATCCGTGACGATATGGGCGACCTGGTGTTCCTGACCGAGCCGGAAAAGTTCAATGCGGTGGTCGAAGATATCCGCGATTGCCAGAAGCGCGGCCAGCCGGCACTGGTAGGTACGACCTCGATCGAGACCTCGGAAATCCTTTCCAAACTGCTCAATCAGGAGAAAATCGAGCACCAGGTACTCAACGCCAAGCAGCACGAGCGCGAAGCGCATATCGTCGCCCAGGCCGGTCGGCCGGGGACCATCACCATTGCCACCAATATGGCCGGTCGCGGTACGGATATCGTGCTGGGCGGCAGCCTGGACGCCGAACTGGCCGCCCTGGAAGACCCGGACGAACATACAGTGGCGCGTATCACCCGCGAGTGGGAACAGCGTCACGAAGCCGTGCTGGCTGCGGGCGGCCTGCATATCATCGGCACCGAGCGGCACGAATCCCGGCGCGTCGACAACCAGTTGCGTGGCCGTGCCGGACGCCAGGGCGACCCCGGCTCCAGCCGTTTTTACCTGTCGCTGGAAGATAACCTGATGCGTATCTTCGCCTCGGACCGCGTATCCGGGCTGATGCAGAAGCTGGGCATGCAGGAAGGCGAAGCCATCGAGCATCCCTGGGTCAGCAAGGCCATCGAGAATGCCCAGCGCAAGGTGGAAGGGCACAACTTCGGCATACGCAAAAACCTGCTGGAGTTCGACGATGTAGCCAATGACCAGCGCAAGGTGATCTACGAACAGCGCAACGAGTTAATGGCCACCGACGACGTGTCGGAAACGATCAAGGCGATTCGCGCCGATGTGGTCAACGATGTAATCAACAATTACATTGCCCCCGGCAGCATGGATGAACAGTGGGATGTTCCGGGGCTGGAAGCCGCCATCGAAACCGAGTTTGCGCAGAAGTTCGATATCCAGGGCTGGCTGGATACCGATGACGAACTGCACGAGGAAACGCTGCGCGAAAAGATTCTCGACGAACTGGAAAAAGCCTACCTGGAAAAGGAAAAGATTGCCGGTTCCGAGACCATGCGTCATTTCGAGAAGTCGGTAATGCTGCAGGTACTCGATCAGAGCTGGAAGGAGCACCTGGCCGCGATGGACTACCTGCGCCAGGGTATACACCTGCGCGGTTATGCACAGAAAGATCCCAAGCGGGAATACAAACGCGAAGCGTTCGATATGTTCACCGCCCTGCTCGATCGCATCAAGCTGGACGTGGTGAGTATTCTTTCCAAGGTGCAGGTGCGCACCGAATCGGATGTCGAGGCGGTTGATGAACAGCGCCGCAGCAAGTCGGAAGTGCAGTACCGGCACGACGAAGCCAGCGCGATGCAGGCGCAGCCCGGCGACGCTGATATACCACCGGAAGACCAGCGTGAAACCGAAACGGCGCAGCCTTTTGTGCGCGATGGCCGCAAGATCGGGCGCAACGAACCCTGCCCCTGTGGCTCGGGCAAAAAATACAAGCAGTGCCACGGCAAGTTGAGCTAATCCGTCATTGCCGCGCTTCGCTTACAAAGCGCATGCCGGGATCCAGGGGTTGAGGCAATGGATGCCCGGCTTTCGCCGGCATGACGTACCTGAAGACGCCCGGTTTTTACCGGTCCAGGCTGCTGCCAGAATCGTTCTCTCATGCCTATAGGATATTCCACACTACCGGATCTGCTGCCCGTTGCCGGCGTTCGCCTGGCGTCGGTCGCGGCCGGCATACGCTACCGCGACCGCGACGACCTGGTGCTCATGGAACTGGCGGAAGGCAGCCGCTGTGCGGCAGTTTTCACCCGTAACGCATTCTGCGCGGCGCCGGTCATCGTCGCCCGGCGGCACCTGGCCGCCAGCCAGCCCCGTTACCTGTTGATCAACAGCGGCAATGCCAATGCCGGGACCGGCGCGGCGGGGATACAGGACGCACAACAGACCTGTGCGTTGCTGGCGGAAAAATCAGGTTGTGCCGTTGAACAGGTGCTGCCGTTTTCCACCGGTGTGATCGGTGAACGTCTGCCGGTCGATCGTGTTGAGGCGGCACTCGATGCCGGGCTCGCCGGGCTGGCCGAGGACGGCTGGAAGGCGGCGGCGCACGCTATTATGACCACCGATACCGTGGCCAAGGGACTGTCCCGGACCTTCTCGGCCGATGGTCGGCAATTCACGCTCACCGGTATGGTCAAGGGTGCGGGCATGATACGACCTGACATGGCGACCATGCTGGCCTATATCGCGTGTGATGCCCGTGTAGAGGAGAGTGCGCTGCAACAGTGCCTGGGACAGGCGGTCGCACAGTCATTCAACCGCATCACGGTCGACGGCGACACTTCGACCAATGATGCCTGTGTACTGGTGGCGACAGGCGCGCAGGACCACCCGGTCATTCATGCCGGTAGCGAAGCATACGAGGCGCTGTGTGAAGCCGTGCGCGCGGCCTGTGTGACACTGGCGCAGCTGATCGTGCGCGATGCCGAAGGCGCTACCAAGTTTGTTACCGTGCGCGTTGAACAGGGGCGCGATGCCGCCGAGTGCCTGCAGGTGGCCTATACTATCGCGCATTCACCCCTGGTCAAGACGGCACTGTTTGCCAGTGACCCCAACTGGGGGCGTATCCTGGCGGCGGTGGGTCGTGCCGGCGTCGAGGCGCTGGATATCGACCGGGTCTGCATGTTCCTGGGCGATGTGTGCATTGTGCGGGATGGCGGCGTTGCCGCGGAGTACCGGGAACAGGACGGGCAACGCGTCATGGGCCGGGACGAGATTGTGATACGCGTCCTGCTGGGCCGCGGTGAGGCTAGCGAGCAGATCTGGACCAGTGACCTGTCGCATGACTATGTTCGAATCAACGCGGAATACCGGACCTGAAGGCTGTGGACGAAGGTTGCTGGATAACGCTGCGCTAATCCGGCAAGTAGGCCGATAAATCCTGACGAGTACCCGCCAATGACCGAGACGCTGCATGTTGCCGTCGCCGCCATCGTCAATGACCGTGGTCAGGTCCTGGTCAGTCTGCGCCCGGATCACGTTCACCAGGGCGGTTTATGGGAGTTTCCGGGTGGCAAGCTGGAGCGGGGCGAATCGGTAGAGGAGGCCCTGCAGCGCGAGATTTTCGAAGAGCTGGGTATCTCGATCAGGCAGCAACAGCCGTTGATCCGTATCGCTCACCGTTACCCGGACCGTTCCGTGCTGCTCGACGTCCGGCGGGTTACGTCCTTTGACGGTGAACCACACGGGAAAGAAGGGCAGCCGGTACACTGGAGGGCCATCGACGGCCTGGTCGATGAGCGGTTTCCGGCAGCCAATCGCCCGATCATTCGCGCCCTGCAGTTGCCGGACCGCTACCTGATTACGCCTGAACCGGGCCTGCCGGCTGAAGACTTCCTGGCGCGTTTGCAGGCCCGTGTCGAGAAGGGCATCAGGCTGGTGCAGTTGCGGGCAAAAAACCTGGATGAGGGCGAGTATCGCGCGTTGGCTGCAGAAGCGATTGCCTTGTGTCACAGGCAGGGCGCGCAGATCCTGTTGAATGCCGACGCCGGGCTGGTACAGGCACTGGGTGCAGACGGCCTGCACCTGACCAGCGCACAGGCGAAGCAGGCCCGGGCGCGGCCGCTACCGCCGGGCTACCTGGTGGCGGCATCCTGTCACACGCGCGCTGAACTGCGCGCGGCGCAGGAGATGGGCGCGGATTTTGCAATGCTGTCACCGGTATTGCCCACGGCCAGTCACCCGGATGCGACCCCGCTGGGCTGGGATGCTTTTTCCCGTTACGTCGATGCGGCCGCGTTGCCCGTGTACGCGCTGGGCGGTATGCAGCCGGTCCACTGTGCGACCGCCATCGCGCACGGCGCCCAGGGTATTGCCGCCATCCGCGCGTTGTGGGACGACGTATGAGGATTCGATCCCTTACTGTGATCTGCCTGGCCGGCCTGCTGTTGTCCTGCGACCGGTCGCCAGCGCCGGAGGTCTCCGCGCAGCCGCTACGACTTTCCACGCCCTGCAATGTACAGCATGGTTGCCGGGCAGCCGCTGAATCCATTTCGGCCACGGTGGTTTTCGGTCGGCAGGTACGCGGTCTGCAGCCGTTCCCGGTACAGGTGATGGTTGATACAGCGTACCAGGTTGAATCCGTCAGCGTGGCCTTCTCGATGCAGGGCATGGATATGGGACAGAACCGCTACCGCCTCAACGGAGAACCCATGAGTGCCTGGACCGCCAACGTGACCCTGCCGATCTGCAGCAGCGGGCGCAGCGACTGGCTGGCGGACTTCGATCTGCTGGTGGAGGGACGTCACTACCGTTTTCAGGTGCCCTTTGTACTGGGGAAATGAGGCGCCTGTAACAGGCGCTCCAGCAACACCACCGGGTGCAATACCTCGATCGCTGCGCTGTGCGCCTGCAGCGCAGCCTGCAACTGGATCGAGCAGCCGATATTGGTGGTCAGTATGATTTCCGCGCCGCTTGCCAGGATGCGTGCCGCTACCCGTCCGGCCAGTTGTTCCGACCGTTCCGGCTGGCTCAGCAGGTAACTGCCGGCAGCACCACAGCAACCCCCGTCCGGGTTGACCAGCTCGGGTGCGGGCCCCGGCAGGCACTGCAGCACTCGCATCACATCCTGTTGCTGACCGAGCAGGTTGCGGTGCGTGCAGGGCATGTACACGGCGACCTTCTTTCCAGGCACCGTGAAGCGCAGCCCGGCAAGACCGGTGGTGGCAAGGAAGTGCATGACGTCGCTGACCCTGGCGGCGAACGCTGTTGCGGCCGGGTCTGCATACAGGCTGGCATACGCCAGCAGTTGTGCCGTGCAGGCGCTGGCCGTCACCAGCACCGGGTCGTCATTGCCCGAGAAGTACTCCAGGTTGGTCTGTGCCAGTCGCTGCGCCCGTTCCGGTGCTGCGTTGTGCTGGTGCAGGGCGCCGCAACAGGGATGCGCTGCAGGCACACGTACCCGGTACCCCAGTTTTTGCAGTAGCGTGGTAGTTGCCTCCAGGGTCTGCTGATCGAGTACGCTGCCCGCACAGCCGCGAAACAGGTTGATCGTACCGCGTTCTCCTCCGGTTGCAGGCAGGCCCGCGTTGGCGCGTTGGCCGGAGGCCGGTGACGCTGGTAACAGCCGGTTGAGGCGTCGTACGGTTGCGGGGAGTCCGGGCAGGCGGTTCACTACTGCCTGCAGGCCGGATGTGCGGTAAAAGCCCAGCAAGGCACCGATCACGCCCAGGCCGGCGGGGGACGCGACGACGCCGAGGCCGGCACGGCGAAGTATGCGCTGCCGCCAGGAACGCTGGCGCCAGGGTTCTATCACCACCCTGGCTTCATCCATTAAATGTCCGAACGGAACCCTGGAGGGGCACATGGCCTCACAGGCGCCGCAGTGCAGGCACTGGTCCAGGTGGCGGAACAGTCCGTCGGAGTGCGCCACGTCCTGTTCGCCGAGTGCCTGTATCAGGCTGATGCGGCCGCGCGGTGAATCGGCCTCATTGCCGGTCAGTGCAAAGGTCGGGCAGTGCGGCAGACAAAGACCGCATTTCACGCAGCGGTCGGTTGCGGATAAATCGTTCATGGACTACAGATCCAGGAAAGGGTGGTGCGCTGACAAGCCGCTTGTCAGTTTTTGCGGCAATCGGGTATCGTGAGCGGATGTCATATTACCGTTACCACGTATTCTTTTGTACCAATCTGCGCGCCGACGGCTCTGCCTGTTGTCAGCGCTTCGACGCACAGGCCATGCGTGACCACGCCAAAAAACGCAGCAAGGAGCTGGGTATTGCCGGTGCCGGCAAGGTGCGTATCAACACGGCCGGCTGCCTGGACCGTTGTGCCGAAGGCCCGGTGCTGGTGGTGTACCCGGACGAGGTCTGGTACAGCTATGTGGACCAGGAAGACATCGACGAGATTATCGATGAGCACCTGGTCAACGGGCGGGTGGTGGAGCGCCTGAGGATATAGGGCTGACGAATACATATAACTCATTAATATATAAGTATAAAATAGATATGTTGGCATTGTTGGCGATAGATTGGAAAAAAATTGCTTCCGGGTGTTGACAAGAACACCAGAATATTAGAAGATACTTATCAGCTGATCGGTTACCCCCAATTTGACTGATCAGCCTCCTCCAATCCTCCTTTGGTGGTTGTTTTAAGCGCGACTTCCCCAGTCGCGCTTTTTTTTGCCTGCGATTCGGGACCGGTGCAAATGCGTCGAGTTGCTTGAATCGTAAAAGGTCTTTCTGTACTATTCCCGCTCTTTTGCAGCAGGACCGGATTTTCGGAGCGTTTCCAGATGAAGACCTTCAGTGCCAAAGCGCATGAGATACGGCGCGACTGGTTTGTCGTAGATGCCGCGGATAAAACCCTGGGGCGACTCGCCAGCGAGATCGCGCGGCGCCTGCGCGGCAAACACAAGCCGGAATATACCCCGCACATGGACACGGGTGACTATATCGTTGTGGTCAATGCCGGGAAAATCCGCGTTACCGGCAACAAGGCCAGTGACAAGATGTACCATCACCACACCGGCTATATTGGTAACCTGAAGTCCATCAGTTTCGAGAAGCTGCAGCAGAAAGCCCCGGGCCGTGTGCTGGAGCTGGCCGTCAAGGGTATGTTGCCCAGGAACCCACTGGGCAGGGCCATGTACCGCAAACTGAAAATCTATGCCGGCCCCGAACATCAGCATGCCGCCCAGCAGCCGAAGGCGCTGGAAATCTAACCGAGACAGAATCTGATTATGAGTGATACCTACTACGCCACCGGTCGTCGCAAGAGTTCCACGGCCCGCGTGTTCCTGAAAAAGGGCAGCGGCGACATCACGGTGAACAACCGCCCGCTGGATCAGTATTTTGGTCGTCCGACGGCGCGTATGATCGTCCGCCAGGCGCTGGAGAAAGTGGACTTGCAGGAGCAGTTCGACGTCAACTGCACCGTCAAGGGCGGCGGCACCACCGGCCAGGCCGGCGCGATCCGGCACGGTATAACCCGCGCCGTGATCGAATATGACAACGAGCTGCGCAGCCCCTTGCGCAAGGCCGGTTT
>Ga0256841_1002310_pt1 | contig 15333 bp, 13 predicted proteins | sample 356308metaG_FD_185971 | JGI IMG/M metagenome (GOLD analysis project Ga0256841, IMG submission 185971) | Hydrothermal vent microbial communities from Mid Atlantic Ridge, Atlantic Ocean - 356-308 | ecosystem: Environmental > Aquatic > Marine > Hydrothermal vents | place: Atlantic Ocean: Mid... | reverse complement strand
AGTCGCCCGGGTAAATCGGTGGGGGTGGGGGTGGTATGTCCCCGTTGTAGCCCGGTGAGGTTTGGCCGGCCTCGGCCAAAAGGCCGGCCCACTGCGGGAAGGCGAAGGGAAGCAGCACCAGAGCAGTGCCGCCGGCCGTCTTGAGGCATCTCCCGACTGCGATCTTTATCATCATTCCTCCGCTTGGTCTTTGCTGTGTCGTTGATCTTCGGTGTTCGGGGCGAAGGTGCAGGAGGTGATCAATGCCCCCACCTAGACGATCCAGTAGTGCAGCAGCCTGAACTCCCCCAGATCACCCATCGGCGGCAGGGCGCACCCGGGAATAGGGCCCAGGCCGCCATCCACAGGGGCAGGCGCACGCTCAGCGTTTCCACCTGGCCGAGTCTGTGTACCAGCGGAAAGCCCTGCCAGGCGTCCAATCCCAGGACCGCCCCGCCCAGCAGGACCGCAGTGCCCAGGAGGCGGCCGGGACGCCTGTTGCATAAAACGCACACAACGGTTCCCAGCAGGTACAGACCGACGCCACTGCGCGTCTGGTAAGTGACTAAGGTTGCTAGGATCAGACCCAGGACCAGGGACCCGGACAGCCTTTGGATCCAGCACTCCTAATTCGACATTAACACAACAGTGAGCGGCGAGACAATGGCCAGGAGCAGCAGATCGTTGGGGACCGAAAAGCACGGGATGCCTGCGTGCGTCATCCACTCCTGGGGGGACGCGCCGGGATGTGTCCAGGCGGTCCAGAGGAACCAGGCGCTGGCCAGGCCCGCCATGACCGAGAGGCAGGCCAGGAGCCGCGACAGGTCCGATACCTCGAAGCGGGAGACCCACAGGAAGAACAGCACCGCCGGCGGCAGTAGGGTGAGATTCATGCCCAGGCTGCGCGCCGGTGCCACGGCGGACAGGGAGGAACGCAGCGCGAGGCCCAGGAAGGCGAGTCCGGCGACTTGCGCCGTCTTCAGGCCCGGTGCGGGCGGGGCCGCTTCGGTGGTCAGGAGCAGCAGGCCGGCCGACAGGCCCAGTATCATCAACGGGACCTGCGGCGGCAGGGGGAGGGCGTGGGACAGCAGATAGAGGCAGATCCCGGCCTTGCCCAGGGTGGGCAGGCGCCCAGTGGTCGGCAGGAGGCGGGCGATGCCCCCCAGCTCCGTCGCTGTCGGCGGCTCATGCGGATGCGCTATTCGGAGCCGCGAACGCCATAGACCTGGCAGTCGTAACGGTACTTGCCGTCTCCCTTGGTCCAGCGGTAATCGGTGGTATAGAGACCGACCTCTCCGGTGGCCCCTGGCGGCATCCCCAGCTTGCGGTTGCCGAAACCCAGCAGCGGGCTGGACTGGAAGACCAGGTCCTTGAAGAGGCGGTAACCCTGTTGGTCATAGAGGGTGCACTGGATCGCCAACCGGTCCAGGAAAAACTTGGAATGGTTGGTGACCTTTGCCACGAGGGGCCGCTGGGAGCCCATCGGTGGCGTCTCCCGGACCTCCAGGAGCTGGATGTCGTCCTTCTCCGGTCCTGTGTACTGGTGGTTCTGCAGGTCCTCGTCGGGAAAGCCGGCCAGGGCGCCGGTAGCGCAAAGCGCCAGGGACAGCAGCAGCGAGTACGATCTCCGCATGGCCTCGGTCTCCTTGTCTTGGGGGTTCGGGCAAGAGGATAGCAGAACCTGGAGACGGCGCGGGTGCGGCCTATGGGGCCCATTGCCCGCGCAGGATGACCCTTGACGGCCCCACCATTGCCTGATAGGTGGCCTGCCACGGGAACCCCAGGTCGCCCCCTTGCGGCCGGACGGGTGCACAGGGTGCAGGTGGCGCCGCGGTGCTTCCAGGAGGATTGGGCCGTCAGGCGCCATGCCGGCTCATCGGGGGCGGGTCAAGCGCCCGCCGGCATCCCGGTGGGTGTGTGTCCACGGCAGGTGAACATCCGATAGCGTTTCACCGCTTGGTACAGGATCGCCTGCATGCGATCGCGCTGCCCGTCATCGGCGCTGACCAAGGCATTGTCCAGGACCGCCATCGCCGGCACATCGGTCTCTGCCAACAGGTCCGCGCAGGCAAGGTGGACGAGGACCGCCGACGGCTCCCGGGTGCCGATGCTGCAAGGCCTCGAACACTCGCCGCGGTACAACTCCGCCAGTGCCAGAACCCCGTCGATCACGGGTTCCACCGAGGCCGTGCCCGGGCAAGGACGACGAAGCAGTCCCGACAGTCCGGCGGGGGGTGGGTACTCACACCTGGGCGCGGCTGGGAGAAGAGACCGATCCAGGTCCAAGGGCCGGCCCATGCCACTCGACGTGGCTCCACACCAGGGCCTGGTGCGGGCGTTTCATCAGGCGCACGGATCAGGTTTCGGGCCCAACGAGGGATACAAAGAGGGATGGCAGGATGGGAGATACCTCTCCGTCCCAGCCCCTGATCGAGGTTGCGCCGAGTATCGTCCGGGCGAGGTGAGGTGCTGGTGGGAGGGTGCCCGTCTCTCACGCGCGCTTCGCGGCAAGGGCCTCTGTCCCGTGGGCTGGGTGAAGGCGGAGATCCGCGACCTTCAGCAGGGTGCTCTGGGCGCTTGCATGCCATCCCGAATCGCTTCGGTTCGCCCGCGGAACGGTATGGCGTAGGGCAATGGGGGTTGACAGACGGAGGTTCGTGCCTATTATTAGCACTCGTCACGATTGAGTGCCAACAACCCCATCAGAGAGGAGACCCATTCAAGATGAAAATCCGTCCCTTGCACGACCGAGTCATCGTCCGCCGCATCGAAGAGGAGCGCACCACCCCGTCGGGCATCGTGATCCCCGACAGCGCCCAGGAGAAGCCGATCCAGGGCGAGGTACTGGCCGTGGGCAACGGCAAGATCATGGAGAACGGCGAGGTGCGTCCCCTCGACGTCAAGGTGGGTGACCGGGTGCTGTTCGGCAAGTACAGCGGTACCGAGGTCAAGGTGGAAGGCGAAGAACTCCTGGTGATGCGCGAAGAAGACATCATGGGCGTCATCGAGGGCTGACCCCTTTCCCGAACCATCCGAACACGATCCAAATACCCCAAGGAGCTGACATAGATGAGCGCAAAAGAAGTACGTTTCAGTGACGATGCCCGCACCCGCATGATGCAGGGCATCAACATCCTCGCCAACGCGGTCAAGGTGACCCTGGGCCCCAAGGGGCGCAACGTGGTCCTCGAAAAGAGCTTCGGCGCCCCCACCGTCACCAAGGACGGCGTCTCCGTGGCAAAGGAGATCGAACTCAAGGATAAGTTCGAGAACATGGGCGCGCAGATGGTCAAGGAGGTGGCCAGCCAGACCAGCGACGTGGCCGGTGACGGCACCACCACCGCCACCGTGCTCGCCCAGGCGATGGTCCGCGAGGGCCTCAAGTCGGTGGCCGCCGGCATGAACCCCATGGATCTCAAGCGCGGTATCGACAAGGCCGTGGAGGCCACCGTGGCGCAGCTCAAGGCCATCTCCAAGCCTTGCAGCGACAACAAGGAGATCGCCCAGGTGGGGACCATCTCCGCCAACTCCGACGCCAGCATCGGCGACATCATCGCCGAGGCCATGGCCAAGGTGGGCAAGGAAGGCGTCATCACCGTAGAGGAGGGCTCCGGCCTGGACAACGAACTGGACGTGGTTGAGGGGATGCAGTTCGACCGTGGCTACCTGAGCCCCTACTTCATCAACAACCAGCAGAACCAGAACGTCGAGTTGGAAGACCCCTACATCCTTCTCCACGACAAGAAGATCAGCAACATCCGCGATTTGCTGCCGGTGCTCGAGGCCGTGGCCAAGGGCGGCAAGCCCCTGCTGATCATCGCCGAGGACATCGAGGGTGAGGCCCTGGCCACCCTGGTGGTGAACAGCATGCGCGGCATCATCAAGGTGGCGGGGGTCAAGGCCCCCGGTTTCGGTGACCGGCGCAAGGCCATGCTCCAGGATATCGCCATCCTCACCGGCGGCACCGTCATCAGCGAAGAGGTGGGCCTGAGCCTGGAGAAGACCACCCTCAACGAGCTGGGGACCGCCAAGAAGGTGGTGGTGACCAAGGAAGAGACCACCATCATCGACGGTGCTGGGGATGCCGAGGCCATCAAGGGCCGGGTGGAGCAGATCCGTGCCCAGATCGAGGAGACCACCAGCGACTACGACAAGGAGAAGCTCCAGGAGCGCCTGGCCAAGCTGGCCGGTGGCGTGGCGGTCATCAAGGTCGGCGCCGCCACCGAGGTGGAGATGAAGGAGAAGAAGGCGCGGGTCGAGGACGCCCTCCACGCCACTCGGGCCGCGGTGGAGGAAGGTATCGTCGCCGGTGGTGGTGTCGCCCTGCTGCGGGCCCTGGCCGGCATCGGCGACATCGATGCCGCCAACCACGACCAGGAGGTGGGGGTCCAGATCGCCCTGCGCGCCATGCAGGAGCCCCTGCGCCAGATCGTCGCCAACGCGGGCGGCGAGCCCAGCGTGGTCCTGGCCAAGGTGGCCGATGGCGAGGGTAACTTCGGTTACAACGCCGCCACGGGCGAATATGGCGATCTGGTGGCCATGGGTGTGCTCGATCCCACCAAGGTCACCCGTTCTGCCCTGCAGAACGCCGCCTCCGTGGCCGGTCTGATGATCACCACCGAGGCGATGGTGGCCGAGGAGCCCAAGGACGAGAAGGCCGACCTCGGCGCCGGTGCCGGCGGTGGCATGGGCGACATGGGGGGTATGGGCGGCATGATGTAAGCCCGTCCTCCGCCGCCGTCGTCCATGACGACAGGGGTTTCGGCCCCACGCAAGGGCCCCGCTTCGGCGGGGTTCTTGCGTTGGGGGCAGGGGTCGGTCAATAGTCCGGCGGCAACACCAGCCGGGTTCCACTGAATCCGTACCGCCAGTCCGGTGACTCGTGCCCGCGGAAGGTGACCCGGCGGATGGGCCGTTGGCCGTGCAGGCTGGCCCCCCGCAGCACCCCATGGTGGTCGAACCAGGGAACGGAGACGTCCTCGTCGGGCCAGGGGCTGAACTCCGGGTAGGGGTGGAAGGGGTTTGCACACCATTCCTGCACCCGTCCGGCGTCCTCGATCAGCCCCATCCGCGCCGCCACCTCCCACTGATATTCGTGTTGCACCACCGCCCCCGCCAGTCCAGGGATGCGCGCCGCGGCCCAGGCGGCATAGGCGCGCGCCTCGTGGCGGGAGATCCCGCTCACCGGATCCTCCGGGGTCAGCTCGGCGGGGCCGTTCACCGAGATCCCGAACCAGTGCCCACGGGCGTCCGCCCGCCAGTGCGCGGGGTGGCGGATCTCCCGGTGTCGCAGCCAGGCGCGTCCCGCCTCGTCCCAGTAGTCCGGGGTCTGGTAGCCGCCATCCTCCATGAAGGCCAGGTACTCGGCGTGGGTCGCCGGGTGCCTGGCGATGCGGAACACCGCCAGTTTCACCACCTGGGGCGGACGCTCGTTGTCGTAGGCCGCCGGATCGTCCAGCGCCCCCACGCGGAAGTGGCCCTGCACCACGGTGGCCGCATCGACCTTGGGCGCGCGTGCCCGGAGGGGCCGGGAGACCCTGAATCCCCCCGTCCGCCGGTGCTGCCGCCGGGCCAGGACCATGAGCATGCGTTCGTAGGCGAGGGCCTCCTGCTGGGCGAGAAACCAGGGCAGGCGGTCGCCTTCCAGCCAGGGATGCCTGGGCAGACCTCCGGGATTGGCCAGGCGCAACAGGTGTTCGTCCCAGATGTCCCGGGCCCACTTGAGCAGATGATCCACCGGCGGCAGGGCGGTGCAGCCTCCGGCGGCGGGGGCCGTCCGGTCATGGAACAGGGGCCGGATGGGGCGGGTGAGGCGGTCGTCCCCGAGCAGGCGTTCGCGCAGCCAGTAGAGTTCCAGCCAGACCCCTTGGGCGAACCACCAGCTCAGGCAGCCGAGGTCGGGGGCATAGGGATGGGCGGCCTCGTCCGTGGGGATGGATTCGAGCAGATGGGCACTGAGTTCATGCTGGGAGGCGAGGGCGCCGAGGCAGTCGGGCGAGGTCATAAGGGGGGCCGGCAATGGGTCAGACAAGTTATCATAGATAAAGGGGGTCCAGAAGGGGAAGCATGATGGAGAAGGCGCGTGAGATCCTGTTGCGAATCGTCCGGGAACCGGGGTTCGAGGAAGGTACCCATTGGCGACGGCGGGCATTCGAGACGGATGAGGTGATCGTCCGCGAAGGCGACGTCGCCCAGCGCATGTACTTGATAGAACAAGGACAGTTGCGGGTGATGGGGCAGGTGGCCCTGGACGATCAACGCAAGATCAAGCCGGGTCTGGCGGACCTGGGACCCGGCGATCTGTTCGGTGAGATGACGTTGTTCGAGAAGCATCCGCGTACCGCCACGGTCACCGCCATCGAACCGGGTCGCCTGTTGGAGATCGACTGCGTGGCCTTGAGTGGCTATCTCGACGCCCATCCCGAGACCGGGTATCTCCTGCTGAAGGCCTTGTTCCAAGTGCTCATGGAGCGTCTAAGCAAGGCCAACGAACGCTTGGAGCACCTGTTCGCCTGGGGCCTCAAGGCCCACGGGATCGACAAGCACCTGCGCTAGCTGTAGCCGTCCCACGTGCGTATGTCGTGTTTTGGAGGGCGATTCTGGTGTCCTTGGGCCAGGTGTGGAAGCGAGTCATGGCGGGCGGTCACGACACCCCCCAGCGGTGCAGGGGACGCAGGGCTCCGTCATCTAACCGCCCCTCTGCCAGTGGCCTTCCCTGAAAAACGCCGTGAATACCTCCCTGTAGGCTTGACTGCGGCATCCCTGCCGCAGACATTTTCAGGGAAGGCCACTGGCGCGGTTTTCAATGACTTGAGTGGTTGGATGACGTGGTCCTGGCAGGGGACGGCTGCAGTGGCCGACAATCCACCTGGGACGGGTATAATCGCCCGCTTTTGGCGGGAGCAGCCGTATGTGGTTCAAGAATCTCCAGACCTTCCTTCTCAAAGAACCCTTCGAATGGACCCCAGAGGCCCTGGGCGAACGTCTGGAGGCCCATCGCTTCCATCCCTGCGCGGCCCAGGAACCGGTCTCTCAAGGTTGGACCGCACCCGCTCGTACGGAGGGGGCACCCCTGGTCGCGAGCGCCCACGGGTTTCATTTGATTTGCCTGCGGCGGGAGGAGAAGCTCCTGCCCGCATCGGTGGTGAACGATGTCCTGGCGGAGCGGGTGGAGGCCATCGAGGCCGCCGAGGGACGCCCCCCACGCCGCAAGGAACGGATCCGTTTGAAGGAAGACATCTTCCAGGAACTCTTGCCCCGCGCCTTCAGCCGCAATACCCGCCTGTATGCCTGTATCGATCCCCAGGCCCGCCGCCTGCTAGTGGACACCCCCAGTGCCACCAAGGCGGAGGATCTGGTGAGCCTGCTGCGCAAGGGGCTGGGCAGCCTGCCCGCCCGTCCCCTCGCCGTGAACCGCCCGCCGGTCGACCTCATGACCCGGTGGTTGCAAGGGGAGGAACTCCCCCGGGATTTGGAGATCCTCGACCAGTGTGAATTGCGTGAACCCGGCGAGGAGGGTGGTATCGTGCGCTGCCGGCGCCAGGACCTGTTCAGCGACGAGGTGCGGGCCCATCTCGATGCGGGCAAGCAGGTGGTGCAACTCGCCCTGGAATGGGAGGAGCGCCTTGGCTTCGTGCTCACCGACCCACCCGCCTTCAAGCGCCTGCGCTTCGACGACTTGGTGCTGGAGGAGGCCGCCGAGGCCGGCGGCGACGACGAGGCCGCCCGCCTGGATGCCGATCTGGCCCTGATGGGACTGGAGTTACAGCGTTTCCTCGACCGGATGCTGGAGCTGATGGGCGGTCCGGTGGAGGGCTGATGAAGGCTGATGGAAAGGGGGGCCATGCCCTTGTGGGAGCCGCCGCACAGCGTCACAAAGATTTCTCTCGGAGGGCCTGGGCGGTGGGGAGTGCTCATGGGGAAATGGGCGTTCACGCCCCGGGGTGGCGCGTATCGCCATGAACATTGGCTTTGTCACTGTGAAGAATCTTACAGCAGCCTAGGAACAAATCCACTGGTGGCTCCGCGTGCTGCGGCGACAATCGTAGTCGAGCGGCACCGGAATATCGGATCGGTGTTCGCGGATCACACTCTCCGAAGTCGTCGCTGGAGTTTCTATGATGGTGTTGCTGCGAGATCTGCCCCCGGGCATCGTGGAATCCCAATTGCGTGGGGCCATAGGCCAGGCAATTCGGCGCCTGCCGCTGGCGCGTATCCGTTATCGGCCCGAGGTGCGGGGAATCAAGATCCTGAAGGTTCAGGACGAGGACGGGAAGACCCTGAGGTATCACGGCCTCATGCACATCACCCCACCGGCCTTCGCCCAACGCCTTCTCAAGCGCGTCCCCGTGCTCGTCATGGGGGCGCGGAAGGTGACCCTGGTTCCCTATGTGCGGCGGGAGCGTGACCGGCGGATCGCCTATACGGACCCGCGCCTGCTGCCTTTCCGGGATCGGCGGCAGGGCGAACGGCGTCGGCTCAATCTGCGCCCCATCCGCTGAAACCGTCCCCTGCCTCCAGTCCCCGGGCCAGCTCCCGCGGATCCGCCACGCAGCCGTCGGCACCCCATTCACAAGGTCGGTCGGCCCCATCCAGATAGCCCCACAGCGCCACCAGGGAATGGCAGCCGGCCGCGCGCGCGGCCTCGATGTCCCGTCGGGCATCTCCCAGATACCAGCTGCGTCCGGGGGCGGCGCCCAGCTCATGGCAGGCGTGGAGGAGGGGGGCCGGATGGGGCTTGGACTGGGGCAGGCTGTCGCCCGAGACGACACAGCCGGCACGTGCCTCCAGTCCGAGCCCCTGCAGCAGCGGCCGCGTCAGCCAGCCCGGCTTGTTGGTCACCACGCCCCAGGGGATGGCGGCCCGCTCCAGCCGCCATAGCAGGGTCTCCATCCCGGAGAACAGGCGGGTGTCCCGGCAGATGTCCCCTTGGTAGTGGCGCAGCAGGGCTTGGCGCAAGGGCTCGCCTCGCGGATCGTCCGGCTCCAGGCCGAAGCCCAGGCGGATCAGGGCGCGCCCCCCATGGGAGACCTGGGGGCGGACCCGCTCCAGTGGCAGCGGGGGGTGGCCCTGTTCGGCGAGGACGGCGTTCAGGGCCCGCGTCAGGTCCGGAGCGGTATCCGCCAGGGTGCCGTCGAGATCGAACAGGACCGCGTCGATGGCCTCAGCCATCGTCCGGTCGCCGGCAGGCCATGAGGTAGTTCACGTCCACATCCCGGCCGAGTCGGTACTGGCGGGTGAGGGGGTTGTAGGTCATGCCGGTGATGTCGCGCACCTCCAGGCCCGCGTGGCGCGCCCAGGCATCGAGTTCCGAGGGACGGATGAAACGGGCATAGTCGTGGGTGCCCTGGGGCAGGAGGCGCAACAGGTACTCCGCGCCGATGATGGCGAACAGATACGACTTGGGGTTGCGGTTCAGGGTGGAGAAGAAGACCCAGCCGCCGGGGCGGGCGAGAGTGGCGCAGGCGCTCACCACCGCCACGGGGTCGGGGACGTGCTCCAGCATCTCCATGCAGGTGACCACATCGAAGGCAGCCGGCCGTTCCGCCGCCAGAGACTCCACCGCAATCCGCTGGTAGTCCACGGCCACTCCGGTCTCCAGGGCGTGGAGTTCGGCCACCTCCAGCGGTGCCTCGCCCAGGTCGATGCCCAGCACCCGGGCCCCCTCGCGGGCCATGGACTCCGCCAGGATCCCGCCGCCGCAACCCACGTCGAGGACCTGCCGGTCCGCCAGGTCGTCGGCGAATTCCCGGATGTAACCCAGGCGCAGTGGGTTGATCTCGTGCAGGGGCTTGAATTCGCTCTCCGGGTCCCACCAGCGGGCGGCGAGTTCGGCGAACTTGTTGATCTCGGCGTGATCGACGTTGGTCTGGGTGTTCATAGGGGTATTATACCCGTCGCACTTGGGTTTTCAGTCTTTCCAGGGCCTTTCGGTCCCCGGGCACGATGGGCCGAGACGGTTGCAGGAACGCCGCGGGCGCCGGCCGTGTCGTTCCCGTCCTGGAACGCAGCGGAGACAGCGATGCCGATATCCTCCCCGTGTTCGCCACCTCGCCTGCTGTTGTTCCTGTTCCTGCTCTGCTGGGCCGGGATCTCCCTCGCGGCCGCCGCGGAGCGCGCCGGCGTGCTGGTGTACGGCCAGGGGCGGGTGGAGGTGGCCACGGCCGGTGGCGGCTGGGTGGCGGCCCATCCAGGGCTCGAACTCCATCCCGGTGACCGCATACGCACCGGCGCCGATGGCCGCGCCGGGGTGCGCCTGGTCGATGAGACCCTGGTCCGGCTGAACCGGCGCACCCTCTTCGAGTTGCGCCAGGTCGGCCCCCGGGCGGGGCTCCTGCCGGTGGCGCGGCGGGGGGTGCGATCCCTCTATCGCCTCCAGTACGGTGAATTCTGGATGCGCAACGATAGCCCCACGGTGGATATCGAGGTGCGCACCCCGACGGTCACGGCGGGCATTCGCGGCACCGCCCTGAATCTGCGCCTGGGGCCCGGGGGAAAGGCCGTGCTCAGCGTGCTGGAAGGCCGGGTGGTGGTGAGCGATACCCAAGGGGCGCTGGAGGCGGGCGGTGGCGAGCAGGTGATCGCCACCCCCGGGGCACCACTGCGCAAGGTGCGTCTGCTGCGGCCCAGGGACGCGGTCCAGTGGACCCTGCGCATCCCCAGGCTGATTCCGACCGGCGCCGGGCCCCGGTCGGTCGTGGCGCGGGCCTTGGGGCTGTTGGAACAGGGTGATCTGACGGGGGCCGAAGAGCGGCTCCGGGGGCTGGCCCGGACTCGCCCGGAGGTCGCCTCGGTGTGGCAGGCCCTGGCGGTCACCGCCCTGCTCCTGGACCACCGGGTCCTCGCCCGGGAGGCGGCGCGGCGCGGTCTGAAGGTGGACCCCGATGATAGCGGCGCCTGGCTGGTGCGTGGCTATGTGGCCCAGGCCGATTTCGATCTGGAGACGGCGACCGCCGCCTACCGTAAGGCGGTGGCCCTGGACCGGGGCAATCTGGTGGCCTGGCTGAGTCTGGCACGGGTGTTGTTCGGCGCGGACCGCACCGCGGAGGCGAGGGCCGCCCTCGAACGGGCCCGCGTGCTCGCCCCGGACGACCCCGGCGTGACCCTGCTGGATGGCTTTCTCTCCCTCGCGGAGGGGGCGACCCAGGCCGCCCTGGCCGCCTTCGACCGGACCCTTCTCCTCGACCCGGGCGAGGGCGAGGCCTGGCTCGGCAAGGCCCTCGCCCTCATGCGCCGGGGCGATACCCAGGGCGCCTTCGACGCCATGGCCACGGCCGTGCTGCTGCAACCCGGGCGTTCGCTGTTCCTGAGCTATTGGGGCAAGATGCTCTACCAGGTCGGCCGTTTCCAACGCGCCCTGCGGGCCTTGAACTCGGCGCGGGAGGCCGATCCCCGGGATCCCACGCCCTGGCATTACCGGGCCCTCATCCTGCGTGACCTCAACCGGCCCGGTGAGGCCATCGAGGCCCTGCAGGAGGCGATGGCGCGCAACGGCAACCGGGCGGTGTACCGCTCGCGTTTCCTCCTCGACCGTGACCAGGCCAGCCGCAACGTGGACCTCTCCCTGCTCTACAGCGCCCTCGGCCTGAATGCCTGGGCCGGCAACCGCGCCCTGGCCTCGGTGAAGCAGGACTACCTCAACGCCGCTGCGCACACCTTCTATGCGGGCGGCCTGGCCAACCGCGAGGGGCGCTCGCGGGCGTTCGCCACCGAGGCCCTCCTGGGGCGCTTGTTGCAGCCCGCCAACATCAACAGCTTCAACAGCTTCAACGAATACACCACCCTGTTCGAGCGTCCCGGGGCCCAGGGGACCCTGACCCTGGAGGGGGGTGACCAGGGATTCGCCCGCGGGGAATTCCTGACCTATGGCGCCGATCCCGGGCACAGTCTGGCCTACGGCCTCCTCGCCTCGGCCAGCACCGACGAGGGTTGGGGTGGGGATAACGGCTCCAGGTTGCGTGGTCTGAGCGCCCAGGCCAAGTGGGAGCCCCGGCCCGGGCACGATCTGACCCTGTCTCTGGGCTACGGCAGCACCAAGGATCGGGGCGACCCCCTGCGTCGCTACGAGGTGACGGTTCCAGCCGATCCATTGAAGCACAGTGACATCCGCGGCCTCACCGGGGAACTGGGTTATCACCTCCACCTCGAACCCGGCTCCGATCTCCTGGCGGTGCTGGCGGGGGCCCGCAGAGACCTGGACTCCTCGGACCACCAGACCTTCCCCTTCGATCCCTCCGCGGTGGACGGGGTGTTGGTGGACGTGCGCGGCCGGGAGGTGTTTCAGACCGACTACCTCCAGGGCCAAGTGGAATGGTTGCGTCGCCTGGGGCGCCACCAGTGGCTCCTGGGGGCCACCGCCTACCGCGGGGAGCGTTCCATCGACGGCATCGATGAATACGGCCTGAGTCTGGGCGACCTCTTCATTCCCGTGCCCGATCTGGACGAGCGGCACCAGGACCGCGCCGATGTCTCCTTCTACAATCTCTATGCCCAGGACATCTGGAATCTGCGCCCCGATCTGACCCTGGAGGCCGCCCTCTACCTGGAACGCATGCGCAACGCCAACCTCTTCTCGGGCGGCCGTTGGGAACTCGACACGGTGGATCCCCGCCTGGGCCTGAGCTGGCGGCCGGGCGCCCGGGACACCCTGCGCCTGGCGGCCTTCCGTTATCTCCTGCCCTTCGTCTCGACGCGCATGGATCCGGCCGACATCGCTGGGATCCCTGTCTATCGCGCCGCTTCCGTGGGGGCGCTGGTCGAGGAGGCGGATCTGGTCTGGGAGCACACCTGGCCCAAGGGTTTCTTCTCCGCCGGGCTGTTCGCCCTGCACAAGGAACGCCACGAACGCTTTCCGGTGGCGGACGGCCCCGACCTGGACCCGCTGGACGAGGCCTACGCCCAAGGGCTGGAACTGGAGTTCAACCGACTCCTTGGCGGACACCTGGGGCTCGCCGCCGGATACCGCGCCCTGCACGCCCAGGACGCTATCGCCCCGGATGCAGACCGGCGCGAGCACCTGTTGACCCTGGGGCTGCGCTACGTGGGGGGGCAGGGATTGCGCGCAGGGCTCGCTCAGACCCTCAGGGTGATCCACTTCGACAACCAGCGCGGGGATGAATTCATCCCCATCACCGATCTGGACGTGGGTTACGAACTGCCTCACAAGAGGGGGGTCTTGAGGCTCACGGTGGCCAACCTGTTCGACCGCCGCTTCAATTGGGTGACCGACCGCTTCGTGTTGCTGGGTCGCGTCCCGGCCCGGCAGATCCGGGCCAGTATCAGCCTCACTTTCTGAGCCATGGGGGCCGGGCGGCAACTCGGCCTGGGGCTGGCGGTCGTCCTCGGTCTCGGCTTCACCTTCACCCCCTGGGGCCAGTTCACGGAACTCGTTCTGGAAGACTCCCTGTTCCTGTTGCGCGGGGCCCGGCCCACCCCGCCCGATCCGGTCATCGTCGCCGTGGACGAGCCCTCCATGGCCGAACTGGGTCTGCCCTGGCCCTGGCCGCGGCGGATCCATGCCCGCCTCCTGGACCGCCTCTACGCCGCCGGGGCGAGAGAGGTGATTCTGGACATACTCTTCGCCGAGGCCTCCGATCCCGAGGACGACCGCCTCCTGGCCGAGGCCCTGGCGCGTCATCCACGCACCCTGCTGGCGGCCGATGTACGGGCCGTGCCCACCGCTGGCGGGGCGCAGCTCATGGCAGTGGGGCCCTGGGACGTCTTTCCCGGGGTGTCGTTACACACCGGCCTCATCGGCCTGCCCCTGGATCCCGACGGCGTGGTGCGGCGGATCCGCCTTCACCCCCAGGGCGGCCCCGCCCTGGTGCTCGCGGCCGCGGGGCCGGCCGTCGAGGCGCCGGACGACGCCCTGCGTATCGATTTTCTCGGGCCCGCCGGGACCCTGCGCCGGGTCTCCTACTATCAAGCCCTGGACCCGGAAGGACATCTGCCTCCGGGCCTGTTCGCCGGCCGACGGGTGCTGGTGGGGGCGATGTCGCCGGATCTCGGCGCCCCGGGGCGGGCCGCCCCCGATCACTTCTCCGTCCCCTGGTCACGCTGGGGCGGGGGACGGATGGCCGGGGTGGAGATCCAGGGCCAGGCCCTGCACAACCTCCTCCATGGCGGCGGCCTGAGACAGCCGCCCCTGGAATGGCTCCTACCCCTGGCCTGGGTATGGGCCTGGGGCCTCGGGTTGGCCTTCCTGCGCCTGCCGCCGGGGCCCGGTCTCGGCCTCTGGCTGGGATCCACCGCCTTCACCGTCGGCGGGATCTATGCGGCCTTCGCCGGCGCATCTCTGGTGCTCCCCCCGTTGCTCCTGCTGTTGCCCCCGGGGCTTGCCTGGATCTATGGCCTCGGCTGGCACTACGCCGAAGAGCGGCGTCAGAAGACCGTGCTGCGCCGCGCCTTCGGCAACTACCTGGCGCCGGCCCTGGTGAACCGCCTGCTGGACGACCCCGGCGCCCTGCATCCGGGCGGGCGGCGGGTGGAGGCCACGGTGATGTTCCTCGACCTCGCCGGCTTCACCAGCCTGGCCGAAGACATGTCGCCCGAGACCCTGGTGACCTTCATGAACCGGGTGATGGGACAGGTGGTGGAGGTGGTGATGGGGGAACAAGGGATGATCGACAAGTTCATCGGCGATGCCGTCATGGCGGTCTGGGGGGCGGTCCTGGCCCAGCCCGATCACGCCTTGCGTGCCTGCCGCGCGGCCTGGGAGATCCAACGGCGCATGGACGGTCTCGCCCAAGCCTTCGCCGCCGAAGGGGGGCCGTTCCTGAGCGCCCGCATCGGGATCAATTCGGGGGCCATGGTGGCGGGTAACCTCGGCGGCGAGCGCCGCTTCGACTTCACCGTCATGGGCAACGCAGTCAATCTCGCCTCGCGCCTCGAAGGGGTCAACAAGGTCTACGCCACCCGCATCCTCCTGGGCGAGGACTGTGCGCGCCGGGTGGAGGGCCAAGTGGCGCTGCGATTCATCGACCGGGTGCGGGTCAAGGGCAAGCAGCGGGCGGTGGCGATATACGAACTGCGGGGCCCGGCCGTCAGAGACGACCCCCTGGACGCCGCCTTCGCCCGGGCCCTGGCACGGTATCGCCGGCGTGACTGGCAGGGGGCCGAGGCGGCCTTCGTCCGCTGTCTGGAGATCGCCCCGGAGGATGGGCCCAGTCGAGCCCTTCTCGCCCGTTGCCGGGCCTTTCAGCGCCATCCCCCTCCGCCCGATTGGGATGGGAGTTTCGGGATGACGGGCAAATAGCAGGCCGTTTATATGGACTCCCCCCGACCGTGCAACCCATGCGGTTGAGGCAGGGGGTCAGATTGCATGCTTATATCCGGCCTTTGTACGGATGCATGTTG
>Ga0256841_1002309_pt1 | contig 15334 bp, 11 predicted proteins | sample 356308metaG_FD_185971 | JGI IMG/M metagenome (GOLD analysis project Ga0256841, IMG submission 185971) | Hydrothermal vent microbial communities from Mid Atlantic Ridge, Atlantic Ocean - 356-308 | ecosystem: Environmental > Aquatic > Marine > Hydrothermal vents | place: Atlantic Ocean: Mid... | reverse complement strand
TGCGGGAATATGGGTCGTCGTATTGGTAGCTTTGGGTTATCTGCTTGGTTCCAATGAAACACTTATCTCCGAATATTTGCATACGGCTACCATTATAGCACTTATTTCAGTCGTATTCATCACTCTTTTTTACATCATACGCTACAAAAGAAAAAAAGAGATACTCGGAGAGTAGTATCAGAGTTTCCAGGCAATATATTTCTTCTTTTTGATCTTGACACGCTTCAAGGCATTTAAAACCTGATCGATCACCGTGTGGTGAAGTGCCACATAGGATTTTGTATCGGTAATGGTGATCTTGCCTATCTGTGTATTGTCGATACCGATCTCTTTACAGAAGGTACCCAGTATATCTCCTGCACGCAGCTTTGTTTTTTTCCCGCCGTTGAGGCAAATGGTATCGAATTGTGACATCATTCTAAAAGAAGCATCTATACGCAATGCTTTGGCTTCTGCTTTTTGTGCCTGGAAAGTGATCCAGCTGCATTTCTCGCTGTCGCTGTGCCCATACAGGGAGATTGCCAGCCCTGTGGCATCTGCACGCCCTGTACGTCCTATGCGATGAATATACACTTCCCTGTCAAAAGGGAGGTCGTAATTGATCACAAGAGAAATATCTTTAATGTCCAGGCCTCTTGAGGCAACATCGGTCGCGACCATGATCCTTTTGGAGCGGTTCGTGAAAAGAATGACAGCTTCATTGCGTTCTTTTTGCTCAAGATCCCCATGAATATCGATCACCGCATGTCCGCGTTCATGTAAGCGGCCGGCCAGGGAGATCACCTCTGCCTTGGTATTGCAGAAGATCAGGAGTGATTGGGGTTTATAGGATTGGATAAGTGCCAGCAAGGTTTTGAATTTGTCTTTTGTTTCATACACAAGCTCTTCGATCTTGTCCTCTGCCTGGCGGGTGTCTACTTTGATGATCAGAGGATTTTTCAAGAGTTTTTTTGCCAGAGTCTCTATTTTGGGAGGGAAGGTTGCGGAAAAGAGCAGGGTCTGTTTCTGTTTGGGCATATTGGAGGCAATTTTCATGATCTCATCATGAAATCCCATATCAAGCATACGATCGGCCTCATCGAGTATGAGGGTGCGGATATTTTCAAGCGTCAGTGTTCCTTTCGCCAGATGATCCTGTATGCGGCCGGGTGTTCCGATAAGGATATGTGCACCTTTTGCCAGAGAATCAGCCTGTGCCCTGAGCGGTACTCCGCCATAAAGTGTCAGGATCTTCAAATTGGGCTTGCAGGCTGCGATCTTTCTTAGTTCTCCCGCGACCTGTTCTGCCAATTCGCGTGTGGGGGTAACGACCATGGTCTGTGGCTTGTTGTTGCCAATATCTGTCTGTACTACAGCGGGAATACCAAATGCCAGGGTCTTTCCCGAACCTGTTTTGGACTGGGCAAGAATATCCCTTCCTTCCAGAGCAGGCACGATACTTTGTGCCTGTATTTCTGTCATGGTTGTGAATTGGAGTGCTTCAAGCGTGTCTAAAAGTGCTTTATCCAGTTGGGTGAGGGTATTGAATGGGGTCATGTGTTAGGGTTCCTGACAGTGTATATGTAAGCATTGAAAATAAGAATAGGGAAGAAAGAGAATGGCTGCGGGCCTTGGCCCGCCAAAAGAGATTATGCTTTGGATTTTCTGTAATCCATGATTATCTTGTATGCTTCATCTTTCAAAAGAAGCTTCTCTTTTTTCAATGTTTCAAGTTCTATATCGGTTATCGGAATGCGCCCGGCTTCTGCATCTTCGACCTTCTTGTCAATTTCATTGTGCTTTTCGAAGATCTTTGCAAAGTGTGCATTCTGCTGCTTCAGTTCATGGATCTCGTCTCTGTATTCGTGTAACATGTGTCACTCCTGCTGTAATTTTTAGTATTTTATCTTTTTTGTGATTAGAGGTTTGTTAAAGGGCACCCAAAGATGCTCTTAAGTCCTGTACTCTGCATTGATCTTGACATATTCGTAACTGAGGTCACAGCCATAGGAGGTGTAGGAGGCTTCTCCCAGACCAATATCACAGGTAACAGTGAACTGCTCTTGTTTCATGATGGTATAAGCCTTCTCTTCCCTTTCTTTGTCAAGTTCCCGGAATGCATCGGAGTAGATAAGCAGATCGTCATAATGTATGGTCAGTTTCGCTTCGTCGCAGGTGATACCGCTGGCCCCGATAGTAGAAGCGATACGTCCCCAATTGGGGTCCTCTCCGAAGAGTGCCGTTTTGACAAGGAGGGAGTTGCTCAATGCGGTAGAAGCTTTTCTTGCCTCCTCCTCCGTCACCGCTCCTTTGACGTTAAAGGTGACCAGCTTGTTCGCACCTTCGCCGTCTTTGAGTATCATCATAGCCAGTTCGAACATGATTTTTTGAAGTACGGTTGAAAATGCTTCTTTGTCATAGCATCCGCTTTTTCTGTTGGCAAGCAGCATGACCGTATCATTGGTGGAAGTGTCCCCATCGACAGAGATACGGTTGAAAGAGTGTTCAGCCCCTTCATGCAGCAGTACATCCATATCATTTTTGGGGATATTGGCATCGGTTGTGATGAAACAGAGCATGGTAGCCATAGCAGGATTGATCATCCCCGCTCCTTTGCAGATAGCTGCGATGGTGAATGTGTCGCCATTCTCCAGTGTTACTCTGTAGGACAGTTCTTTTTTGAAGCTGTCCGTGGTCATGATCGCCCGGGCAGTTTCATCGGAATTTTTGGCATTCAGGTCAAAGGTGTCAAATGCAGAACAGATCTTGTCAACAGGAAGACGGTAGCCTATCACACCTGTGGAACTCATAACCGGATTTGTCGCAGGGTACGTGTGTTTGAGTGTTGACATAATTGTGTCAATATCTTCTATCCCCTTCTCTCCGGTCATGGCATTGGCATTTTTGGCGTTGATCAGTACAAAATCGGTCTGGAAGTCCCTGGGGTAACGCTGATAATGTTTAATAGGCGCTGCCTGGAAAGTGTTGGAGGTGAAGACAGCAGCTATATCGCAGGGGACTTCGGAGCGTATGAACGCTACATCCCCGGCCGCATCACAAGGGCCTGAGTTGGCAGGGTTGGTACGCATACCGACATTGGCAGCGCCGCAGAAGAAACCTTCGACATTGGCAAGACCGTTCTCCAAGGGGGTGATAGTAAATGTTGACATGATACAGATTATCCTTCTATTTAAGTAAATATAATTCGCGTAGGGTGGATTTATCCACCCTATTTTATCAAGAGATATTTTGAAAGTGGATCAATCCACTTCACGTGATCAAACGTATTTCAACTCTTCGGGCTTCTCTTTTTTCCGAATGATCTTTTTGGCATGTCTGATCCCGTCCTCTGTACCGATGAGAAGCAGTTTTGATTCAGGCATGATGATCGTATCGCCTTTTGGCATAGGGATGAATATCCCATCTTTTTGCCTGATACCGATGATCGTGACATTGGCAATGTCCCTGAAGCGTGCTGCCCTGATCTTTTTGAGTACAAGCCAGGATGTTTTTGAAACCTTTGCTTCTTCGAGATCCAAAGGGGTATCCTTTTTATACAGGAATTCCTGAAGAAGGTTCTCCATATCCGGACGTGCCGCCATCGCATTGATGCGTTGTGCCATCAATTTGGTCGCGGTCACGACCTTGTCGGATCCGAGTTTGAGAAGTTTCTGGTCATCTTCATTGCTCTTGGCATTGGCAATGATGAGGAATTTGCGTTTGCGGCCTATCTCGCGCTCATACAGACGTGCTGAGGCGATAGTGGCAATATTGTCCGCGACATTGTCTGCCAGGGTGATGACCCCTTTGGCCGAAGAGAGATGTGATTTGAGGATACCTTCTTCGGTATGCGGCTCTGCGGTCACGAAGTAAGGGTAGTGGTACTTCTTGGCGATCTCCTCAAGATCCTCTCTCGGATCGACCACGACAAAAGGAATGTGATTGGCCCGCAGCTGTTTGGTGACCTGGATCGTAAATTCATTGTGGTAACAGACAACGAAGTGCTGTTTCAGTCTGGCGATCTCATATAGCATTTTCCGCTCCTTGGCAGTTTTTTGGAATTCCCCTTTTTTGACCACTTCGGCAATGATCCCCACCGCGATGGAGAAGACGACAAAGCCGAAAATGATCAAAGTAATTGTGAAGATGCGCCCCAAATTGGAGATCGGCTGTATTTCACCGTAGCCTACAGTCGTGAATGTGATCCCTGTCTGGTAGATGGCATCCATGAGCGGAAAACCATCGATAACCATATAGCCAATCGTACCGATCAGCATGATCAGGACAGTAAGGATTAAAGGGAGTCTAAAGGGGGCTAAATGACTGTAATACTCATCATTTAAGGTAATATGCGGTTTGGGTGCGCTTCTCCATCCGAGAAACTTTTTTAACTTTTCGAGATAGGAAGTCATGATAAGAGAGTATACCCTCTCCTATCTAAAAAATTAGTTAGCTGCAGCAGCTTGTGCAGCTTTTTTCTTCATGGTTCTAAGTGTAGAAGCAGCGATCCTGACTCTTTTTGTCGTACCGTCTTCCATAGTGATCTTCACAGATCTCAGGTTTGGAAGCTGTCTTCTTTTTGTTTTATTGTTTGCATGGGAAACATTGTTTCCTACCAGTGGGCCTTTTCCAGATACTGAACATCTTCTTGACATGATATTTCCTTCATTGAATTACGTTCGATTTGTACAAACGTGAAAAATTTGTGCGATTATAGACAAAAAGAGCATAAATCACGCTTAAGGGCACCTCTAAAAATAGGTAATACTCACAACATTTCCAGCTTTTCTCACAGGCTAGGCACTCTTTTGAAGGTCTAGCCATAGCTAAGTCGAAAAGCCCTTAACCTGCAACAAACCCATGTAAAAAAACTTTTGGTTATAATATAGGTGCCCTACCTATAGGTATATATGCAAAAAGGCGATCGTATGCAAAAAAAAGTTTTGTCGGTATTGGTACTGTGGTCTCTTTCTGTTCTTATGCTGTCTGCAGTAGAACATACCTGGGACGGAAAATGGTATGTTTTCTGGAAGCAGGGGGCGTTCGTACTGCAGGCACAGCAGAAAGGCGTAAAAGTCAACGGTACCTACCAGCCGGACAACGGTACGTTGGAGGGTACGGTCGCGGGAAAGAAACTTAAAGGTATGGTGCACTTCAGCAAAGGCAGCAGCAATTTCGTGTTTACTATGAGCCCTGACGGCAATGCTTTTTTCGGCAATATGCAAAACGGTGACTGGATCGCCGGCAGCCGTGTAACGGAAGGATATTCAAAAGCGAAAGAGAAGTTGGATAATTCCCTGCCATTTACAACGATGTACAGTTTTCTCAAACTGGGAAATCAATTCAGGAACGGAAATTACGAGGCGCTGGAGCCGGCATTGGAACTGCTTTATCTCAGCAAAGAACAAGAGTCATGGTTCTATGGAAAACGTATGGATGTCATACGCAAATTCTTTCAAGTGCTTGACCTTTGTACGATCCATAAATATGATTTCAATGCGGATAGCGAAGGGAACCGGACAAGGGTACGCTTCCATCAGGCGGGGACAGACAAGTATGTGGATATTGATTTTGTCAAAGGGAAGCGTGCGTCTGGATGGAAGATCGTACTGCCTGGCGAAGCGGAGATCGATGCCAAACTGAAAGTGTTGTTGCGCGCCTACGGGCTTGAGGAACTGGATCCGAACAGGAACCTGGAACTGGCGAACCCCCGGGACACCATGCGTACTTTCATTGAACAGAATGAACGCTGGGAACAGGGGGGAAAGAAGCATGTGCTTGCCACACTGAACCTCTCTGCGGTCGATCCCTCTATTTGGGAGTGGCAGGCACCGCTGCTCTCCTATTATCTGCTGGGGGTGATCAACCGTGTCAGTGATTTCGTCTATCAGGAGATCCCCAACAACCCCAAAAGCCGCATGCCGTATGTCTATTTTCATCATCCGCTTGGCAGTATCGTGATCGCTCCGTATGACGTTGAAGGCAAGATACGGTGGCAGTTCACCCCTCAGACACTGGAAGATATAGAACGTTTGTATGAAGCGATGGAGGATGTACCTTCCAAAGCCGATACAGTTGTTAAAAGCGAGAATGATCTCTATTTTATGCTTAAACGCCAGGCTAAATCGATCTTGCCGCTGCTGTTAAAAAAATTCTATGATACCGCGCTGTGGCAGATCATTCTTTTGGTATTAATCGTGCTTTTGGCACTTTTGGTCAGTTATGTGAGCAAATGGATCACGTTTGCTTTGGGCAGACGATTTTATTTGACCAAACGGTGGAGTGAAGAAACGATCACCTTGCGTTTTCTTCGTCCTGCCCAGCTCATTGTTTTTGCACTGATCCTGCTCAATGGCGCACATCAGCTTGGCCTCTCGGATTTCCTCTTTGCCCTGATCAAGACATTTTCCTATCTGCTGATCATTATTGGTACGACATGGGTCCTTTATAATTTGATTTTCATTATGTTCTCTGCCTTGCAGATACATGCCAGGAAAACTTCGACGGATGTAGATGAGATCATTATTTCGCTTTCGAGCAGTATTTTGCGTATCGGCCTGATCACCGCTTCACTTTTTGCTATTGCTGAAGTATTGCATATCCCCTACAAAACGGTTCTTGCCGGTCTGGGGATCGGTGGTTTGGCGTTTGCTATCGCTGCAAAGGACACTATTGCCAATTTTTTTGGTTCGGCTATCATCATTGCCGACACACCGTTTAAAACAGGAGATCGTGTCAAGATAGGGGATGAAATAGGAAAAATCATTAATGTAGGGATACGCTCTACCAAGATACGCACGACGTATGATACCGTGCTGACGATCCCGAACAATATGATCACCCGCGAGATGATAGACAATTACACGGCAAGGGATGCGATGCGTATTGATACCCGATTCCTTCTCGCGCTCGACACGCCAAAACCGATGCTTGACGAGATCGATATGTCGGTGTCCCGCTTTCTTCGGGAGCATCCGGAAGTGGACCAGACAAAGATCATTCTTACCGGGGTGAATGACTACACGTCCAAAGGGATCCTTTTCGAACTGCGTTTCTTTGTCAAGGCGGAGGATGAGACGACATACAGTGACATCAGGCACAGGATCATTACCGACATCGCCAACCTGATAAAGGAGAAAGGTGCCCAGCTGGTATTCCTCCACTTTGAAGAAGAGGAGAGCGTACAGGAAAGATGAGCTCTTACCTGCGCTGTGCTATAATACGCCAATTTCATATCGAGGATCATTATGTTAGTAGCCCCCAGTATACTCTCTGCCGATTTTGGCCATTTGGCCAGGGATGTTGAAGCTATTTGTGACGCCGGATGCGATCTGGTCCATGTCGATGTCATGGATGGACATTTCGTTCCCAATTTGACCATTGGACCTGTTGTTGTGGAGGCAGTGGCCAAAGCAGCGTCGAAACCGCTCGATATTCATTTGATGGTAGAGAATAACAGCTTTTTTGTTGATCTCTTCGCTCCTTTGGAACCGGAGTTCATCTCTTTTCATTTTGAAGAGGAGAAGCATCCGCACAGGCTGATCCAGAAGATCCGCTCACTGGGTATCCGCCCGGCGATCGTCCTCAATCCTCAGACCCTTCCTGAAATGCTTGAGTTCTTGCTTGAAGACCTCGACATGGTACTGCTGATGAGTGTCAACCCCGGTTTCGGAGGGCAGAAGTTCATTCCTTCGGTCATTGAAAAAGCACAGCGCCTGAAAGCTTTGATCGAAAAGCGCAATCCCCATTGTCTTATCGAAGTCGATGGCGGTGTGAACGATGTGAATGTCAAAGAGCTGGCGGCGGCAGGCGTGGACGTGGTCGTAGCCGGATCATATGTATATAAACATCCGAATGGGGTTGAAGAAGCGATTCGCTCTTTGAAATAAGTATTTGATTTAAGAGCGTGGTGGGTAAACCCACCCTACGCGTTCTTTTGTAGGGTGGATTTATCCACCACATAGGGAAAAAGGAATATGAGTGAGAGTAAAGATCTGCGGTATCACCAACCTGAGAGACGCGCTGCATGCTGTTGAATGTGGTGCGGATGCTTTGGGGTTCGTTTTTTACAACCAATCTCCGCGCTACATCACGCCCAAAGATGCCAAGCGTATCATTGACCAGCTTCCTCCGTTTGTGGAAAGGGTCGGATTATTCGTTAACGAGGGGGTAGAGACCATTGAGACGGTTTGCCGATATTCTGACATTTCACTGGCACAGATACATTTTGAAGTCGATGAAGCGTCACTGGATGCTCTTGCATTAAAAACGCTTCCGGTGGTGCGTGCCCGTTCTGCCGAAGATGTACATACATTCTCCGATCGCTATCGTCTGGTCGATGCTTTCTGCGAAAGTTACGGCGGAAGCGGAAAACGCCTGAACCTGGAGTGGTTCAGCGGTATTGACTGTTCAAAGATCATTCTTGCAGGGGGTCTGACCCCGGAAAATGTTTCAGAAGTGAAAGAGTATGGTTTTTATGGTGTTGATGTCAGCTCCGGTGTGGAATCGGTCAAAGGAAAGAAAGACCCCCATAAAGTGGAGCAGTTCCTGCGTCATGCGAAAAGTATTTGAAGCGCTTACTTCGGTATTCCGAAAACATCACGGAATACTGACGGAGGAGCAGTATCGGCAGATCGCAGAAAAACACACGACACTGCTTGAAGACAGTGATACGATCTTTATTCTCCTTCAGGCATCGGGCTATCCCATAGAACAAGACAATGCCGGGGATTATCGGCTGAAAACCTGTTTCACCCCTTATCGGGAACAGCGATACTGCGTGGTCGATATAGAAACCAACGGCAGCAAGCCAGGTACTTCCCAGGTCATCGAGATAGGTGCTGTGATGGTAGAGAAGGGTAAGGTCATTGACCGGCTGGAAACCTTTGTCGAATGTGCTTTCCTGCCTGAATATATCACCAAGATCACAGGTATAGAACCGACCGACCTCAAAGGTGCGCCGACACGTAGAGCGGCATTGACCCAACTTCGCCAGTTTATGGGAGATGCAGTATTTGTTGCACACAATGCCAGCTTCGACCACTCTTTTCTGAATGCCTCCTTTTCCAGGTTTGGCCTGGGAGAGATAGGCAATCCTGTCCTCTGTACGATAGAACTGGCCAAACGGACTTTTGAAAGTGAACGTTACGGTTTGGGCTACCTGATTGATTTTTTAAGCATAGAAGCGGCAACCCATCATCGCGCCTACAGTGATGCTGTCTGTGCGGCTAAAGTGATGGAAAAGAGTTTCGAGACCCTGCCGGAGTATGTTAAAACGACGGACGATCTCTTGCAGTTCTCGAAGTCGTCGAAGAAGGAGAGAAGGGTAAAAAATAGTGAAGAACGAAAAGTGAAAAGTGAAGCGTGAAGGTATGTATTTCTATTGAAATGCCTTGATTGATTAAGGTTTGTTTCAAGAGAAAACCGAACAATTCACTCCTCACTCCTCACTCCTCACTCCTCACTTCCAAAATCGTATGCATAAAGATAATTTCTGCAAAGACCGGGGCGAAGATATTGAGCACGGGAATGTAGTTAAATGCTGCGGCGACCATGGCGAGCAGGGTGGCTTTGGGGACTTTGACCTTTTGCTCTTTGGGAACGAAGAGGGATTTGACATCATAAATACTGGGAGCCTTCAGGGGGATCGACCAGAGCCAGAGTATCCACACTGCACCCAGCAGCGGAACGAACATCAGAGGGAAGGTCATCAAAAAAGCGACAAGAAAGATCAATCCCGATCTAAGGCTTAGCAGGATCGAAGCGGAAACGGAGGGAGCACCGATGACAGGACGGTCGGGATAGTGTTTTTTTGCCAGCGTGATCAGTAACGGTTCGATCATCAGCGAAGTCACGACTGAAAGGGTCATGATAAAGAGCATATACCCCGCTGCGATCACTGCTACTGATGCTCCGGTAGTCTGTGCCCACTCCCATGGAATCCATGAGAGATATCCCGCGATAAAGCCTTTGATCAGCCCGCCGAAGAACCAGATGAGCCCTGCGGTGATCACAGCGGAGATGATGCTGACTTTGAGGATGAAACCCAGTACAGTGGGCGAGAAGATGTCTTTGAAGCTTTTGATGATGGTTTGGTTCATGTGTTTCCTTTAAATAGATGTTTATTAGGCGATCGGCGCTTCTTGTTCATTTCTTTTTCTTTGTCATTGCAACAAAGAAAAGAGAAACGAACCAAAGAAAAAGAAAATGCAAAGAGCTGACGCGTTAGTAAGGACCTTCCATTCGTAGCAACGCAGTGAGGTCAGCATCACTTGATTTGCAATGCTTTAGGGCACCTCTAATAATAGGTAATGCTCACAATGGGTTTTGCAAATGTAAGATTTTGCAAGAGGCTTTCAAGTCCTAGCAGAAGCTAAGATGAAGGAGGCATCTTGTGAAAGATTGCGTTTGCAAAGCCCACCCTGCGGGCATTTACAGCTTTCGCCTATGCGTCGTTACTCTTTTTCGACTTAGCTACGGCTAGGCCTTCAAAAGAGTGCCTAGCCTAGGCAAAAGCTGGAAATGTTGTGAGTATCACCTATTTTTAGAGGTGCCCTTTAATGTTGGTACAAGCAGTAATATGAAAAATTTTTACCCATTACTCACTTATAAATATTCATTTTTAAATTGTACATACCTCTCTGCCGATGCATACAGCTCTGCCACCTCTTCATCGGTGAGTTCACGGACTACTTTAGCGGGGCTGCCCATGATGAGGCTTCTTGGCGGGAACTTCTTGTTCTTGGTCACCAGGCTTCCCGCGCCGACAATAGATTCTTTTCCGATGACCGCGCCGTCAAGGATGGTTGCGCTCATGCCGATGAGGCAGGCATCCTCAATCGTACATCCGTGCAGCATGACACGGTGTCCTACGGTCACATCATTGCCGATATAGGTTGGATTCCCGTCGGACATATCTGCTTTTTTATGATGGGTGACATGGATCATGCTCAGATCTTGTATGTTCGTCCGGTCACCGATAGTGATAAAGTGGACATCTCCGCGCACCACACATCCGAACCAGACAGCAGAATCTTCCCCCATGCTCACACGCCCTATGACCGAAGCACCTTCTGCTATCCAGGCATTTTTTTTAAGCTGCGGGGTCCATTCTTGAAATTTTATGATCATCTTTTTCTCCTATGAATCTTTCAATATCCGGCTGGCCAGACGGCTGACATAGTCCGGAGTCTCTTTTTTGGTCTTGTCATAAATCTTGTTGACATACTGTTCCAGTACTTCATGGTTGTTGACTGCTTTGCCCAGCAGCGGCACTTTGACATAGTTGCCATCCTCCTGCAATTCCCATCTGAGCTGATTGTCCGCAAGCTGCAGCATCAAGATCTGTACGATCTTCTGTGTCAGCTTCTCTTCGAGTATGGGCGTCATCAGCTCAATGCGGCGTATCAGGTTACGCGGCATCAGGTCGGCAGAAGAGATGAAACAGTTGACTTTGTTGTTCTTGAAATAGTAGATGCGCGGATGCTCCAGGTACTTTCCGATGATAGAAGAGACGGTAATATTATCGCTGATACCTTTGATCCCGGGTTTCAGGCAGCAGATCCCACGGATAATGAGGTCTATTTTGCACCCCTGCTGAGATGCCAGGTAAAGTGTTTTGATGATATCTTTGTCTACCAGTGAATTGGCTTTGAGGATGATATGTCCATTTTTCCCCTGCTTCCCTTCTTTCTCTATCAGTCGGATCAGTTTGGGTTTGATCTGTACAGGGGACATGAAAAGGGTATCGAGTTTGGTATAGGTTGAAAAGCCTGTGAGGAAATGAAAAAAGTGCGTTGCATCGTTCCCGAAGGCTTCCTTGGAAGTAAAGTAGGAGATGTCGGTATAGATCTTGGCAGTACTCGGATTGTAGTTTCCTGTTGCCAGGTGGACATAGCTCTGCAGCTTCTTGCCTTTGCGTTTGATGATCTGGGCGATCTTTGCATGGACCTTGAGCCCCGGTATACCGTAAACGACATGGGCACCCGCATCTTCAAGCGCTTTGGCCCAGCGCAGGTTGTTCTCCTCATCGAAACGTGCTTTGAGTTCCACCAGTACCGTGACCTGTTTTCCGTCGCGTGAAGCATCGATGAGTGCTTTGACAATGGGTGATTTCTGTCCGGCCCGATAGAGTGTCATACGGATAGCAAGGGTGTCGGGATCGGCCGCTGCTTCTTTGATGAACTGTACCACCGGCTCGAAACTGTCATAGGGATGATAGAGCAGTACATCCTGTTTTTCAATCGCTTTGAAGATGTTCTCGCTGTCCAGCGGCGGGAGTGTTTTGGGTGTGAAAGTCGGTAATACAAGATGAGACAATGCTTTGTCTCCTACGATCTGCCAGAGCGTACCGAGATTGAGCGGCACTTCCCGGTACAGATAAATATCGTCCTCGTCGAGATTCAGGTGCGAAAGCAGGAAATGCAGCAACCCTTCATCGGCCCCTTCCATCATTTCCAGACGAATGAGTGAACCTTTGTTCCTTGAGCGCAATCCCTCCTGAAGAATTTCGAGGAAGTCATCCGCCTCCTCTTCTTCTATTTCAATATCGGCATTTCTTGTGACCCTGAACGGGGTCGATGCGAGCTGTGTAAAGCCGGGAAAAAGTTCGGACGAGAAGTGTTCGACGACACTTTCTATAGGGACAAAAGTATGGCCTACCTGCAAAAATCTCGGTAAAATACGGGGGATACGGATCAGCCCGTGTTTGATATTCTGTGAATCATCCTCCAGGGTGATCGCCAGGCCGAAACTGAGGTTGTTGAGGTGGGGGAAGGGGTGTGTGGTATCAACTGCGATGGGAATGATGACCGGGAATATTTCATTAAAGAAGATCTCTTTTATCTGCTCCTGCTCATGCGTATTGAGTGTATCGTAATTCTTTACATGAACACCATGGGTATGCAATTCGGAAATAATGGAAACATAGCAGTTCTCGAGGATCTCCTGCTCTTTATGAAGGTATTCGCGTATGGCATCGAGCTGTTCGGTCGGTGTCATTTTGTCCGGACCGGTTTCCTGTATACGTGCTTTGAAAAGTGCTTTGAGCCCTGCCACACGGATCATGTAGAACTCATCGAGATTGGTTCCATAGATCGCAAGGAATTTCAGCCTCTCCAGCGGCGGCAGTTTTTCATCGAGTGCCTGGGCAAGTACCCGTGAGTTGAACTGAAGCCATGAGAGTTCACGGTTGAAATAGAGTTGTGATGAGTTGAGATCCACGGTCATACGGTATGCCTCGATATATGATATTTTCGTGTATTATAGCAAAATTATTTTTGATGTGTTTTTTACGTAGGTTTGGCCACGCCAAACATTTTAAAGGAATGTCCATAAAATCACAATTTTAAATTGCCAATTACAATCAATTGGGATTTGACGTTTGGTGGTACCAAACCTACAATTTTTTCACTTTCGCGATCTCATCACGCAGACGTGCCGCTTCTTCAAATTCCAAATTTTTTGCAGCGGCAAGCATTTTCGCTTTGAGCTCCTTGACAAGCTGCTGTCGTTCGGCTTTGGGCATTTTGTCAAGTTTGCTGCGTTTGTTGTAAAGCGCTCCGGCATCTTCGACTTTGAGGTTGGTATCGAGTTCTCTGATGGTCGTGGTGGGGGTAATGCCGTGCTCTTTGTTGTAGGCAATTTGCTTTGCCCTTCTTTTCTGTGTGACTTCAATGGTCGCTTTCATCGAGTCTGTCATCTTTTTGGCATACATCAGCACTTTCCCGTTGGCGTTACGTGCCGCACGCCCCGCAGTCTGTATAAGTGCAGTCTTGGAGCGCAGGAAACCCTCTTTGTCCGCATCGAGAATGGCGACCAGACTCACTTCGGGCAGGTCAAGCCCCTCTCTGAGCAGATTGATCCCCACCAATATGTCGAACTCTCCAAGACGCAGCGAGCGGATCACCTGGTTACGCTCTATGGCGTCAAGGTCCGAGTGCATATATTTGGCTCTAAGTCCAAGATCGTTGTAGTAGCTTGTCAACTCTTCAGCCATTTTTTTTGTCAACACGGTGACAAGCACACGCTCGCCTCTCTCAATGACCGGTTTCATCCTGTCATGCAGGTTCTCCACCTGGTAGGTACTGTCGATCACTTCTATCTCCGGGTCCAGCAGTCCGGTGGGGCGTACGACCTGTTCGGCAACGACGGAAGAGAGTTCCATCTCCAGCGGTGCCGGAGTAGCGGAGACAAAGAGATAGTGGGGTGCCTTGTGGATGTATTCGTCGAACATAAGCGGCCGGTTGTCAAGTGCGGAAGGGAGCCTGAACCCATGGTCTACCAGTACCTCCTTCCGGCTCCTGTCCCCTGCGTACATCCCTCTAAACTGCGGTAGGGAAACATGAGACTCATCAACAATGACAAGATAGTCATCGTGCATCGCTTCGAAGTAGTCCATCATCGAGTAGGGGGTTTCGCCGGGTTTTTTGCCCGTCAGGTGGCGTGAGTAGTTCTCGATCCCCTTGCACATCCCGGTGGCTTCTATCATCTCCAGGTCGAACTCGGTACGCTGTTTGAGCCGGTTGTACTCGACCATGCGTCCCTCTCTCTGAAAATAGGCCAGCCGCTCACCCAGCTCTTCTTCTATGGTCTTGACTGCACGTGCGAGTTTCTCTTTGGAGACGATGAACTGGTTGGCGGAGTAGACGGTTACCTCTTTCATGTCACGGTTCTTTTCCCCCGTCAGCGAATTGAATTCGTAGATGGCCTCCACCTCGTCTCCGAAAAATTCGATGCGTATGGCGAACTCGTCCGAGTAGGCAGGGTAGATGTCCACCACCTCCCCGCTGACACGAAAGTTGCCGATGTCGAAGAATTCGTCGTTGCGTTTGTAGCCCATGTCTACGAACTTGAGCAGCAGCTCCTTCTGGTTGTACTCCTCTCCCACGACGAGTTTTTGCACGATGGTCTTGTAATCCTCCGGAGAGCCCAGACCGTAGTTGGCCGAGACCGAAGCGATGACGATCACATCATCATGGCTGAGCAGCGAAGCGGTCGTACTCAGACGCAGCCTTTCGAGCTCTTCATTGACGGAGGAGTCCTTCTCGATGAACAGGTCCTGTCTCGGCAGATAGGCTTCGGGCTGGTAGTAGTCGTAGTAGCTGATGAAGTACTCCACATGGTTGTTGGGGAAAAAACTTTTGAACTCCGAGTAGAGCTGTGCGGCAAGCGTCTTGTTATGCGTCATGATGAGCGTAGGTTTCTTTGTCTTCTCGATCACCTTCGCCATGGTATAGGTCTTCCCTGACCCCGTCACGCCGAGCAGGGTCTGGTAACGGTTCCCCGATTCAATGGATTTTGCCAGGGCATTGATGGCTTCAGGCTGATCCCCGGCAGGACTATAGGGGCTGTTGAC
>Ga0256841_1002308_pt1 | contig 15338 bp, 16 predicted proteins | sample 356308metaG_FD_185971 | JGI IMG/M metagenome (GOLD analysis project Ga0256841, IMG submission 185971) | Hydrothermal vent microbial communities from Mid Atlantic Ridge, Atlantic Ocean - 356-308 | ecosystem: Environmental > Aquatic > Marine > Hydrothermal vents | place: Atlantic Ocean: Mid... | reverse complement strand
AATGTACTCTGTAAAGTATAATTAAATTTTTGCTTAGCGTTTTAATTTTTTAGAAATTACAAAGAATAAACTTTAAACCTTTTTAGTAATAAAATTGTCTAATTTATTACTGAAGGAATTATATGAGCAACGAAGAAGAATTTGAACTGATAAAGGAATTTCTAAGGGGGAAAGAAAAAGCCTTTAATAAGTTGGTGCAGATTCATCAAAAAAATATCTATTGGCTCGCCAGAAGAATGGTTGGCAATCATTTTGACGCAGATGAAATTACGCAGCAAGTAATAATTATTATGTATCAAAAGTTAAAAAAATTTAAGTTTAATTCTTCATTAAGTACTTGGTTATATAAAATTACAAGAACAAGAAGCTTAAACTTAATAAAACGAAATAAAGTGAAAAATTTTTTTAGTCTTAATGATAGCAGCGTAAAACAAAAAGCAACGGAAGATAATATATTTGTTGATTTGGAAAACAAAGAAAAAATTGAACGAGTACAAAAATTATTAAATAATTTACCGGTTAAACAAAGAGAAGTTTTTTTATTTAGAAATTTCGAAGAACTTAACTATGAAGAAATTTCCAAAATAACCGGTAAAAGTATTGGTGCATTAAAAGCAAACTATTTCCACGCATCAAAAAAAATATTAGAGATGATGAAAAATGAAAATTAATGAAGATTTGTTTTTAAAATATAATTCGGATTTATTACCCGAAAACGAAAAGATGGAATTTGAAAAACTTCTTACAAAAAATCCGGAAATAGATGAACAGTTTAACGCATTTAAAACAAAATTAAATTCAATAAAAATTGATGGCAAAATTGATGAAAGATATTTTAATAGTCTGTTGCCAAAAGTAAGAGAAAAAATTGATAATAAAATAAAAAAGAAAACCGTACCAAAATTAGCCTATGCATTGCCGTTGTTAGTTTTAATCTCTTATCTTGTTTTTAATTATACAAACAATCCGGTACCAAACAATATTAGTAAAGAAGATAATTTTACGGAATTATACAATAATGTAGATTTGACAAATAGTTATTTATCGGATTTATTTTTAACGGAAAGTATTTCTTTAACGGAAGATAAACTTGTTTTAAATCTGGGAAGTGATTTTCTAAAAGATATCAATAACTTGCAAGCTCCGGAAATAATTATTGACGAAGGAGCTTTTGAAGAGAATTTTTATAATAATTATGTAAATTACTTTCCGGAAGATGAACTAAATAAAGTTTATACGGAGCTACATTCAAGTAATAACTTATAGGAATAAAAAATGAAATATTTATTAGCACTTATATTTTTGGTTTCTAATTTTTCCTTTGCGCAAGGAATGATGGATAAACCGCCTCATCACATGCGGGAAAGATTTAAAGAGCTGGAAAAAATAAAATTATTGGAATCGCTAAATTTAGATGAAGAAACTGCAATCCGGTTTTTTACAAGAAGGAATAAATTTTTAAATGAACAACAAAAATTATTTAATCAACGTGAAAACCTTGTAAAAGAAGCGGAAAATTTTTTAAAAGAAAAAAATCTAAAAGACAAAGATTACGATGTAATGATAAATAAAATCAAATTGGTTGAAGATAAACTATTACACTCGCGTCAAAAATTTTTTGAATCGGTAGAAGATATTTTAACCAAAGAACAAACTATTAAGCTCTTTATCTTTGATTATAAATTCAAACAAGAAATAAGAAAGATGTTAATGAAAAGAGGTAAAAGAAAATTCTCACCGGAATAGGAATTGTATAGTTCAAATATTTAGTAATAGAGCTTCTTCATAATAAGAAATGTAACCCGGAATGTTTACCAAAGCATTATGATAATCTTAGTTATATATTAAAAACAAATTGGTTTTTCGGATTTTAAATTAGTCTCTCTTTACGAAAGAGAGGATTTAGCCTGCCCGCCAGCTTTTTTGGCGCGGGTTAGTTATTAAAATAAACTAATCCGAAAACCAATTTGTTTCTGGTACACTCTAAATTTTCCGAAACGTACTTTTAGCACAACTCATAAAAACATAGCTAGGAAATGACAATATTTAAAATCAAAAAATCAAATTTTAGATTTATTTTCATTTTGCCTATTTTCTATTAGTTCCACTTTTAACTTCAAATTATTGATATTCCTCACAGACATTATTCAATTAAAATATTATTCTTATTAACCGGAACTTTTTAATATTTAAATTGTTTATATTATAAAATACTTCAAAAGATTTTAGTGTATATTTAAATCAGTTGCATTTTAAAAACCATAAATATATCTTTGAGATTCAATTTGCGGAAATGGTGAAATTGGTATACACGCTATCTTGAGGGGGTAGTGCTCGTAAGAGCGTGCGGGTTCAAGTCCCGCTTTCCGCACGGTTATTAAATTATTTTTTTTAACAAAAGTAGGATTAGATCTATGAAAAAAGTGTTTAAAATTGCCTTGTCCGTTTTATTATTGCTAGCCACAGTAAGTTTTGCTCAAGAAGGTGCAATGGATAAGGAAGCTGCCAAACTGTACAACCAAGGGAACAAACAAAAAAAATCCGGTGATTATGACGGTGCTTTAGCATCTTACACCGAAGCACTAAATAAATCAAAAGACTACAGAATTTATTATCAATTAAGTTCTGTATATAAAAAGAAAAGAGACTTTGCAAAATCTGAAGAAATGCTGAATAAAGCTCTTGAGTTAAACCCTAAATTTAATATTGCACATAATGCTTTGGGAACTACTTATTATTCTTGGGGCAAATATGAAAAAGCAATTGAAAGTTTTAAAAAATATGCTGAAAATGCAACTAAGAAGCGAGATAAAAAACGTGCAAAAAAATATATTGGTCTGGCCTATACAAAATTAGGTGATATTGCATTAAAAGAGAAAAACTATGATAAAGCTCTTGAATATTTGATGAATGCGGTATCTAACTATAATTATGATGCCGCTTATTTGAAATTAGCTGATATTTATTTGGATAAAGGTCAATATAACGAAGCTTTACAAGCTGCCGATAATGCCGTTAAATATAAAAGTAGAAAATCAAAAGTACCTAAAGGTGCTCCTTATTTCTATAAAGGAATGGCATACAAAGGACTACATAATATTGCCAAAGCTAAAGAAAATTTCAAGAAAGCAAGTAAAGATAAAAGATACAGAGATAGAAGTAAGCATGAAATAAAATATTTAAGGTAGAAGCTTAATACTTTTAGAAAAAGCCCGGTTAACCGGGCTTTTTTTATATTTATTTCAATTCAAATTATTTTTTAATACGATTTAACATCCTATAATAAATAAAGTTATAATCATAACATCATAATTCCCTTTAACTTAATTAACTAATTATTTATATTAAGCAAATATATTTTTAATTTTATGGAACTCTTTGTTGTTTCATAACGTTTAATATTGTATTGTATAAAAATTAAATTACCATTACTATGAAATTAGTATTAAAATTCTATCTTCTATTACTTTTCAGTTCTTTATTATATGCTCAAAATGATGTAGAGCTTTATTCTTCTGCTATGGAAAGTTTTAATAAAAAAGATTTTGCATACGCACTAAAAACATTTGAACAAATAATAAAATTAGATGAAGTTGATAAACAGTTGTTGTCCTCGTCAAAATATTATATTGGAGAATGTTTGCTTGGTATGCGGCAAATTGATGGAGCAATGGCGCAATATCAAAGTTTTATTGTAGAGTATCCGCATTCCGCTTTTGTAGATTTGGCTTTATACAAATTAGGAAGTTTACATTTTAATAAAAAAAATTATAATGCAGCACGTGATAATTTAATTGCGTTAATCAATAATTATCCTTCCTCAAAATATGTAGGCTCCGCTTACTTTTTAATTGGCGAGTCTTTTATTAAACAAAATAATTTGAAGAAAGCCGAAGAGTTTTTTAAGACTGCCGTTAGAAAAAACAATAATAGTTCCTTTGCAGATTACAGCTTGTATTCTTTGGCAAATCTTTATGAGCAAAAAGGTGATTATGATAATGCAGTTAAGTATTATGATAAGTTACTCGGTTTTTATAGTAAAAGTAAGCTTGCACCTAAAGCTCAGTTAAGAATAGGTGTTTGCTATTTTCATTTGAATGAATATGATAATGCGGTAATTGAACTGTCCGATCCTTTGATTGATAAACTATCTACCGAAGAAAAAAATGAAGCGAATTTTGTTTTGGCTAATTGTTTTTACAGACTAAAAGAATATGAAAATGCATCGGAAACATATAAACGTATATTAGATAATTCTCCCTCCAAAGAAATGTTAGAAAAAATTCGCTACGGGTTAGCTTGGATTAACTTTCACGAAGGACATTATTTAAATGCATACAAATTATTTAATGAACTAAAAAATTCCGGTAATGATTCTGTTGCAATAAAATCTTTTTATTGGAGTGGAGAAGCCCAACGATATGCAGGAAATAATAAAAAGGCAATAGAAATTCACAAAGCTTTTGCGGAAAAATATCCTGATAGTCCGCTAGCCGAAAGAGTAAAACTTAGCATTGGGATAAGTAAATTTAGTGAAAAAAGATTTGAAGGTTCCGAAGATGCACTTTTGAAATCTATTTATTCCAGAGATCCCTTTACAAAAGCTAAATCTTTAACATTGCTTGGTGAAATAAATTTAAGAAAAAAAGAATACGGAACTGCTGCAGAATATTTTAAACGCGGTCTATTAGTAAAACAAATTGCTGCCGAATTAAAAGACCGTTGTTATTTAGGATTGGGCGTTGCTTATTTCTTTCAAAAAAATTATGTAGGAGCTTTGGAAGAATTAATCTCAATTGATATAAAGCGGACGAATGTTGATAAGAATAAATTAAACTTTTACTTAGCCGAAGTTAATTTTTATCTTGGTAACTATTCAAAAGCAATTTCTTATTATAATAGAATTAAGAGCAACGATAGAAAAATACAAAAAAATACAATTTACGGAAAAGCATATTCATATTTCAATTTAAGAGATTACACTAAGTCGGCATTTCTTTTTGGTGAGTTCGTAAAAAAATACAGAGGTGATAGAAAAACGGCGGAAAGCAAAATGAGACTGGCTGATTCTTATTATGCATTAAAAGAGTTTGAAAATGCCAGCCGAATTTATAAAGATGTTTTAACACGTTCAAAAGAATTTGGGAAAGATGAAACAGCATATTTTAATTATGCTCAAACATTATTTAAAGCCGGTGATGCAACTACTGCTATTGAGGTCCTTTATAATCTGCAGAATAAATTTCCTGCATCAAAATATGCAGATGATTCTCAATATTTAATAGGGTGGATTTATTTTCAAAAAAATCAATTTAACGATGCCATAGATAACTATAAAAAGTTAATAGACATTTATCCGAATTCTCCTACAATTCCAATTGCTTATTATTCAATTGGGGATTCTTATTTTAATCTTGGTAAATATAATGAAGCAATAAAAAATTATAAAAAAGTAATAGAGCTTTATCCTAACAGCAAATATGTTTATGATGCTGTTAACGGAATACAATATTGTTATATTGTACAAGACAAACCAAAGGCTGCAATAAGCTATCTAAGCAAATTTATTAAAACTCACGGCAATTTGGAATTTTTAGACAAAATACAATTTAAGAAAGCGGAAATATATTATAATAACGGGAATTACCAATTAGCATTAAATGAATTTTCTAAAGTTATAGATAACTATCCGAAAAGTTCGTTAATACCATCGGCATATTATTGGATGGGAAAAAGCGAAGTGTTTTTAAAGCATCCTGAAAAAGCAATTAACTATTTTGAAGTTGTTAGAAGTACTTCACTTAACACCGAAATAGGATTTAACGCAGTTTTGGAAGCAGGAAAAATATACAGAGCACAAAAAGATTTGGAAAGTGAAGTTAATTTATATAATGATGTGATGACTAAAATAAAAAATCCTAAAGTGCTATCGGAATTAAATTTTGTAAAAGCACAAGCTTATATTGAGAACAATGATATCTCATCAGCGTATAAAGTACTAAATGAAATAATAGCAACACCCGACGGTTCATTGTTTTATCACAAAGCGGAAATAGAACTTGGAATATTAGAATTGGTAAAAGGGAATTACGAGCATGCAATAAAGCTTTTTGAAGATGTAGCCAAAAACAGAAAAGATGATATTGCTGCCAAGGCTCTTTACTATAAAGGCTTGGCTTATTTTGATCAAAATAAATATGAAGAAGCTGTTGAACCCTTTATAAAAGTACGTTCATTGTATTCCGCTTATGATGAATGGTATTCGCAAGCTTTATTAAGGCTTGGAGATTCCTATGTTAAATTAGGTGAAAAAGAAAATGCCAAAGAAATGTATAAAGCAGTATTAAAAAGACACAAAAGAGATCCTTTAGGAAAAGAAGCAACAGAAAAACTAAAAGAACTATGAAAAAAATAATCATTCTATTTTATTTGTTTACTATTTCTCTTTTGGCACAAAAAGAGAATAACACACAAAGTATTGAATTACCGGATTTTGTAATTACCGGCAAGCAAAAAATAACTATGCCTAAAATACAAAAAAAAGCACCGGATTTTATTCCGCTTTTATCAAAAGATTTTTTCAATCCTAAATTCCCAAGTGAAGAACAAATCCCAATTGATTTGCCGGAGCAGAGAATTGAAGAAGTTCGGATAGATAATAAACTTCAAGGGGCAAAAGGTTTATTAAAATTAAGCGGAGGTTTATATACTTTACCAAAAGGAGAATTGTTTTACGGTAATTGGATAAATAATTTTTCTTATAATACTCATTTATTCGGTTTGCAAGAAAAAGAATATATTAATAATGCCGGAATCACCAATTATGGCGGAAGCATTGGCGGTAAATACTTTGTTAAACAAGAAGCAAAAGTATTACCGGGTTTAGAGCTTTCGTTTGATGGAAATTACAAAAATGAAAAATATAATTATTTCGGTTCCTTTAAGCCTGATTCTAAAAGGGAATTTAAATTAGCTCATGGTAAAGTTGCTGCTAATTATACATCCAGAAGAAAATTTCAGTTTGGTTTAAATTTTAATGATAATTATTTTGATCAGATAAACGATACAATAAATGAAAATATTTTTGGTACTAATGGATTCATGCAATTCAAACTTATGAACATGGATTTTAAACTTGAAGGAACATATAAAAATCAAACAATTGATAGAACACCAAAACATTTTGGAAATACTTATTACTTCAATACAATTGCAACTGTAAACATAAATCTATTCAGAAGAATAAATATTAAAGCAGGTGCTTATATTGCGGAAAGTAATAAAAATACATTCTTTTCACCAATAGCTTACGGAAGTCTGAAACTAAGTAAAAATATTACCGTTTTAGGAGAATTTGCTCCTTATGCAGAATTACTTACAATGAAGGATTTTGTTGGTATGAATAGATACTACAAACTAAATAATTTTGTAAATTCATTTGTGGAAAATAAAGTTAATATTAAATTAGCTATGCGGTTTGAGTATGGTCCTTATTTTGAAATCAATGGTGGTGCCGGATATTTAAATTCCGATAATAATGTTTATTTTGTAGATAATGTAGTTCAAGGTTTTTTTAATGCCATTAAAGATGATACTGAAAATACTTATGTTTTTCTAAATGCTCTTTTTAGAAAAGGACCTGGTGGGGAATTTTACGGTGAATTAAAAGTTCAAGATGTTAGAGATTCGGATAACAAAAAGGTGCCTTATGCTCCCACCGTTACTGCTAATTTAACATATATGTACAATTTCAATTCAGTGTTTGGAACTAAGCTGGAACTGAATTATCATAACGGAGCTTTTTCAAATAATACCAATACCGAAAAAATACCGGAGATGCTGGATGTATCTTTATCAGGTTATTACAAAATATTTAGGAATTTTAATTTTACATTAGCACTTGAAAATTTGCTTGACAATAAATACTATTATTATCAAAATTATAAAGCAAAACCTTTTGATGTTTTAGCCGGATTTGAGTTCAGATGGTAAATTTTATTATTATTAAATAAAATAAAAAAATGACAACTGAAAAATTAAAAACACAAGTAGCAGAATTATTAGGTGTTTCGGAATCCGAAAAGAATTTAGCTTTTTCTCAGTTTAAGGATAAAATAGCTAATTCAATTAAAGTCGGTGAAGCTATAAAAATTTCGCAGATAGGAATTTTTCAGCTAAAGGAACAATTTGTTTCTTCGGATTCGGGTAAAACACTCACTTCTGCAAAGAAAAAGCAGACCCTTATTTTTTCACCAATAGAAAAAAATGAAGATGAATCCTTATTCCTAAATTTAGAGTTAGATGATGAGGATTTTGATGGTGCAGAATTTGATGAAAAAGTTTTTAATATTGGAATTGAAAAACCAATATTACCAATAGCAGAAAATGCGAAACAAAAAGATGATGGACAACTATCTCTTGATGAAAAAATAACTGACGTAATTTCTAAATCTGAAAAAATTGAAAATTTTGATTTATGGGATGATTATTTAGATAAACAAGCGGCTAATATTTTACCCGATGAAAATGATAATTTAAATGATATTGAAAGTTACTTACAATCGGAAGAAACCGGTCCTAGCGAAGATGATTTTACAGAAATAGATGAGGATGAACTTTTTGCCGAATTTGAAAGTGATGAGCTTTCTGATACTAAAGAGCCTACAATTGTAGAGGAAAATATAGCTGAATTAAATGATGAAAAAGTTATTGATCTTACAGACAAAACTATTGAACCGGCAAATGAAATTCTTGAAGATATTCCAATTGAATCGGATGAAATAATTTCCAGTGTTGAAGATATAGAAGAAGTAAATAATATTGATGAATTGAAAGAAGAAATTGAACATAAAGCTGATGAAAGTATTTTTTATGAAACAGAAGAAACGAATATAAAAGAAAGCATTCCGGAGCAAGAAGAAGAAGAAGTACAGGATTCTGAAAACAAAAAAAATGAAAATGAAACTAAAGCTGTAGAGCTCCCTGAAGAGGAAGACGAATCTGCATATAAAAAAATGGAGAAGAAAATGCCATTCAAGAAAAAAAGTATTGTTCCTAAACGGCGCTATAGTCCAACCATCTATGCCTTAATTGCTGCTTTTTTTATTGTTGGAGCAATTGGAATTTACTATCTCTTTTTTAATAATCCTACATGGTTGTATGATCAAAATGAAATTGAAATACAACTATCGGAAAAACATCAAAGGGAATTTGAAGAAGCAAAACGAAGAGCAAGACTGGAAGCGGAAAAGCAAAGAAATAAATTAAAAGACAGTAATAATATTGCTGTTAATCAAAAAGTTAATAAAGAAGATACAAACAAGAAAGAAAAAATCTTAAAAGATGAAACAAAAAATATAAAAACAGAGTCTAATAAAAATGTAGCTGTTAAGGAAAATTCCGAACCCCAAAAAGTAACAACTAAAACCAAGGTTACGGAAGAAAAGAATGCGATTGCAAAAGTAAATAAAACAATAAAAACTAATCATGTAAAAAAAGTTACTACAAAAAAATCAAGATTTACGGAAGCAGCTGCAAACATATATTATGATGGGAGTACTTATAGTTTGCAAGTATCATCTTGGCCAAATAAAAAGCTTGCGGAGAAAGAAGTCCAACGTTTAGCCCAAAAAGGATATGATGCTTTTATAATGAAAGCCTATATACCTAAATATAAAAAGAATTGGTACAGAGTAAGAATTGGGGATTTACAATCCAAAGCGGAAGCAAAAAGAATTCAACAAAATATTAAATAGAACAAAAAACAAATAGGAAAATTATGTCTTTAATATCAATACTTTCTAAAGGCGGGTGGTTAATGCTGCCTTTACTTTTACTATCTTTAATAGCAGTGGCTATAATTATTGAAAGATACATTGTTATTAAAAAATCAAAATTAAACGTACCGGCTTTTCTTGTTAAAATTAGAGGAATGCTTATAAAAAAAGATGTTTCCGGAGCAATGAGTTATTGCATTGAAGAAAAATCTCCGGCTGCTAATATTATTAAAAGCGGACTTAAAAAATATAGCTTAGGACACGAACGGGTAAAAGAAGCTATAGAAAATGCCGGTAGGCAAGAAGTTGCTAAACTGGAAAAAGGTCTTTCGGTTGTTGCAACAATTGCAGGTATTGCTCCTTTAACTGGCTTTTTGGGTACGGTTACGGGAATGATTCAAGCGTTTATGAAAATTCAAGATTTGCAAGGCGGAGCAAATCCCAGCGATCTCGCCGGCGGTATTTGGGAAGCTTTGTTAACTACAGCAGTAGGTTTGGCAATTGGTATTATTGCATTGGCTTTTTATAATTATTTAACTTCTGCAATAAACAAATTAATATTAGAGATGGAACTGGTTTCTAACGATGTTGTTGATATTATTGAAGATACGAGCAGCGGTGTAAAATTAAAAGAAGAAGATATTGAAATTGAATTATAGGGAATTAAATGAAATTTGAAAGAACAAAAAAACCTTTAAGTGTTTTTAGTTTATCATCTTTAACGGATATTGTATTTCTGTTGCTTATTTTCTTTTTACTTACTTCGCAATTTGTTGTTCAAACCGGAGTAAAGGTTAAGCTTCCTGCTTCAAAAATGAATGAACAAAGCATTCCGACAAAAATGATAGTGTCTTTAACAGAAGAAGGTAAAGTCTATGTCGGTTCGGAAGAGGTGGATGTAAATTCTCTTGCCGTTAAATTAGATGAATTAAAAACAGAGTTGAATGAAGATAATTTGATAATCCGTGCAGATAAAAGCGTAAATATAGAACTTGTTATAAAAGTAATTGATGCGGCAAAAGCTGCTGATATAACTAACTTTACAATTGAAACGGAGAAGCAATCGTTTTGATGAAAAAAGGAATACCATATTTATTATCAATAGCTATTCATATTATTTTGCTGTTAATCTTCTTTCTAATACAACTTCCGGAACAACCGATAGAAGATGAAGTGGTTACTATTGGATTTGGTTCGGTAGGTAAATTGAGTTCCTCGGGCGTACAAGCAAAAGAGAAAACCGATGAAATACAAAAAAAACAGCCGGAAGTTCAAAATATTCCCGAAGAAAAAAAAGTTGTAAAAAAAGTTGAATTACCCAAGGTTGAAAATTCGGATGAAACAAATAACGTAATTGCTGCTACCGAAAAGAAGAAAGAAGAAAAAGAGACTACGCCACGTAAAATTAAACCTGTTGTTAAAGAAGAAAAAGAATCCGGCAAAGGAAAAGAAGAAAGCGGAGAAGGGGAAGGTAACTTTGGTTTTGAAATTAATTTTGGCGGAAAAGGTAAAAGAAAAATTTATAGCTACTCTTTGCCTACATATCCTCCCGGTGTTTCTAAAGAAATAGACGTTAAGTTAAAGTTTACAATTCTTGGTGATGGAACAGTTGGAAATATCCTACCGTTGGTAAAAGCAGATACAAGGTTGGAACTTGCAGCAATTAACTCATTAAGACAATGGCGCTTTGAACCATTGCCTGAAAATCAAAAAGATAAAAAACAAACTGCGGTTATTATTTTTCCATTTCGTTTGCAGTAGTCTTTTCTTTTTTAGTTAAGTCCTTAAGATAAATCCGGTAAAAGAAAAACTCCCCAATCGTCAATAGTGTTAATGCTATTGTGTCTCTATTAAAATATTTCCCAAATCCAACCGGCTCCCAAAATATTTTACAGACCATAGTTGAAATTGACCAGCCAACCGTGAAAATTATAATTATCAAAATTAAATCTATAAAAGCCGAAGAAATAGAATTTAACTTATATCTTTTAACAAAAACATAAATTGTAAAAATAAAATGAAGTAAAAATATAAAAGCTATAATCATAAATTAATTTCTTTGATTCTTTGAGTTTAATATTTTAGCTCCAACCAAAGCTCCAATTAAACCGAATACAGGATTAACAATTAAATTATTTACAAATATGGAAATAGAATATAAAGGAGAAAATCCGGTTTCACGTATTGAAGCGGCAACAGAGTTCATTATTGAAAGTACTTCCTCTTTTACGGCATCGGAAAAAGGAAGAGAATTTACAGATTGATTAATTTCATTAAAAGAATTTAGAATAGTATTGTTCTTTGTTATCAAAGTAACAAAGATTTCAAAAAAGCTGCCAAACACTGCTGCAACAATTCCGGTAAGTAAACCTAAAACCGCTGCTTTTTTTAAGTCAAACTCTCCTGTTATATTTTTTGATTTCTGTTCCAAAATTACAGCAAAATATGCTGCTACCGGAACTATTAAACAACAAGTTAATCCTTTAAGAAAGGGAACAACACTCAAGACTCCTGCAGCAAATCCCGTAACCAAAACCGGTAAATATTTTTTCAAAATTATTCCTTTATTTGTTTAACTAAAATTATTTTAAGTGCATCGTGAATATAAATAAAACCAACCGAACCTAAAAGTAAACCTGTAAATAAAGCAATAGGTTTTGAATATGTATAAACTCCAAGTGTATGTAAAATTACATCTATAAACATCGGAACCGAAGATAATAACATTACTTTTGTGCTAACTTTTTTTAACTTAGCAAAAAGTAAAATAAAAGATGAAATTAACGCTCCAAAATATATTCCGCTGCATCTTGAACAAACTAAGGTTGTATAATGTCCAATCTTCAAAAGTTTATCCGGCTCTCTATGACACACCAACGAATAGTTGTATTTTAAAAAAGGCAATGCAATTATTGTATTTGGAAAAAAATGAATTACTACTTCCCAAATAATTCCGATACACCACAGTAAAATTAATGTAAATAGTACAAGATTAAAAAATTTAGATTTATAGAAAAGATTCACTTGTTATAGTTAAAATGATATTTGTAAATTCTTTTTTGAGAAAGTACGAACAAAACATTATTGTGCAATTCCGCATCAACAATGAAATCGTTTTTAATTAAATTTGGAACTGTATTTTGATGATAAATAAGTTTGTTTTCCTTTAAGTCATAAATAGCAATTTCGGTTTTATTAAATACTAATAGTTTGTTGTTATTAATGTTTATCTTATTTGCTTTCAGTATTGGTCTGAAAAATAAAAGACCGCTTCCGTATTGATCAAAAATTTTAATGTTATCATCATCTAAAACATACAAGTTACCAAGATTATCTGTAGAAAAATAAAAAGGATTACTAACGGAAAATTCTCCGGCATCATTGCCGCCAACTTCTAAAATAAAATTACCTTCCAAATTAAATTTTAATATTCTACTGTTATCGGAATCCAATATGAACAAATCGGATATTGATGAAATTGCAACACAAGTCGGATACCCGAACTCAATATTGTTGCTGTTTTCGGAAGAACCGGAATATTGAGATAGAAAATTTAAGTCTTTATCAAATCTTTGTACTCTGTTATTATTTTTATCTGCAACGTAAACAGATAAAGTATTTGTGAAAACATCAACAGGTGCATCAAAAGTTGATTCTTCCCAGCCGTATCCGCCAATGCTATTTAGTATGTTGCCTAATGAATCAATTTTGTAAATTGTATTATCATTTAAATCGGCTACATAAATATTACCATTCAAATCAATATCAAATGATGTAGCATTTTTAAAGTTAGCTAAACTTTTTTCAAACTTTAATGTTTGAGAAAATGCTCCGGAAATAATAAAGAAATAAAAAAGTAGAATAAATTTTTTCATAGAATGAAATTTAAGTAAATTTTAGATTTAAAAATGATGTAAAAATTTATAAGTGAAAAATGAATAAATTAAAAAAAACGGAACGAATAAAAAAAATATTTTCTTTGTTAAAAAAAGAATATCCAAACACCAAACCGGCGTTGGATCATTCTAATCCGCTTGAATTATTAATTGCAACAATTCTATCGGCACAGTGTACAGATGCCAGAGTAAATATTGTTACTAAAGAATTGTTTAAAAATTACAAAACTCCGGAAGATTATGCGAATGCCAATCCGAAAGAATTGGAAAGGGAAATATATTCCACCGGTTTTTATAAACAAAAAACAAAAAGTTTAATTGCGTGTTGTACAAAATTAGTAGAAGAATTTAATTCGGAAGTACCGGCGGATTTTGAAGCTCTTACAAAATTACCCGGTGTAGGAAGAAAAACCGCTTCGGTAGTTGCTTCAAACGCATTTGGCATTCCGGCTATTGCTGTTGATACACATGTAAAAAGAATTACTAACTTACTAAGAATTGTTGATACTAAAGATGTTGTTAAAATAGAATTTAAGTTGAAAGAGTTGTTACCCGAAAAAGATTGGGGAAATTCTACACATTGGTTTATTGCTCATGGAAGAAAAATTTGTATTGCACGCAGACCCAAATGCGATGAATGTTTTTTGAAAAAGTATTGTCCAAGTGCAAAATGATATTAATAGTTACATGAAAAAAATTAAATGTATTTTAACTATTTGATTGTATTGTAAACCATTCAATCTATTTTCAATCATCCAATCAATCAATTATTCATTCATTTTATTTACATTTAATCTTAGTTTTTATTTGTTGCATAATTTTTATTATTTTGTCTGTTAAACTTTTTTAGAGAGGTAAATATGGAACGAAACAGAAATTATTGTCTTGAGCTATTAAAAGAATATACTAAAAGTGAAAGTTTACTTAAGCATGCATATTCTGTAGAAGCCTGTGTAAAAGCTTATGCAAAGAAATTTGGTGAAGATGAAAATTTTTGGGGTAACGTTGCGTTATTACATGATTTCGATTACGAAAAGTATCCGACAATGGAAGAACATCCTGCAAAAGGAGCGGAAATACTAAAAGAGAAAGGTTTTTCCGAAGAGTTTATTACTGCCATACTTTCACATGCAAATCATACAAATGTGCCGCGTGTTACCAAACTTCAAAAAACACTTTTTGCATGCGACGAACTTGCCGGTTTTATTACGGCAGTTGCACTTGTCAGACCAAGTAAATCGGTTGTTGATGTTAAAGTTAAATCCGTAAAAAAGAAAATAAAAGATAAAAGTTTTGCCGCAGCGGTAAGTAGAGAAGATATTATTAATGGTGCCGAAGACTTGGGAATTCCGCTTGAAGAACATATACAATTTTGTATAGATGCTATGAAAGAAAATAGAGAGCTTCTGGGACTTTAAGAATAGTTTTAGATGTATCACAGAAATTTCTGTCTGTGAATGAGAAAGAATAATTTTATTTTACTTATAGTTTACAGACAAATAATATTATATACATCAATTAAATTGGTGTTCGGATTTTTATGTCATACCGGTTTGTGTTTTTTACAATACCGGTATCTCTCCTTTGTTCAATAGATTCTCCGCCTAACAACATGGCGGACAAGCTGGGATTACACAAAAAACGTGTAAACCGGAATGACAGCTAA
>Ga0256841_1002306_pt1 | contig 15345 bp, 14 predicted proteins | sample 356308metaG_FD_185971 | JGI IMG/M metagenome (GOLD analysis project Ga0256841, IMG submission 185971) | Hydrothermal vent microbial communities from Mid Atlantic Ridge, Atlantic Ocean - 356-308 | ecosystem: Environmental > Aquatic > Marine > Hydrothermal vents | place: Atlantic Ocean: Mid... | reverse complement strand
AGGCGGTATTCAGCTCGTTGGTAGCTTTTTCAATTCCCGTAAGGTCTTTGTTTTTATGAGCCTCTTTCAACTCGTTCAAAGCCTTTTCGATAGGAGTTTTCTTATCAGCAGGAATCTTATCGCCATATTCCTTCATCTGTTTTTCCGTCTGGAAAATCAATGCATCGGCGGTATTAAGTTTTTCGATTTCCTCTTTTTGTTTTCTATCTGCTTCGGCATTGGCGGCAGCTTCATCTTTCATTCTTTTGATTTCATCTTCCGAAAGTCCTGAAGATGCTTCAATTCTGATTTGCTGTGTTTTGCCTGTTGCCTTATCCTTTGCTGACACATTAAGAATACCGTTGGCATCAATGTCGAAAGTAACTTCAATTTGAGGTATTCCACGCGGTGAAGGCGGTATTCCGTCAAGGTGGAATCTTCCGATACTTTTATTTTGATTGGCCATTGGCCTTTCACCCTGCAGAACGTGTATTTCAACCGATGTCTGATTGTCGGCGGCAGTTGAGAACACTTCCGTTTTCTTTGTCGGAATGGTTGTATTAGCCTCGATAAGTTTTGTCATCACTCCGCCGAGAGTTTCAATACCAAGTGACAGAGGTGTTACGTCAAGCAAAAGAACATCTTTTACTTCACCTGTAAGAACTCCACCCTGAATAGCGGCACCTATTGCAACAACCTCATCGGGATTTACACCTTTCGACGGTGTTCTTCCGAAAAAGTCTTCAACAACCTTTTGAATTGCCGGAATACGTGTTGATCCCCCGACCAAAATAACCTCTTCTATGTCTGAAGCCTGTAGTCCTGCATCTTTTAATGCTGCTTTACAAGGATCAATAGTAGCCTGAATCAGGTCGTGAGTCAATTGCTCGAATTTAGCTCTCGTGAGCTTTCTTACAAGGTGTTTCGGGATACCGTCAACCGGCATAATATATGGCAGGTTGATCTCGGTTTCCGTAGAACTTGATAACTCTATTTTAGCTTTTTCGGCAGCTTCTTTCAGACGCTGTAAAGCCATCGGGTCTTTTTTAAGGTCAATTCCTTCGTCTTTTTTAAACTCATCGGCCAGCCAGTCAATAATTTTCTGATCAAAGTCGTCACCTCCGAGGTGAGTATTTCCGTTTGTTGATTTAACTTCAAAAACACCGTCGCCGAGTTCCAGAATGGATATGTCGAAAGTACCGCCTCCCAAATCAAAGACAGCCACTTTAATATCTTTGTTCTTTTTGTCAAGACCGTAAGCCAGAGAAGCAGCTGTAGGTTCATTGATAATCCTCTTAACTTCGAGACCTGCAATTTCACCGGCTTCTTTCGTTGCCTGACGTTGCGAATCGCTAAAGTACGCAGGTACCGTAATAACGGCTTCCGTAACTTCCTGTCCAAGGTAATCCTCGGCGGTTTTCTTCATCTTTTGAAGAACCATTGCCGAAATTTCCTGAGGTGTATATTGACGATCGTCAATAACAACTCTCGGAGTGTTATTATCGCCTTTCACTACCTTGTAGGTTACTCTTCCAACTTCTTGAGCAACCCTGTCAAAGGTTTCTCCCATAAAGCGTTTTATTGAATATATTGTTTTTTCAGGATTGGTAATTGCCTGCCTTTTTGCAGGGTCTCCAACCTTTCTTTCACCATTCTCGGTAAATGCAACGATTGAAGGTGTTGTCCTGCGTCCCTCACTGTTAGGGATAACTACAGGTTCGTTACCTTCCATTACTGCTACACAAGAGTTGGTTGTTCCTAAGTCGATTCCAATTATTTTTCCCATATCTCTATTTTTATAATGTTTTTTATTCTGTTTATTTCAAATTTTAATGTGTCCCAGCCATCTCAATCATTATGCCAAATGAAAGATGGTTATGTGCAAATGACAAAAAGTCAGAAGAGATATGACGGGTTAAGGATACTTTGGCTCTTATTGCTATTATCTAAGCAACTTTTGTGTGGTTCGGCAACATCCGGTATTTTATCCGTAAGGGGCTGACTAATATACAAACTTAAGTCCCAAATTATTTAATTCGGAAACGGTTTCGGCATGAAGTTTTTTGGTTTTTTTCTTTTTATACCTGCTTGAAAATAGCCCTATACCATTATTTATATTGGTATAAACAGGTTTTTCCTGTACAATACTTGTGGATGGTTCATAAACTTCAAGAAACAGGGTGAAATCCTCATTAGCTACGGCAACATCGATTTCAACATTCTCGGAATATCTCCCAACAACATTTGCCTCCTGTTGAGGGTCGGAATACGGTATCTTGTTTTGACAAGTGTTGAAAAAAATATGGTCGGGGAAATTATATGTTATTTCATCAAGATTTTCTCCCGGTGTCAAGGAAACCGAAAAAAATGTCAAACTCTTATCTATTGTGTCGTGGCCAATCGAATTTTCCCTGTAATTCAGTTTCATTGACAACTCATATCTGTAAAGTTGGTCTTCACCCGTATTATTTGAAGGCTTGTTCCAGCGTATTGTTGTAGTTGCATCCGGATCATTTGTGAATTTAATAATTTTACTGTAACCCGGTTTCGTTATTGTAAAGTCGTGAATGAGATAAGTTTCGGAAGTGATGGTTTTGCTTGTGTCGGGATACTCTATTGTTAACTTGAATTTATGATCCTCATTCAACCAGATTGTGTCATAGTCAGTTGTATCTCCCTCAGGCCCGATGTAATATGTTATCTTATACCATTGAAATGGTTTTGACTTGTAAATCGGTTGATTGGGATAATAAAAAATTCCGGGCTCTTTATTATATAATGTAGTTGTATCAAATTCTATAGTACGTACTTTGGAATTACCGTTATACTCGTCAATCCTGACATTTAATTTCCATGGATAGTTGGAAGAATCGGGTTGTTGAGCCATTATCAGTGCATCTCCTTCACCCAAAAAGGCTTTGTTGACTTTTATGAAAATATTTTCATCATGCTGGTCAAGCAAAGCATATACAATGGTAATATCTTTATAATCTGCAATTGTTTTAAAATCTTTTTCGCAGGAAATCATTGTAATTATTCCTGCAAGCAGTAAACTTATGACAATTAATTTTTTCAAATGCGTTAATTTATTTATTGTTATAATGTATGACACTTTCAATTTGTATTTTGTTGCATTATCCCGAAACTTTCCTGTCGCCGGAAATGTACGGGAGGACAAAAATATATATTTTTACAGTTCTATCTGCAAACTAAATATGTTGTATTAAAACCTTTTCTTTGTATTTTTGCAAAAAACAATTTTTATGGAATCTAAAATGGACTCCCGTCGCTCATATACAAAAATAACAACCCACGTGCTTCAGGAGATGAAGCTTAAGGGTGAAAAGATTGCTATGCTTACGGCTTATGATTTTTCAATGGCAGGCATTCTTGATTCGGTAGGAATAGATATCATATTAGTGGGTGATTCGGCATCCAATGTAATGGCCGGGCACACCACCACACTTCCCATAACTCTTGATGAGATGATTTACCATGCATCTTCGGTTATGCGTGCGGTGAAGAGGGCGCTTGTTGTCGTTGACCTTCCCTTCGGCACTTATCAGGGTAACTCGATTGAAGCTCTGCATTCGGCAATCAGAATTATGAAAGAGGCCGGTGCCAATGCAATAAAGATTGAAGGTGGTGAAGAGGTGATAGGCTCTGTTAAAAGAATCCTTTCCGCCGGGATTCCGGTTATGGGTCATTTGGGTTTGATGCCTCAGTCAATTCATAAATTCGGAACTTATGTCGTTAGGGCAACCGAAAAAGATGAAGCCGACAAATTGATTCGCGATGCAAAACTTCTTGAAAGTGCAGGATGTTTTGCCATAGTTCTTGAAAAAATCCCTGCCAAGCTGGCCGCAAGAGTTACTAAGGAAGTTAAAATTCCGACAATCGGCATTGGAGCCGGTAGCGGTGTTGACGGACAAGTGCTTGTGCTTCACGATATGCTTGGAATTACTACGGAGTTTTCTCCAAGATTCCTGCGCCGCTATCACAATCTGAATGAGGAGATACAAGGCTCTGTGACTGCTTATATTGATGATGTTAAGTCGCAGGATTTCCCTAATGAGAGAGAGCAGTATTAGAAAGTCTTCAGTGCCGAAGCTTTGCTTCGTGCATGCTCGACCGGAGGTCGGCATCGGCAGTCCTCAGTCTGCAGTCTTCAGTTGGCAGTCAACAGTCGGCAGTTCTGAAAATCACCATTGCGTCGCTGCGTCGCCGCATGAGTTTTAATCGGCAAATAATAAAAAAATCGGCAGTCAACAGTCTGCAGTCTTCAGTCCTCAGTCTGCAGTTCCGAAAATCACGTTGCGTCGCTGCGTCGCCGCGTGAGCTTTATTCGGCAAATAATAAAAAAATCGGCAGTCATCAGTCTACAGTCCTCAGTCTGCAGTCCCCAGTCATCAGTCTTCAAATCGGCAGTTTTGAAAATCACGTTGCGTCGCTGCGTCGCCGCGTGAGTTTTAATCGGCAAATAATAAAAAAATCGGCAGTCATCAGTCTACAGTCCTCAGTCGGTAGTCAACAGTCTTCAAATCGGCAGTCTTCAGTAGGCAGTTCCGAAAATCACGTTGCGTCGCTGCGTCGCCGCGTGAGGATTTTTTATTCGAGTAGCAAATAAGTCGGCACTGTTCAGTCTTAAGTTAAATTGGTAGTCCGTTAAAGTAACCCGCAACATTCAAACCATCATCCACCCATCCCTATAATTATCTGATGAAAGAGCAAAGGCGGGTACTAACCCCTTTAACAATATTTAACAACGAATTGCAGGTGTTGTAATAATTTGATATATACTTTTGCGTTTCAAAATAAAATTTTAAAATTATGATGCAGACAGATATTAAAGAACTGAACGAACGCATACAAAAAGAGAGTGCATTTGTTGATATTCTCAATATGGAGATGCACAAGGTGATAGTGGGCCAGAAACAAATGGTCGAAAGGTTATTGATCGGATTGCTTGCAAACGGGCATATTTTGCTGGAAGGTGTTCCCGGTCTGGCTAAGACCCTTGCCATAACATCCCTTGCAAAAGCAGTTGATGCAAAGTTCTCACGTATCCAGTTTACACCGGACCTGTTGCCTGCCGACTTGCTCGGTACATTGATATACAGTCAGAAAAAAGAAGAATTTATGGTGCGTAAAGGACCTATCTTTGCCAACTTTATTCTGGCTGACGAGATTAACAGGTCTCCGGCAAAAGTACAGAGCGCTTTGCTTGAGGCTATGCAGGAACGACAAGTGACTATCGGTGATACAACTTATCCGCTTGAGGAACCCTTTCTTGTTCTTGCAACACAAAACCCCATTGAACAGGAAGGAACATATCCCTTGCCGGAAGCTCAGGTTGACCGGTTTATGTTAAAGGTTGTTATCTCATATCCTCAAAAGGAAGAAGAGAAAATGATTATCAGGGAAAACATTGCAGGCTCTTTTCCGCAACCGAATAAAGTGCTTAAGCCAGCTGATATAATCAAGGCAAGAGATGTTGTTCGTGAGGTTTATCTTGATGAAAAAATCGAGAATTATATTACCGATATTGTATTTTCTTCAAGATTCCCTTCTGAATATAAACTTTCGAAATTTGAAGGTCTGATAAGTTACGGTGCCTCGCCGCGTGCAAGTATCAACCTTGCCCTTGCCGCTAAAGCGTATGCCTTTATCAAAAGAAGAGGATATGTTATCCCCGAAGATGTTAGGGCAATAGCTCACGATGTGATGCGTCACAGAATAGGTCTGACCTATGAGGCTGAAGCTGAAAATATTACAACGGAGGATATTATTAACGAAATATTGAATACTGTTGAAGTGCCGTAGGAATGGTGGTAAATCCCGTAAGGTTTGCGTCTGGATATTGAACGTTGGACTAACCTTTAGGGATTACCGGTTGAAAGTTACGAAGGAGGCGGAGTTAAATAGGTGGAATGGTGTAACCGGTTCAACTCTCGAAAGTTTTCGGGCTTAACAAATAATTTAACACAAAACAAGTATTGACAGAAGTGGAAACAACGGATATTTTTAAAAAGGTACGTAAGATTGAGATAAAGACAAGAGGACTGTCGAACCAGATCTTTTCCGGTCATTATCACAGTTCTTTTAAAGGGAAAGGTATGGCCTTTAGCGAAGTCCGTGAATACCAATACGGAGACGATATCCGCAATATTGACTGGAATGTAACGGCACGCTTCAATCATCCTTTTATCAAAGTGTTTGAAGAGGAACGTGAACTGACCGTTATGCTGTTGATAGATGTGAGCGGCTCCAATGAATTCGGCACGAGGAGTCAGTTGAAGGAGGAGCAGATGACTGAGATAGCTGCCGTTCTTGCTTTTTCGGCAATTCAGAATAATGATAAGGTCGGTGTGATCTTTTTCAGCGATAAGATGGAAAAATTCATACCACCCAAAAAAGGTAGTTCTCATATTCTTAGAATTATACGTGAACTCATTGATTTTCACCCCGAAAGTCAGAAGACGGATGTCTCCGAGGGACTACGTTATTTGACAAATGCCATTAAAAAAAGATGTACGGCGTTTGTAATATCCGATTTTATGGACAAAGGATTTGATAATGCTCTTAAAATTGCAAGAAGTAAACACGATGTGGTTGCTTTAAGGGTATTTGATAAGAGGGAAGTAGAGTTGCCGAATGTGGGATTACTCAAAGTTTATAATAAAGAAACAGGCAGAAAAATGTGGGTTGATACCACAAGTGCAAAGGTAAGAAATGATTACGCTAAATGGTGGTCGGAACACGAAGCATATCTGAAAAATGTTTTTCTGAAAAGCGGTATTGATTACGCAACTTTCAGAACCGATACCGATTATGTGAAACCATTGGTAAATTTGTTTAAGAAAAGAGAAGCAAGGTTTTAATATGAATACCTTATATAAATTAGCGGTTATATTGATAATGTTGTTCTTTCAGCTTGTAGCGAAAGGACAAACGGAGGCTGAGGCAAAACTTGATACTACCGATATAACTATCGGCGACCAGATTAATTTGCAGCTTTCGTTTACCGGACCGTCGGATGTAAAAGTTGCCTGGCCGGCATTGTCCGATACCATTGTTACAAACGTGGAAGTGGTTGACCGTACCGGGATTGATACCGTTCCGTCCGGTGATGGCGTCAATCACTATATTCAAAATCTGACAGTTACAAGTTTCGACTCGGGATATTACGCCATTCCTCCTTTTAGGTTCAATTACAGGATTAAAGGTGATACTACGCTCCATTTTGTTGAAACTGCGCCGTTACTTCTTGGTGTTCATACGGTTGAGGTTGATACTACAAAGGCTTTCAAAGATATCAAGATGCCCATTGCCGCTCCCTACACTCTTCGGGAAGCATTACCCTGGATTGCGCTGGGATTGGCAATTATTTTGATTGGTTATCTTTTGTTTTATTATTTTAAAAAGAAAAAGCGGGATGAGCCGGTTTTTAAATCCGCAAAACCCAAATTGCCTCCTCATCAGATTGCTTTGGATGCCCTTGAAACCCTGAAGTTTAAAAAGTTATGGCAAAACGGAAAAGTAAAAGAGTATCATACCGAACTGACAGATATTTTGAGAACTTATATTTCCGAAAGATTCGGTATTCACGCATTGGAAATGACTACCGATGAGATAGTTGAAAGTTTTGAACCTGTAACTGTCAATGAACAGGCAAAAGCAAAACTGAAAGATATATTTGTGCTGGCGGATTTGGTCAAGTTTGCTAAAGCACAGCCTTTACCTGTAGAAAATGACCTTAGTCTGAACAACGCAATTGACTTTGTTAAGGAAACAATGCATATACAACAGCCGGTTGCGGGGACTGGAAACAGCGATTTGGAAAACGATAGCACTCCAAAGCCGGATAATGCCCCTGTGAAATCCGAAGTTGAAGGAGAAGGCGATAAAATTAATGATGATAAGGAAGAACGGAAAAAAGAGTTGAAAGATGTTTAATAATATTGAATTTGCATATCCGCATTATTTGTATCTGCTGTTGATACTTCCCCTGATAGGGCTTTGGTATTGGTACAGACAGAGGAGGGACTATGCCGAGCTACAGGTTTCTTCAACCGAAAGTTTTGAATCGGAAAGGAAAACGGTTAGGCAATATTTGTACTACGGATTGTATGTTCTGCGTATTCTTGCCATAGGACTTCTTATCATTGCTCTTGCAAGGCCGCAATCCAGCTCCAAAAGTAAAAATGTGAGCATCGAAGGTATTGATATTGTTATGGCACTCGATGTTTCGGGAAGTATGTTGGCAATGGATCTTAAACCCGACAGGCTGGAAGCTGCCAAAGAAGTTGCGTCGGAGTTTATTTCGGGAAGACCCAATGACAGATTCGGCCTTGTGATATTTGCCGGTGAAGCTTTTACACAATGTCCGCTGACAACCGACCACGCAGTTATAAAAAATCTGTTTAAAGAGGTTAAAAGCGGTATGATTGAGGATGGCACTGCTATTGGCGACGGGCTTGCAACTGCTATTAACAGGTTGAAAGACAGTAAAGCCGTAAGTAAAGTAATCATCCTCCTGACCGATGGTGTTAACAATATGGGCTCGCTTGACCCCTTGTCGGCAGCCGAAATAGCAAAGGTTTACGGAATCCGAATTTACACTATCGGCATTGGTACGGAAGGAACCGCACCTTATCCCGTACAAACTCCTTTTGGAGTGCAAACGCAGTATGTTAAAGTGCAAATTGATGAAGACCTGCTGACAAAAGTTGCCAATATGACCGACGGTAAATATTTCAGGGCAACAAGTAACAGGAAACTGAGAGAGATTTACAGGGAAATTGATAAAATGGAAAAATCCAAGATAGATGTTACCGAATTTAAACATAAAAGTGAGGAATTTTTCATTTATGCATTGATTGCTTTTGTTTTGTTAATATTTGAAATGTTATTGAGATACACGGTATTTAAAACTATGCCGTAATAAAAAAAATAAAAAATGGGAGTGTTTCGATTTGAACATCCGGATATATTATATGCCTTGCTGGTGATACCGTTGCTTGCGGTCATCTTTTGGATGATGCTGCGATGGAAAAAGAGAGCATTGGAGAAATACGGTGAACGCAGTGTTATCGGCAGGTTATTGCCTGATGTTTCCAAAAACCGGATAGTTACAAAGTTTGTTTTATTGATGTTAGCCTTGGTTTTTCTGATTCTCGGATTATCCAATCCTCAGGTGGGTTCAAAACTTGTCGAGGCCGAAAGAAAAGGTATTGATGTGGTGGTGGCTCTTGATGTTTCCAACAGCATGCTTGCCGAGGATATTAAACCCAACAGGCTGGAACGTGCCAAACAGGCAATTTCCAAGCTTGTTGATAAAATGGGAAACGATAGAATAGGAATTGTGATTTTTGCGGGTAAAGCTTATACTCAACTGCCGATCACAACCGATTATTCTGCTGCCAAATTATTCCTTACAACGGTAAGTACAAAGGATGTCCCTACGCAAGGTACGGCTATAGGCGATGCCATTGACCTCGCCGTTAAAGCTTTTGATGATGATACTCATAGCAGAGCAATCATTATCATTACCGACGGCGAAAATCATGAGGATGATGCCATAAAGGCAGCGGAAAATGCAGCCGCAAAAGGAATAAGAGTTTATACTATCGGTATGGGACTTGCGGAAGGTGCTCCGATACCGGTTTACGATAAATACAACCGGAAAGTGGGATATAAAAAAGACAGGCAGGGAAATACCGTAATTACTCGTCTCAATGAGTCTGTTTTACAGCAAATTGCAGCTGCCGGAAAAGGTATCTACGTTAGAGCCAACAATACGACTACCGGCTTGAAAAAAATATACGATAACATTAACAAACTTGAAAAAACCAAATTCGAAAGTAAAATGTTTTCGGATTATGAATCCAGATTTCAATATTTCATTGCTTTGAGTTTGGTATTCCTTTTGATTGAACTTCTGGTATTTGAAAAGAGACCTAAATGGTCGAAAAAAGTTGATTTGTTTAATAAAAAAAGTTGGATGTACAAATGAGGTCATTAATAATTGTCATATTGGTTTTGTCCGCTGTTTCCGCATTTTCGCAGAAGGAGAACAGGTATATCCGTAAAGGTAACAACTCCTTTGAAGAACAAAATTATAAGGATGCAGAGGTTGATTATATGAAGGCTTTGGAAAAAAATCCGGAATCGGCAAAAGGTCAATTCAATCTTGGTGATGCACTTTATAAACAAGAGAACTATGAGGATGCCGCCAAATTGTATCAAAATCTTTCCGAGACCGCACCCAATGACAATGCCAGAGCCGACTCATGGTATAATCTCGGTAACACCTTGTTACAGTCGAAGAAATATCAGGAAGCTATCAATGCATATAAAAATTCATTGAAACTGAGACCCGATGATATGGATGCCAAATATAATCTCGAATATGCTAAAAAGATGTTGAAACAACAGCAGCAGCAACAAAAAAATAAAGATAAGAATAAGGATAAAAATAAAGATAAGAAAGATAAGCAAAAACAGGATCAGAAAGATAAGCAGGATAAGCAGAAGCAGGATCAACAAGACAAGCAGCAGAAGCAGGATCAACAGAATCAACAAGACAAACAACAGAATCAGGATCAGCAAAAGCAACAACAAAATCAGCAGAAACAACAGCAGCAGCAGTCAAAGCAGATTTCTAAAAAAGATGCCGAACGAATGCTTGCCGCTTTGAAAAACAATGAAAAAAAGACCCTTGAAAAGGTTAAAAAGCAAAAGATGAAAGGTGTAAGAGCTAAAAGTATTGAAAAAGATTGGTAATAAAAATAGAAGAATCAAGTTATTATAGATATTTTTGCGAAATAAAATGAGGAAGTCCGTATTATTCATATTGTTCATATTTCAAGTTATCACTTCCGCAGCCTTTGCACAGGATGTTGTCTTCACTGCTTCGGCAAGGGATGTAGTGCGTACGGGCGAAAGATTCCGGATAACCTATACACTGAATGCCGACGGTAAAGAGTTTCGTACTCCCGATATGAAGGATTTTATGGTCATATCAGGCCCTCATACATCGCAAAGCTCGAGTATCCAGATAATTAACGGGAAAGTCAGCCGCTCGGTGGAAAATACTTTTACTCTTTACGTTGTGGGAAACAAGGAGGGAATATTCACAATCCCGCCTGCCACTATAAAGGTTGACGGAAAAGAGTATAAATCAAACGAAATTAAAATACAGGTTGTAAAAAGCAACAATCAGGTGCAGCAGCAAGGCAATACCGGAGGTAACAGCTCAAGTCGCGGTTCGGTCAATTCGTCAGGTGCCTCCTCCGATATTAAAGATGATGTTTTTATCAGGGTTACTGTGGACAAAAGAAATCCTGTTGTCGGTGAGCAGGTTTTGGTGACATATAAATTGTATTACAGAATAAATATTTCAACTCCGCAGTTTAATAAAGAACCTGCATTCCCCGGCTTTTGGGTTAACAATCTGTTATTGAACAGTAAAAGCTATAAGCAGTACGAAGAAACATACAAAGGAAAGCGCTATAACGTTGCCGAAATAAAGAAATATGCACTTTTCCCGCAAAGGAGCGGCAAACTAATTATAGAACCTGCCGAAGCAATGTGTCAGGCGCAATTGAAAGCAAAGACACAGAAAAGAACCAATGACCCGTTTTTTGACAATTTCTTCAACGATCCTTTTTTCAACAGATATAAAACCGTTGATCTGAATTTGACTACAAGACCCGTAACGATTAACGTTAAGCCTCTCCCTTCACAAAACATGCCTGCCGATTTCAGCGGTGCTGTGGGTGAGTTCGACTTCAGCTCGACAATAGATAAAACCGAATGTAAGGCTAATGATGCTATCACTTTGAAATTTACCGTCAGCGGTAAAGGAAATATTGAATTGGTTGATAAACTGAATGTTAAATTTCCTCCCGACTTTGAAGCTTACGATCCTAAGGTTACCAAAAAGATTACCACATCCCAATATTCGGTTTCGGGTCGTAAAACCTTTGAATATCTGATAATTCCGCGTAACCCCGGTAATTTCAAAATACCACCGGTGAAATTCAGCTATTATAGCCTGAAAAAGAAAAAGTTTATTACTTTACAAAGTTCGGAATATGACATAACCGTGGCAAAAGGTGACGGCTCTTCTGCAGGAATGGTTTACAGCAATGTTAATCAAAAAGATATTAATTATATCGGAACGGATATCAGGCATATAAAAGTAAGTGAATCACATTTGAAACCTGTCGGAGTTTTCTTTTTCAACTCATTATCGTTTTATTTGTGGTTGGCGGCACCTGTTATCTTGTTCATCCTGTTTGTGATATTCTGGAAAAAAGAATTTGAAAAAAGGAGTAACATTGCTCTGATGCGTAATCGTAAAGCCACTAAAGTAGCGCGTTCACGATTGAAGAAAGCTCACTTGTTTATGAAAGAGGGTAAAAAAGATGAGTTTTATGTGGAAATATCTCAAGCTTTGTGGGGTTACCTTAGTGACAAATTCAGCATCCCGCTGTCAAACCTTTCGATGGATACCGTTCAGGAAACTCTTGCGGGGAAGGGTGTTAAGGATGAATTGATAAAAACATTTATTGAGACTCTCAATAATTGTGAATTTGCACGTTTTGCTCCAGCGGACAGTAGCGGAACAATGGAAAATATTTATAATGAAGCTGTGAATGCAATAAGTTTATTGGAAAGTGAACTTAAATAATAAATTGTAAGAATATGAAAAGAGTGTTTTTCGTTTTGGCCTTTTTGATTTTTCTTCTGCCTGTTTTTGCCGGTGGAATAGATACTCTTTATACCAAGGCGAATGCGGAATACGATAAGGAACTTTATACTAATGCCGTTGATGACTATCTGCAAGTTATAAAAAACGGATATGAATCGCCCGAAGTGTATTACAACCTGGGAAATGCTTATTTTAAACTTAACGACTATCCTTCGGCAATTTTATATTACGAAAAAGCAAAAAAACTTGCACCCGACGATGAGGATATCAATTATAATCTGAAAGTCGTTAATACAAAGATCGTTGATAAGATTGAACCTCTGCCGGAACTGTTTCTGAAAAGATGGTGGAAATCATTCTATAATGTGATGAACTCAACAACCTGGGCCTGGCTGACAATTATTTCGTTTATTGCTTTCTTTTTCTTTCTGTCGTTTTATCTTTTGTCGAACAAAATTGTCATAAGGAAGTTTTCATTTTATTTGGGAATTTTGGCTGTCTTCATTACAATTTTGAGTTTTGTTCTCGGCTTTGAGAAATATAATGCCGAGCATAATCAGAAAGAAGCAATAGTTTTTGTCCCCACTTTAACGGTCAAAAGTTCTCCGAGCGAAAGCAGTGTTGACCTCTTTGTGATTCATGAAGGAGCAAAAGTGAAAATAGTTGATAAAGTAGGACGCTGGTATGAAATACGTATTGCCAACGGAAGTGTAGGCTGGCTGCCCGTTGATGCCGTGAAAAAGATATAACCTGATCATTACGGTTCAGCATCAGTTTATTTGACGAAAAAAATAATTTTAGCTTAACACTAATTCCCATTTGGTCTGTTGTTCTGAATATATTATCTTTTGTGGGTAACCTGTTCTGAAATTGCCGAAAAGATTCTTGTATAACTGAAACTTTGATTGTATTACCAAAAAGATTCTTGTATATCCTAAACTTTTGGTACTCTTGCAAAGAGATTCGTATATATCCTAAACATTTACAAAGATGGTAACAAGAAAAATATACATTGAAAAGATAGACAAATTTATTGATTTTTTGCTTCGGTAACGGCAACATCATACTTTCCGTTCGTATTTTTAAACACCTCCAGCCATTTATTTGCCTGTACCATCATATTCGAGAAACTGCCGACCGGATGAAGTAGAAAGACTTTGGGCTTGGGCATTGCATCAATCATTACCGGAAGTGCCGAAAATGAAAGCTCCAAAGCAAGGTAAATCTTACTTATGCCTTTGTTAAACAAAAAGTCTTTGATGACCGGATTTCGTAACTCAATGCCGAGTGACGAGAAAGCAATCACCACAAACACTGCCCTGATATTCATTCCCAAACCTATCAAAAGTCCGGATGAGTCGAAAAATGAGCCGGTGGAATGAAAACCGTTCCAGAAAATTGCCGCAAGGAAAGTGAGGATAAAAAGTTGTATCCAGAAAACAGGTTTGCGTAGCCTGCGTAACGATTTTTTATAACGAAATATACAAGCTCCCGAATATGCAGCGATAAATACGGTTGCAATCCAAAGTTCGGTCATATTCACCAGCAACAATCCCAATGGGATAAGTATCAAATGAGTAAAAAATAACGGAATTGAGAATTTCTGCTCCTTATTTACAATAAAGATATTGCTTTGCATATTATCCTTCAATTTAAAACTCTGACCGGTCTTTCGCTCAAAAACCTCCTTTTTTGATCTTTTTCCGATATGAACACCTGTAAATGCCGCAATGATTCCGAGTACGACATACACTCCGACAAGTGCTATTATTAAATCCCACGGGTCGGCATCTTCTATTCTCAGTTGTTTGGCTGCAAAATGAAAAATATCAACATACAATCTTGCTATGTCAAGACCGTAAAGGATAAGAAGGCTGATGATCTTATGAATGAATGCACTTGAAACGCTTAAAGCACCTGCTATAGAGAGTGATATCAGGTTATTCCCGAAAAATCTGATAAAGAATTCCAGTATGAGTGCTTCCGACAAAATTCCCAGCATAGGACCCAGAATAACGGCACTCGGAGAGATGGATTTCATAAGGGCTGTTATCAGCCCGGCACGCCATATCAATCCTTTTTCCGGCCACATCTGGTAAAAAGCTATTGCCAGGATAGTCCCGTTTGTGGCAAGTATCGAACCGGCAAACGGAATACGCAGATTATGGAAGAAACTGCCGATAATAATTTCAACGGAAGCCCATAACCCGCCCACGACGGCGGCCTTGAGCCAGACGGTGTTTAATTGTATTTTTGTTGTTGAACTGCGCATTTCAATCAACAAAAGTAAGATAAAATTGCGGGAGATTAAAACAAAGAATCAACAAACCACCGTCATCACGAATATAAAGCCGACATTGTGAAATACCATTGGTCGGGGCCTTGCGCAGAAGTGGCATTGAGCAATCCGCCGGAAGTTGCAACTGTGGTTTGTAGCAGGCATGACCCGGTTTTCAACCTTTCGGGACTCCTGCGCACCGGCCTGCTTCGACCCGAAAGGTTTTGCAACTACTCCCCTCTGTGTGCCGGATACAGCGAAGGCTGGGAGGGGGTGCGCCGGATAGTGCGGCTGCGGGGGTGTGTTAGAATTCATTTTGTCATCATTTTAATACCCGTAAACCCTTGCTTCAAAATTCTCTACAGCTATT
>Ga0256841_1002305_pt1 | contig 15345 bp, 10 predicted proteins | sample 356308metaG_FD_185971 | JGI IMG/M metagenome (GOLD analysis project Ga0256841, IMG submission 185971) | Hydrothermal vent microbial communities from Mid Atlantic Ridge, Atlantic Ocean - 356-308 | ecosystem: Environmental > Aquatic > Marine > Hydrothermal vents | place: Atlantic Ocean: Mid... | reverse complement strand
TGATAAAACTGAGTCGCAATTATCTTTTCGTTTTGCAAAACGGAGGATTCCAACATAGTTTCAATTTTTTCAATATCAAGCGGTTGTCCTTTTATATCACCCCGGAGTAAAGCCAAAAACCGGTCGAGAAATTCTTTTGCCGGGTTTTGTAAAAATTTAAAATTTCTTTTATGCTCATCAAAATATTTATCAAACTCATTTTCACAATTGATTATAAAATAAATCCATGTCAATAAATAATTCGCTTCACCTGTTTCGGTATAATTTTCAAGGGAATTGAAAATTTCTTTTGCTCTTTTCAAATGCTCAATTGCTTTTTCATATTCGCACATAAATGTTTCAACTTCAGCGGTGTTATAATAAATCAAGCCCGTTTCATATTTTTTGTTCAGTCCCAATGCAATTTTTAATGCTCTGGAAAAATATTTGGCGGCACGTTCGAAATCTTGTAATGATGTAAACAAAACTCCGTAGTTCATCAGCACTGCCATTTCACCTTCGAGGTTACCGTTTTTTTTATGAATCTCCAAGGCTTTATCCCACCATTTTTTTGCACCCTGTTGGTCCCCTCTAATATTACTGAGATTACCGAGATTTACAGAAATGCGTGCAAGTTTATGAGTCAAGTTAAGTTCCTTGTAAATTTCATACGACCGGATGAAATAATTTTCGGCAATCCGTGCATCACCGCCGAGATTATGTTCAATAATTCCCAAAAGATTAAACGCCTGTGCTTTTATTCTTTCCGGAACACCGGATCTGTTAATCAATTCAAAGCATTTGGCTTTAGCTTGGTAATATAAATTTGCATAAGACTCTGCATTTGCCAGTTTGATAATTATATCGAAATGAAGTTCTTTGTTTGCAGTTTGACCGGATAATTGATTGTAAATTTTAATTGCTTCTTTCACTTTACCGACAGCAACCAAATTATCGGCTTCAAGCAATTTTAAGCCGGTTATCAATTTGCCATGTTTTATTTTTTTCAATTCTTCAATCAATTTTAAGGATTTCGGGAATTCACCGAGGTTGTAAAATACTTTGCTCAATCGTTGTTTCACCGAAAACTTATCTTCTTCCGAAAGCGGAAGTGAGAGCAAATACTCCAGCAATTTTCTTTCGTAACCGAACAAACCGCTTTCTTCCATTGAATCGATTTCTTCAAGAATAAGTGTACGTACTTTCCCGTATTCCCCAGCTAACTCATATTGTTCAGCTAATTCAACCCTCGGGAAATCCGGAACCGCGCTTTCCAATTTGTTTGCTATATGTAAATGGAATTTTTTCTTATCCGGTATATTCTTGTAAATTTCTTTTTTTAATAGCTCCGATGAAAATTTTAACCTGTCATCGAATTTTTTCAATATTCCGTTGTTAATTAAAAAATTAATTTTTGCATCGAAATAATCATGTTCACGGCTAAGCTTAATTAAAATATCCGGTTCAATACCCTTCTGAAAAACCGATATGATGCTCAACAATTCAAATTCACCGGCGGTTAAATTTTCCGTTTTTTTACGAAGTCCCTCTTTTTGTATTAATGTTAAATTTTCTAATTTATTTTTATCATAATTTAATTTAATCTGACCGTTTCTATAACTAAGCATTCCGTTGGATAAAATGCTCTCACAAAATTCGTATATGTTCCCAGGATACAAAGCGGTATGTTGTATAACCAATTTTTTCATTTCCTTTCTCGGAAACATTGCCGAAAAAGTTTTAGTTATCAACTGTCCGGCTTCAAACTCTGTGAAAGGTTTAAGGTTGATACGTTTGATCGATTTTGCGTTTTCTGCCGAAAACTCGAATTTGGTTTTGGTTAAAGCAATCAACTTAGCTTTGTTTACTACAAAGATTGTCAAGATGTTTTCAATAAGATTTTTTGTGAAAAGATCGTAAAGATCAAAATCATCTAAAAAGATAACAAACTGAACTGCGGATGTAACAAAGTTCAAAACATAAATCAGATCGCGACCTATATTACTGCTTTCACCGTTCAGCAATTTTGTTGCAGTTTGTTTTATATCGCCCGTTAACTTGTCGTACACAAAATCGGCATAAACAATTTTTCTCAAAATTATTTCCCATGCAAGTTTTTCACTGGGTATATCGTTTTTGGTTACCCACAAAACCGCATGGAAGTTCTGATAAATTTCTTCAGCCAAGGAAGTTTTGCCGGCATTGCTTTCCCCAATTATATTCAAAACTTTATCTGTATCCTGACGGAATATGAAATCGGTTACTTCAAGCGTGCTGTCGGTGATATGAAACGACTTTACCGGTTTCCATTTTTTAAGAATTTCCGAAGAATGTTGAAGATTTAATTCCCGCAATATTTCCAAAGCATTATTGTATCTTTTTCGTGGATTTTTACGGAGCAGTTTGTTTACTACATTGATCAATTTTTCCGTATATCCGGTTTTTCCAATCGAAACTCCGGAAGCGAGTTTTTCCTTGTAAATTTCTATTTCATCTTTGCCGGTGAAAGGAAATTTGCGGAACATTAAAAAATAGAGTAACATCCCAAACGCATAAAAATCAACTCTTTTGTCATGTTCCCTTCCGGTTAATAATTCCGGAGCAATATAATATGAAGTGCCCTTTTTTTCAGTAGAAATTCTTTGAGGATTGTATTCAGCCAACCCGAAATCTATGAACTTCAATATGAAATTATTTTTCCCTTCCGCAACGATTATATTTTCGGGTTTTAGATCGTAATAAATAAAATTCGATTCGTGCAAATAAAATAATACCGAACTTATTTGCCGGATAATTTCCTTTAATTTCTTTTCATCTTTTCCGTTATAGAAACCCGATAATGTTTTTCCTTCAACATATTCGAGCGTAAAGAACAAAGCGCCTTTTTCAATTTCTTCTATAAATTCTTTTTTACCGGTGGAAACTACCGTACCGTATTCATAACTTTTAACAATATTATTACTATTTAATTTTTTTAATTTGATATATTCTTCTCTAAAATTTTTAATTTCATACTCGGTTTTACCCGGGTCGAGCAACTTTAATGCAACAGGCATATTTCCGTGTAAAGTATCTTCACACAGATATACACGACTTCTGCCTTCACCTAATAATTTCAGAATTTTATACCGGTCATTTATCATTTTGTTGATCCGGGGTTATAGATTTTCTCGAGTTCATTGCCGGTTTTGTTCATTGTGATTAATGTTAAAGCCAGAAACAGACTTGGGAAAAAACTCAACCACCATGCATTGGCGAGATAGTATTGCCCGGAATTAATCATCGCACCCCATGAAAAATATTCATCGCCAACACCGAAACCGAGAAAGCTTAAAGCCGATTCGGCCATAATTACATTACCGAATTGAAGTACAAGGTTAACGGTAACCGGAGCAAGAATAACGGGAAAAATTTCTTTCAACAGAATTTTGTATTCCGGCATTCCCAACATCTTAGCGGAAATAATAAAATCTTTCGATTTCAATCGTAATATTTCCGCTCTGATTATTTTAAACAGCCCCATCCAACCGGAGAAGCCAAGCACGAAAACAACAACCCAAAACGAGTTACCGAAAAACGCCAAAAATACTATAATCAAAAATAAAAACGGGAACGAAAGAAATATTTCCGTAAATCTGTTAAGTAAATTATCCCAAAATTTTCCACCGAAACCCGCTGCAGCACCGAGTAAAAAAGCAAGGGAAAAAGAAATTATTACGGAACTTATTCCCAGAAAAAATGCGAATCTTGTACCGTAAAGAATTCTGGAGAACACATCCCTTCCGTATTCATCGGTTCCGAATAAAAAGAAAAGTTTTTTACTATTATTTTGATTATTTGCTTTTAGATATAATGTATTTTTATCAATTCCTCTGTTAATAATTTTGTTGTAAAATTCATGTAAACCGGAAGAGGCATTAGAAATTTTTATATTGGTCCGTTCCTCAATTGCAACGGAGGAAAACGGCGGTAACAGTTTGCATTTTTTAATATCGTGATGCATTGCCGGATTTGATGTTGCAATCAACGGTGCAAACAGTACAAAAAAGAAAAACATGGTTACGGAAAAACTTGCCCCGCTTATCCTCACGTTTAATTTTTTTCTGAATTTCCAAGCAACAAACGGCAATATAAAAAACAGTAAAGTTGCAACAACATAATCCAAGAGTGCAATGTCTATTTTCTGAATTTTAACATTCCCTCTGAAAACATAAAGTACGAAATTCATGATGTTATAAAGCAATTCCCATTTTGCAATTAAAATAAGCAACCAAAATAAAATTACGATATGAATCAGTTTTAGTTTTTTCATTGTCAAATGCTTACCAACATTCTTTTATCGATTTTGAAACGCACTAAATCCGCAATAAAATTAGCAGTAATTATTAGTATTCCCGAAACCAGTGTGCAGCCTATTATAAGAGGAAAATCGCGATTTAAAATTGCATTAATTGTTAGTCTGCCCATTCCGGGCAAATTGAATATTACTTCGGTAATAAGTGCACCACCCAGTAAAATACCCAATTCGATACCCGCAACCGATACAACGGGATCAAGCGCATTCGGTATGATATGCTTCCACAAAACGGTTTTTTCGTCGTATCCGTTACTTCTTAAATATTTAATGTAGTTTTTATTATTTTCCACATCCATGTTTTCACGCAAATATTTGTAATAGATTATAATTCCCGGAATAGAAAGAGAAAGCACCGGCAAAGTCAAATGCACCAGGTAATCCCAAACTTTACCGAAAAACGACAAATCGTCAAATTCTATCGATCTTAAATCAGCCGGTGGCAAAATATTAAGCCATACCGAGAAAATATAAATTAACATGAGCGCCAAAACAAAAGTGGGAATTGAGTAAACCGCTAGAGAAAACCGTGAAAGCAGTTTATCCAAAAATCCCCCACGGCGCTTGAAAGTAACGAATGCAAGATAAAACCCCGTTCCGATTTGAATTGCAAAACTCACGGATGCCAGAATCAAAGTAAACGGCAGAAACATTAAAATCACATCGAGAACGGGTAAACGGTATTGATATGAAATCCCGAAATTTCCGGTAACCAAATTTTTTATAAAAATGAAAAATTGTTCCCAAAGCGGTTTATCCAACCCGAATGAAGCTTTCACTTTACCGGCCAGTTTGGGACTTAACAAAGGCGAAACAAATTTCTGCACCGGATCGCCCGGTGAAATCCTCAAAAGGAAAAACAAAAATATAATGAGAAGTAACAGCAAAAGAATGGACGTAAAAAACCGTTTGATTAAAATAAAAGTTAATCCTTTTTTCATTTCGTTCAATTCAATCTCCATTCCCAACAACGTTGAACCGTTCCAAGCGGATCAATTGAAATGTTTTTAATTTTTTTTGAATATACTGAAATGTTATCAATCCAAAATAAAAAAGTAACCGGTTGGTCTTTATGAATTTGCTCTTGAATTTTATAATAATATCCGGCTTCCTTCTCTTTTTCAACACCTTTTTCCAATTCGAGAAGAAGACGGTCGACTTTCTCATTTCTGTAACCGGCACTATTGGCAAAATATGTATTGAAATCGGAATACCAGTAAGGCTTCAAATCGATGGGAATCGGAACTACCCAACCTGCAATCCAAGCCTCAAGTTTTTTGCCGAACATGTTATTGAAAAATACATTAGGTTCTTGTTTTTCAACGGAAACTTCGATTCCAATTTCTTTCAGATTCTCTTTGATAATATTGGCCGTGTACTGCCTTCGCGGGTTGTTTCCTGGAATGAATAAGGTAAAAGAAAATTCAACTCCGTTTTTATCAACGGTGCCGTTTCCGTTCCGGTCAATCCAGCCTTCGCTTTCCAGAATCGATTTGGCTTTCCCGGGATTATATTCAAAAGGAGAAATGTTTCTGTTGATAAATTTCTTGAATATCGGTGAAACCGGACCGAAAGCTATTTCCGCTGCACCATTTAAAAATTCGTCGATAATTAATTTTCTGTCAATTGCCATTGTTAATGCTCGGCGCACGTTGGCATTCCCGAATAATTTATGCGGTTTAATTAATTTTTTTTCCCTCCATAATTTTTGATCGATATTGCTCCATCCCACATAATCGTATGAACGACCCTTTGTAATTACGGTTTTCAAATTTTCCGCCGCTTTCATACCCTCCAAATCTTCCGGACGAATATCATCCAACAGATCTATGCCGCCTTTTTTTATTTGGATAATTCTCGAATTATAATCCGGAACTATTTTAAATATCAAAACATCAATCATATTGTCGGATGACAAAAATGATTGCGGATTTTTTTCCAAAACGATTTTTTCGTTGCGCGACCAATTTTTCAGTTTATAGGGTCCGTTACCAACGGGCTCGAAATTAAGTGAAGATGTACCGAAATCTTTTCTGGCAATTCCCGCAAATTTATGTTCAGGCAGTACCGGCATATCGATGTCGAAAAGTTTTGCATTTCCATTTGCAAAATGAATAACAAGAGAATCTTCCGAAATAATTTCGAACGATTTGGAAAGATCAATATGTTTATTTTCCTCGAGGTAAAAATTATCGAACATATCGTAAAAACGGCTTTGCACAACCGGGTCGGAATAAACATCGAAAGAGAACAGCACATCGGTTGAAGTCAATTTTTTACCGTCGGTCCATTTAATATCGTCTCTTAATTTTATTTCCAGACTTTTCCGGTCATCCGACCATTTCAACTTCTCAGCCAAAAGAGGATAAGATTTTATGTTGCCTTCTTCATCATCCCATCTGTGCCCAACCAAACCGAGATAAATTAATTCGGAAATCCTTCCCTCGTTCAAATTCATTGTATAAAGAGGGTTGAGCGTTTCAACATCCGAAGAGATCCCGATTACCACCCGGTTTATTTTTTCGGTATTTCTTTGACAACTAAAGAAGAGCAAAAAAAGCGGGATAATAATAACTGTAATTAGTTTGTTTTTCATTTTTGCGGATTCCCGAATGATTTTTATTTTTAATTGTATATTCGAAATTAATAATTTTTACAATTTATAAAAAAACGGTTTCAAACTGTAAAAATATTTGCGAAATGCTACAAGTCGAAATAAAACATCTTAATTTTGAAAATAATAATATTAAAAAAGAAATTTTAAGAAATATCAACTTTTCTCTTTTACCGGGGAACGTTTATACCGTCTTCGGTTTGAACGGAAGCGGAAAAACAACCCTGCTTAACTCAATCATCGGAAATTTGGACGGAAGATTTTATTCCATTTCGGGAAATATTTACTGGAACGGTAAAAACATACTTTCACTGAGCGAGAGTCAAAAAACCGCATTCAGAAGAAAGCACGTGCGGTTTGTATTTCAAGACGCAATTACTTCGTTCGACCCCTTAAAAAAGACGGGTTACTATTTCAAAAACATTACCGCTCCACCGGATGAAATTAAGGAGATGTTAAATTATTTTCACTTACCCGGATATAAAACCATTACCGCCATGCACCCGTTTGAACTCAGTGGTGGTATGGCTCAAAGATTGAGTATTATGCTTGCGCTGCTTTCCGGAGCAAAATTGATTTTGCTCGACGAACCGACTTCCGCTTTGGATATTCCCGTTGCAAATCTATTGAAATTAAAACTGAGGGAGTTCGTTGAAAAGAGAGAGCTTATAATTCTCAATGTTACACAGGATTTTAAATTCGGGTTGAAGGTTTCCGATCAAGTTGCATTTTTGAAAAACGGTGTACTGTCTTCTTTTTCCTCCACGGAAAAATTCAAAGAAGACGAAAACATAATAAACAAATTGGCGGATTTGATTTGAACGAATTAATCAAAATTGAAAATATCGCTTACGATGTTGTAGAGCATAAACTTTTCACCGGCGGCGGCAGAAAAAATATTCTGAACAAAATTTCTTTCGAAATTAAGAAAGGCAGTCTTTTCGGCATCACGGGTGAATCCGGAAGCGGCAAAACCACGTTAATTAAGCTGTTGGCAAATATTTACAAACCGGTTACGGGAAACATTTTATACAACTTCCCTTTAATTAAAAACGGCAGAAGCAACGTGCAGGTTTTATTCCAGAACAGTGAAGATTTAATTAATCCGGCGCGCAAAATTGAAAATCAACTCAAGGATATAGCAGACGATCCCGGAAAAATAACGGAAGTGTTCGATGTGTTATCGTTAAATAAAAATTTGTTACAACAACGCGGCTTGGAGCTCAGCGGCGGGGAACGGCAAAGAATTGCATTGGCAAAATTATTACTGGTTCAACCGCAAGTACTCATTTGCGACGAACCATTCTCCGCTCAAGATCCGGCTTCAAAATTAAATTTTGTGGAATTGTTCAAAAAAATTAACAAGCAACTGGGCATTACCATAGTTTGTGTTTCCCACGAAATAGACATTTTAAAATTGTTTGTTACCGATTTGCTCATTTTGTACGGCGGACAGATTGCAGAAACCGGAAAAGCTCAGCCGGTTTTTGCCAAACCGGTGCATCCGTATACAAATTTTTTACTCCAGGCAATTGAATACAATTTGAGCGAAAAAGATTTGATTAACCGTAATGGTCTTGAAAACATTGAAGAAGGCTGCCCTTTTTACTTCCGGTGTAATGTAAAACTTGAAAAATGCAAAAACGAAGTCGATAAAATTGAGGAATCAAACCGGACGGTTTATTGCAACAATCCGTTAAAATAACTAATGTTTAAGAGGCAATCTGACGGTGAAATGAGAGCCTTCCCCTTCCTTACTTTGTACTTCGATGGTACCGCCGAGCAGCTCAACAAATTTTTTCGTTACCGAAAGTCCGAGTCCCACACCTTGATATTTTCTGTTCATTCCTTCGCTTATTTGCCTGAACGCTTCGAAAATTAACGACTGGTATTCATCGGGAATACCAATGCCGGTATCGATTACTTCAAGAACCATAGTTGCGTTTTCATCCTCACCTTCCACGCCAAGTTTAATTGTAATTTGACCTTGCTTGGTAAATTTTACTGCATTCTGCACCAAATTATTCACGATACGTGAAAACATTCTTTTATCCGTATCGGCAATAATTTCGGCGGATTGAACATCGAGATTCAGTTTCAATTCTTTCGATAAAATTTCATGCTCGAAAATTTTAACGGCATCCTTTACAAGCTGGGCAACATTTTCCGGTTCGTAGTTTATCTTCAAACGATGGGTTTCTATATCCGCTTGGTCTAAAATCAAATTGAGGGCTTCAGTGAGTCTGTTACTGCTTTTCAAAATTATTTCGGCCATCTCTTTCAATTCCGGGTCTTCCAATTCTTCATATAAAATGCTTGCATAGCCTAAAATAACTGTAACCGGGGTTCTGAGTTCATGACTCATATTGTCCAAAAAGACCGAATTCAATTCGGAAAGACTGGTACTTGAAGATGATATATGATTATTATCTGACAATTTAAATTAACTAAATTTATTTAATAAATAAGCTAATATTTATTCTGCTGATTTTCAAATACAATTTTCATCACTGTAAAATTTTTTCATACTTCCAAACATAACAATATTTTTCCCCTATCTTACATTTTCGATTTATTTTGTTTTTTGTTTATATTAATATTACACAAATATAAAATCTCGGGAGAAAAAATGAGATTCGTCAAACTTTCGCTTTTATTACTTTTAACATTGGTTATAGCAGGCGGATGCGCCTCGGTGGTTCTGGAACCAGCCGATTTTGCATGGCCGATAGAATCCGTTTTAAACGTTGACGAAAAAGGAAATATCCAAGACAACCGTTACTCGTTTTCGATTAACGTAAAACCGCTTTTTTTCGCCGAGAAACAAGACACACTCAATCTTCAAATGGAAAGCGTAAGAATTATAAGAGGAACAAAGGGTTATTATTATTTGATAGCCCCAACTTTCAAAAACGTTTATGTTTTTAATGTTGACGACGGCCGTATGGTTCTGGTTAATCAAATTCAAGTATCCGGAACCGGCTTGGAGCTTCCCGCATTCAATCAAAGACAGCCATACATTGAGCTTTTGGACGGAAACAAACATTTATACTTTATCAATCATTACGGTATCAAGGAGAGCGAAAGTGAAAAATAAGTTATTTCATTCAAGTTTAATTCTTCTTCTTTTTTTATTTAACCATTACACTTTTGCTCAGTCGGATTACCAAATTATGCAGGAATTCAAATCGAAACACAAATCCTTCGATATTGCAATCGATTATGCAAAAAATTTAAAAGAGCTCAATAATATCCGCACGGAAATCGATCATTTCAAAGAGGAATTTTCCTCCAACAAAAATCTTTTGGATAAAGCATTGTATCCGGACGATTTCAATTCGGCGTTAAATAAACTCTATTCAAAATTGGAAAGAGCCGAGAAAAGATTGGCGAGAATTTCCGGACTTGAACAAAAAGTTACAAAACTCAAAACCGATGTTTCCACAATGGCAAAAGAGCTCGAAAAATTATCCAGACAAATAGCCGAACTGAAAAGCGAAAACAAACAACTTCTCTCTCAAATTTTAAGATTAAAAAGAAAGCCTGAAAAAGATGCCAAAACAATCGATTCGCTCATTGCAATGGTTAAAACCCTTCAAGCGGGAATTGCGAAAAGGGATTCTCTTTTAAAAGATGTGATGGACAATATTTTTCTGACCGACCAAAAATTAAAATCGCTCAACCAAGCTGAGAAAAAGGAATTGTCCTCCAAAGTTCAAGGAACCAACTTGATTGAAAATATAGAATTTTTCATTGCCGATAACATTGAGCTCTTGAATGCCGGCGTATTCAAACCCGAAGATTTGCTTTCCCTGAAAGAGGAGAACAAAAAATTTAAATTGAGATGGGAATATTTCGGTCCTAAACTTGCAGACATTTACGCTTCGGATGAAGCTGAAAGACAACAAATAAAAACCGTCGACAGCCTGATTTCGGTGTGGGATTCAACCATCGTTTCAACTTATTGGCGTTCGGTCGATGAAATTTTTAGGAGCTATAACATTGAACTCAAACCGTTCCGCAACGGCAACGGGTTTTTTAATTCCGCCATGGCTTTTATCGATAAATTTTTGGATACCAAAAACGATATTAAACCGATTGAAAGACATCAGAAATTCGTTTACTTCCAAACGGTTTGGAATGATGAGTTCTCCAAAAAATGGCTGCCGGTTTTGCTGAAAGAAAATTTGTTTACCGAATTGCAAAAAAAAGAAATTGAAAGCAAACTGGAATTATGGGGTAAAACAACCGGGAAAACCACTTCGATAATGATTTACGTTTATGCAGTTATACTTATTATTTTAATTCTGGTTGTTTTCTACTTCTTTTACAAAAATAAAAATAAATCAAAATTCAAGGAAGAAACGGTTTCTAATTCCGGTGAAAACCCCGCAGGAAATTTTACAGAGGATGCGGGTCAAAACACGGAAGACCGCACGTCATAAATAATTTTTACGTTGGTAAACTATTTTTCTTATCGTATCAAATTCAAGATAAGGAAATTCCGATTGTAATACTTCTATGGCAACGGAGGCTTTTATTTTCCTTTTCCTCATCAGCTTGAACTTTTTACGGATTGTGTAATCCCTCAAAGTTCTTTCGTGCAAAAGTCCATTGTTTCTTAAAGTTTCATAAATGTCATCGCTAATCAAATCCTTCAAAGGATTTCTCAATTCCTTTTTCAATTCTTCTAATATTTCCATGTTTCCTCCGAAATTGATTAAAAGTTTTTTGTAAAGCGAATTATTAAACTTTAATTTTTCTTATTCTAATTTATCAAAATACTTTTCAGAGGCAACAGCATAACAATGTGGTTTTAGCAGGTTAAATAAATGGGGACAAATTTTTAACCGCATAGATATGCGGTTTTTCAGATTAAGCCTTTCCTTATGGCTTTGGCGACCGCTTCGGAGCGCGAATGGACATGCAACTTTCTGTAAATATTTCTGATGTGATGCCGGACCGTATCGACACTAATAAAAAGAGCTTCACCAATCTCATTATAATTATTCCCTTCCGATAGCAACGCCAGAACTTCTTTTTCCCTTCCGGTTAAATCAAACTTTTCCTGTCCGCTGTTCCGGATTTGATTTTCCTGAAATACATTTATAACTAATCTGGCGATTTGCGGGCTCATCGGTGAACCGCCGTTATATACTTCTTTAATGGCTTCAAGGAGTTTAGTCGGTGGGGTTTTCTTTACCAAATATCCGCAAGCACCGGCGCACAAAGCTTCGAAAACTTTGTTGCTGTCTTGATAAACCGTTAGCATTAAAATATCCAAACCGGGTTTAATTTCTTTAGCTTTTTTTACTCCTTCAATGCCACTCATTCCGGGCAATCCGATATCCATCAAAACTACATCCGGTTCTTTTACAGGCAATTCATTCAAAAAATCTTCGCAATTTGAATATGTTCCGATGCATTTGTATCCTTCCGTTCCGTTAATTAATGTGGCAAAACCTTCCCGGATGGTTTTGTTATCTTCAACAATTATAACGTTAATATCCATTTGCACCAAACCGTTTTTTTATCAATCAGAATATACGCAATTTAACTTTTCCTTTGAAAACAATTAATGTACCGGAATCCGCTGAGGAAATAATTTCCAAAGTTCCGTCCAATGCTTCCGCCCTTTCCCGCATATTAACAAGCCCGTTCCCTTTTTTATGCTTCTCCGGAAAACCGGTTCCGTTATCGTGTAGTTTAATTGTTATAAAATTTTCATGATAATCGATATCCAAATCCATTTGCGTGCATTTACTGTGTTTTATGCTGTTATTTATCGCCTCTTTAAAAATGAGGTAAAGATTTTGCTTATATTCAATATTTAATTTAATGTTTTTAATTTTATCCAAATGATTTATTTTAAATTTAATGCCTTTTTCGGAAAGTAAATCGTTGTATGAATCTTTTAATCTTACTATCAAATCGTAGAGGGAATCGCGTTTTGGACTGATAACCCAAACGGTGTCGCTCATTTCATCAACAAGCGATCTCGATAAATCGCTTATGTGTTTAATTTTATCGGTAAACTTAATATTTCCGTTGCCGGATTTTAATTCGTTAATGGCTAGTTCGCTCAGAATCGAAATTTCGGTCAGTCCCGCTCCGATGTTATCATGCAAATCCGCAGCCAGTTTGGTTTTCAGTTTTTCCATTGCAATTAAATTGCCAACCCTTTGTTTTATTATCAAAGTAATGGTTCCGCCAACAACAAGAATAATCAACAATATGAACCACCATTGCAACCAGAAAGGCGTTAAAATTTTAACGTAAACCGCTGTACCTTTTTTGTTCCAGACGCCGTCGTTGTTTGAACCCCGCACTCTGAAAATATATTCACCGGGATCTAAACCTTTATATACCGCTTTTCTGTATTTGGCCGAGACTTTCTGCCAATCTTTTTCAAAGCCTTCCAATTTATATTCGTATAAATTATCTACCGGATTGGTATAATCTATAGCGGAAAATTTGAATGAGATAAAATTCTGGTTGTGTTCCAATATTAATGAATCAATTTCCTCATTGACTTTTTTACCCATAATTTCAATTTCCGTAATTACTACTCCGGGGATGTGTTTGTTAATCACAATACTGTCAGGGAAAAAATAATTCAAGCCGTTTACACCGCCGAAAAACATTTCACCTGCAGCACTTTTGAAATAAGCGCCACCGCTGAATTCTTTGCCTTGTACTCCGTCGTGAAGATCGAAATGTGTAAAAGAGTTTTTAAAGGGATTCATTTTGAAAATTCCGTTATCGGAACTGATCCACAAAAATCCGGAATTATCCTCAAGAATTCCGTAAACTGCATCGCTTGTAAGTCCGTCGGAAAACATAAATCTTTTAAATTTACCGGAATTTTTGTTGAAGACGTTTAAACCTCCACCGTAGGTTCCGACAAATAATATTGAATCGTTCCGCACAAGTGAAACCAAAACCCTGTTATCGCTAAGCGAACCGGGATTATTATGACGGTTTTTGTAACTGTAAAATTTTTCTTTCTTGATATTAAATTTATTTAATCCGGCACCGTGTGTACCAATCCATAAAATGGAATCGTTCTCTTGCATTATTGAATAAACTTTGTTTCCGCTAATGGAAAATTGATTAGCGGGATCATGTTCAAAAGATTTGAACGACAGACCGGGTTTAATCTCAGGCGTAATTATTGTTCTTGCCAAGCCTCCGCCGTAAAGTCCCACCCATAAAACCGAATCGGCTTGAATCCATAAGGCTTGCACTTGGTTTCGTGGTAACGAGAAAAAATCTCCGGGGTCATGTTTATACGAGTAAAATTTATTTGTCTTTTTATCGAATCTGTTCAATCCCCCGCTGTATGTTCCAATCCATAGAGTATTGTATTTATCTTCAAGAATACATCTTACATGATTATCGGATATGGAATATTTATCCGACGGATTATGCTTGAAGTAAGTAAATTTATTTGTCTTTCTGTTCCATTTATTCAATCCGCCTTTGTAAGTTCCAATCCATAAACAGCTGTCTGAATCTTGATAAACCGCCCAAACAATATCATCGTTTAGTCCGCTACCATTTTCATTTTTATTTAAATATTTAAACTTTTTAACATCTTTCTCGGCGATGGAAATACCTTTACCAAGGTGGTAACCGATCCAGACCAATCCGGAGTTATCGGTGTAAACCGATAAAATTTCATCGGACAGTAAATTGTTCTGTGCGGAATTAAAAAATATGTGGTGTTCCAAATGATTATCAAACATTGCAAGTCCACCGCCAAAAGTACCAACCCATATATTTCCTTCGTTATCTTCTGAAATTGAAATCACCCTGTCGTCGCAGAGTGTGCCGTTTTTTTTGTTGAAAGTTTTGAATTTTATATTTTGCGGGTTAGTGCCGGCTTTGTTAATCTTGGTATAACTTATACCTCCGTGAAACGTTCCCACCCAAAGATTGTTTTTTTTATCTTCATAAATTGTGGTAAGTCTGTTATCACAAATACTTCCGGGATTTTTACTGTCGTGAATAAATCTTTTAAATTTTACTTTACCTTGATTATCGATATAAAGTTTGTGCAATCCGCCGCCGAATGTGGCAATCCAAATATTACCGTAATGATCTTTTAAAATATCTGTTATGCGGTTTGAGAGCAGACTGTTTTTGTCTTTTTCATTTTTATAGTAATATCTTTTTCTTCCGTTCGACGGGTTAAAACGGACCAAGCCTTTTCCCCATGTACCTATCCACAAAACTCCGTCATCGTCTTCACAAATAGCACTAATGGCACTATTGCTGTTGCGCGACAAGATGATAGGATAGTCGTAAATTTGTTCATCCTCAATATTGAACCAATCGCTCAAACTGGCGATATCATACTTTTCGAAAGTTCCTATTTTTCTGTTAAACTTATTGA
>Ga0256841_1002304_pt1 | contig 15348 bp, 7 predicted proteins | sample 356308metaG_FD_185971 | JGI IMG/M metagenome (GOLD analysis project Ga0256841, IMG submission 185971) | Hydrothermal vent microbial communities from Mid Atlantic Ridge, Atlantic Ocean - 356-308 | ecosystem: Environmental > Aquatic > Marine > Hydrothermal vents | place: Atlantic Ocean: Mid... | reverse complement strand
GATGCAAATCTATCTCCTCGGCAGTCCAAAAAGAAGCCTCTTGCTTCTTATAGAATTGCCAGATATCATCGTGCTGGATAGGAAAAATAACAAAGCGATTGGGATTCTCTTGAAGTATGGGTTCTGTAAATTTTGGCATAGGATAGCTGTATTTATATGTTGATGTTGTTGATGTTGTTGATGCTATTTTATCAGGACATAGTTCGATTTCACACATTTCACGGCCGGAAGGCTTCTTCTATGTGTTTACGAAAACACGATAAAAGCTTCCTAGAGAATCGTATCACGGTGCAAAATAAATTAATTTTTATCATAATATAAAAAAAAGTTATACACATGATGTTAATAACTCATATGAACACCTAAGTTCCAACTGATTAACTAAGAGTTTACTTACATTAGGGTGTAAATAGGATGGTTTTTGGGATAAATTACCTCACTTAAGAGTGCCCTCCTATTCTCATTGAAGAATATTAGCATAAGGGTAAGTTACACGGTAAAGCTCCTTACTAAAACCTATGTGTGAGGCATCTTTCAAACTAAATCAAAAAGTGGAAGACCACGTGAATATTTCAGGAACAAATCCCCCCCACTTCACTTTCCAAAAACTTATTTCATCAATCGTATCTGTGCTGTTCGGGAGGTGGAGATGCCTGAGTCTACTGCAGAATATATTCGTATACGGCTAGGATCAATGTGGCGAATCTCCAAGTATTTGGATATGGCTTTAGCTCGCTTTAAAGCTAGCTTTCGGTTAACGGTGGAAACTGAATAGTCATTGGCTCCTCCTTCAATTGAAACCATATACTCAGGGTGCGCCCTTAATGATCTGACAAAACCTTCCAGCTGTCTAATATGCAATGGTTGTAATGCACCAATCTTATAAGGAAAACGTAGAGTCAATTCCTCCATTATTTGAGCATGGTCGCTTACCTGAGTGACTTTTTTAGTATCTATCTGCGACGTAGTAACCGGTGATTTTACTGCTTTATGCTTGATAACAGACTTCGCCTCTGCTGATGAAGGAGCGCTATCTGTTGGTGCATCGTCCTTGGGGGGCGTCCTTGCCTTTAGATTTGAGGAAGGAGGAGGAACAGATGCCTGCCCTTTCCCCTTTTCATATCCTATGTAATTCGTATCCCGTTTGACGAATGTCCTGATAATCGTGTCGAAAACGACGATATGCTTAATGATGGTATCTCGAATTATAACTTGCTGGTGAAGCGTATCGAAGTGTATGGGTTTTTTAAGATGATCACCACGTGGTATCCTCCCTTTAGTGGATACTTCTGCAGCCGAAGGGGCACGCGGGGTATCCCTTTTCTGATATCCAAGACGATGGGAAGCCAAAGAATCAAGAGATGGATCCTCCTTCCTTACTATATTAGCAATGCCCTTATTGGCTGGAACTTTTTTCTTTTTCACTTCACCTGAAGAAGAAGGAATTGTGTCCGTAAGAGTTGACCTTTCAGTTACGACATTCTCAGGGGATGAATCCAGGGCTGCATGTTCATTCTCTAATATTTTATCTTTATTACGAGGATTTAATTTTTCACTGTGGTTATCTAAAATTTGTCTCTGAGAACCCAATGGTTCAGCATGCCCCCCTTCTTCTTTTGCCTGTCGGTTAGCAGAAATAAGAGGATTAGAATCTACCTCATGAATAATTGAGTCTTCCGGACATCCATTCGCAAAGACAGATCCATATATATCGGGACATCGATCTCGTGCATCCGGAACTCCATCACCATCTGTATCTGTATCGGGGCAACCATTATTACTTTCGATACCGAAGATATCGGGGCATTCATCCAACTGGTCGGGAATACCATCTTTATCTCGGTCTTCAACCACCATTTCTTCGGAATTATCGGCCAACGGTTTATCGTTGTTAGCTAAAGGTGTGTCGCCCTCTACTATATCCTCTTTAAAAGTATGCAAGGGGCAACCATTATTGGCTTCAATACCTGCAACATCCGGACATTCGTCTAAATAATCAGGAATAAGATCACCGTCTGAATCCGGACATCCTTCAAAGGCTGCAATACCTGCAATATTCGGACAACGGTCGTCCTCGTCCGGAATACCATCCGCATCTTCATCCGATGCAATATGTACAGGTACCGGAATGATTTTCTTAGGTATTCCTTGTCCAAACACATATTTGAGTCCTAGACCATAATTAAAATACCCCCTATTCTTGGTGATATTTCTGTTGTAAGACGTAGTAAACTGTATGAAAATCCGATTATACAACTTAGCATTGAGCCCTACACCTACAGGTATCTTGGCCAAAAATCCCTCTCCGCTTGGAGCATCATATACATAATACCCGCCTATCCCGGACCACAAAAAAGGACTCAACCATCGACTGTGATTAAACATTTCGAGTTGGACAGTAAGATCACCATCAAAGATCCATTTGTCAATGCCTGGATTTAATCTGTCCTCCCTATAGCTGACCTTTCCCAGTTGTATAGGGATAAAGTACGCGAGAAAGGGTGTCAATTGCTTGGTGTAACCAATTCCTAGGGTGTTCGGAAAGGTCAAATTTGGATTCATTGGGTTCCACTCAGACAATGTCCTTGTAAAATCATACGATTGAGCGGTCAATGAATATTCAGTGTACTGCGCATGTGCACTATTCAATAGAAATAGCGTAATAATCCATACGCAAAGGTTGGTCATCGGTTTTCTTTGCATAGCATCAGGTTGATTGGAAGCGTAAAGGTACGAATCCTACCCCTGCATTACAAGAAAATCATAAAGAATCTCTTTGATTCTTGCATATAACGGATAACTATTCAATACTTTAGGGCAGCCCTCAACGACATCAAGCTGTGTCGTAGAATAAAAATGGGCGGATTCGTATCCACAAAAATCTTTAAACTATATCCATCCCAATTGTTTCAAAGCTAACTGGCACTTTACAAATAAACTTTCTGGCATTGCTATATCTACTCAGACCTTAAGATATCGCCTGTATGAAAAATACGTGAATAAATTAATAGCTGTTCAGTATAGATAAAAAAGGGTGTTAAGCATTTTTCATGACTTTGGTAATTTCCCCTTTCTCCTCAAGTACATTTAAAACTTTATCCAAGACTCCATTGACAAACTTCTTACTTCGCTCTGTACTATATAGCTTGGCAAGCTCCACATATTCTACGATTGTGACATGTGTATGTATCGATTCGAAACCCAGAAACTCAATTGTACCTAGTCTCAATAATATCAAATCCATAATGGCTAGCCTATCCATTTCCCAGTTTTCGACAACCGGCTTGATAATGGTATTGACCTCTTCTTGCCTTTCTAAAGCATCTTTTAAGAGTACTAATCCAAAGTCATTGACCTTATCCTTTTCCGGATATTGTTTTTTTAGGTCTTCTGATTGGACAGGGAGTTCTTTGATTGCTTTTTTTACCGCGCCTATGATTAGGGACTTGTCATCCAGCCAATGGTAAGCATAATCTTCCATCATCTCCCCAAAATACTCATCCTTTCGACAATAGCGATATAGCTCCAAAAGAGCATCTATATCAGATATTTTGTCGCCACTATAGACATAATCCTTATAAAATGGGGAAAGAGCAAAAGATTTGTAAATGCGCTTTATGATATCCTCGTTGGCTTTTTCTTCAAAGAAGTTTTCCTTTATTTTCTCTTGAAAAAAAGCATTCTTAGCCAATGAAAGAATAAGCGGATTATTGTATAGGCGAGCGCGAAAGGCTTGATCCTCCTCCTTCTTGATGTATTTACCATCACGTTTTTTCTTATCCTCAATTGACATCTCTGCAACCCGCATCAAAATATACAGATTATAAAGATACAAGTTGAAAACCTGTTCTATCGCGTGATTGTAGCTTTTAATGCAGTCTTCCTTCGAAAGATCACAGTCGCGATCCATCATATAAAGGTGCTGAATCACTTTAATTCTAACACTTCTTCTACTTAGCATGTATCATTTCAAAATTTAGACTGCGAAGGTACACCATTTTTATAACCACAACAGAGATTTACATAAAAAAATTACATTTCAACTCAAAACCTTCATTCCCTCGTGAGAAACTACCTGAGAATGATTTGGCAGAGAATGGTTCAAAATATTTAATGACTGCATATTGCCATTCATGAACTCTTAAATATTGTGGACCCATACTCGATATGGATTCCAGATTTATAACTATCTCATCCTTACTTATTTAAGATACTGACTCTAAGAGCCAACTACTCATCGGATTGGCATATAATAAAAATCTACCTAAGCAAGGTGATATTGCCGGATTTTACATATTCCTGACCATCAACACATTTCACCGCTATACGATAACCATATACATCCGGTGCCAAATGTTCCCCTTTATAGGTTCCATCCCACGAGGCATTCAAAGCATTTGATTTGAATATTTCTTCTCCCCATCTATCATAGACTATCACTTCTATTTCTTCAACAAAATTGCTCAATACCTGCCAAACATCATTCTCCCCATCGCCATTAGGACTAAATGCATTTGGGACATAAACATCTTCTTCGTTACACTTTGGTAGAATCACCACGACAGTCACAAAAGCTGAATCGACACATCCATCCTCATTGGTCACATATACTTTGTAGGTCGTCGTCATTTCAGGAGTTGCAATTGGGTCCGGACAATTAGAACAGGACAGACTTTCATCAGGAATCCATTCATAAGACTCATAAATATCATTCACTTCAAGTTGGGAACTCTGCTTGAGGTAGATAGTATCCGGATCAGCGGTAGCTATCGGTTGCGGCATCACCTTAGAAACTACTACTGTGAAGGACCTTTCGTAACGACACCCGAGCTCATTCGTGAGCTCGACTTTGAAGGTGGTAGTTGTATCCGGTCTCACCGTAACCTTAGAATTCCCCTGACCGGCAATAATCTTATCTTCCGGAGTCCAGTGATACTCAAAGGTGCCTTCTCCGTTATTTACTACTTGAATCATCCCTTCATTATTGAAACAAAGAAAGTCCGGACCATCTATATCCACATCTATAAAATAGGGGGTAACAACTACGCTATCCCTAACAAAACAGCCAAATGTATCCGTCGCGATCACATAATATGTGGTGGGCCCTTCTACACGAACCCAAAGTGAATCTTTATTCCCAATTAAAATCCCTTGGTCGTCTCTCCATTCATAAGAGAGCCTCATCCCGCTTTGAACACGAAGTTGGAGCGAATCTGTATAACACAGTATCGTATCTTTGGTCAACGTGAATTCAATCGCCGGTGGAACAACTACCAATACTTCCCTAGTCACAAAACACTCCGGAAAATCAGAATTGGTAATCGTCACCATGAAGCGTGTCGTACTATCCACCGTAGCCAAGGGATTGGGTAAAGTAGGATCATCCAAATATTCTCCTGGGGTCCATTGGTATTGGAATTGGGTATTGGCATCCGGGTATAAATGTACCGGCCTGGCAAAACAAGATATTATAGTATCATTAGGACGCTCTTCAATAAATCCAACTTGGACCATTTGAACAAGAGAATCCATACAGAAGCCCTCCACTCTTAGCCGCACTTTATACGTTCCTTGTTTTGGGAAAGTATGGGTAGGAGATAAAGTCGTATCTACCGTACCATCCCCAAAATCCCAGAAGTATTTTCCCGTGTCTGATAAGTTCATAAATTCTACTACAAGGTCTTCGCATGAATGACTGAAGTCAAATGCTACATCCGGCAAATCTTCTACATCTACCACAATAGCCCCTTCTGAAGTACAGCCGTATTGGTTTGTCGCAACAAAATTGAGTTGATATTGCCCCGGCTTATTAAACACTACCAACGGCTTGTCACTGCCCTGCCCTGACACGATAGACGCATCCGGCGTCCAGTCATACACAAGCTGATGTCGGGCTAACCGATTAGTAACGCTAACAGAAAATGTATCTCCTACACATACATGATAACGCTTTTCATACTCTAAATCTATAATCTCATTAATCACTAATATGCTATCCAACCCCGGACACCCACTTTCACTTTCTGCGCGAACATAGATCATAGTATCCACTCCCTCTATCGTAAAGTCTAGTTCATAAGTCCCTTCGGACAATAAATTCTTAAACGCTCTATCTGAAGCCCATTGAACGGTTTGTTCGACCCCACCATTGGTAAATAAGTGTACTTGTCTCGAACAGGCAATACTATCACCCAAGACATCAATATCCAATAAATCATTTACTTTAACTGTCACTTCTCTTGTCACCGAACAATTCGAATCAGCAACGACTACTTTATAAGTCGTAGTCATTGTTGGCGAGGCTTTGGGGTTAGGACAATCAGAGCAACTTAAGCCATCCGATGGAGTCCAAAAATAAGTAAATTGCGGGTGTACCGTATCCACTAATATTGCAGAATCACCATGACAAATAGCAATGTTATTCGCTCTAAAATCTACGTCGATCACATTGACCGGTATGCGCTTTGTAATAGAATCCATACATCCATTGGCAGTCGTCAACAGCAAAGTAACTTCCAGCGTATCCGATATAGGATGCTTATAAATCACACTCCTACCGGTGGCCCTAGATACACCGGTCCCTCCTTTAATGATCCATTGAAGTTGGTTATCAGCGATGGCTGACTTCTTGTCAAAAGAGGTAGAAAAAAATTCAATTTCTACAGAATCATCGCATGAATTTACTCCGTAATCAAAATCTGCACCATAACCACCTTCCCCATAAATGTATATGGTTCTATTAAAGCTATCAATACAAGTAGAATCTCTTACCGTGACTAGAACCACTCGATAGGTTCCCGGATGATCATAAGTATGGCTTGGATTTTTTTCTGTAGATCCCAAACTTTGATCATTGTCAGCATCGAAATACCATTGATATTGTCCATCACTACTTGTATTGGTAAAGTCCACTGTCAATCCATGACAAATCACAGAGTCCACCTCAAACTCAGCATTGGGTTTCTCCGGACACAATCGGACATTAAACTCAAATTCTCTTCTAACCGTATTGATCAATTTTCCGTTTCTATACTCTTCTATACATACCCCTACGAGATAGGTCCCGGTTTCTTTGGGTGTGCAGGTCATTCTCCCCGTCACCGGATCGATTCTCAAAGGCACACCTCCCAAGAGATTGTTAAGGCTGTACGGAGGCTTCCAATTAATTAATTCCCAGCCTCTGGGGCTAGGAGGAGGTACCGGTTTTTGCTCTGATCGGCTTCCACCTTGATAAGGAGTACAAATCCGATATACCAAAGAGTCCCCATCTACATCCGTAGCAGACTGATCAAAAACAAAAGGACGGCCCGCACATAAATATATAGGCGCCCACTCTTTAAACTTCGCGCTGTTATTACCCCGAAGCAGGGCATCTTCAGTTATCCTTACAAAATAAGTAGCTCCAACACCTTCCGGATCAGTGATATTGACAATCTTATTTCTACAGCACCTCTGATATCCTATATAATATCCTCCCTTCCTATAAGGCAATCGCACGACTCCACTGATAATTCTATCCCCACTTTTCAATGTGGTATAACTCGTCGTATGCACACATACATCTTCCCCTATCACTTTACATTCGCTATTGACATATTCGTTAAGCGTGTCATCCGGACTAAATATCATAAACATGCTCCCATTCAATCCAAACTGGCGAATGAGATTACCATCTCCATCATAGACCCCCAGACCGGCTAATTTATCAAACTGGGCATTGGGTGCACCATTATAACAATCTCGTCGCATGGACAATATTATTCGATACAAACCATCGCCTAGGGACTCATACCGCATTTCACCACCAACTATATGGGTAGCCCCTACCCGGTAACTCACTCCACCCATCAATACTGCAACGAGAATTGGTAAGATATATATTTTACTTAATTGTTTCATAAATGTATATTTTTCGTTTTTGTCGGTTATTCCTAACGAAGGTATCGCTAATATCGCCCGTTCATTGACGCAGGATTCATAAATAAAATTTTTATTCTAAATATACAAGATATACGTTATTAATTTTCGCATTATCATCCTCATACATATACTAACCAAATTAGAATTAATATTTTTAAAATATTATGCTAGTATGAAATATTTGATTTTTTATTCTCTTTTAAATCCCTTTTTAGCTTTCGCCAATCGTTTAACTGCAATAATCTCCACCCTCCGCTCTTTAGAAGCAGCAGGACTATATACTGAATTTCTCTTATCAAATGGAGAATCACTAACCCCCGTGGCGACTTTACTCTCTCCAAATGGCGCTTCCTCTAAGACAAGAAGACCACTATTAATATACTGTACAAGCAACCCGTTCTTCCAGTCATAAAACTCATTCTTCAAGCACTGCACACGCCTTTTACTAAGTCTATAATTGTAATCGCTTTTGGCTATCGGGCTCGTATATCCTTTAATCGTAACCTCCAAAAGAAGTCCCCCTTCCAAAACGCCGAGTACCTGCTCCATAAACAAATCCAACTTTTTATAATTTGCCTTGAGTTCATTTTCAAAAAAATCATCAATTTCCGCCTCTTTAGAAGGACGGGTCATCGGCCCATAGATTCCGGAGTATTCTTTTTTATAGGTCGCCTTATTCGCATAAAATGGATTAAATAAGTCGCGATATCTCTTTTTAGTCGTCGTAAGTTTGGTTTTGGGCTCCGGTTGATCATTTTCAAAGTACAAGACCAGAGGAAGTACTTTTTCCAACATCCTTATAGCCGTACGCACCAATCCAATCTTTTTCTCTATGGGTGTTCCTTTAGCCGTTTCATCTGCATGAATTGCCACAGTAGCTTGATCGTATTTCTCCTTTGTCCCCCAGAGGAGATAGGAATGTCCCCGAATCAGTTGATAGTGATAGTCATTGCCCGAAGGATTGCGCTCGTCCTTCAGCAGTACTTTTTGTCCATCTATCATTTCGAAAAGTCGCACGTGTGCATTGGACAGGGGCTCTTCTGTGTTATCATCCCAAACCGTAGCCGTCAATGGAACAAGTTTGGTCAAGTAGGCCGATAAATCTAAAGAGCGAATCTTTCTCATATCTCTGGTGTCGAGATGCAAGGTATCACTCAAATACCCGTCCTTGGAGACAACTATTTCATACTGCTTAGCATGTTCTATTTCATAGGTCAGACGATTAGAAGTATCTGCAGTAAGGAGCAAGTCATGCGTATTATCGGTAAGATTACGCAAGGCTATAGTTACCCCCTTTACCGCTGAAGTATCAAAATCATCCCAAGCCAACACATTTAATACAATGGGGGGTGGAATAAAATAGGCTTTGTAAATATCGTAACAGCACGCCTCCAATAATTCATCATAATGTAGCGAACCAAGCCTATTAGAAGACAAATAGGCATAGGACTCATCCTTACTCATACTAAAGTACACATCATCATAGCTCGAATTAATCGGTGCAAGCAAATTTTCTGGTTTTTCAAATTTACCAGGAGTATTCGACTTTGACTTGTATATGTCGATGCCTCCAAACCCTTCTTCTTGCCCATTAGATGAAAAATACAGCAGGTTCTCAGAATTCAAATAAAAGGGGCTATACTCGTCTCCGGAAGTGTTGAGATCACTGATATTAATCGGCTCTTCGTAAGAATTCTCTCCTTTAGCAATGGCATACCACAAGTCCATTTTACCTTTCCCGCCAGGTCGATCAGATACGAAATACAACACTTTTTTCCTCCGAACTGAATCAAATGCCATCATAGGATGTGTAGAAGTATAACGTGGAACATTAATGTTATTAGGAAGTGCGATGGCAGCACTCCATTTGCCAGGCTCAATAATTCTTCTATAGTAAATATTGCATCTCAACTTTCCTCCCTGCACATAATCACATACCGTATAGTAGGCAAATCTGTTATCCGGTCCAAAGGAAATATTGGCACTATGTACTTCAGCTGCATTTATGTCACCGGGCATCTCCCTTGTCCCCAATGAATCGCTGTGCTGCATTATACGAGATATCTTACGAGGAGGGTGATAACGATCCTTGGTCTTTTTGCCAATAAGGGAAGCGTAATACAAGGTGTCTCCCAAATCATGGGCACTAAAATCCGAATAAGGCGTATTGACATCTTGCCCCAGATGATCTAAGGTCACCATAGTATCGGGTTTGGATTGAGCCGCCCAATTACAGCTTTTTATTCTTCGTCTGGCATCCTCGACTTTTAAGCTGTCGGCATCGGACTCAGATACATAAAGCCCTAGATTATACTTCGCCTCCTCATATTTCCCCTCTTTCTGATACAAGATACCCAGTCTATAAGTAATATCCTCATATTGGTCTGCATCTTCAGCTTGATACACCGCTTGATAGTGCTCCAATGCGGACTTTATCGCATGCAACTTCCATGCGGCCTCTGCCGCTTGATAATGCAATCGCGTCTCCTCCTTACCATACTTCAGCGCATCCTCAAAATGTCTCAATGCAGAATAATAATCTTCACTGAAGAGTTCGGATTCTGCCTGTTCAACCACCTGATTGAAGGTCGGCCCGCCAATTTGAGCCTGGATAAAGTGCATCTGAAACCCACCTATCAAGACTATTAAAATTATCTTTATTTTGTTCATCTCCTTAATTTTACTAAAAAAATCTCAACTAAGCTTCATTAATATTAATACACCGGGCACTTTTTAAACTCCTTCAACGGCTCTACCCGATAAAAATAATACTGCAAATGAAACTCCGGTCCACCTCGCCCCCCTGTAGCCACTTTGAATGCCGAGGTATTGACATCATAACTTAACCCTGCATACCAATTGTGATAATGTATCCCCATCAGAGGGGCAAAAGCATCCCCTTTGCGCCAGGCTACTCCGAGATCTAAGGCCATTTGACTCCCCGGACGTAAATTCAAATAGAATCGAAGCAGCCCACTGAGTACTTTTTCATCATATACCTGTTGAACCTGCCATAAGCCATTGAGTAAAATATCCATGGTGGGAATAACCTTAAAACTACCGGAAAGCATACCGGAGAATCTAATAGGAAGGCCGGATGGATTCTTGAAGTCATAAAAGGTTTGTTTAGGTTGTATGAAATGGTGCACTCCGACACCAAGGTTAATCCAGGTCCGGTTATTTTTTTGATACCGATAATTTACCCCCCCACTCAGATCAACAAACAAAAAATTCAATCCGACATAGGGTTCTTTTGTGGGACGATTGGGATTATACTTATCTCCATCCCATTGATTAGGAAAGCGAAGATCACTCTCTCTAAACTCTCGCCGATCGACATTGAAACCCAATCCCACACTCAAGATATTTCTAGGATTGAGCACAAATGCATAATTGCCTAATACATTTAAGTCCAAAATGGAGAGATGAGAATCCCCCGCATAATCATATAATAGACGTGCCCCTATTCCATAAAAATGATCCTCTTTATATCTGGGATATATCTTCCTGTCATAGGTGGCTGCAAAGGTCGTATAGGGCACTGGCACCGTGGTCCATTGATTTCGGTAACTCACCGCAACCCTACCCAGTGCATTGTGAATACCGGTCAATCCCGGATTGATCAACATCGGTGTATTGAAATACTGTGTAAAATGTACATCTTGTGCTTGAAGTCCTTGTAATACGAACATCATTGCAACAATGATCCAAGTCATTATTATCTTCATATAATCAACTTTGTAATGAGTGATTTTCTATGGTCAAACGAGTTTAACATAGAATGCTTTATGGACAAGAAACGGGACATGAATTCAATAAGATGCCTAAATACACCTATTCGAAATCAATGCCAAAGTAAGACCTTTTTGGCTTATGACAAAAGAAATAATCACTTTTTTTTACATTAAACTTTGATGACATATCTAACCTATTGTGATACAGAGCATCCTTAGTTTTCCCATTTCCATATGTGGATTTACCTATTCAGCGGGTAAGACATTTTAGAGGCCTTGTCCAAGGAATATAAGCTCAACGGATAATCTAAACCTCCATTTTCTGATTCTTCAATATGAGTTCGCTAAGATCATATACCATCACTTTTTTCTCCGTGTCTTCTACCTTCAGTCCATCCTCCAGCATCGTCAAACAAAACGGACAATTGGCGACAACAATCTCCGCTGAAGTAGCTCGAATCTCATGGGCGCGCTCCTCATTTATCCGCCGTTTTCCGGGTTCGTCTTCCTTAAACATCTGTGCCCCTCCGGCACCACAACACAGCCCTTTTTCTCGTGAACGCTCCATTTCAGATATCTCATTGAATAAATGTTGAACCACAGAACGGGGATCTTCATAAATCCCGTTTCCTCGCCCGAGATAACAAGAATCGTGGTAGGTGATGGTTTTATCCGATTTGGACTGCGTTTTCAACTTCCCGGAAGACAATAACTCCTGAAGAAATGTAGCGTAATGGGTCACCTCATATTGCCCTCCTAACTCGCTATAATCATTGTTCAATGCATTATAACAATGTGGACAAGTTACAATTATTTTTTGTACGCCATAACCGTTGAGCAGCGCAATATTCTGCTGAGCCAGCATTTGAAACACGAATTCATTGCCTGCCCGGCGTGCAGGATCTCCCGTACATTGCTCTTCATCACCAAGAACAGCAAAATCTACTTCTGCCTGATTCAATAACTTCACAAATGCACGGGTAACTTTTTGAGCACGCGCATCATAACTACCCGCACAACCGACCCAATAGAGGTATTCCGGGCTCCGTCCTTGAGCCACTTCTTCAGCCAGAATTGGCACCTTTATATCCTTTTCCATATCTGTCGTTTTTCTCTTAAGCCGTAAAGTTATTCATTTGTACGAGAAAGGAGTCGAATATAGCGTGTGAAATATTTGATTTTGTAGATTTATTGTATCTTTATATGTTCTTTTAGGGGGTATGAAATGGTGAGCGCTTTACCATTTCATACCGACCTAACCAACATATAAATAATCGGAATAGTACATTAATCGATAGATCAAAACTTTGTGTCATTCCCCCCAATATTCAATCAACTTATTCTAAGACATGCAGAAAGAGGAATTACCAGAAATAAAAGAACAATCAAGGAGTTGGAAGCATGCTGCCGCAGAACAACTTGTCAGAGAATACGACCCTGCCGATCATGTCGAAATGGAGGGAAAACAACTATTTAAATTTGGCCCGTTTACCGTAACCCATTCCGAACATCTTACAGTACTGCAATGCAACTGTCCCTACCCGGATATTTCTGAATGTCATCATATTATCGCCACAAGGCAGATTTTGACATCATCCAGCCAAGCGCCTTCCCCTTCTGCTCCTCCCAGTTCAGAAAATACACAATCCTTCCGCACTCTGATTCATTCTATCCCTGAATCTGACCTGCGCCATACAGTCAAAGAATTTGCCAGTAAAAACAGATCCTTCAAATTTCTAATCCGAGCGCGTTACATGGACCGGGCAGGTATATCCTTGGAGGAAAACAAGTATCTCCTTCTCTACAATGAAATCATACATCAACGCAAGACCCCTTCCAGTCCACTCGCACCTCAAGATATGAAGGTGTTTCGTCTGGTTACTACTACTTTGATCGACAAATCGCGGGAAGCTATTGTCTTGAAAGATTATACGCATGCATTTCAAATGTTGTTTGCCGCTATAGATAGACTGAGCTTAGTCATGTATCGTACCCCTAAGCAAGTGGAGCGATTACTCCCGACTTACAATCTTTTACATGATTTATTAGAAGAACTCATCAGTAGCGTTGAAGCACCGGATCTAATCAGATTTATTACAACAAAATTGACTGGACTTGCGACCAAACTCTACTATCAATACTGGGAGTTTAAAAAAAACATCGCGCGCTTATTGCCCCCCACTCTTGAAGAAGAAGATATCCATAGACTCTTAGAAGGCTATTTACTGAGATTGCCCATCGAAAATGAGGAGGAACTCAGAATCAATACGCTAGGTGCTGCCCTTTTTATAGCCCATCTTTCCCAAAATACTTCCCCCTATATTCCCAAGCTGTGTGAAGCTACATTAGAACATGGGGCTCAATACTTGAACCTGGCACAAAAGCTACATGCCAGTGGGAAGGGGCCGCTTGGGAGCCTAGTCTTGTATGCCGGAATGTCCATATTTGACAATATGTATTACTATCAGCAATCCCTCCGTTTTTTACCACAGATAGATTCTTCTCCGGAAGACTTCACCTCTCTGCTACTAGAGGGACTGCGACACTATCCTACCCTGGCCTTCTTGGACAAAGTTAACCCGTCACCTTCTTTACTCCTCCCTGAGAAAATACATGCGTTCCTACAAGCGACTCCCATGGATGCAACTATTAAAATTCGTTTATATCAATGCATGGGGGCTTTGGAAGCCGCGCTCAAATTATGTGAACCTCTTTCCTTGTCTGAACTGAGCAAGATCGATGCCTTTTTCTGGGAACATAGTCCTAAAGTTATTGCAGACATTTATATTTCGAAATTGGAACAGTATTTAGAAGCGCATCTGGGACCCGCAGCTCAAGCCTTTGTCCATGAAATCCTAACCCATATTTCCAAACAAATACGTCAGCCTTTGACTCTGAGAAATATAGGCAGAAAGGCTTTGCTATCTCCCCTCTTAAAAAAACTAATACAAGCACATACTTAATCTCTGAAATACCTTACTAAGGCCCCTTGCGGTAATACCTCTCGGGATCTACCGGCTTATTCCTCCGGTGTGCAATACGTCCTATTGTTAAAAAACAACTATATTTGCTTCATGGATCATAAGTTAACCGGGTACATGATAGATTAATTTCTTCTATACCTTTACACAATTAACGTTTAAAGTCCTATTTTATACATTAAAAATTTATATAATATGAAACTTACTGCTTTTTCAAAAATCTTGCTTACATTGATTTTTTTAGTTTTATTATATTTTCTTTATCTCAAGATTTCACCTTCTCTAGGCATAGAAACGGAGCACGCAGCGACCAACACTGAAGTTGCCTCTGATAATGGCGCCACCAAGGCAGCCCCCACCTCAAAGTCCAATCCATCGACTCAAAAGACCACCACTACCCGTCCGTTTAACTATGTAGCACCAAAGCCCGTCAACGGAAAACTACGCGGTGTCGTTGAATTAGGTGCTTCAGGATTCAATAGCTTTATTGTCAACATGGATCCCAGTAATAGATGGGAACTTAAAAAAGCCGAATGGGGGAACAGTTTGGTTTATGATAATATGGCATCCAGCCAAGATATCCGCAGTGGATTAAAAAAATACATTACCAATATATTGGATTATGGAGTAGATGGACGTGACATTCACTTTGTGGTCAGCTCCGGAGCTCAAAAGGTACCCAACACTTTAAAAATCATCAAAGAACTCAAGAA
>Ga0256841_1002303_pt1 | contig 15360 bp, 12 predicted proteins | sample 356308metaG_FD_185971 | JGI IMG/M metagenome (GOLD analysis project Ga0256841, IMG submission 185971) | Hydrothermal vent microbial communities from Mid Atlantic Ridge, Atlantic Ocean - 356-308 | ecosystem: Environmental > Aquatic > Marine > Hydrothermal vents | place: Atlantic Ocean: Mid... | reverse complement strand
TAATGCCGATACTAAATCCTGAACAACGCTTTGAAAGAGACGGACTAACACTTAGCGCTTTTTCGGAGTAATCCTTGTTGGTGACAACACCAACAAGAGGCAGAGAATGGCATCATATTCCGGGATGACCGGCGAAGCTGAGATTCGGGTAATTTACCCCTCTAAATCTCCCCTAAAGGTGAGACTAATGAAAGATTTGTCGAAAAATGAAACCTCTGAAGTAAAGCTAACATTTTTGTGGTTTTTGTATTTTCGTGGTAAAGAAATTAAAACTCAAAAGACACTAAATCCTGTAAATGATTATTCATCGTTTACCGGACAATATGCCATTAAAAATGCTTTCTCCCAGGCAGGGGTTGAATTGCAATTCTTTCAAATTGTTCTTGCTTTGATAGATGAAACGGTTATTTTTGCAAACAAAAATTTAAAAATGAAAAAACCGGTATCAATTTCCATTATCCTTGCCGCAATACTTTTATCTTGTACGCAGGTCAATATTAAAAAAAGAGACATTAGCATTATTCCTAAACCTGTAAAACTTGAGAAGGGTGAAGGACATTTCATTTTAACTTCACGAACAACTCTTGTTCATCCCGACAACAAAGAAATTGAGAGTGTTGTTGACTATTTTGAGGAGATAATAAAAATCCCCACAGGATACAACCTCGAAGAATGTGACGATTGTAGCGGAGATAAAAAAAATGCAGTCATATTTAAAATTTCCGGTGATGATAAATACGGCGACGAGGGTTATTCGTTGGAGGTGACCGAAAGAAACGTTACCATTACCGCTGCAAAGCCGGCCGGACTTTTTTACGGGATTCAAACTATTCTTCAATTGTTGCCCGTTGAGATCTACAGTTCTAAAAAGGTTGAAAATCTGACCTGGGATATTCCCGCCGTAAAAATATTCGACAAACCGGCTTTCAAATGGCGCGGAATGCATCTTGACGTATCGCGTCATTTCTTTCCGAAAGAGTTTATCAAGCATTACATTGATTTGATTGCAATGCACAAAATGAACATCTTTCACTGGCATCTTACCGACGACAACGGCTGGAGGATAGAGATAAAAAAATATCCGCAACTCACCGACATTTGTGCATGGCGCGTACCGAGAGACAAGTGGCGCGGGGTAGAACCGCCAAAGCCCGGCGAAAAAGCTACCTACGGAGGATATTACACTCAGGACGACATCAGGGAAATAGTGAAATATGCCGCCGAAAGACAAGTTGAGATTATTCCCGAAATTGAAATGCCGGGTCACACAAGCGAAGTATTCGCAGCTTTTCCCAATCTGTCTTGTACGGGAAAGAAAACGGATGTTCGTCCCGGCAGCTATTGGCCCAATACGGATATTTTTTGTGCGGGAAACGATTCGGTATTCGTTTTCATCGAAAATGTGCTTGACGAGGTGGCTGAACTCTTCCCGTCAAAGTATATTCATATAGGAGGTGATGAAGCCGACAAAACAAACTGGAAAAAATGTAAAAAATGTCAGAAAAGAATAAAAGACGAAAACCTGAAGGATGAAAACGAACTCCAAAGCTGGTTCGTCAAGAAAATTGAGAACTATCTTATTTCAAAAGGAAAAAGGCTTATCGGGTGGGATGAAATACTTGAGGGAGGCCTTGCACCCGAAGCTACAGTTATGTCGTGGCGCGGTTTTAACGGAGGTATAGAATCAGCGGAAATGGGTCACGAAGTGATTATGTGTCCCACATCATACTGTTATTTCGATTATTATCAGGCCGACCCCGATTTTGAACCGCTTGCTATCGGAGGATTTCTGCCTCTGAAAAAGGTATATTCCTTCAATCCTGTTCCTCAGGAACTTTCAAGCGACAAAACCCATTATATCCTTGGCGGACAAGGCAATGTTTGGACAGAATTTATTTCAACTCCCGAACATGCGGAATATATGTCGGTACCGCGAATGACAGCTCTTGCGGAAGTCCTTTGGACTCCCCTTAACGAACGTAATTGGGACGATTTAAGAAAAAGATTGCAAACGCAGTTCAAAAGATTTGACCTTATGGGTGTAAACTACTCCAAAGGCTCATATAGAATTAATATCGTACCTTCAAAACAATCAGACGGCAGCTTCTCCGTTGTGCTTAAATCGGAGCAAATTGCCCCCGTTCATTACACTCTCGACGGCTCCGACCCCACTCCCGAATCTCCCGTTTATAAAGCCCCCATAAACATCAATAAAACCACAACCGTCAAAGCCGCTATCTTTATTGACGGCAAGTTGATGGAAAAAATTTCGGAGAAAACGATCACGCTGCACAAAGCGGTAGGCAAAGACATATCTCTGACAGAGCCGAACAGGAGGTACAAAGCAAACGGTCCCGCTACTTTGGTTGACGGCTTGAAAGGCTCTGACAATTTCAGGGACGGCTATTGGCTCGGATTTGAAGGTAAAGATATGGAAGCACTCATTGACCTTGGAGACGACACACCCGTAAATTCCGTATCGGAAACCTATTTTCAAAGAGGAGCTTCCTGGGTTTTTCTGCCTGTAAAAGTGACTTTTGAATTGCTTGACAAAAACAAAAAAGTCATTGAAACGAAAACGGTATTACCAAAAGCAAATCCCAAAGAGGAAGGAGTTATCAGAGAAGATTTCAAAGCCGGATTTGACGGAGCAAATGCAAGATTTGTTACGGTTCACGCCTATAGTATGAAAAAGTGTCCCTCGTGGCACGAAGGAGCAGGAAAAAAATCGTGGATTTTTACGGATGAGATTGTAGTTGAGTAGTCAACGCTTCTATATCCTTCTGTGTTCTGAGTACAAACTTTTGTTTTGCATTGAATCCGTTGAATAAGGTTTCCTGCTTTTTATTTGATACTACCAAATAATATTTCAATAAATCGTTTGATAGTATCAAACGGTATTAATTATTCCTTACAATTTTTTCAAATCTTCTATAATATCATTAATCGGAGCCACCATGACATTTTCTCTAACTTTGTAGGAAGAATCAACCGGAGCTGCGATCCATACATAATTTATATCCAATTCATCAATAGCATGGTAAAATCCGGGTGTAAGTTTTGGTGCAGATGACAGTTTACACTCAATTGCATATTTTTTATTACCCTTTTCAAGGATAAGGTCAATTTCATTCCCTTTAACAGTCCTGTAAAATGAAGGTTCAAAACCGCTTATATTACCAAGGATATTTTCAATAATCAGAGTTTCCCAGGAGGCACCGGCTACCGGATGACCGAATAATGAATCAAAATCCGAAATATTAAGTAGAGAGTGCAAAATTCCGGTATCTCTTATATATATCTTTGGAGATTTAATAAGCCTTTTCTTCAGGTTTCCATAGTACGGTTTCAATATACGTACCATAAATGTTTGTTCCAGTACATCAAGATATTTTTTAACCATTGTGTGGCTTACTCCAAGAGAATTTCCCAAATTAGAATAATTGACTACCTGCCCCTGAATATGGGCGAGCATCTGCCATAATCTTCTCATACTTGCAGGTGGATATGATATTCCCATATTCGGTATATCTCTTTCCAAAAATGTTTGAATAAAACTTTTGCGCCACAAATAGCTAATTTCATCACTATCTGATAAATAGCTTCTTGGAAATCCTCCCCTTAACCAATATTTATCTTCAATACCCCCGATTTTTTGATTTTCCGTTTCAGTAATTAAAAACGGTGTTAGCTCCTGAAAAATAATTCTTCCGGCAAGAGTTTCGCTGCTTTGTTTAATCAATTCCGGTGATGCAGACCCCAAAAAAAGAAACTGACCGTTTCTCCCCCGTCTGTCAACAACACTTCTTAATAACGGAAACAATTCGGGAACTCGCTGTATTTCGTCCAGACAAATAAACTTATCCTCATATTGTTTAAAAAATAATGACGGTTGTTCTAACTTCGCAAGGTCGTCAGGATTCTCAAGATCAAAATACAGGCTATCCGGCCTACCTTTTATTATATGGTTTGCCAATGTAGATTTCCCACACTGCCTTGGTCCGAGAATTGCTACTGACGGAAAATGATTTAAATACTTTTCTATTTCCGTACCGATATTTCTTTCTATATATTTCATATTGCAAAGATATAAAAAAAGGTGTTAATTGCAAATCAAAGTTTCAATTATCACCTTTTTGATACTTTTTAATACTGTTTTTTGTAATTATTGATATCAATTCTTAATGTTCTCAATCCCTAAATGAACTTTTAATGGTAAAAACAAGTACTTTGCTTCCGGTTTGTCCGGATTGTGAAAGACTAAAATTTATTACTTTTACAGGGTTAAAGAAAAAGTGACGACAAAAAATATTGGTATTTGCCCCGAATGGCACATAGGAAAAGGTAAGAAAGCCTGGCTGTTTTGTGATGAGATTATTGTGAAATGATATATTTTCGGATACTCTCGTTCAAAGTATGTCAGAGAATAATAATTTATTATTAACTTTGCAGCCGATTTGTTTTTATATTTGAATACACATTGAAACCGGTATAAAAGCTTACCTCAACGTCTTTTCAGCTATTCTAACAACATCTGATAAATTATATATTGATAACATAAAAACATTAAAAATGGCAAAAGTAGAAAAAGGAAATACAGTAAAAGTACACTATACAGGCAAACTAAGCGACGGATCCATATTCGATTCTTCTGAAGGCGGACAACCTCTGGAATTTAAAGTCGGTGACGGCAACCTGATTCCCGGATTTGAAAACGGAGTTCTCGGAATGGAAGTTGATGACACAAAAACGGTTGTAATACCTCCCAAAGAGGCTTACGGTGAAGCGCGTGAAGAGTTGGTAATGGAAGTTCCGAAAACAAACCTCCCGGCAGAGTTAAAACCCGAAGTTGGGATGGAATTGGTTTCACGACAGCCTGACGGTCAAGAAATTATAGTTAAGATCATTGAAGTTAAAGATGATTCGATTGTAATTGATGCCAACCACCAGCTCGCAGGAAAAGACCTGACCTTTGACATTAGAGTTGTGGAAATTTCATAATTCTTCATTATCATAATACTTACTAATTTTATTATCTTTGCAGTTTGGTTATAAGATATGTTATTGGCATAAACAAATAAAAAGGTAATAAACTATGAATCATCAGTTAAGAATACAATATCCGGAAAAATTACCGGATGCGTTACAATTGACACAGAAGGAATTTGAAAGAGACGCAAAAATGGCTATGGCAGCAAAACTTTTTGAAATGGGAAAACTTTCATCAGGAATGGCTGCGGATCTAGCAGGTGTTGATAGGGTTTTTTTCCTGTTAAATTTATATAAATACAATGTTAATATGATCGAATTGGAAGACGACGAACTTAAATCAGACTTAAAAAATGCCTGATAGAATTGTGATAAATACAGGACCAATTATTTCTATTGTTGCTGCTACAGGCGATTTGCGAGTTTTAAACAAATTGTATAAGGAAGTTTATGTACCATTTGAGGTCTCCAGGGAATTAACAATTAGTTCTATAAGTATTTTTGCACAAGATGAGTTTAATGAAGCTGATTTTCTAATTAAAATTGATAATCCGATAGATATATCTTCTCTCTTAAATAACTCCCTTGATAAAGGTGAAGCTGCCGTAATTCAATTGGCACTGGATAAGAGCATTAATGTCGTTTGTATTGATGAAAAAGTTGGAAGACGAATAGCAAGACTTAATAACTTAACTTTAATCGGCTCTATTGGAATTCTTATCAAGGCAAAAGAATTAGGTTATATAGCTTCTATTAAAGAAGCTATTAATAAAATGCAAACAAAAGGAATTTATTTATCTGATAATGTGATAAACTTTGCTCTTCGTGCATCAAATGAAAAATAAAGAAATCACATTTTATCCCACACTTCGTCAAAAGCAATCCTGAACCAGACAGTATATCTTTCGGGATTGTTTTTCATATCCTCTTGGATATCCTTCATCTTCATAAATTTATAATCGTTGACTTCCTCTGGGTTTATTTGTGGCAAGGAATTATAATATCCGGTAAAAACGTGGTCGAATTCGTGTTCGGTCAATCCCTGACCGACATCAGACTTGTATAAAAAAGAAAAGGCCTCTTCTATTTCACAATCAAACCCCATTTCCTCCGTTAACCTGCGATGTGCAGCGGCATCTGTTTTCTCCCCTTCCCTTGGGTGGCTGCAGCAAGTGTTTGTCCAAAGCCCCGGGGAATGATATTTCGCTAATGCCCTCTGCTGAAGCATTAGCTCTCCTTTATCATTAAAAATAAATACGGAAAAAGCACGGTGTAATACTCCCTTTTTATGAGCTTCCATCTTTTCCATTGTCCCAAGCGGGCTATCATTTTCATCAACCAGAATTACCTTTTCCATATCTTTTTACATTTTGCCGGCAAAGATAAAAATTTTGATTTAAGAGATAATTAAGGCGAAAAGTTATGTCTGTCAAAAGGGATACTCAAAGGAAGTTTAATTTAGTTTTTTTTCTAAAAAAATAATTCCTTAACTTCGCAGCCTGATTAAAGTACAATTTAACTGATTATATGATATGGAAGCTCGAAAAATTGATACAATTAACACTTACTCACAGCATTATAAGGATGCTCATAAAAACAATAAAATAAAGAAAGTACTTTCCTCTAACTTATTGGCGGTGCTTTTTATAGCTTTTTCTTTTCTGTTAGTTCAATGCAACTCTTCGTCAACATCATCGAAGAATAAAGATAAAACAGCCTGGGAGAATGCACAAAAGCAAAATACCCTGAACGCATATGATGGTTACCTTGCAAAATACCCCAAGGGTGAGTATGCAGATAAGGCTAAAACCGAGCAGGCAAAAATTCTTATCAATGAGGCAAAGACCGGAAACCCCATTGAAAGTTACGATAAATATATAAAACGCTTCCCCAATGGAAAAAATAAAAATCTCTTTGATCCTTTGGTTTACAATTACATTTTAAAACAGGATTCGGTTGAGATGTTCGATGATTATATTGAAAGATTTCCCGACGGTCAGTATTCCGGACAATTTGAAAAGTCAATATTCGACAAAGTCAGGACAGGAAAATCGTCAATGGATTTTTCAGATTATGTTGCACGATTTCCAAACAGCAATTATATTATGGAAATTGACTCTCTGCTTTTCGACTCTGCTAAAAAGTATAGAACTCCGGCAATTTATGATGAGTATTTGGCAACATTACCCAATGGAATTCACAGGCCTGAGATTGACTCGGCTTATGAGAAAGCTCTCTACCAAAAGGCAATAGCCACCAATTCTGCCGATAACTTTAACAGATATATCAATAAATACGCGAAAAGCAAAAAGATTAAGAAAATAAAAGTTGAGACCCAACCTCCCGGACAAAAAATTTCACTTTACGATATAAACGACACTCTTTGGAAAAGAATCACAACTCCCGTTGTTATTAATGGAATAGAAGGGACGAAGTTTGTCCTGAAAACAAGTAATCCCAAGTATAATAAAATCAACAAAACCTATTCCGTGACCAGGGATAACAACCAGGTTATATCTCTCATTATGCGTACTCCTTACAAACCTGTTGTCAATGAAGATTTTAACGGGGCATCATCAAAGTGGGCAATTAACGGTAAGAAGGATAAATCCGAAATAAAAAACGGAGTTATGACTTGCAATGTCGTCTCTAAGCAATATCAGAAGCTCGAAAAACTAAATATTGACCTGAACAAGAATTTTGAAATTAAGATAAAATATAAAGTTTTAGGCAAAAAAAACAATTATTACAGATCATACTTCGGAATTGTATGGGGTGATGAGAACAAGGCAAAATTCTTTTTTGTAAGTGCAGACGGGAATTATAACTATGGCGAGCAAACAGGAAATGCCAATCCTGATAATAATTTTGGTTATGCAAACTGGGACAACTATTCACCTGACAACGATAACTGGATGAGTACGGGAGTTTTTAAACCTAAAGATTTTAATATTATCAAAGTTGTGAAATCGGATAATCAGATAAAGTATTACCTGAACGGCAAATATATTCGCTTTGAAAACAATATGACTAAGTACAAAGGTAGTTTTGCAGGTTTTGGAATAGGTAACATAGTTGTCCAAATTGACTATATAATTATTGACCAGAACTTGTAAATTCGGATTACGATTTCGGATAGAACAGACTAGTTCATAAAAGAATTATTATTTTCAGGCTGTTGATTGCAAAACTATTGCTACATCTACAAAATAAGAATAAAATTACTCTCTCAAATTATTTTTAATTTCCATTTATAAAATAGTATTCTTAAAAACGGACATTTTCCATTTAACGGAAAATGTCCGTTTTTATCAATATAACCACATTATTTTTCCACCATTTTTCCACTATTGACAGTATTAACAATAGCATATTTAGAATCTGTTAAAATAAGAACAATTATATATTATTACATATCAATCTCTTATAAAGAAATAAATATATCCGAAAATAAACATATGTTAATATTGCTCTATTTTAAAAAACACCATTATTATCTATATATCAACACATTAAAACTTTTGGCACAGATATTTAGTAAAATAGAAAAAACAAAAAAATATTATAAAATATTTAACCCCTAAAAGATCAAAAATATGTTTGTAATTAAAACTACAAAAACTTTGAAACTGATAATCCAAACGGCAGTATTGTCATTATTAATAGTTACAGGCTACTCCCAGGAGTCGGACACTATGGCGCAGATTGCAGAAAGCCCCAATCAAAACAGTGCGGAAAAACTTACTGTTAATTTTAACAAAAGTGACTTTTTCAGGGCTTATGATATTCCTGAAACGGCAAGAGGGATCAGGTCAAAGCTGCTTGATGTAGGAGAGATAAGAAGCGCACCATCCTGCAAATCGGAAAAACTTGACGTGCTGATTCCGAAAGGTGAAATCGTAATGGTATATAAATATTTTAATGCGGAGAGATGCTGGTCGGTACATTATAAGGATGCGTGGGGATTTATTCCTGATAATATTGTCTTTCCTGTTTTTGATGACTCAAAAATAAAACAGGCAACAAAATATGACGAACCTCCCCAGCTAAAAACACAAATCAGACCTAAATATCCTAGTGAGGCAAAAAAGAAAGGTATTAAAGGCAAAGTGTATGTAAAAGTATTTATAAATGAAAAGGGTGTTGCAAGTGATGCAATTATACTTCAGGGAATACCCGGACTTAACCAGGCAGCAATTGATGCCGTAAAAAAAGCAAAGTATAAACCGGCAAAACTAAAAGGCAAACCTGTTGGTGTGTGGGTTAACCTCTCACTCAACTTCAATTAATCGAATTTATTAATCCAAATATCTAAACTCTAAAAAATGAAACGTATTTATCAACTATTAGGAATTGGTGTACTCGTGCTGTTTTTCAGTCAGCAAGCGCTATCACAAGAAATCGAAACGCTATGGGATATTGATGTTTCAACGGCATCAAAGCACGAAGAAAAATTATCGGATGCACCCGGTATTTTGACAGTAGTAACAAAAGATGAAATTCAGGGTTTCGGAGCATTAACACTTAGTGACGTTCTTAACAGGGTAACAAGTATGTATATGATACACGCCGGCACCTTTATGTGGAATGTGGGCTCTGTCAGAGGTCAAAACATAACAAATTCTGATAATCATGTGTTGATTTTAATAAATGGAAGACCTTACAGAGATGGTATGTCAGGAGGGTTTAACAGTGTGGCTTACGTTGCTTTCCCTGTTGAAACCATTGACCACATTGAAATTATCAGAGGCCCGGGATCGGTATTGTACGGAACAAACGCATATTCCGGAGTTATCAATATTATTACTAATGTCGCCGATGAGGAATCAACATATAAAGCGGCTCTCGGTTACGGTTCGTATAATACTATGACAGGATCGTTCAGCGGCGGAGTTCATTTTAACGATGATTTTAATCTGAATTTCGGTATTAACTACTTCAACGACGATGGCCCTGAATTTGAATTTACCGATACTCCCTTTCAAATTCCGTCGGGTGATTCGGCTATTAACATTCCTCCACAGTCAGGCAAAGGTAATTTCACAAGAGATAATTATGGCATTTTCCTTAATCTTAATTATAAAGGGCTGCATTTCAACACTCTCTATTCCGATCTCTATCCTTACGGGTTAGCTTTACCTTTCAAATGGGAAATTAATTCAAATCCGCCTGATAAAGCGGGTAGTGAAATGACTTCTTTTAAAAGATATTTTGCAGATTTGGGATATACATTTACCTTTAACGACAAATATTCTCTTGATGTTAATATGACTTACAACTGGTTTAAAGCCGAGGGGTGGGTTCAGGATGATAATAATCCGGATGCAACAAAAGGCTTAACAAGTAATCCCATATTTGAAATGGCATTTAATGCCTCACCTGTCGAAGATCTCAACTTTATTGTCGGAGGTGTTTTTGATTACAATAAATTCGAAGGTGCACAAATGACCGATGGTGATTTAACTAAGTATGGCCTTTATTTTCAGGCTGACTACAGAATAAAATGGATAAAGTTTATTCTCGGTGGACAACTCAATAAAGTTGAAAATATTGATATGAATATCTCACCAAGGATCGGAGTCATTGCAAACTTCAACGATAACTGGGGTATTAAAGGGTTATACAGTACAGCTTTCAGAAATGCATATCCCATTGAGACCAATGTTAATCACCCTTCTTTTACGGGGAATCCGAATCTGAATCCCGAATTGATTGGAACCGCAGAAGGACAATTGTTCTATCAGAATGAAAAGATACAGACATCTTTGACATATTTTAACAGCCATTTATCTCAACTTATAAATCGTGTTCCCAATCCTGACGAACCCGGCAAAATGATTTACCAAAATATCGGAACATTCGACTTTTCAGGTATCGAATTCGAAGGAAAATTCAGTTTGACAGAAAAGTTGAGTCTTATGGCTTCCGCAACATATCAGCAAAACGAAAAAAACGACAGTTTGAAAAATGCCGCTTACTGGCCTCAAACAATTGTCAAAGGGGGGCTTCTATACAAACACGACTACTTTTCAATCGGGTTATGGGACAATTATTTCGGCAAACCTACACAAATACCCAATCCTTTGGTAACTACAAATCCTGAAGCTAAAGCATTTAATGAACTTTCGGCAAATTTGACTTTCAATTTGTCCAATGTTGTAAATAAAGATATGAAAGTGAAAATTCTACTTTCTGTTTACGGTGACAATCTGCTAAATAGCGATCCCTCATGGTATCCCGAATTTTCTTTGGAAACCGTTAATAGTATGCCATTGCATACGGGACGTTCGTTCTACGGAAAATTAACGGTACAGTTTTAATAGTAGTCTTTTATTTGATTAACAACAATTTTATCAAACACAAAGAAGCCGGGTAAAAACTTTGCCCGGCTTTTTTATGCAGATATTTTCATTCAAAAAAATAATTAATAAAACCTTTGCGAATTAAAAAGTTTATACTACTTTTGCAGCCCCAAAAAAAGTAAAGAAATAATTAAGTTAAAAGGGATTAATATGTATTTAACGACAGACACGAAAAAAGATTTTTTTAAGACCTACGGAAAATCGGAATTTGATACCGGATCGGCCGAGGGACAAATAGCACTGTTTACCTTCAGGATCAAACACCTGACAGATCATATGAAAGCAAACAAGAAGGACCTTGCTACCGAGCGTTCGCTGGTCAGGCTTGTTGGAAAAAGAAGAAAGCTACTTGATTATCTTAAAAGAAAAGATATCGAAAGATACAGAGCTATCATCAAGAAACTTGGAATAAGAAAATAAATTACCGGAATAAAAAAAGGCAATTAAAAAAAATTGCCTTTTTTTATAACAGGCTGTTAACAGCTAAATAAAAAGTACAATTACAAATAACTGAAATCCAAAATAACATAAAAACGATATGGGAAAATTTGTGCATTTCAGTTTAATCAATTTATAATATGAGTAAAGAAGCAATTACAAAATCTTTCAAATTAATTGACGGAAGAGAAGTAACCATTGAAACAGGAAAACTGGCCACTCAGGCTGACGGCTCTGTTGTGGTAAAAATGGGTGACACAATGTTGCTCGCAACAGTAGTCTCCAATAAAGAACCAAGAGAGGGAGTGGATTTTATGCCACTTTCGGTTGACTATCAGGAAAAATATGCTGCTACCGGAAGATTTCCGGGCGGGTTTTTTAAACGTGAAGCAAGACCTTCGGAGTATGAAATATTAATAGCTCGTCTTGTTGACAGAGCTCTAAGACCTTTGTTCCCAAGTGATTTCCATTCGGAAACACAAGTTTTAATAACTCTCATTTCAGGTGATAAAAACACTATGCCCGATGCACTCGCCGCACTTGCCGCTTCTTCGGCACTTGCTGTCTCCGACATTCCCTTCGGAGGACCAATTTCAGAAGTCAGAGTCGGAAGATTGAACGGAGAACTGGTTATCAATCCGGCTGTTGAAGACCTTGAAAATCTTGATATTGACATTATGGTTGCAGCAACCTACGACAACATTATGATGGTTGAGGGCGAAATGAAAGAGATATCGGAGGAAGAGATGCTGGAAGCTCTCAAATTTGCACACGAAGCAATCAAGCCACAGTGCAAAGCACAAATGGAGCTTGCCGCAATGGTAGAAAAAGCCAAAACAAAAAGAGAGTATTGTCATGAAGAAAATGACGAAGAATTAAGAGAAAAAGTTCGCAAAGAAACATATGACAAGATATATGAAGTAGCAAGAAAAGCTACTGCCAAACACGAAAGAGCCGAAGCATTTGAAAAAATCAAAGAGGAGTTTCTGGAATCCTTATCCGATGAGGAACGGGACGAAAAGGCTTCAATGGTTGCAAGATATTACCATGATGTTGAAAAAGAAGCTGTCAGAAGAGTAATCCTTGATGAAAAGAAAAGGCTGGATGGCCGTAATCTGGATCAAATCAGACCAATATGGACTGAAGTTGATTATCTACCCGCTGCCCATGGCTCTGCAATCTTTACAAGAGGCGAAACACAAGCTCTGTGCTCCATAACGCTCGGAACAAAGATGGACGAACAAACAATTGACGGTGCTGTCATAGAAGGAAAAAACAATTTCATCCTTCATTATAATTTCCCCCCGTTTTCTGTTGGAGAAGCCAGGATGATGCGCGGAACCAGCAGAAGGGAAATCGGCCACGGAAATCTGGCATTAAGAGCCTTAAAGCAAGTTATGCCTACACCGGAAGATAATCCTTACACGGTAAGAATTGTTTCCGACATACTTGAATCCAACGGTTCTTCTTCAATGGCTACTGTTTGTGCCGGAACTATGGCGTTAATGGATGCAGGCGTCAAAATTCAAAAACCGGTATCCGGTATTGCTATGGGACTCATTACAGATGAAGGCCTTTCAAAATATGCAATTCTTTCCGACATTCTCGGCGACGAAGACCACCTCGGAGATATGGACTTCAAAGTAACCGGAACAAGAGACGGGATTACTGCATGTCAGATGGACATTAAAATTGACGGTCTGTCGTATGAAATTCTGCAAGAGGCTCTTGAACAAGCAAAACAAGGCAGATTCCATATTCTTAACGAAATGGAAAAGACGATAAAAGAACCGAGGGAAGATTATAAACCCCACGTACCGAGAATTGAGAAGATAACCATTCCGAAAGAGTTTATAGGAGCAGTTATTGGCCCAGGCGGAAAAGTTATTCAGCAAATCCAGGCGGAAACAAATTCTACAATAATAATAGAAGAGGTCGGCGACCTCGGGGTTATTGATATTATGTCAACAAGTAAAGAGACCTCCGACGAAGTAAAAAGAAGGATAAAAGCAATAACTGCCATTCCTGAAGTCGGTGAAGTTTATCTCGGAACTGTTAAAAACATAACCAACTTTGGTGCTTTTATAGAAATACTTCCGGGAAAAGAGGGACTACTTCATATTTCCGAAATTAACTGGGAGCATATTAAAGATGTTGAAAGTGTTCTTAAGACAGGAGATAAGGTAAAAGTTAAGCTAATAGACGTTGATACAAGAACCGGAAAACTAAAACTTTCGAGAAAGGTTTTACTTCCAAGACCGGATAAAAAGTAATAAAACGTAACATTTTACAGAGTTTATCGTAAAATTTCCCGAAAGATCAGATTACATTTTTTCGGGATTTTTTATGCTCAGGCATAAAAAGTCCCGGTTTGATGAACTGACTAATAACTACTTTAAACTCTTCATTTATGAGGCAACTCAAAATTGTAAAACAGGTTACCAACAGGGACAGTGCATCTCTCGAAAAATATCTATACGAAATTGGCAGAGTGGAATTACTCACTCCCGAACAGGAAGTTGCACTTGCCCAACGAATTAAGCAGGGCGATCAACTTGCTCTTGAAAAACTGACCAAGGCTAACCTCAGGTTTGTAGTTTCCGTCTCAAAACAATATCAAAATCAGGGACTAAGTCTTCAGGACCTTATTAATGAAGGTAATCTCGGATTAATAAAAGCAGCGCAGCGTTTTGATGAAACACGCGGATTCAAGTTCATATCCTATGCAGTATGGTGGATTCGTCAATCAATTCTGCAGGCTCTGGCCGAACAATCAAGAATCGTCAGACTTCCTTTGAACCGAATCGGCGATATCAATAAAATAAAAAAGGCAACAGCCACTCTTGAACAAGAATATGAACGCACTCCGGATCCGACTGAAATTGCCAACCTTTTGCAGGTTGAGGAAAATGAAGTTGCCGACTCACTTAAAAATGCAGGAAGACATATCTCAATGGATGCTCCAATTGTGGAAGACGAAGAAAATAGTCTTTATGATGTTATAAATAACGACGACATACCAAATCCCGAAACGGAGTTAATAAACGATTCGCTGAGAATTGAGATAGAAAGAGCCATTTCAACATTATCAAAACGGGAAGCCGATATTCTCCGGTATTTTTACGGACTGAATAAGAAACCTCCTATGACCCTTGATGAAATTTCGCAAATTTTCGGATTAACAAGGGAAAGGGTACGGCAAATTAAAGAAAAAGCAATTCGTACCCTGAAACAAACGTCAAGAAGCAAATTACTAAAATCATATTTAGGTTAGTCCGGATTGAATAAATCGAAGGCGGATGTAAACATCCGCTTTTTTTATATCTTTTACGGGAATTATTTTTACTTTTACAGCCTAAAATGATGAACAATGAGCAAACTGGTTGCACCGTCAATACTTTCGGCTGATTTCTCAAAACTGGGAGAGGAGATTAAAATGATCAACTCCAGCATTGCCGACTGGATACATGTGGATGTAATGGATGGAGTCTTTGTACCCAATATCTCATTTGGTTTTCCGGTAATAAAAAAAATAAAAGAGTATTCTGCAAGGCCCCTTGACGTACATCTG
>Ga0256841_1002302_pt1 | contig 15363 bp, 16 predicted proteins | sample 356308metaG_FD_185971 | JGI IMG/M metagenome (GOLD analysis project Ga0256841, IMG submission 185971) | Hydrothermal vent microbial communities from Mid Atlantic Ridge, Atlantic Ocean - 356-308 | ecosystem: Environmental > Aquatic > Marine > Hydrothermal vents | place: Atlantic Ocean: Mid... | reverse complement strand
TCTAAAGTCGAAAATCCTGAAAAGTTTATCTTCATAAACATTTTTGTCACCAACATAACTCGGATCATTTCTTCTGAATATCATTTTTTCATTTTTATTAATCAAGTCGAAATCTCTTATTTTAATGGGTGATTTTATCGGATCAAATTCAATACTTTTAAAAAAGTCTCCTCGTATTGAAAAAATTTTTAATGTGTTTCCATCTATTAAACATATTGAAGTGTCGGAAAAAAATTTTATTGACCAAAAATGTATATAATTATATTCCGAAGGTCCTTCTCCTCTATGTAAAAAATGATATGCTTTAGTTCCAATAGAATCGAATAATGATATTGAATAGTTATACCGGTTATATCCTAGAAATAAATTGTTCGTATTATTATAATCAGTTATTATTAACCCAGGTTCATTAAAAATTATTGAGTCATAAAGACTAATTGTACATTTGATTTTTTGTACGCTCTTGTTTTGATTTGAACTGCATGAACATAAAATGTAGAAAAACAACGAAACTAAAATAATTGATTTAACTTTTACCATTGTCATTAATTGAAATTTTTTTTAATCTATATTCTATGAAAAAATTATTAATTTGTTTTTCATATCATTTCTAAACAGAATGGTAACATAATCCAATTATTTTAGATTAGTTTGTTTCTGAAAGAAATCATCAATGAAAATTATTTAATTTCACTTGCATTTTTTTGTATTGAAAATAATATTTCAATTCCTTACTATTTTTTTGTAGACTAAATAAAGCGTATTTTTAATTGGAAATTTGTTAATCATCTTTACATAAATAATAACAAGTCTTTCCTCCTAAAGAACAAGGACATTCATAAACTTGATTGCCAGCCGGACTTGTGACCCAATTACCATTGCTTTTACAGTATTTTGACCAATCTATTCCTTCTGCATTTGAATATGTTGAGATGAATACAATCAAAAAAGAAAAAAATGTTAATGTAACAAAACGTATAAATTTTTTCATTTTATAATTTGTTTATTAGTTACTATTATTATTACTTACACAAGGATAATTACAGCTATCAGTTGACTCCGGTGCAGGGCAAACAAATACTTGAGTTATTCCTCCTGGGTCAGGAGTGTATTTTCCAACCCCACGACATTTTTTATTTTTCTCTCCATTTTGTTCACCAAATGATGTTGAAACCATTATTATTAATAAACTTATAAGAGAAATTAATACAAAACTCATTATTTTTTTCATAGTATTATGTTTTGATAATTATTGTATTTAATTTTTAATAATTTTGTTCGCATTCATATATGCATTCTATTGTGCCATTAGATGAGGGACATACAAAAACATAATTTATGCCATCATGAGAAACATATTCTCCATAATCCGAACACATTTTTTTTTTGTTAGTAGCTCTAATATTAGAATAAAGTAAAAAACTAAGTAAACCAATAAGTACTACTTTCGCAATAATAATAAAAGATTTCATCCTATATATAAATTTAGTTAAATATTTAATTGATTAAATTGGCTGCGAATATATATATATATATAACTATGCAAGGTTTTTGCTGTGATTTTATAAAAAAGTTATTAACAATTGTTTTGGTGCCAATTTTGGCAAATGCATTTTGATTATATGTTTGGCGCGAAGTTTATTAAAATAATTCTTAGCAGGTTTACGAATTGAAGTTGTTTATAAATACAAACCAACCTAAGGTTGAGAATTAGTTATTGGGTTGCAACACAGAGATTAAGTTCTGGCAAAGCTGTTTCATATTAGTATAATTTTGCGGTGGTGGTGTACAGGTTAAAAATTTTTTTTGTCAATTTTTTTCATTTTGTCAACACTAAAAAAGGGAACCTTTCGTCCGAAAGATTCCCTTTTTAGTGTTGTTAAAAATTTATTGCAGAGGTTCAACGATCTCAATGAGTTCAGGCAAATCCATTCCGATTTCTTTCAGGAATGAGATTTTGGGGACACCGTTTTTATTCCATCCGCGACGTTCGTAAACCGCATCAAGAAGTTGTTCATAGCGGTCTTCGCGGTATTTGCGATGGATAGCTATTTTTTCCTCCGTTGTTTTACCTTCCGGATCAACACCTATTAACTCTTTCATCTGCTTATCGTACCTGTCGGCTCTTGATTCGTACTCCTCAACGGTAACAGGGCCTGCGGCACGGTAAGGTTGTGCGTCGTGTTTACGTAGTCCGTAACCTCTTCGTATTGCAAAGATACGCTGGAAGTTATAAACCCTTTCCGACTGTCTGATCATTTCATATTTATCGAAAGGTTTTCCTGTTACAGCCTTATAGATAGTTACATAATTGTCAACATGCTCCGGAACTTTTGCCGGTTCGTCGGTTTCGGCATTACCTGCAGGCTCAACGTCGTTCCAGGGAAGTTTGCACAATCCCTGCAATCCGAACCAAGTCCTGAACATCGGGAAATAATGCAAAGCTTCGGCTTTATCTTCAAATGTAGGTATTTGATTGTTAACCATATCCATAAAGATAAGCCAGGCTTCGTCGTGTTGGGGGCCTTTGTTGGTCATTGCATACCCACCTTGTTGAGCCAGAGACTCTTTGGAAACGTACTGTGAATATTCCAGTCCTTTGTTTTCCATTCCTATATCCTGCATAAATGCCGGGTCTCCCCAACCTTGCTCTGCAAAATATTTCTTAAGCTGACGAACACCTTTTCCGGCAATTTTACCGAAACCTTCACCTCTTGCAAGCTGGTGAAGCAATTCCATTGCGCCATCCTCATTCCCGAAATTAAGCTTTATTCCGCCTGTTCTTTCTTCGTTGAGAATGCCGTTTTCGTAGCACTCCATCAGGAATCCCATTGTCGTTCCCCACGTGATGGTGCATATTCCGTAAGTGTCGCAGTAGAAGTTGGATTCAATTGTAAATTCCGGGTCGAAAATTCCCATAATCGAACCGAGTGATGAAGCCGACTCGTATTCCGGTCCTTCAACAAGCACTTTTTGACCTTTGTAAGGTCCTGTTCTCAATTCGTAATTGTCAACACCTTTAGCGCAAGACATATTACAGCCTATCCAGCAACCGTCAGGTACTCCCTGAGTGAAGTATTTTTCTTTATAAATGTCGGAATGAATTTTTGTTGCTTCCGGTGAGCTTCCGTATTTAAAGTTGTTGACCGGAAGAAGGTCATAATCATTCATTATGTTTGTCAGGTGAGCTGTTCCTTTTGTTCTCATTTCGGCCTGCTCATCATCAAAATCTCTCATCTCCTTATTAAACCTTTTGCCTCTTTCCATAATGGCTTTCAGGTCAACCACATTGTTAAGATTGCCTTTCACGCCGGGAATTTTTACAATCAGAGCTTTAAGATTTTTATTTCTGAAAACGGTACCGATTCCTCCTCTTCCTGCTTGTTTAAGCCTTACCTCTTTTCGTTTCGGGTCATAAAAACTAAAATTGAGCATACCTATTAATGAATGTTCTGCTGCGCTGCCCGTTGAAACGACCGAAATGTTTTTCCTGTCTTTATCGTCATCGGCGTACATATCATGTAAAATAGATGCCAATTCATGACTGTCCATAGGTTCCAGGGGTGCTTCAATAATCTGAACCTTATGATTTATACCGTCAATATAGATCATAATATCTTTGTTTGCCGCTTTTCCCTGAATCTCAAGACCGTCGAAACCGGCAAATTTCACAAAGGGTCCGTAATGACCGCCAACATTACTGTCAATAGGTATGTTTGTTTGTGGTGAAAGCGAAACAACGAGTGATTTTCCCGTGCCCGAATACTGAGTAATACCGCCTATGGGACCCGAGAAGATATTGATCTCATTTTCAGGGTCATCCCATTTGGTGTCAGGTTTGGTTGCATCCCACAAAAGACGCAGCCCGTAACCTTTTCCTCCAATGAATTTTTCTTTCATTTCTTCGGGAACGGTTTTCTCTTTAATGGTATTGTCGCTCAGATTTACGTATAAGATCTTGTCGGTATAGCCTCTGTACAGAGGGGTGAAGTCATAGCTCCACTCCTTGATTATCTTATGGGCTTCCTTCATTTTTTGAATATCTTGCATAATCAGTAATTTTTATTAAATTAATAACTTCTTTTCGATTTTCGGGCAAAAATAACTGATATAAATATATCTTTGATGAAATTTCTTAGAAATTGTCATTATGCATTTTGGGACATATCGCTTGATTGCTAAATTGTTATTGTGTAAAGCTTTAAAAATATATGGTTTAATGATGTAGTTAGAATGATTCTATTTATATTTACAACGTTTTTTGTTAATTAAAGATTTTAGTGTGAAATACAATGAAGAGCCGTTAAAGTATTATTACGGAAAATACGGGTTTGAGATTTCAGAAGTTAAGAAGACCGTTGCCGGTGAGAAGTATCTCGGGATGATGTTGGAGGACGGACGTATAGGAGTTTGCGCCACGCTTAAGCAGAAGATTGATGTTGAGACGATAAATGATGATTCTTTTCCTGATCTTGACAACCTTGAGCATCGTTTGATTTATAATGCATATCTTAATGCTATGCTCAACTACCGGTCGGATTATAAAGATGAGAGAGATATATTTGAATTTATTAATTTTGGGAACTATCATAAGATTGTGATGATTGGCGATTTCAGGCCTTTGGTGGCAAAATTCAGGCAATCGGAAATGGAGGTTAGTGTTTTTGATTTGTTTAGCGACAGGGAAGGAGTGATGCCGATAGAAAAACGTGGAAAATATCTGAGCAAAGCCGATGGTGTGATACTTACGGCAACAAGTATTTTTAACAATACATTTCACGGTATAATGGAGAGTGTTAATAATAATTGTGATGTCTTTATTCTCGGGCCGACGGCAATTCTTGATGAAGATATGAAAAGGTACGAAAATGTTAAGGTGATCTTCGGGACGGTTTTTGATAAAAACGATAATCGTATTCTTGATATTATTGCCGATAATCAGGGTACCAGGCATTTTCAGAAATTTGGAAAAAAAGTTTATATATGACATTTAATGAGATAAAAAATAGGCTTTCGGGAAAGACGGTTGGTATTGCAGGTGCAGGCGGATTGGGTTCCAATTGTGCCGTTGCTTTGGCGCGGGTTGGGGTTTGTAAGCTGATAATTGCGGATTTTGATGTGGTAAGCGAAAGTAATTTGAACAGACAATACTATTTTTATAATCAAATAGGTCGTAAAAAGGTTGATGCTTTGAAAGAGAACATAATGGCGATAAACCCTGTCGTTGAAGTTGAAAGTCACGATATTAAACTGGATGAGAAGTCGGTTTTGACTCTTTTTGCAGGGTGCGATGTGATAGTGGAGGCTTTTGATATGGCCGGGATGAAGCAGATGATAATTGAAACAGTGCTGGATGAACTGCCGGGAAAACCATTGGTTGCAGGACTTGGTATGGCAGGCTGGGGTGACAGTAATTCCATTAAGCTCCGGAAAGAAGGTAATTTGTATATTTGTGGTGATGAGAAGTCGGAAATAGCAGATGATAACCCGCCGCTGGCTCCGAGAGTAGGAATGGTGGCAAATATGCAGGCAAATGTTGTGCTTGAAATTTTACTGAATAAATAAAAAGTGGAAGTAATATGAAAATTACATTAAATAACAGAATAGAGGAGTTCAAAGATGTTGATGAAATGACTGTACAACAGTTGATTGACAAAATGAACTTTACATTTAAATTCCTTGTCACAAAAGTTAACGGTAAACTTGTAAAAAAGGAAGAAAGAGAGAGTGTGGCAGTGCACGATGGAGATGATGTTGCAATCATTCATTTGATTAGCGGCGGATAGAGCAAATCTGTCAGATTTGTGTGCAAGCCCGGAGAGTATCCCGGCGGTTTTCGGCAGGGGTAATACGGGAAAAGAGATAAAGTGCAATGGTGCAGGTTTAAAAAGTGTTGTAGTTGTGGATGTCGGAAAAGTTAAATCTTAATATTATTATGAAAAAGAAAACAAAAATAGGAATTATCATTTGCGACCGTTACAGTACTTGTGCCGGTGGTAAATGTTTCAGAGCGCTTCAGAACAGGGAAGGTGCTTTTAATATTTATAAGGATGATGAAGATGTAGAGTTAGTAGGCTATACATCTTGTGGTGGTTGTCCGGGTGGAAACATTGAATATGCTCCCGAGGAGATGAAAAAGAATGGTGCGGAAGTGGTTCACTTTGCCACAGGGTTTGTTGTTGGTTACCCACCTTGCCCCTATATTGAACACTTTAAGGAATTTATAAAAGAAAAGTACGGAATGAAAGTAGTTGTTGGAACTCATCCTATTCCTGAAAAATACAGGATAACCCATACAAAGCTAAAAACTTGGGAAGCTTCCGAGTGGGATGATTTATTGAAGTATGTAATGTGTGATGAGAAAACCAGGTTAGCATATAATTAATGTAATGTATAGCAGAGGTAAAATATATGCTCCTGCATCGAAGAGCTATTTTCAAAGGGCTATGGCCATTGCTTCATTGACAAAAGGCATAACTGTGTTAAAGAATGTTTCATGGTGCGATGATACTCTTGCAGTAAAATTGATGATAAGACAACTTGGATCAATAATCCGGAAAAAGGGAAGAAATCTTGTAATTGAATCTAATGGATTAATACTGAATGAGAGTGTTTTTAATGCAGGGGAATCAGGGCTTGCCCTGAGAATGTTCGCTCCTGTTCTGGCTATGACAGATAAAAATGTTGTTATCAGGGGTGACGGTTCTTTAAAAAAACGGCCGGCAGGGCAGGTTACGGATGCTCTTTCCCGGTTTGGAGTTGGTGTCTCCGACAATAACGGGTTCTTGCCTTTGAAAATTAAAGGTCCGGTGAAACCCGGCATTGTAAAAATAGACGGATCGCTGACATCACAGGTCTTGACGGGATTGCTGATTGCGCTTCCTCTTGCAGCCGGTGATTCCGAAATTATTGTTGATAACCTGAAAAGCAAACCTTATATTGATATGACCCTTGAAATCATTAATCATTTCGGAGTTGATATCAAACATGATAACTATCAAAGGTTTTTCATTAAAGGAAATCAAAAATATAAAGCAACCGATTATAGTATTGAGGGAGACTGGAGCGGTGCTGCCTTTTTTCTGGTTGCAGGTGCCGTTTCGGGAGAAGTAGAGGTTTTTAATCTTGATTTAAACTCGAAGCAGGCTGATAAGAGAATTATTGATGTTTTGAAAAGTGCAGGTGCTGATGTCGTTACAAAAAGTGACTCTGTAATTGTTAAAAAGAAAGATTTGGAAGCCTTTGAATTTGATGCAACGGATTGTCCTGACCTTTTTCCCCCGCTTGTTTGCCTTGCTGCTGCCTGTAAAGGTACTTCGGTTATTAAAGGTGTATCCCGGCTTAAACATAAAGAGAGTGACAGGGCTACAATATTGCAGAAAGAATTTGGAAATTTGGGTCTCCGAATTAATTTTCGTGATGATTTGATGGAGGTGACCGGTGGTAAAATCAACATTTCTGCAGTTGATTCGCACGGTGACCACAGAATAGCTATGGCTGCAGGTGTGATGAGTTTATTGTCGGGAAAAGAAATTGTAATAAATGGAGAAGAGGCTGTTAATAAATCTTATCCCGGCTTTTTTGATGATTTGAAGGCACTGCAAAGGCAATAATTGCTACTTCTCAATGGCTGCTTTCAAATCCCTAACTTTTATTTCATTAAATGTATCAAATTCCGAAGGTTCGCCATTTGCTATTTTTTCAGGAATGTTTTCCACAAGTTTGTCCCATTTTTCCCTGTTCAGGTTTTCAATAAACCCGGCAAATTCATCAGCTTCATCATTTTCGGGAAGATATTTATAATACATATTTGCAATCATCTTTAGCATATCCGGATATGGCTGCAGGTCGGTTGTCGTAGAGGCATCAACACTGTCAATACCGGCAATGGCAACTTTACTTATGGAGTTGTGTTTCAGGATTTCGGTTTTTAGTAACAACTCAATGTCGAAAGCGAATTGTTTTTCAATTGTTCCCGGAATTATTTTTCTGACATTATCCGCAGTAAAAGCTTTAAATCCACATTGAGTGTCAACAATGAAGTTTATCGGAGAAAGAAGCCTTTTCCAGAGATAAATAAAAAGTTTACCCCTTGTATTTCTGATTCCCTGTTTCACGAAAACGGAGGTGCTTTCGCGTCTGGAACCGATTGCAGCATTTTTGCCTTCATTAATAATTTCATCAATCAGTAATCCTGCCTGTCCGAGATGAATTGAAAGATCGGCATCGGTGTACATAATAATATGATTGTCTTTCTCTTTTCTTGAAGCTACCCACATACCGTATTCAATTGAGCCTCCTTTTCTGCTTTCGTCGGTATTTCTTATCTGACCGACAACTGGAACTCTCTTTTCAATAGCATCTTTAAGAAACAAAACCTTCACATTATCTTTGTTATACCTTTCTTTCAGTATTTTAATTGCAATTTTTCCGCTATTTTCAGGACATCCGTCATCCACAACAATCATATCCCACGAAAAGTTTGATTTCCCATCAAAAAGCCAGTTAAGCTGTTCAATTTTTTTCATTAGAAAGTCTTCCCCAAAAGGATGCTCTTGGGCTGTTAGAATTCTTTGATGCTCTTTATAAATTGCAAAAACAACCGATAAATGTATTTTTTCCTTTATTGTCTGAAGTATTTTTTTTGACCTGGCCAGCTTGACGGCAAGGTGTACTATTAAGGAGTAATCGTCTTTTTGACCGGATAATTGTTCTTCAACTTCCTCAATCTCAGTAGTAAGAGAAGCCGACTCTATTATCTGATCAGCTATATCGGTAACTGTTTTCATTATACCTGCATCAGTAAGATTAATGGAAACAGGCAAATCATTATTTAAAGCTTTCAGCAGGTCAAGTATATCTTGAATCATCTCCATTTGGTTTTTATGGGTGTAAAAATAGAATAAATCATTTAAAATAGCTCAAATTATTTTAGTGCAAGATAATAATTATTATAAATAAGTGAAACCTAATGATGAAACCTACCGTAAAAACCGGGTAGTTTAAATTAAATATTAATAAATTTTTGAAGTGATGAAAATTTTAAACTCTGTAATCCGAAAAATGCTTGCTGCCGGTATTCTGATTTTTATTGGAGTTGCCGTTAATGCCCAAAATGAAGATAATCAACTTGTAGCCCGGGATGAGGCCAAGACTGATTTGAAAATTGATGCGCAGGATGCATCCGGCGAGAGCGCAACACTGGAAAATAATTTTATTGATTTGTATGAGGTTAACCTTAATGATGCAAAAGATGCTAAGGTTATTCTTGATACAAAAATGTATTCGGAGCCGTCTGCTTCTTCCGAATCTCTCGGCTTTCTGCCGCAGGGATCAATTGTTAAGAGTTATAAGATGATGGCTCGTGAACAGATGTGGGCTATCAAATACAATGGCGTATGGGGTTTTGTCCCGATGACATCTTTGATGCCGGTTAAGCTGAAGACAAACATTAAACCGGCAAAATATGATAAGCCTCCAAAACTTAGAACCAGTGCAAAACTTATTTACCCTGATTTAGCAAGAAAGATGGGTATCGAAGGTCAGGTTGTGATGCTGATTCATATCGGCAAAGATGGAAAAGTTAGTGAAACCAAGATTGTCAGGAGTATTCCGGAGCTTGATGATGCCGCAATAGCTACCGTCAAAAAGATTAGATTCAAACCGGCAGAATATAAAGGTAAACCTGTTGCTGTTTGGGTAAGATTTCCGGTAAACTTTAAATTGCAAAATTAAATCAGAGTACTTCCGCGACAACAAAAGTGCTGCCGCCAATAAAGATAAGGTCATTATCATTTGCGTTTGAAACCGCATTTGCATAAGCTTCGGAAACCGAAATATATGAATCGCCCGGTAAATTAAATTGCCGGGCCTTTTCTTTAAGTGAATCCTGATCGAATGACCTTGGGATATTTGCTTTGCAAAAGTAATATGTTGCCTCCTTGGGAAGAAGGGTCAGTATGCCGTCAATCTCTTTATCATTTACCATTCCTAGGACAAAGTGAAGTTTGTTGTGAGGGGTGCTGATAATCTGTGAAATTATTTCTTTTATACCGTCAACATTATGTCCCGTGTCGCATATAGTCAGCGGTTTTTTATTCAGCACCTGCCATCTGCCCGCTATTCCCGTTTGTTCAACAACAGTGTTGAAGCCGTATTTAATATTTTGTTCCGAAATTGTAAACCCGGATTTCATCAGAGTTTGAATAGCTTGAAAGGCAGTAATAATATTTTTTTTTTGATACAGTCCGGCAAGACCGGAGATGATTTTGGTTTTCCCCCCGTCTTTTACAGAAATAACATCAAATGCTAACTTTTGAGAATCTTCAGTTATAATCCGACTTTCGGAAGCAATATAATTTTTATCGGCAAAATAAATTTGTGATTTGTTGTTTTTTGCAAAATGGCGAAAAATACTTTCCGTCTCAGTTTGCGTTTGTCCTATAACAACGGGTATCCCGGATTTTATAATACCTGCTTTCTCCTTTGCTATTTTTTGAATAGTATCACCCAGGAATTGTGTATGGTCGAAGCCGATATTGGTTATTACAGAAACGATTGAATTAACAACATTTGTTGAATCCAGCCGGCCACCCATTCCGGTTTCCATTATGGCTATGTCAACCTTTTCTTCTGAAAAGTAATTAATAGCCATCCCAAAGGTGTATTCAAAAAATGAGGGTTGTATGGAGTCAAATTCTTCTTTATGGTTATTTATAAAATCAATAACTCTTTTTTGCGGGATTTTTTCCCCGTTTATTTTTATTCTTTCTCTGAAATCTTTCAGGTGCGGGGATGTATAAAGCCCCACTTTCAATCCGGAAGATTGCAATATTGATGCTATAAAATGGGAAACGGAGCCTTTTCCGTTTGTGCCTGCAATATGTACCGACCTGAAATTATTTTGAGGATTACCGAGAATATTGCATAGTGCAATAGTATTGTCAAGATTAGCTTTATAAGCGGCTTTGCCAACCCTTTGAAACATTGGCAGCCGGCTGAACAGAAATTCTATGGTTTGTTCGTAGGTTGTCACCGTTATTTTTTTACAACAAAGTGATAAGTAATTGTTCCTTTTTGCATTTCCGGAGCATCGGGATTGGCATTAAACACGGCTTTTTTTGCAGCTTCTTCAGCCATTTTTCGCAGGGCTGAGTTGGTTGTGTTTGAACCTTTGTCAATGGCAATGGCTTTTTTTACCTTTCCCCACTTGTCAACAATTATTTGAACCACAATGGTTCCGTCTTCCGTGAACTTACGGTTAGGTTTGGGCAGGTATTTCGGTTCCCTGCCTTTGAGGCTGAAGGACAATCCGTTTCCCATTCCTCCAAGACCCGTATAACTTTTTGAATCCATTGATCCGTGGGGTTTTCCTTGGTCGCCATTCTTTCCCGTAGTTCCTTCACCGGATTGATTGTCGGATGTTTTGCTTTTCCCCTTATAGAGAGCAGCAGGATTAACCTTTGGCTCTTCCCTGACAACCTCTTTTTTCTCGGGCTTCTCAACAGTTTTTTTAACTGTCTTTTCTTTGGGTTTTTTCTGTTTTGGTTTTTCAAATACAGGAGCAGGTTCAATATCCTGAGTTGATATTTCCTCCTGTTGAGGCTCAGGTTCAGGTGGAGGCGGAGTTGCTTTTTCGGGAGCAGTAGTCTTAACGGGTTGTATATCACCCATACCTTCATCAGAGTTGCCCAGGCTTACCTCAACGCCTTCTTCTCCGGGAAGTGGCAAAGGTGTGGTGAATCCCAGAAATATTAAAAGCAGCAGAAGCCCGCCATGAAAAAGCAGGGTTGCAAGAATGCCCTTATGTTTATTGTTGAGTTTCACTATTTATCTTTTCTTTGGGCTGGTTGCCATTATCACTTTGTGCTTGGTATTATATTTTTTGTTTATCATATTTACAATATCAATCACATTTACGACATATTGTACGGGAATTGATTTATCTGCTTCAAGCCTCACTGAGGTGCTCTCCCGATTGGGTAGTTTTTCCATTAATCCGGTTTTAAGTGCTTCTTCATTAACCTGTACACCATCCAGAAAATAGTTTAAATCCTTATTTATCGAAATTGTGATCTTCGGTGGTGCTTCTATTGCCCGGCTGTTGCTTTGGGGCAGAAGGAGTTTGATTGCATTTGGTGCAACCAATGTGGAGGTGAGCATAAAGAAAATAAGCAGTAGAAAAACAATGTCTGACATCGAAGCCATACTAAAATCCGTTTTCCTTTTATTTCTTGTTTGTATCGCCATTTTATTATTTGTTAAATATTTAAAAATCAACAACTATCCCCAGTACATAACTCTTAACTCTTCGCCGGTTCGTAAAGAACATCCATAAACTCGGAAGCCCTTGCTTCAAGCAGAAAAACAAGTTTTTCTACTCTTGCAACCAGTATGTTATAGCAGACATACGCAATGATTCCCACAATTAGTCCGGCGACAGTAGTGACCATTGCCTGATAGATGCCTGTTGAAAGAAGAGCAATGTCAATATTATTCCCTGCCATTGACATATCATAAAATGCCCTGATCATACCAATAACGGTTCCGAGAAATCCAAGCATTGGTGCTGCGCCTGATATTGTTGCCAGTCCTGCAATATTTTTTTCTAACCGGGCAACTTCCAGTTTCCCGATATTTTCGATGGCAGCATTCACATCATTCAACGGCTTTCCAATCCTTGACAAGCCTTTTCCGATCATTCTTCCAATGGGCGTGTCCGAGTTTTTACACAAGGCAACCGCCGAGTCAATACGGCCACCGTGAATAAAATCACGAATATTATTCATAAAGTTCTTTTCATCCTTTGAAGCTTTGGTGATGGCCAATAGTCTTTCAATGAATATATAAACTGCTATTATTGACAAAACAGCGAGAATTGCAAGTATCCATCCTCCCTGCATAGCAAGGTCCCAAAACGACATTTTTAATTCTGTGGGTTGTCCTGCAATACTATTTGCCGTGTCGGCAACCGTTTGACCTGCTTGTGTGATCTGCAATAAAAAATTTCCAAAAACCATAATTTATCCTATTTAATTAAAAGTAAAAGTACATATATTGAAAATCGTGAGAAAAAATGTCATCATGAATTGTTAACACAACTTTGTTAATATTTTGTAATGCTTGAAAACCATAGGAGTAACAGATATTCAGGCAACATTGATAAAATACTATTTATATAGAGATTTAAATAAGCCTATTATTTTGTTATTTGATATAAAATTCCTTTACATTTGCACCCGTTTTTTAACCCTTTAAACGTAAAAATGATATGTTTATTTTAATGGTAGTAGTGTTTGTTCTGGGTTATCTTGCCATAGCCCTTGAACATCCTTTGAAAATTGATAAAGCTGCTTCGGCTTTAATCCTTGGTGTGTTGATATGGGTAGTATATATCGAAGGCTCCTCATCAATTCTTGATCTTGGTTTTAGTCATGCCTGGCATCATTTTCTGGAAAGCACAAGTATGGCGGATTTTGTCCAAAAGCATCCTGAAGCCACTCTGGTAGAAAAGATGCGGCATTTCATTGTTGACCACGAAATTGTTCATCATCTTGGTGAGATTTCGGAAATACTTTTCTTCCTTTTGGGAGCAATGACAATTGTTGAGACCGTTGACCAGCATCAGGGATTCAAACTTATCACCGACAGAATTAAGACAACAAATAAGGTTAAGCTTCTGTGGATTTTAAGTTTCCTTACTTTCTTTATGTCGGCATTGCTTGATAACCTTACAACTACAATTGTTATGGTTGCTTTGCTACGTAAATTAGTGAACGATAAACACGACAGATGGTTTTTTGCAAGTATGATTGTGATTGCAGCTAATGCCGGAGGTGCCTGGTCGCCAATCGGGGACGTTACTACTATTATGTTGTGGATCGGTAAACAGATTACAGCGCTTAACATTATTAAAATGGTTATTATACCGAGTATCTTTAATATGGTTATCCCTCTTGCTATTGTTTCAATGTTTATGAAAGGCCATATCGAAAGACCGGAAGTTATTAATGACGGAACGCAGGATTTTACAACCGAAAAAGAAAGGAAATTGCTACTGTTTATCGGTGTAGGTGCATTGCTGTTTGTTCCCGTGTTTAAAACCGTAACTCACCTTCCTCCCTATATGGGTATGCTGTTCGGCCTTGGTGTTATTTGGGTTACAACGGAATTGCTTCATCATAAAAAAGATATTGCAATAAGAAAGAAGCTGACAATATTCGGTGTGCTTAAAAGCGTTGACGTACCTACTGTATTCTTCTTCCTTGGAATTCTCACGGCTGTTGCCGCACTTCAGTCTGCAGGTCATCTCGGATTGCTTGCCGAGTATCTTGATGAAAAGGTTCATAATATCTTTGCAATCAATACCATAATCGGTATTCTTTCATCAATTGTTGATAACGTACCGTTGACGGCAGGTGCAATGGGGATGTACCCGATTATGACGGATGCCATGGTTCAGGCAGCTGCCGAGCCTGAGTATGTACATCATTTTGTTCAGGATGGTGCATTCTGGGAACTGTTGGCTTATGCTGCAGGTACAGGTGGAAGTATTCTTATAATAGGTTCTGCTGCCGGTGTTGCTGCAATGGGACTTGAAAAAATTGACTTTATCTGGTATATGAAGCGCATTAGTTTACTTGCTCTGGCAGGTTATCTGGCAGGTATTGGCGTTTACTATTTGCAGGATATAATATTGTTCCATATGTAAATGGATTTTGAAAAACAAAAAGGGCTGCCTTTGTGCAGCCTTTTTTGTTTTTTAAAATTAACCGAAAATTATTACATCTGAGGTTTTGTTATCTTTGATCAGCTATAAACAGCTCCGCCACAGCTATCCTCTCGTGCACCGGTGACAGAGGCAAGACAATTCGGTTCCTTGCGAAGTCTTAAGACGCCGAGAAATGCAAAAATCAAAGCTTCTTTGTAGTCAATAAGCGTTTTGCCGGGAATGATAATCTTTACCTTTGATCTTTCTTTTATACTTTGAACCAGAAATCCGTTTTTTACTCCTCCTCCTGTCAAAAGAGCTTCTCCGGGCTTTTGCAGGATAGATGAGATTTGTTCCGCAATATGTATGGTTACAGTGTTAAGAGCATCTTTCAACGGGATGGAATGTCTTTCAATAATCGGAATGAATGAGTTGAACACCCATTCTTTTCCCAGTGATTTGGGAGGTTTTAATGAGAAAAATGATAATGAATTAAGTTCGGCAAGCAAAGATACATCCGTTTTGCCGGAGGCTGCCGTTTTTCCGTCTTCGTCATATTGCTTACCAAGCTTTTCCGACAGGTAGTTGAGAGCCATATTTGCAGGGCAAATGTCAAAAGCTATTCGTTGACCCTTTTGCTCGTAAGAGATATT
>Ga0256841_1002301_pt1 | contig 15363 bp, 10 predicted proteins | sample 356308metaG_FD_185971 | JGI IMG/M metagenome (GOLD analysis project Ga0256841, IMG submission 185971) | Hydrothermal vent microbial communities from Mid Atlantic Ridge, Atlantic Ocean - 356-308 | ecosystem: Environmental > Aquatic > Marine > Hydrothermal vents | place: Atlantic Ocean: Mid... | reverse complement strand
GGATCGGCTGGATCGGCTGGATCGGCTGGATCGGCTGGATCGGCTGGATCGGCTGGATCGGCCACGGGACTACCCCCTCCCTGTGGCGATGGCGCTACCAAGCGAGCAGCGCCCGTCAAGGCCACACGCCCAGCATCAGTCTCGATTGATGACGCATCGGGTTGTTCCACCTGCCCATCGATCCGTGGGGCCTGATCGGCGACAGGCCGATGAGCATCCTCGCCGGCAAGTCCAGACACGGACGTGGGCGCCTGAAGCCCGGCATGGACCGGCGTGACCACATCCGTTTCCGGTGTATCCACGTCATCTCGCACCGCCGACCGCGATACTGCCGCCACGTTGGCATCTCGACTCGGGAGATCCTCCAACGTTCGTCCCCCGCCCAGCCCTTTCTGGTCTGACGCTTGCGTTTCGGGAAGTGCATCCCTCTCCGCTCCTTCCACGGCAGTTCGCGAGCGAGATTCGTCGGTATCGCCTTGCTCGTGCCGCCGGCTGCCTTCCTGGATATTTTGCTTGAACAATTCTTCGCCACCCGCCTGATGTGACGACAACGGATCAAGTCCATCCTCCAGCCGAACCCGGGCCGGTGAACGCGTGACGAACAGATCCTCGGAGGCGATAGCGCGCGCGCCACGATCAATGAACTTGTTTTCAGACATGAGTTGATCCCGGGACAGTGTCTTCGTCTGCCCAAATTAACGGCCAGATGCATGCTTGCCTTGAGCGGAGGTTGAGAGCCAATACTCTGTTTTGTCAACCTTTTTCCTATTCAGGCATGGGATTCGCTGGTTACGCCCCCACCTATTTCCTCGCAGGCCATTCCACGCCAGGTTTGTCCTGGCATCCCTAACAGGATGTTAAAAAAGTCCTTCCATGGACTTTTCCAACAACGGAACCGGAAAATGCGATTTCCTGGTGCCTTCATCTTCAATGACTTGCCGTCATCGAAAATGGCGGTACATCCCTGTACCGCACACAGGCCATTGAAAAATGCCATTTTTCAATGGCCTGCTAAGCGATGGATTGGTTGTCGGCCACCATCTCCCGCGCGGCGGACTGCATTATCCGATACTTGCCACAGGCTGGCCGTGGCGGCGCTTGGATGTTTAACCTCCGCGCCAAGGATCATGGCTGAACACGATAGATTCGCTTGCCGGGTAAATTTTTCCGATATTTGGCCGGCCATGACGATAGGGGATCTCGATTTTTCGAGATGTCCTATAAAGCCCCTACCCGATCAGCCGCCAAGAAGCCTGTACCTATCAACCAAAATCCACATGACGAAAAACGACACGACCGCGCCCTCTGACTTTCGTCCTCCGCGTGGCTGGCTACGCTTCGATGTGCTGCTGGCGTCACTGGCTGTCAACATTCTGGCTCTGGCGCTGCCGGTGGTGATCTTGCAGGTCTACGATCGCATCATCCCGAATCAGGCGTGGGCAACCTTCTCGCTGCTGCTCGGTGCAATGATCGTCGTGGTGATGCTGGATGCCCTGCTGAAGATTCTGCGTTCAATGATCCTGAGCCGCGAGGCAGCGCATTTCGACCATCACAACAGCCTGGCGGCGATGCGCCGGATCCTGGACGCGGACTCAACCGCCTTTCGTCAACATCCGCCGGGCTACTATCTGGATCGCCTGCATGCGCTGGAACAAGCTCAGGAGTTTTACTCCGGCCAGTCACAACTCCTGGCAATCGACTTTCCGTTCGTGGTTCTCTATCTCGGCCTGATCCACTTGATCGCCGGACCGCTAATGCTGATTCCATTGACCCTATTGGCGCTCTTCCTGATCGCATCGTTAACCAGCGGCGCACAACTACACCGCGCGCTGCAAGGCAAATCGGAAACTGAGGACCGGCGGCGGAATTTTCTCATCGAGGTTTTGCGTGGCATCCATACGGTAAAGGCGATGGCGATGGAGCCGTTCATGATGCGCCGCAATGAGCGCCTACAAAAGCAGTCCGCTCTGAGCATCCATCGCCTGAGCCGGATAAACGCAGTCGCGCAGGGCATCGGCGCGGCCTTTTCCCAGATGGCCAGCGTCAGCTTTGTCGGCATCGGCGCACTGTTCGTCATCGATGGCCGGCTGAGCATCGGCGCGCTGGCGGCCGGCACCATGTTGTCGTCACGTGTATTGCAACCGGGGCTACGCGCGATGAATCTGTGGATTCAATTTCAGTCGATCCGGCTCGCGACCCGCCGCGCGCGGGATTTGTTCGCCCTGCCGGCGGAGCACAGCGGCGACTACATCCCGAACGCTGGCATTCAGGGCCACCTGGAATTGCGCGATCTATCGTTCCGCCATCCCACCCAGGAGAAGCCGCAACTGGATCACGTCGACCTGATCATCGAGGCTGGCGAGAGCATCGCCATCAGTGGCGAGAACGGCGTCGGGAAAAGCACCACGATCGATCTGCTAGCAGCCTATCTGACGCCGGACAGCGGCGACATCCTGCTCGATGGCCATCCGTTGCAGGATTATGACCTGGAATATCTGCGTGCCCGGATCGGCATCGTGCCGCAGAAAGGCACCTTGTTCGAGGGCTCGATTCTGGAGAACATAACACTGTTTCGCGATGGTGATGCGGTGGATCAAGCGTTGGATCTGGCCTCGCGGCTGGGCCTGAACGACATCATCGCGCAACTACCGAACGGCCTGGACACACGTATCGGCGGTGCCGCCGTCGATACGTTGTCGGATGGCGTGCGCCAGCAGATCGTGTTGATCCGGTCTTTGATCGGCAACCCCAGTCTGATTCTGTTCGATGACGCGAACGCCAACTTCGACATCCGCAATGACAAGCATCTGCTGAAGCTATTGACTGAGATGAAGGGGAAAAAGACTCTGGTCATCGTCTCGCACAGGCCATCGTTCATACGCCTTTGCGATCGCCATGTGACACTGGCCGATGGCCGTTTTCACGAGTCGATACCTCATGCGCTGGCGTTCCCCGAGCCGAAGGCGGGCCATCATGGCGGCTGAAACCTTTATCACCGAGACACTCGCCGCGGCGATACGCGACGAACGCCTGGATGCATTCGATCCCGATTCTCCGTGGGCGGCCTGTCTGCCTCCTCTATTGCGGTCACTCGGCCACCACGATCCCCGTGAGCTGATCGAGGCGCTGCCGCACTTCTCCAGAGAACTGGAGCTGGTGGACATCCGCAATATCCTCGTCAATCTGGGTTACGAAAGCTCATCGATGAAGACGCGCGCCGATCACATCGCAAGCGAATTGTATCCCTGTCTGTTCGTCGCCGACGATACTCTGCTGGTGATCCGTCGCGATAAACAGGGTGACCGGACCTACTTCGACGCCATCGCACGCCGCTGGCGGCGAGACAAACTGCCTGGTGTAAGTGGCACGGCCTACCTGTTCACCGAACGTGACCACGCGCAACAGCGCGCGGCATCGGGTGAAAGCTGGACCTTTCGACTGGTGACGCGCTTCAAGCGCCTGCTGCTGCATCTACTATTAATGACCGGCCTGATCAACCTGGCCGCGCTGGCCGTGCCGTTGTTCGTGATGGTCGTCTATGACAAGGTAATCGGCGCGCACTCCAGCAATTCCCTGCCATATATGATCGCGGGCATCTCGATTCTACTGCTCGCCGACCTACTGCTGCGCAACCTGCGCGCGCGGCTGCTCGGGCACGTCGCCGGACGCCTGGACTATCTGATCGGCACGGAGGTATTCCGGCAACTGCTACGGCTGCCGCCGATCCATACCGAACGCTCGACGATGAGCGCCCAACTCAATCGCATCCACCAGTTCGATACGCTACGCGATTTCTTTACTGGATCACAGGCCGCAAACCTGTTGGAGTTACCATTCGCCCTGGTGTTTCTCGGCGTGATCGCCGCTTTGGCCGGAACGATTGTTTTCGTGCCGATCGCAATGGCTGTGGCCTATGCGCTGTTTGGCCTGTTCTGGCTGCCACATCGGCAAACCCAGACGCGCACGGCAGCAACCGCGCGCGCCCATCATCAACGTATGTTGATGCAGACGCTCGATGGACGCGATGAAATCAAGGCAGTCGGCGGCGAAACCCATTGGTGGGCACGCTTTCGCGAGCTCTCCGGAGAATCGGTCAATGCCAGTCGCGCCAGCCACATGGCCAATACCGTGCTCAACACGGTATCGCAGGCGTTGATGACACTGACCGCCGTCGCTGTCATTGGCCTAGGCGCCGAGGCCATCATCGCCGACGAGATGAGTGTCGGCGCGTTGATCGCAACGATGGCGCTGACATGGCGCGTGCTGTCGCCGTTACAAGCCGCGTTCCTGTCCGCAAACCGTATCGACCGAATGCTGAAGTCGGCCCGCCAGATCAATCAACTGATGAAACTGCCAGTAGAGAAGCAACACGGAAAGTCCAGCCTGCTGCTGCATGAAACACAGGGGCATATCCGTTGCGAGCGAGTCAGCTTCCGCTATGCGCAGGATCAGAACCCGGCCTTGCTCGGGGTATCACTGGAAGTCCGACCCGGTGAATTCGTCGCGATCACCGGCGGCACCGGCTGCGGTAAATCAACGCTGTTGAAGCTGATCGCCGGCATGTATCGACCAGAGGAGCACCGCCCTAGCCGCATCATCAGCGCCGCGATCCTGGTCAGCGCCGGGCTATTGCTCGGCACCATCGCCTGGGCCTCGATCACACACGTCAACGAAGTCGCCCACGCCCCTGGCGAGGTCGTGCCGGCTGGCTATATCCACGACATCCAGCATCTGGAGGGCGGCATTGTTTCGGCCATCCATGTCGCCAATGGCGATCATGTCCGGCGAAATCAACCATTGGTCAGCCTAGCGCCGACCATCAGCAACAGCACCTATGAGCAACTGCGGATTCGCGGCGCGACGCTGGCGCTGGAGGCCGAGCGACTGCGCGCATTGCTGAACGACGAACAACCGGATTTCGGTGAACTGGCGGAACGCTACCCAGAATTGGCGAAGCAGCAGAAGATGATGTTTCTCGCCCAGAAGGAACAGCTCAAGACGGAGTTGGCGGTAATCGATGCACGGATCCGTCAACGGGAAAGCGAGCACCAGCGCCAACGGAACCAGGCCCGCACGATCCGCGCCGAGGTCCGTCTGCTGCGCGAGCAGGTCGGGATTCGGCGCAAACTCGCCGACAACAATGTAGTATCAAAGACCGAACTGCTCGCCACCCAGAGCCGCCTCGCCGAAACCCTGAGCGAACGCCGGCGCATCCTCGACGACATCAGTGTCGCCGAGGCCTCGCTCGCGGAAGCCCGGGAAAGGCGCCTCGACCGCTTGAACAAGCTGCGCCGCGACATGCAGATGGAGATCGGCCGGGTGGCCAGTAAATTGGCCGAGAATCGCCACGCGCTGGACGAAGCACGCGATCGGGTACGCCGCCTGGAGATACGCGCGCCGACGGATGGCATCGTCAAGGGGCTTTCCATCACCAGCATCAATGCGGTGATCAAGCCTGGACAGGTAATCATGCAAATAGTACCAGTGGCCAGCGAGCTGGTCGTCGAGGCCCGCGTCAGCCCGCGGGACATCGGTCACGTACATGTCGGCCAACCCGCCGAGGTCCGACTCGCCGCCTATGACGCATCGCGCTTTGGCAGCATTCCTGGCGAGGTAAAACGCCTGTCGGCCTCCACCTACCTCGATGCTCGACGGCAACCCTATTACCGCGCCGAGATCGCATTGTCCGCCGACCATGTCGGCACCCTCGCCGCCGGCTTGCGCATCTTACCTGGCATGACCGCGACAGCCAATATCCAGACAGGCGACAAGACCATCATGGCCTACCTGATGAAGCCAGTATCGCGCGGCTTCGGCAACGCCTTCGTAGAACGCTGAACCCACGCCTGACAGACGCGTCATGAATCCAGGATGCGTCCCGGTTCGTCCTGCTTCAGATACGTCGCTTCCGCATCACTGAGATCGACTTCATCATAACCGGTGACCATCGGCCGGACATGCTCGACGAAGGAATGTCCGGTAGTCAGCAGATAGATATGGATGATGATGAACGCGGCTATGGCGAAAGCGACAGCGGTATGGATCACGGCCACCCATTCCAGTGTATTGCTGGTCAGCGGCCCTTCGGACCAAAATCCATAGGATAGATAGGCCAGACCGGACACCCAGATCAGTGGAAACAATAGCGTTTTCAAGGCCAGGTAGGATGCCGCCTGCAATGGATTGTGCTTGTGCCAGAAACGCTTGCGATAGGGATGATCCTCGCCCTTGAAGATGCCGAAAGCATAATATCGCGCCACCGCCAGCAGGCCATCCGTGGTGGGCAGATAGTGACGCCAGTTACCGGTGGTCAGATGCCAGAAGATGGCAAAGATCCACAACACGATCAGCGCGAGCGCGGCAATCACATGTACCCATACCATGTTCTCGAAGTTCATCAAATGATGAAAACCATGGATACCCGCGCCAGAGAACAACAGGGTGAAGATCAGCAACACCTGACTCCAATGCCAGAAACGCTCGAAACGGCTGAATACCTTTACCTTATGCAGACTCATTGTCCTTTCCTCCGGCTTGCCAGAAACACTCTCAGGGCGCCATGTCCCAACACACCCAGCAGGGTCAGCAGCAACACCAACAGACCGATGCGATCCACCCAACCGTTGCTATCGCGCCCTGGCATGTAGAAACCTGCGAGATTCTTCAAACGCCCTTCCTTGGCATGACACTCTCGACACGCCAGCGCCTTCTCCTTTGGCGCGACCATATGCACGATCGGCCAATAGGAATAGGTTTTAACGAAACCGTATTCACCGCTATAGGGCAGATCGAAATCATCCATGCCATGCTGGATCGCCCGGGCGAAGTTGTAGTTTCCCCAAAACGCGTCCTTGTCGTCGCCCCACAGATGCATGTACACCAGCGTATCGTTGCCCTTGTCATATGGCTGATAGGTCACCATGCGCTTGAACGGCCAGATACGCGAACCCGGATCGGATGCACTGCCTTCGAGATGGTTTATCTCGACCGGCTTGGAGGGGTCGAAATGGGTGGTCACCAAGGTATAGTCTTCCTTGCCGTTGAACCAGACATACTCGGGTATCACGTTCTCGGCGTATTTGAAGTTGCCCTTGATCGATTTGTAGGTATGCCGTGCCTCGCCATTGCCCTGCACATAGCCCTCCTCGCGGAAGCCTTCGCCGTTGCGCGTGCGACCAGCGGTACGCCAGTCCCATTCGACCTTGGTCGCCACGCCGCCGCGTGCGAACTCGGGTACATGGCAGGTGGCGCAGGCGACGCGATCGGTGTGATCGTTCAGCTTGATGCCCATCAGGCCCAACTTACCGTGTGGTTGGTTACCATGACAGCTTTCACAGGTCGCCGTCTGTCTCGGCAGGCCCGGCTTGCCACGACCCGTCGTATCCTTCGCGATCGGCGCATAGCGGCTGCCCGCCCATTCGTGGCCTTCGCCGACATGACAGATGCCACAGGCGAAATTCTCGCCATCCTCGCCCATGTGGACATCGATGTCGCGCGTCGGCTTGAACAGCGCCGAGGAGAGATCACCGTGCTTTACATTATCGCCGCCACCACCGTAGAAATGGCATGCGCCGCAGTTGTTGCGGCCTGGCAGCTTCACGCTCTGCGCGACCTTGGTCCAGTCGATCGCGGGCTTGCCCTCGAACATCACCGCGCAAGCCTTATTTCCCTTGGTGGGAGGCAGTTTGTAGTAAGTACCAGTGGAATCATGACACACCAGGCAGTCGATGTTTTTCTGGTTGCCGAAGTCATAGGTGCGGGAGTCCTTCAGGCCAAAACCGGCATGACACTGAGCGCACATACCTTCGTTTCCGGCCGCATTGGTACAGAAGTTGTTCACCAGATAACGCTTACCCAGTTGCTGCCCGGTTTCCGGGTTGTGATAGGACCACGTCCAGTGCTTGTTCTTGACGAACTGGTCGCCGGCCTTGTTATGGCATTTCAGGCAGGCCTCGGTCACATCTGGACCGCTATTGAACGGACCTTGCAACTCCTTCAGCTTGGCATGATCCGTGGTGGATTTATCGTCCTCCTTCTTGCCCAATCTGGTGACTGACTTGTCGACCGGACGATGGCTGGTGGCCTCGGTATACTCCTGGATGCCCAGCTCCACGCCACCAGCTGTCTTGCCAGGTTCAGTGATGCTTGGCAATGTTTCCGCCAATAGCGGCAGGGTCAGGCAGCTCAGCAGAGCAGTAAATGCCAGGCGCGCGAGCAAAAGATTTCGGTACATGATGCATCTCCTTCGGCCAGAAGCCCGTTGGTTCATCGCCAATCGGGCTGAATTTATTTCGCGATCATAAACCCGCCGCCAAATAGAATCTTTGAGATGAATCAAGATGGGCAGATGGGATTCTCCCACCCGGAAGGAATGAGACGAGGCTGGAAATCAGCCTCGGAGCCGATAGTGCTGCATCATCTGCAAGGTGAAGCGCGGGCAATCCTTGCGCCATGGCGTATAGCGGGGAAGCTGAAAGACATCGTCGCTGGCACTGGCGACACCCCAGTTAGTCGCAACCGCGGCGCGAAACCCAGCCCGTTTCACCAGACCGACATCACGGGGCAGATAGTCCTCGTTCAGCTTGCCATTGGGATAGGCGAACAGATCGACCGGCGCGCCGGTGATCGCCTCGACATCGGCCTTGCCCTGTGCGATTTCACGCCGTGCGTCCGCGTCGTTCAAGCGCGCCAGAATTGGATGCTCGACGGTGTGCGCGCCGAATTGAATCCCCAGTGCCTCCGCCCCGGCCATCTGTGACTCGCTCAGCATCAGATCGTCGGGCAGGCCATCAGCCATCGATTCCAGGCGCTCCGTTACTTGCCTGCGTCGATCGGCATTGGCATATTTTATCCGCGAGATGATCCTGGCGGCCGCCTGGTAGCGCTGCCACTCGCCACCCAGTTTGTAACAATCCAGATCGATGTCGCTGAGATCGAGCGGACCGTCGGGCAGGCGCCGCACGGCTTCGAGAACCGTATCGTTCCACATCCGGCCGCCATTGAGAAAACCACTGGCAATGAATACTGTCGCCGGCAAGCCGTGACGCTGGAGCAATGGTCCGGCCAGGGTGATATTGTCGGCATAGCCATCGTCGAAGGTCAGCACCGCCGCGCGTGCCGGCAATGAATTCGTGGCCAGACGTTCCAGCGCCTCGCCTAGTGGCAGCACATTCCATAGCCGTCCGATACACGCCAACTGCCCGTCGAAGGTCTGTTCGTCCGGTTCGCCCGGGCGCATGGCATCCGTCGCCATCAGTACGCGATGGAAGATGAAGATGTTCACCCGCCCCCTCTTGCCGCCGGGAGACATCGCGCGCAGCACGGATCTGGCGATGGAATGCATCACCATCTCGGAGCCGGCCCGCCGATTGATGGCTTCCGGCGCTTCCCCCGGCCGCTGTCGCCTTCCGGCGCTGGCTCCGGGGACGCCACGACACCAGCCACCTGTTCTCGCGTCAGATAGTCTCGTAGCACAACGGTGATCGCGATCAGATGCCAGGGCAGATCGAAATAAGACAAACTCAGGAAAGCGCCTCCTACCATGTAGGCGACCAGTGAAACCTGGATCATACTCGCGAGCTGCATCGCCCACACATACCCCTCGTGCTCTCGGGAGAAGAGCGCTACCCAACGTGCATTGCGCCAAGCCAGCCAGAGTATCGTCAGAAAAAGGATCAAACCTATCCAGCCGTGCTCGCCGAGCACCGAAAAGTAGATACTGTGTGCCACGTGGATATCATCCGGATTCGGCGCCCAAGCCTCGAAGGCCTGTGGTGTCCAGATGTTGAAGCCGCCACCGCTTGGCCGCGCGTTCGCCACGTTGATCGAAAAATGCCAGGCATTGATCCGTCCCAGCGCCGAACGATCCTGGTCATAGGTTTTGATGGTGGACATGCGTTCATCCCATTTCTTCGGCATGAACAAGAGCATCAACGGCACCAGCAGCACGACGATCGACGCCACCAGCATTTTCTTCTTTGAGTTGCGAAACAGAAACACCAGCATCGCGCCGGTCGCCAGGAAGGCGCCTCGGGAGTAGGAACCGATGACCGATACCAGACAGAGCAGTACCGCCGCCAACAAACCGTACTTGATCCATTTCTTCTCGTACTGCTGAGACAGAAAATAGATCAGCGGGACGATCATCAGCAAGGCCAGCGCGAGCTCGTTATTGTCCTCGATAAACGAGCCAGGAGGACCCCAGACACGGAAACTGCCCCCGGTCAACAAGGTGAATATACCGCCTTTCACGCCGAAAAAACCTATCGACGCGATGATGACCCAGATCAGGCCGATGAGCTTTTCACGATCGTTGATCAACAGCATCGTCAAAATCGTGACGAACTGAATCTTCAGCACCTTGATGAACTGCTCCATCGCCGCTTCAGGATAGACAGCCGCGAATGTCGTTACCGCCATCCAGAGCAAAAACACAAACCAGATGATGGTCAATGAAGTGATGGGGAAGTGCTTCTTCTCCTTCGACATGAAGATGCTGACGAGTGTCACGATCGCAACGATCTGCGCGAACGGCATATTGTAGGCAAACCCCCAGCCGAGCCGATGAGGGTTCATGTAGCTGAGCCACGACCAAACATAGATGCCGAGATAGGGTCGGATCAGCACGTACGGCAGCGAACCAAACACCAATAGGGTAACGACGATGTCGCGCATAGCTTTTTTCTCCAGTACGCGCCAGGCGCGGTGCGATCAGACCGCGTGGCTGACGATATAGCGGAATTTCCCGGATTTCTCCGCTGGTATCTCGTCGACGGTCTGTATATCGATCTCCACCGATTCACCAAGACGTTGCTTCAGCCCCGCCTGGATGCGACGCTGGACGTTCTCGTCGAAGTCCGCATCGGTCACCAGATAGACGCGGGTTCTATCGACCGACTCCTGTACGATCTTGAAGCGCTGCACGCCGGGTTCGTCGCGAATCACATAGATCAGCGCCAAGCCGTGCATCAGCGTGCCATTCTTGGCGATGACGAAATCGGTCGAACGGCCTTCGATTTTCTCCAGTATCGGCAGGCCACGCCCACACGGACACGGGTCATCACCGAGCGCGCCGATATCGCCGGTGCGATAGCGGATGAACGGGTAGTCACCGGTCGCCAAATGGGTCACGACTATCTCGCCCGATTCACCTGGCGCCACCGGCTGTTGATTCCGGTCGAGTATCTCGACAATGATGTCCTCGGCGGTGATATGCATATTGCCTTGCGGACAGGCATGCGCAATGAAGCCGGCATCGCGACCGCCGTAACCATTCGCCACCGGACAACCGAAGGCGCGCTCGATGACCGCCTTCTGCTCGTCGTACAAACGTTCCGAGGTGACGAAGGCAACCCGAATCCCTAGCCGGTCGAGACTGACGTTCTTGTCCAACGCATGCTGCCCGATACGCGACAGCGAAGACGGATAACCAAACAGCATCGCAGGACGGAACGCGCGAATCGCTTCGACGAAGCGGTCCAGATTCTGGGGCGACATCTCGAAGGCCGGGATCAAACGGCTGCGAAACAGATGGTCGCGCAGCGCTCTCACTCTGTCCTGCGAGCCCAACTCGACCGGAGAACCCCAGACGACGATCTCGCGATCACCGATATCCACGCCCCACCAACGCGTCGCGCGCCATTTCGCCGCGACATCATGCGACACGCGTTCGTTGCCGATATGGAACACCAGCGGCTCGCCGGATGAACCCCCGGTGTTGAAACGCGCCAGACCGACCGCGTCACTGGCCTTCATGTCGTCTGCATTCTGCCGAATGATGCCCTTGGTCAGCAACGGGAGACAACGCAGATCGTCCAGTGAATGCAGATCCTCGGCATGGAAGTCCAGTTCGGAGAATACCCTTCGATAATAGGGCACCTTTTCATCGGCGCGTTTCAGTAGCGCCCGCAGACGCTCTATCCGATACGCCCGCAAACGCTCCGCGCTCCACCACTGGCTCTGCTCCATGTGACGACGCACCGCCACGCTGGAATGATGCTTCAAGCGTTCATGCAACGGGAAAAGCACGCCGGAAACCAGCTTTGTATAGAAATCCATCGATATATCCCACGGCCGACGGCAAGACACCGGCGTCCATCCAGTCCTATCCGGCTTGTATCGTCAAACCCGCCAATTCGTGATAATGGGCCACCCACTGCTCACCCACCGAATCCCAACCAAAGCGCTCCACCGTGTTCCTGCCATTCTCCACAAGTCGACGATACAGATCCCGGTCATTCAACAGTCGCTTCATACCCTGCTGGAGAGACTCGACATCGTCCACCGAACTCAATAACGCATTGTTTTCATGCTGAACCAAATACGGGATGCCGCCAGCACGAGTGGAAACCACCGGAACACCAACCGCCATCGCCTCGATCAGCGAATTCGGCGTATTATCCACGCGACTGGTATTCAGTAGGACATCTGCCTGCTGGTAGAGCGCGATCATGGCGTCACGGTCCAAACGGCCAAGAAACTCGGTGTGCTTTTCGATGCCAAGGTTCCTGGCTTGCTCGCGTAATACGTCGGCTTGCGGCCCTTCCCCGGCAATCAGCAAGCGTGCGCGCGGCGCGTCATCCAGAACCCCGGCAAAGGCGCGCAGCGCGATATCCACACCATAGATGGACTCCAGATTCCGCGTTACCACTATCACCGGCGCCGCGGGATCGGAGACCGCCGCTTCTGGCTTGAAACGAAAACGTTCCAGCATGACAACATTCGGAATCACTCGACTCTCCAAGTCCCATGAAGCAAAAACCTCACGCAGAAAACCGGAAGGCACGACCATGGCATGCGCGCGCCGCATCACCGGCATTACCCAAGGTGCCTGGGCGCTCAGAAATTCATGTGCCTGCCCGCCCCGGTAGTTGATCACCACCGGCTTGCCGCGCAAACGCGCGAGCAGAATCGCCGGCGCGGCGAACAAATGCCAGGACCATCCTGAATTCGCCATGAGATGCACGACATCGACCTCGCGCAGCTCGCGCCACAGGGAAGCCAGGTAGGGCAGCAGGCGCGCGCCGGCGCGGACGCCCCGAATCCGCTCGATCCAACTCGGCCAGTAGGCCGGATTGACGGCAACGAAACGGACATCACAGCCCTCCGCGCGCAGCAAATCCACAAGCTGCGCGGTCTGCATCGCCATACCACCATTCGGTGGTGGCTTGGGACCGATGACCGCGAGCTTCAGGGGGCTGGACTGCGTAGACGATTCACTGCTCATGGTTTTCCCTCAAACGATGATATATTGACAGATAATGTAACACGCTGTTACGCCAAGTACGTTCTTCATGCACATAGCTCAACGCATTATCCAGAATCTCACGCCAGGTTTCCGGCGCGGCAAACAATTCAGTCACCCGATTCGCCAGGCTACTGGACGAATCCGCCTCGAACAGAAACCCATTCTCTCCGTCACGAATCAATTCCCGATGGCCACCGACATCGGAAGCCAGCACCAATTTGCCCTGCGCCATCGCCTCCAACGGCTTTAGCGGCGTGACCAGATCGGTCAGGCGCATCGAGATACGCGGATAAACGAACAGATCGACCAGGCCGTAGTAACGCTTTACCTCATCGTGCGGCACGCGGCCGGTGAAGATGACCTTGTCCGTCAGTCCGAGTCGCTGGCATTGCGCCTTCAACCGCGCTTCCTGGGGGCCACCGCCGACAAGCAGCAAACGGCAATCTGGCGTCTGACTCAGAATCCCGGGCAAGGCATCAACCAGAAGATTCAGCCCTTCATAGGCATAGAACGAACCGATGAAGCCGATTACCCGCTTGCCTTTCAGACCCAGGGATTCAGCCAATGCCTCATCGCGCGGGTTTTTGGCGGAGAATTTTTCCGCATTCACCGCGTTTGGAATGACAGTGATCTTGCCCGCTGGAATACCACGCTCGACGAGATCCTTGCGCAGACCCTCGCAGATCACCGTGACCGCATCGGCGCGGCGGAATACCCGAGTCTCCAGCGCGCGGGTCACTCGATAGCGCAGATCGCCTTCCCGGATGGTACCGTGATCGACGGCGGCATCCTCCCAGAATGCCCGGCATTCATAGACCACCGGTATCGACCGCTTCGCGCCAACCGCCAACGCCGCCGAACCATTGAGACTGGGAGAGTGCGCATGGAGTATATCCGGCTTTTCAATCGCGACCACCTCGTCCAGACGCTTGCGCAACGAACGAATCACCTCCCATTGATTCATCACAGGCAGGCGCGAGAGTAACGGATTGACCTGCTGGGTACGATAGAAACGCAGGCCGTCCACGTCTTCGACAGGCGGGCCTTCGGCATAGTGCTTGCTGCTGGTCAGTTGCACAGTGTCGATGCCGAGCGCGCGCTGCTGCTCAAGAATCGAACGCGTGCGAAAGGTATAGCCGCTATGCAGCGGAATCGAATGATCGAGTATGTGTAGAACCTTCATCGTAGTCACAACCAGGAAAATCCATAATCAGGCATTGGCAATCTGCCGCTGGAAGGATTCGAACATCAGCAGACTCCACAATGGCGCGCTATAGTCACGCACGCCTGACTGATGGGCATCCACCAGATGTTGGAGATACTTGCGATCGAACAGACCGGTATCCGCCAGGGTGTCACCGAGAACCGATTCCCTGAGCTTGGCCTTCAACGGCCCACGGAACCAAGACGCCAGCGGTACCGCGAACCCCATCTTGTGGCGATACAACACATCGTTCGGCAAATAGGGTTCCAGCGCCTTCTTGAAGATGTATTTCCCTTCCCTGCCGCGCAACTTCAGTTCCGGACTCAGGCCGGACATCCACGCCACCAATTCATGGTCCAGCAGGGGTACCCGCACCTCCAGCGCATGCGCCATGCTGGCGCGATCCACCTTGGTCAGGATGTCACCGACCAGATAGGTTTTCATATCCAGGTACTGCACCTGCGATAAGGGATGATCCGGCGCGTTTCTGGCATGCCGACGCATGACCTCGACAGCCTGATAGCCCTGCAATTCCGACTGGAAACGCTTGCTGAACAGGGAGGCTCGCATTTCGTCGGAAAGCAGCGAGACGCTATGGAAATATCCGGCCACATTGTCGCGCGCAAGCGCCTGAAAGGTCGTCTTGGCGCGCAGCACTTTGGGCGCCCAGTCCGCTTTCGGGTAGAGACGGCCGAGTCCGCCGAACAAGGGCTGACGCAACATGGCGGGAATCATGCCGCGCATCCTGGCTTCGTACATATGCCAGCGGTAACGCCGATAACCCGCGAGGTTCTCGTCTCCACCATCGCCGGAGAGCACCACAGTAACCTTCTGCTTGGCCAACTGACAGACCCGGTAGGTCGGAATCGCCGAGCTGTCGGCATAGGGTTCATCATAGAAAAACGCCAATTTG
>Ga0256841_1002300_pt1 | contig 15363 bp, 13 predicted proteins | sample 356308metaG_FD_185971 | JGI IMG/M metagenome (GOLD analysis project Ga0256841, IMG submission 185971) | Hydrothermal vent microbial communities from Mid Atlantic Ridge, Atlantic Ocean - 356-308 | ecosystem: Environmental > Aquatic > Marine > Hydrothermal vents | place: Atlantic Ocean: Mid... | reverse complement strand
ATTGAGCAATTGTCCCTTTGGATATTTTATTCAAATTTATTGTATGACAATTCTTTTAAAAAGAATGTTTGGAAGATATTCTTCTTCATTCCCACGCAAGCGGGCGTCCGTTTCACTTTCCGGATTTGACTTGTAACCTTGATTTTTGCAAAGAGTTAACGGGAATTTCTATCCCGGAGGCCATTGCATCCGGCGCCCGCCAAGAAGATGCATGTGCAAATGGTAAACTTCCTGACCGCCGTTTTTGTCGCAGTTAATTACCAAGCGGAAACCGTCTTTTGAAATCCCTTCATTTTTTGCAATTTCATTGGCTGCATCGAACATTGCCGCAAGTAAACCGGCATGTTTTTCGCCGGAAATTTCCCGCACAGTTGGGATTTCCTCTTTCGGAATTATTAAAATGTGAACCGGTGCTTGTGGATTAATATCACGGAAGGCAAGAACCTGTTCGTTTTCATATACAATATCGGCCGGAATTTCACGGTCGATTATTTTTTTGAAAATTGTGCTCATCGGATTACCCCGCAATTTTAACAAAAATTAACACTTTCAATTTTCTTTTTCAATTCCGTATTTTTTCATTTTGTTATATAAATGACTTCGTTGAATATCAAGCGCTTCGGCGGTTTTGCTGATATTCCAATTATGTGCTTCCAATTGTTTCAGAATAAAAGTTTTCTCCGCTTTCTCTTTGAATTCTTGAAATGAATTTGTTACACTTAACAAATCGTCATTGTGTTGATCTGAAATGGGAGCATACTTTTTAACATCTGCAAGGGATAATTTTTTACCGGGCACCATTATCACGAGCCGTTCGATAAAATTCCTCAGTTCCCGCACATTGCCATGCCACGGAAGCGTTTTAAGAAATTCGAGTGCTTCACGTTCAATCTCTTTTCCGGGGAAGTTGTTTTTCAAACAAATTTGTTTCATAAAGAAGTTAGCAAGAAGCGGAATATCTTCCTTTCTTTCCCTCAAAGGCGGAATATAAACCGGAATAACGTTCAGTCTGTGAAACAAATCCTCACGGAAATTCCCGTTTTCAATTTCTTTTTGAAGATTTTTGTTAGTTGCCGAAATTATTCTTACGTCAACACTTATTTTGGAATTCCCACCGACGCGCTCTATAACGTTGTTTTCGATTGCACGTAACACTTTTGCTTGGGCTTGGAGACTCATATCGCCCACTTCATCCAAAAACAGCGTGCCACCGTTTGCCAGCTCGAATTTCCCAATCCGTTTTTGCTGTGCTCCCGTAAATGCTCCCTTTTCGTGTCCGAAAAGTTCCGATTCAATTAATTCGTTGGGGATTGCGGCACAGTTAACTTCAATAAACGGTTTATCGGCGCGGTTGCTGCGTTTATGGATTTCGCGGGCAACCAATTCTTTACCTGTTCCGTTATCGCCCGTTATCAAAATCCTTGCATCGGTCGGTGCAACCCGTTCGATTGTAGCCAAAATATCTTTTATCGCTTTGCTCTCTCCCAAAATTTGGGTTTCGCTTTGCAAGTCTTTTCTTAATTGTTCGTTCTCTTTAATCAAATTGGAAGTTTTAAGTGCATTGCGGATGCTTATTAATAATTTATCACGGTCAATCGGTTTTTCAATAAAATCGAAGGCGCCAAGTTTGGTTGCTTTAATGGCATTTTCCACATTGCCGTGCGCAGAAATAATTATTACACTCAGAATTAGTTTTTTCCCGGTTATCCATTTTAGAATTTCAAAACCGGATTTGCCGGGCATTTGAATATCGAGCAGCAAAACATCGAAAGGTTCAGTCCCCAGTTTATCTATCCCTTCTTGTGGATCCGTGGAATAATCGACGGTGTAACCCTCGTATTCCAAAATCATTTTCAGACTTTCACAAATTTCTTTTTCGTCGTCTATTATTAAAACCCTGCTCATCTTTTCCGTTAATTAGTTGGAATTGTTGTATAAAATAAAAAATACAGTTTCATTATTTGTGACGGCATCAGTCCGGCGTTTTTGTTCAATTCTTTCCCAAACATTTCTCCGAGGTGGTTTGTTAGAATGTCGCGTCTGTCCAAGCCGCCTCCTACTTCAAACGATGCTTCGAATAACTCTACAAAAATACCCATAAACTTCGATAAATTAAAGAAGCCTTCGTTGTAACCTAAAAAAGCATTACCGAAAAAATGTGCCACCTTGTCTTTATCGCCGAAATCCGAAACGGGCGAATCGAAATAAATTGCAGAAGGCAGATTTTTAATTTTCTTCTTGAATAAATTTTCATCCACAGACGGAAGATGCAAATCGAGCGTGCCCAACAAAGGTAAATGAACCGGCATCTTATTGAATGGCAATGTAGCAAAAGTTAGTGTGAGTAATGCTTCGGAAATATCGCCGTTATGATATTGCAATGCACGGGTATAAATCGTATCGATTAATTCCAAATCGCCATGGTTTTCTTTCAACTTTAAAAACTTCTCCGACGCAACGAACTCTGAAATGTAATAAACCGCATCCGAAAGGCTTTGGTTGCTTTGTGCCTTGTTTGGTTGCGGAAATAATATCAGACAAGTAATAATTATCAGATTCCGGTAAATTTTATTCATACCAAAATATATTATTTATTCTCCGAAAAAAGCAATATTTTTAAAGAAAGAAAACCCTGCGGTTTCACAAATTAAAATAGTTAAGTTTTAGTTTTATCGTAACCGTAAAATTAAAAATTTGAAAGGAGCAAAATGAATTTCAGTTTCACCGAAGAACAAATTTTGATAAGGAAAACGGTTCGGGAATTTGCCGAGCAGGAAATAAAACCACGTGCAAAAGAATTGGACGAGCGTGAGGAGTTTTCCCCCGAATTGACTAAAAGGATGGGTGACTTGGGACTTTTCGGGATGAACTTGCCCGAAAAGTACGGCGGACAAGGAATGGATACACTTTCCTACATTATTGCGGTTGAAGAACTGGCGCGGGTCGATGGTTCGCACGCCGCCACACTTGCCGCACACAATTCGCTTGGAATAGGACCTATTTATTATTACGGCACCGAGGAACAAAAGCAAAAATATTTGCCCAAACTTTGCACCGGTGAACACCTCTGGGCGTTCGGACTAACCGAGCCGAATGCGGGTTCCGATTCCAGAGGAACCAGAACCACTGCAAAGCTTGAAGGTGATGAATGGGTGATTAACGGATCGAAAATTTTTATTACAAACGGCTCGGCGGAAATATCGATGGGAACTACCGTGCAAACGGTTACCGGAGTTTCGGATGAAGGAAAAAAAATCTTTACAACTATTTTGGTGGAAAACGGAACTCCCGGGTTTACTGCAAAAGTAATGCACGGGAAAATGATGTGGCGTGCTTCAAATACATCGGAGCTTTATTTCGATAATTGCCGTGTTCCCAAAGAAAATTTGCTCGGTGAAATAGGACAAGGTTCCAAAATTATGCTCAGCACACTCGATAACGGAAGGCTTTCAATTGCTGCAATGGGTTTGGGCTTGGCTCAAGGTGCTTACGAAATGGCACTTAAATATGCAAAGGAAAGGGAACAGTTCGGAAGACCTATTTCCAAATTCCAAATTATTGCATTCAAACTTGCCGATATGGCAATGAAAATAGAACTTGCCAGAAACCTTTTATATAAAGCCTGCTGGCTGAAAGACCAAGGCGAATTGTTTGCTAAAGAAGCAGCGATGGCTAAACTTTATTGTTCCGAAATTGCCAAGGAAGTCGCCGACGATGCAGTCCAAATTCATGGCGGTTACGGACTTATGAAGGAATACGATGTTGAAAGATTTTACCGCGACCAACGTTTGCTCCAAATTGGCGAAGGTACTTCGGAAATTCAACGGCTGGTTATTTCGCGGTATATCGGTTGTTGACTTCAAATGGGCTTTGGCTTTTCAGTTCCGTTATTTTGCCGGTTAGTGAAGTTTTTCCAACCGGAATTGGAATTCCGGAAATCAGGTTCGCCGTGTCGATGCTTTCGGCTGAGTGTGGAAAATTATATGCGCTGCGAGTGAGCTACACCACAATGTACTCCTTAATATTTTTATTATATGGAGAAAATTTGTAACTTTTTTATTTCGTTAACGTCAAAATATTCGTTAGTGAAATTCACCAAGTTGTTTATCGGAGAAAAATAATGAAGAGATTCGTATTAATTTTATTCCTAACCGTATTTGCGCTTACGCAGAGCTTATTTGCTCAAAAAGTTTTAACATTGGAAGAAGCAATAACAATAGCGTTAAACAAAAATACGGACGTTATAAAAGCCAAAAACAATTTGGAAACCAACCGTTCGCAAGTTAAAAGTGCATACGGCGATTTGTTGCCCGATTTCGGTTTGCGCGGTAGTTGGAGTTGGACGCGAATAAACGATGACGGCGGCGCAAAGATAATCGATTTTTTCGGAAGGGAAACAACTCAACCCGCATCTAGAACCGATTCGAGAAATTGGGTGCTTTCCGCCGGTGGAAACATAATTCTGTTCGACGGTCTTTCCAATTTGGCTAACATTAATCAAAAAGCGGATGAACTTAACGCTGCGGAAAACCTGTTCGAAAAATTAAAACAGGACATAGTTTACCAAACAACCGAATTGTACTACAATGTTTTGAACGCCCGGGAATTGGTTAAAGTAAGGCAGGATAATTTGAAATTCAACAAAAAACTTTACGAGGATATTCAGGAAAGAAACAAAGTCGGTCAAGTACCGATGGCAGATGTTTATACACAACAAGTACAATTAGGCAATGCACAACTGGCGTTAATCCGTGCTCAAAACGATTATGAAAATGCAAAAAGCATTTTGCTGAATTTCTTGGCACTCGATGTTTTGGAAAATTACAGACTTGAAGACCCGATCCGTGAAAAACAGAAAGTTGAGCTTGACAGTTATATAAGGGAATTTCAAGATATTGAAAGCATGGTTAATGTTGCTCTTCAAAACAGAAAAGATTTTATCGGTAAAAAGCTATCTCTCTCTTCCGCACGTGAAGGATTGACAATTGCGCAAAGCGGTTTGTTTCCCAGTTTAAGTGGAAATTATAATTTTTCCACACGCGCAAGTTCTCCGGACGATTTGTTCACAAGAAGGGAATGGTCGCTCGGTTTAACTTTAAACATTCCTATTTTTTCAAACTGGAATACCGAATCGGCAATTCAATTTGCGAAAATTAAAATTGATAATACCCGTGAAGAACTTAACGCATTGGAACGTCAGATTAAAATAGATATCAAACAAGGATATCTCGATTTGGTTGCGGCGAAAAAACGACTCGATGTAAGTACGGCAAATGTTAAAGCTGCCGAGGAGAACAGAAAAATCAATCAAGAAAGATATAAACTCGGTTCGGGAACAATTCTCGATGTTTTACAGTCCGATAAAGATTATACTCAAGCGTTAAGCGATAACATTAACGCATTGTACGAATATTATAAATTAAGAGACAAATTGCTTAATTCGCTCGGTCGGGTTAACCCGAATGCTTATGAAGGTAAAAAATAAAAATTTAAAATAATTCTAAAGGAGTTTACAGATATGGCAAATTCTAAGCCGGGAAACAAGAAGAAAATTTTGATATTCGGATTTCTTGCGGTTTTGCTTGCAGTGGTAGTAGTGTTGATTATTCTGAATAAAGACAAAGAAAAAGTAATTAAAGTTGAAACGGAAAAAATTACAAGGCGCGATATTACACAAGTGGTTTCCGCTACCGGAACAATTAATCCGGTCGATCAAGTGATTCTGCGCCCCGAAGTAACCGGTGAAATAGTTGAACTGCCGGTAAAAGAAGGGGACAAGGTGCGGAAAGGGCAGTTGTTAATCAGATTAAAACCCGATCAATACATTGCCAGAAGAAACAAGGCAAAAGCAAGCCTCGATTTTGCCAAAGCCACATTGGCCGAACGCCAGGCATCGCTTGCCGAAGTTGAGGCTAATTATAAAAGGGTCAAAGAATTATATGCAAAAAATCTTGCCAGTGAAGCCGACTTGGAATCGGCGCGTTCAAGTTATTTACGTACAAAAGCTCAAGTGGATGCGCAAATATCGTCCGTAATGCAAGCTGAAGAAAGTTTTAAAGATGCGGAAGTTGAATTGGCTAAAACAGCTATTTATTCCCCGTTAAACGGAACAATAACGGTATTGAATGTTGAAAAAGGCGAACGTGTGCTTGGAAGTTCTTTTAGTCAAGGTACGCACTTGATGACCGTAGCCGATTTAAACAGAATGGAAGCAACTGTGGAAGTTGACGAAAACGACGTTGTTTTAATCTCGGTAGGCGATACCGCAAAAATAAAAATCGATGCTTTCGGAGAAAAAGAATTTTTGGGAACGGTTTCCCAAATAGGTAATGCGGCAAAAGCAACCGGATTGGGGACGCAAGAAGAAGTTGTTAATTTCGATGTCAAAATAAGACTGGATAACCCCGATTTGCAAATCCGTCCGGGAATGTCTTGCGATGCAGAAATTCAAACGGAAACCAAAAAGGATGTGCTTGCCGTTCCCATTCAATCCGTAACATCGCGCATGCCGAAGCAGAAAGGTGATAAAGGGAAACCGGACAGAAGGAAAAAGAAGAAACCGGTTGAAGTTGTTTTTATCGTCGAAGGCAATTTAGCCTTGATGAAACCTGTAAAAACCGGCATTAGTGACGATTCATATATCGAAATTATTAAAGGCGTTGAAGAAGGGCAAATGGTTGTTACGGGACCTTACCGTGCAATTTCCAAAGAACTTCAAGACAGCTCACGGGTAATATTGAAAAACAAATTTTCTCATGACAAAGACAAAAACAGAAAAAGCGGAAAGTAGATGAGTAATATAATCAAGCTGGAAAACATCGCGAAAATTTATGAAGTCGGTGCGGAAAAAGTTCATGCATTGAAAGATGTTTCCTTAACAATAAATGAAAACGAATATGTTGCAATAATGGGTCCGTCCGGTTCCGGAAAATCAACATTGATGAATATTATCGGTTGTTTGGATACACCGACCAAAGGAACATATATTTTTACCGGAGTGAATGTAAGCGACATGGACGACAATGAACTGGCCGAAATCCGTAACAAAGAAATCGGCTTTGTTTTTCAAACGTTCAACCTTCTGCCGCGTTCGAATGCTTTGCATAATGTTGAACTCCCGCTTATTTATGCAGGAATTCCGAAAACCGAACGGAGGGAAAAAGCAATTCAAGCACTTAAAAGCGTTGGTTTGGAAGACAGAATTTATCACAAACCGAACGAACTTTCGGGTGGACAAAGGCAGCGTGTAGCAATTGCACGTGCACTTGTAACGAATCCATCAATCATATTGGCCGATGAACCGACTGGTAACCTCGATTCCAAAACCGGGGAAGATATTATGGCTTTGTTCAACGATCTCCATTTGAAAGGGCATACAATAATTTTGGTAACCCACGAAGAATATATCGCGGAACATGCGGAAAGAATTATCCGTTTAAGGGACGGATTAATCGAAAGGGACGAACCGGTTACACAAAGAATAATTCCGAACCATACTCTAAATGAAGGATAATTATGAAAAAATTCTTTTTCGATTTGAAAGAAGGAATCATTATTTCGCTCAAGGCAATTCGTGCCAATAAAATGCGAGCGGTTCTTACCACTCTGGGAATTATTATCGGAATTGTTGCCGTTACCACAATGTCCACTGCAATTGTCGGTTTGCGCGAAGCCTTTCTCAGCTCTCTTTCTTCGCTGGGCAGCGACGTTTTATATGTTGATAAATTCGAATGGTTCGGCTCGAAAGATTGGAGGAAATACCGGAACCGGAAAGACATAACATACGACCAATATGTAAAGCTGAGGGAAATGCTTTCACCCGGTTCTTACGAAGCGATGGCGCCGAATAAAAGAACTTTCGGAAAAACCGTAAAATATAAACAGCGGTCGGTTCAAGCCACTTTGATTTACGGAACCACGGAAGAGTTTATAAAAACCAGCGGTGCAATTCCCGAAAAAGGCAGATTCATGAACGAATTGGAAGTTAAAGCCGGAAGACGTGTTTGCATAATCGGGCAAGATATTGCCAATAATTTGTTCCCGAATACCGATCCGTTGAACAAGTACGTAAGAATAAATAACGTACCGTTAAAAGTAATCGGGGTTTTGGAAAAACAAGGCAGCGCTTTCTTCGGCAGTTTCAGTATGGACGGTCAAGTTATAATGCCGCTTAAAGTTTTCGAACGGCTGTTCGGTCAACGCAGAGGCAGAATGCTAATTGACATTAAAGTTGCCGATGTAAACAAAATGGATGATGTTAAAGAGGAAGTAATTTCGGTGATGAGAACAATACGGAAAGTTCCGCCCGGCAAACCTAACGACTTTGCAGTGAACCGGCAGGATGTTTTTACCGAAATTTACGATAAAACAGTTGGGGTGGTTGCCCTTGCCGGTATTGTAATTACCGCTCTTTCGCTTTTTGTCGGTGCAATAGGAATAATGAATATTATGTTTGTCTCGGTTACCGAAAGGACAAAGGAAATCGGAATCCGTAAAGCAATAGGTGCACGGACTTGGTCGATTTTGTTACAGTTTCTGTCCGAATCGGCTATAATTTGTATGATTGGTGGAATAATCGGACTGATAATTTCTTTCCCATTAAGTTTGATAATCGATAGATTTTTACCGACGGCAATGCCACTAGATATTGTTGCTCTTTCTCTTCTCATTTCCGCATTGGTTGGAATTATATCGGGATTTTTGCCTGCGTACAAGGCGTCAAAACTAAATCCGGTTGAGGCGTTGAGATATGAGTAAAAGAAAAATATCGACTAATGTGCAATTGATAGAAAGCGTAAGGATGGCAATGGATTCCCTCCGTGCAAATAAATTGCGCTCCGCTTTAACTTTGTTGGGAATTGCAATCGGCCTCTTTTCGATTATTGTTGTTATGACCTCCATCGGTGCTATTCAAAACAGTTTTGAAGATGCGTTTAACTCAATCGGTACAAATAATTTTATTATTCAAAAATATCCTGCAATCCGGATTGGACACGGTGCACGGGCAAAATACAGAAACAGAAAAGACATTACTATTTCTCAAGGCGAAAGACTAAAAGAAATTACTCGATTACCCGAAGCTGTTGGAATTTCACTAAGAAAAAGCAGTCGAACGGTAAAATACAGAAATAACAAAACCAATCCGGACGTTACACTCGTCGGTATGAACCTCGATCAATTTAAAATTGAAGATTATGAAATCGAAAACGGCAGGGGATTTAGTCAACAAGATATGCGCTCATCAAAATTCGTTTGTATCATCGGCAATGATATTGTCCGGAAGCTCTTCAATACAATTGATCCGGTTGGACAAACAATAAAAATAGACAACGCAAAATTTGAAGTAGTCGGTACCGTTAAGAAAATTGGAAGTATTTTGGGACAAGGACAAGACAATTTTGTTGCCATTCCAATCTCAACTTACGAAAGGTTATTCGGTGATAAAAGCAGTGCGCAAATTACGGTGATGGCTCAGAGTGAAGAATTGTTGCCCAAAACGATGGATGAAGTTATCGGCGCGTTGCGCACAATCAGAAAGGTTCCCCCGGGTAAAGAGAATGATTTCGAAATTGTAACAAACGAACAACTGATTGAGCAGTTTAACGACATTACAAAGTATTTCAAACTTGGAGCGGGAATCATAGCTTTTATAGCTTTGATTGCTGCCGGTATAGGCATAATGAACATAATGCTTGTGAGCGTTACCGAACGAACCCGCGAAATTGGAATCAGAAAAGCAATTGGTGCCAAAAAAATTATAATTAAAACACAGTTTATTATCGAGTCGATTATTTTGTCGCTCATCGGCGGATTGATAGGAATTTTACTTGGAGTTATCGGCGGTAATATTGTTGCGGTTTATTTGGGTGTTACCGTTATTTTACCTGTCGAATGGATTTTTATCGGCTTGATCGTAACTTCTATAGTGGGAATAATCTTCGGTGTTTATCCGGCGGCTAAAGCATCCAACCTCGATCCCATTGAGGCATTACGCTACGAATAATTCATCCCGGAATTGAAATTTAAATTTTTGCGGTTTATTTTACACTTGCAATTATCAACGGGGTAAAAATGGAAAACTATACGGATAACGGGCAACCTTCTCAACTAACGGGGTTGAGTATTCTTTTTTCACAAATGACAAGGGATATGAAATTCGTCGGAATGTTTTCGATAATTTACGGAGCCGTTACTTCCTTGTCGATTATCGGAGCACTGATGGGGGTGCCGCTTATTTTCGTAGGTATCAGAATGAGGGATGCGGCGGATTATTTTCAAGCATATCAGATGACAAAAGACCGTACGGCTTTAATTAATGCTTTCGATGCTCAAGCGAAATTTTTCAGAATAACTAAAATTCTAATAATCATAAGTCTAATTTTAATGATTGGTTATTTTGTTTTGATTTTTTCCATGTTCTCATATTTATTTCATCAAGTGCCGGATTATGAAAGCATAACGCATCTGTTCTGATATAGTGACGTACTTTTATTTTCCCTTGAATTAGCATTTATATCAAATTAGATTTGTAATCGATTTTATTTATTAATTACAATGCTATGACCGGTTTTTACATTTTAGTTATATCATTTTAAAACAGCAGAAAAAATTTTTGCGAAAATCGATTACATACTTCATTGCGTGGATTGTTTTTTTTACCACCGGCGATTTAATTGCGCAAAACCGTTTACTGACTTTGCCCGCTGCCGATACCTTCCGTGTCAATCTGCAAAATGAATATACGCTTTCGGCAATATCTGTTGTTCCGTTTTCCGAAAAAGTATATTTGAAAAATAAACAGCTTTCCGCAAATGACTACAAAATCGATTACTTGTCGAAAAAATTAACGCTTTCTGATAATCTACAATATTCAATATTTGATACTTTAATAGTAAAATACAAAAAAATCTTGATTCCTTTGAAGAGCGAGTATAAAAACAAAACCCTTGTTTACAAATACGATGATTTGCGGAAAGATACTCTTTTGGTTATAAAGGAAAAAGCCGAACAACTGACGCCCGAAAATATTTTCGGTGCTAACATAAAAAAAAGTGGTGCAATTGTTCGAGGCTTCACGCTCGGTACGAATAAAGATTTTTCACTTACATCCGGATTAAGGTTACAGCTCTCCGGAAAGCTTTCCGATGAAATTGAAATTGTCGCCGCACTCACCGACGAGAATACACCGATTCAACCGGAAGGGAACAGTGAAAGACTTGAAGAGTTGGATAAAGTGTTTATACAAATACGGCATCCGTACGCAGCGGGAATTTTCGGTGATTACGATTTGGTGACCGATATAGGAGAGTTCGGTAAGGTAAACAGAAAACTGCAAGGTTTGAAAGCGGATGTGAATATAAAAGGCTATTCCGGCTCACTTTTCGTGGCGAGCTCAAGAGGCAAATTTACCACAAACAAATTCCAAGGCAGCGACGGAGTGCAAGGTCCGTACATCCTCCGCGGTGAAAACAACGAAAAAAATATTATCGTTATTGCGGGAAGCGAACGTGTTTTCCTCGATGGCAAACAATTGGTGCGCGGTGAAAACAACGATTATGTTATCGAGTATGCAAATGCTCAAATAACTTTCACACCAAAAGTTTTGATTACTTCGGCAAGCAGAATTATAGTCGATTTTGAATATACCGACAGAAAATATGAAAGAAATATTTTCGGGGGTAACGCCGGGGTGAACTTGTTTGATAATAAATTAAATGTAAAAGTTAGTTATGCGCGTGAGGGTGACGACAAATTCGCACCAATAGATTTTATACTGAATGACGAAGACAAAATAATTCTTGGTAATGCCGGAGACGATTTTACCAAAGCCGTTAAATCCGGTGTTACTCTGGCTCAACCCGATTCATCCGGTAATGTGAAAGGCACATATACAAAAGTTGATACGTTAATCGATGGTAAGCAATTCACTTATTATCTTTATGCTCCGGGTTCACCTCTATCGCTTTATAATGTCCGGTTCAGCTTTGTTGGCGAAGGAAAAGGGGATTATATCAAGGAAGGACTTGGGAATTATAAATTTGCCGGAACCGGTAACGGTTCGTACCTTCCGGTAGTTTTTCTGCCGGTGCCCCAACTTAAACAAAGCGGTAATCTTGTTGTTACCGGCAAACCTTTTAATGGTGTTACGGTAGGGTTTGAATTGGCCGGCAGTTTATTCGACAAAAATATATTCTCCGCTGCAGACGATAACGACAATGACGGTATCGCACGGAATATTTTTGTGAACATCAAAAATCAAAATGTGAGCTTGGCCGGACTCGATCTGGGTGAGTTGGGTTTTAAATTCAGAGACCGTTTCGTTCAGAGCAGATTCACTACAATAGACCGTTACAACGAGGTTGAGTTTAACCGGAATTATAACATAACCGGAAATGCACTAAACCGTGATGAGACGTTGCGGCAATTTGCTTTATCACTTTCCCCAATCAAACAATTAAACATTAATTCCCGTTATGATTATTTATCAAAAGGGGAATTGAGAACTAACCGGTATGTGAATAATTTGAAATTAACTGAAGAAAATAAATATGAAATAAATATAAACTCGGATTATTTAAATAGCAACAATCCGGTTAACCGTACGAAATGGCTTAGAACCAACGGTAATGCTTCCGTTTCATTTTGGAAGCTCAAAACCGGATTGGAATTTTTATATGAAAATAAAGATGAGAAACGCACAGGAAAAGATTCTTTGCTTGCCACTTCACTTAAATATGCCGATGTTTTGCCATATGTGAGCTTTAACGCAGTGCGAAATTTAACTTTAATATTAAAATATTCATTTCGTAATGAATATTTTCCTCTTAAAAATAAATTGGAAAAAGAATCGTGGGCGCATACTCAAATTTACTCTCTTGCTTATTCACATAAACGGTTTAACACCAGATTGGATATTACTTTACGAAATAAAAAATACACTTATGCTTTCAAGCAACTCGGGCGCACCGATAATGAAACGGTTTTAATCAGATCTGATTCGAGATTCAATATTCTTAAAAGATTTATTTCAGGAAATATTTATTATAATACGGCAACGGAAAAAACCGCCAAACTTGAGCGGGTTTATATCCGCGTTCCGCAAGGTACCGGTAATTATGAATATCTCGGGGATTTAAATAATAACGGTGTTGCCGATGAAGATGAGTTTGCTCCAACTATTTACAATGCCGATTATATTTTAACAACAATCCCCACCGATGAACTCTTCCCGGTAATCAATTTGAAAGCAAATGTCAGATTTAAGATTGATCCCTCGAAATTGGTTAAACCGGTATCTTTTTGGAGTAAAGCGCTGGCTTCGTTTTCAACCGAAACATCTTTCAGGGTTGAAGAAAAGAGCAAAGAAAAGGATTTGGAAAAAATTTATTTGATGAAGTTCGATAATTTTCTAAACGACTCCACTACAATACACGGATTCAATGTTTTTCAAAACGATTTTTACATTTTCAAAGGCAGAAGGGATATTTCGTTCAGATTCAGATATTTGCAACGTAATAGCTTGAATCAGTTTAACTCCGGGGTGGAAAAAGGATATTACCGTCAGCGCAGTGCTAGAGTTGATTTTAAATTGGTGAAAGAAATAAATATAAGAAGTGAATTTATAAATTTGATAGATAATGTAATGGCGCCTCCGGTTTCAAACCGCGTAAGGATTTTAACCGAAAATTTATTGTCATTTGAATTGTCGTACCGCCCGTTAAACAAATTGGAAATCGGTTTTAAAATTAAGACGGGAAGAGACACGGATAAATATCCGGTAAAACCCACGGTAATAGATTTTAATTCACAATCGTTAAGATTAACATACTCGATGTTGAGAAAAGGAAGGATACGGTTTGAGATTGAACGGAACGAGCTTAATCCGAATACCACGGAGAACAAAATCCCTTTTGAAATACTGAAGGGAAATACAGTTGGGAAAAACTACCGCTGGATGTTAAATTTCGACTACCGGATTTTCAGGTATTTGCAAATTACGGCAAATTACACCGGCAGGTTGCAAGGTACGGGAAAAGTAATAAATATTTTGCGTGCGGAAGCTCGCGCACATTTTTAAAAAAAGGATGCGGTATGGAAGTAATATCTTACATGATCGAAGCTCATGTATTCAAACGTGTAAATAATAAAATTAAATATTTAATACTAAAACGTTCTAATAATCAAATATATCCGGGTGTTTGGCAAATGGTTACCGGCACAATTCGTAAAAATGAAAAAGCATTCGAAACCGTTTTACGTGAGATTAAAGAGGAAACTTTAATTCAACCGGAAAGATTATGGGTTGTGCCTTTTGTGAATTCTTTTTATTCATGGCAGAAAGATTCGATTTGTATGGTGCCCGTTTTCTGTGCGGAAGTAGAACAAAATGCCGGAGTGGTTCTTTCGGAGGAACATTCCGAATACCGCTGGGTGGATGCTGAAGAGGCAAGTGAATTGTTTGCTTGGGATGGTCAGCGTAAATCCCTTGCCGTAATTAATGAATATCTGACAAAGGAAAATTCTTATTTGCACTTTACCGAAATTCCGATAAAGTAGAACCGGTTTTTACTTAGTGCAAGTTTTTATTTTTAAATCCCTCCCTGCCATTCGGTGAAAGTGAAATAAAAGCACAAACAGATGCTGAAACAAGTTCAGCATGACAAGTCTTTTCGTGACGATTTTTGTGGTGTCATCCCGAACTTGATTCGGGATCTAAAAGAAACCGGTTAACGTTCCAAATCATTCTGTGAAAGTGAAATAAAAGCACAAACAGATGCTGAACCAAGTTCAGCATGACAAGACTTTTCGTGACGTTTTTTGTGGTGTCATCCCGGACTTGATTCGGGATCTAAAAAGAACGGATTTACGTTCCGAGTCATTCAGCGAAAGGGGTAAATAAAAAGGCAGATTCAGATGCTGAAACAAGTTCAGCATGACAAGACTTTTCGTGACGATTTTTGTGGTGTCATCCCGAACTTGATTCGGGATCTAAAAGGAACGGTTTACGTTCCAAATCATTCGGCGAAAGGGGTAAATAAAAGGCGCATTCAGATGCTGAACCAAGTTCAGCATGACAAGACTTTTCGTGACGATTTTTGTGGTGTCATCCCGAACTTGATTCGGGATCTAAAAAGAACGGATTTACGTTCCGAGTCATTCAGCGAAAGGGGTAAATAAAAAGGCAGATTCAGATGCTGAAACAAGTTCAGCATGACATGTAAGAGATGCTGAAATAAATTCAGCATGACGGGCTGTTTGCCTTGTCATCCCGCTTCGTACCGTCATCCCGGACTTGTTCCGGGATCTAAAAGGAACGGATATTCGCACCTTGTCATTCCTGCTTATTCCCACCGATCACTGGTC
>Ga0256841_1002299_pt1 | contig 15370 bp, 16 predicted proteins | sample 356308metaG_FD_185971 | JGI IMG/M metagenome (GOLD analysis project Ga0256841, IMG submission 185971) | Hydrothermal vent microbial communities from Mid Atlantic Ridge, Atlantic Ocean - 356-308 | ecosystem: Environmental > Aquatic > Marine > Hydrothermal vents | place: Atlantic Ocean: Mid... | reverse complement strand
TCCATGCGCACGGCGCCGGCGCGGCTGCGCACCCGTATGAAGGCCGGCGCCTCGATGCGCCGCGCCAGGTCGATGACCGTCTCGCCCGCGGTCGTGTCGATCAGGCCGGCCGGCACCGCCAGCGCACGACGCTGCCAGCCGTCGGCGGCCGCCGGCCAGTCCAGGCGCCAGGCGTCGGCGGCCAGCCGGGCGATGCCGTATTCCAGCAGCGCCTGCGCCGCCAGGTGCTCGCGCAGGTGGTGGATGTCGTTGCCGGTCAGGCGTTGCTCGGTCAGGCGGGTGCGTGCCACCGCCAGCACCAGTCCACTGACCGCGACCAGCAGCCCCAGTGCCACCACCAGGGTCGCGGCGCCGCGCTGCCGCGTTGGTCGCGCCGTTCTCACGGCGGCGCCTGCGCGGGCAGGTAGCGGTCGTTGCGCAGCCACACGCGCCGCCGGGCCTGCGCGGCCAGGCGTGGATCGGCGGCCAGGCGGGCGCTGACGCTGATCTCCACCCCGCGCACCAGCAGCCGCCCCCGGGCTGCCGTGCAGGCGCCGCCGCCGGGCAGCGCCAGGCAGCGGCTGTCGAGGTCGAAGTGCAGACCGGTGATCTCCACGTCCGGGTCGGTGAGCGCCTGCCAGCGCCCGCGCCGGCAGCCGGGGCCACGCCCGCCGTAGCGCATCTGCACCCGGCCGCGCCGCAGGCGCAGGCCGAAGCGCTCGTCGTTGTCGGCGTCCGTGCCGGGCGGACAGCCGCGGCGCGGGCAGCGGCCGGTGCCGAGCCGACCGTCGCGGTCCAGGTCGTAGCTGTAGGTGATGCAGGAGGACGCCGCCTCGCCGCGGGCGGCGCCGATGCGCAGGTCGTTGGCGCCGGCCTGGAAGGGGTTGTCGAAGAGGCGCGCGTCGAGCGGGTCGAAGCGGCGAAAGCCCGCCCGGCGCAGGTCGGTGCCGGCCAGGTCCAGCACCGCCCGCAGCGACTGCTGCAGGCGCGCCTGGCGCAACTGCCGCAGGCTGTCGCGCAGCGTCAGCTCGTACACCCTCAGCACCGCGCCCAGGGCGATGAGCGCCACCAGTGCCGCGATCATGAGCTCCACCAGCGAGAAGCCCTGCTGGCGGCTCAGCACGGCGGGTAGCCCGGCAGGTCGTCGGAACACAGGCGGATGCGGCCGAGCGCGCTCACCACCACGGTCAGGCTGCGGCCGCCGGCCGAACGAAAGCGCACGTGGCCGGCGCGCGCCAGCCCGCGCAGGGGCGAGAAGCGCGCCGCCGTGGTGCGGCCGAAGCGCGCCTCGGCCAGCTGCGTGCCGGGGTAGTCCGCCGCGCAGCCGGGGTCACAGCCACAGGCACCGGTCGTGGACAGGCACCAGTCGGCCGGGGCGGGGGCCAGGAAGTCCAGGCTCAGGGGGCGGCCGAGGCGGATGGCCTCGGCGCGGGTGGCGCGCAGCGCGTCCGCCGCCGCCTGGGCGGCGCCGCGCAGGCGCGCGTTGCGGATGGCTTCCTGCAGCGCAGGGACACCGGCGGAGACCAGTACGCCGATCAGGGCCAGCGTCACCAGCAGCTCCGGCAGGGTCAGCCCGCGTGGCCTTCGATCGTCCATGATCCGGGCTCCGGCGGTTCCTTCCTCGGGAGTCCCCGAGTATAGACCCGGCCATGGAAAAGTGGCAAACCGGCCCGCCTGCTGGCGTATACTTGGACCTTTACCGGATGATGCCTGCCTGGCACGGAGGCCATATGCAGCATTCCCAGTGTGAAAACGGGTTCTCGTTGATCGAGCTCATGATCGTGCTGGCGATCGTGGCGATACTCGCCTCGGTCACCATTCCGTCCTATACCAACTATGTCTACAAGAGTCGTCGTACCGATGCCATCGCCGCCCTGCTGCAACTGCAACTGGCGCAAGAGGCCTGGCGCGCCCGCCGCGGCCGCTACAGCACCGACCTGGCCGGGCTCGGCTGGCCCGACGGCCGCCTGGCCGGCGGCAACTACCGGCTGCGCCTGCAGCTCACGGCGAACGGCTGGCTGGCGGTGGCCGAGCCGCAGGGCCCGCAGGCCGGCGACCCCTGCGACCGGCTGGCGGTCGACGCCCGCGGCCCGGTGTACGGCGGCCCCTTCGGCGGCCGCGACTGCTGGAACCGCTGAGCCCGGTCACCGCACGCAGGGGGGCGCATGAGCGACTGCCTGATCGTCGGCGCCGGCCTCATCGGCATGCTGTGCGCGCGCGAGCTGCACCGGGCCGGCCTGGACGTCACCCTGGTCGAGCGCGGCGAACCCGCGCGTGAATCCACCTGGGCCGGCGGCGGCATCCTGTCGCCGCTCTACCCCTGGCGTTACCCCGACCCCGTCAACGAGCTGGCGCGCTGGAGCCAGGCCGTCTACCCGGACCTGTGCCAGGCGCTGTTCGAGGATTCGGGCATCGACCCCGAATACCAGCGCAACGGCCTGCTGGTGCTGGACGACGACGAGACCGAAGAGGCGCGGGCCTGGGCGCAGCGTTTCGACGCCCGCCTCGAAGTGATCGACGCGGACGAGGCGCGGCGGCTTGAACCGCGGCTGGGCCATGCCGGCCGCCGGGCCCTGTGGCTGCCCGACATCGGCCAGGTGCGCAACCCGCGCATCGGCCGCGCCCTGCGCGTCGCCCTGGAACGCGCCGGCGTGCGTTTCCGCAGCGGCTGCGAAGTGCAGGGCATCCGCGTGCGCGACGGCCGCGTCCGGGGCGTGGACACTGCCGACGGCCTGCTCGCGGCCGGCACCGTGCTGGTCGCCGGCGGCGCCTGGAGCGGCGAGCTGCTGGCGGCCACCGGGCTGCGGCTGCCGGTCAGGCCGGTGCGTGGCCAGATGATCCTGTTCCGCGCCACGCCCGGCCTGGTGCAGCGCATCGACCTGTACCGCGGCCGCTATGTCATCCCGCGCCGTGACGGCCGGGTGTTGACAGGCAGCACCCTGGAACACGCCGGCTTCGACAAGCGCACGACGGGCGAGGCCCTGGAAGACCTGCGCGCCGCCGCCCTGGAACTCATCCCGGCGATGGCCGATGCGCCCGTCGAACACCACTGGGCCGGCCTGCGGCCCGGCTCGCCCGACGGCGTGCCTTTCATCGGTCCCCACTCGCGGGTGGCGGGCCTGTGGGTCAATGCCGGTCACTACCGCAACGGCGTGGTGCTGGGCCTGGCCTCGGCGCGGTTGCTGGCCGACCGCCTGCTGGGGCGCCCCGGCGAGCTGGATAGACTGGCGCAAGCAACTGAACCAAAAGAAGAAAACGAGGGGGAGTCGGGTCCGTGGACTTGATCCGAACCCACGTCATATACTTGGCGCATGAATGAGCACCGACAGCCGGCCCTGCTGGGCGAGCAGCAGGCCGCCGAGCGCCTGAGCCGCTTCCACATCCTGCCCACCCAGCAGCGGGTGCAGATCGCCCGCGTGCTGCTGGCGCGCGACCAGCATCTGTCGGCCGACCAGGTGCTGGACTTGGTCAAGGCCGCCGGCAACCGCGTCTCCAAGGCCACGGTCTACAACACCCTGGGCCTGTTCGCCGACAAGGGCGTGGTGCGCGAAGTGATCGTCGACCCGCACCGGGTCTTCTACGACACCAACACCAGCGTCCACCACCATTTCTACAACGTCGACACCGGCGAACTCACCGACATCGGCGCCGACCAGCTGCGCCTGGAAGGCCTGCCCGGCGTCCCCCCCGGCACGGTCGCCGAAGGCGTCGACGTCATCATCCGCATCCGCCAGCGGCACTGAGTCTGTACCCCCGCAGGCCATTCTTCTATACTCGCAACCCGCGCCGGAATAGCTCAGTTGGTAGAGCAACTGATTCGTAATCAGTAGGTCGGAGGTTCGACTCCTCTTTCCGGCACCATATCAAAGGGGTCAGACTCGATTGATCCGAAATACCCTTGCCTCGCTTTCTCCACGCCGTTGCGTTGAACGGCAGCGTCCCTGAACAACCGTAGTCAGGGAGCCGGGTTGGGGTAGCGGGCGTGGATGGCCTCGATCGCTTCCAGTACCTGTGGTGACAGCTTCAGGTCGATGCTGGCGATGTTGTTCTTGAGTTGTGCCCTGTTCGTCGCGCCGATGAGGGTGCTGGTCAGGAAGGGGCGGTTGTTCACGTAGGCCAGCGCCATCTGCGCCGGGTCCAGGCCGTGTTCGCGGGCCAGGGCCACGTAGGCGGCGGTGGCGGGTTCGGCGTTGTCCGAGCTGTAGCGGGCGTAGGAAGGGAACAGGGTCAGCCTGGCGCCGGCGGGGCGGGCACCATTCAGGTACTTGCCCGACAGCACGCCGAAACCGAGTGGGGAGTAGGCCAGCAGGCCGCACTGTTCGCGCCAGGAGACTTCCGCGAGGCCGACGTCGTAGGTGCGGTTGAGCAGGTTGTAGGGGTTCTGCACGCTGACCGGGCGCGGCAGGCCGAGGCGGTCGGCGGCGGCGAGAAAGCGCATCACGCCCCAGGGGGTCTCGTTGGACAGGCCCCAGCTCCTGATCTTGCCAGCCTGGACGAATTCGCCCATGACGCGCACGGTCTCCTCGAAAGGCGTCAGTTCGAACTCGTTGGCGGGTTCGAAGCCGAGTTTGCCGAAGTAGTTGGTCTCGCGTTCCGGCCAGTGCAGCTGGTAGAGGTCGAGGTAGTCGGTCTGCAGGCGTTTCAGGCTGTCGTGCAGGGCGCTTTCGAGGTTGGCGCGGTCGAAGCGGGTGCGGCCCTTGCGGATCCAGGGTATCCAGTCCTCGCCCGGGCCGGCGATCTTGCTGGCCAGCACGATGTGCTTGCGCTTGCCGGTCCGGGCCAGCCAGTTGCCGATGATCTCCTCGGTGCGGCCGCAGGTTTCGCGTCGGGGCGGGATGGAATACAGTTCCGCGGTGTCGAAGAAGTTCACCCCCTGGTCGAGGGCGTAGTCCATCTGCTCGAAGGCCTCGGCCTCGCTGTTCTGTTCTCCCCAGGTCATGGTGCCCAGCCCGATGACGCTGACCTGGATGTTGCTGGTGCCGAGGCGGCGGTATTCCACCCTAGTCCTCCTGGTCGAAGCGCATCGACAGGTCGATGGCGCGCAGATCCTTGGTCAGGGCGCCGATGGAGATGAAGTCGACGCCGGTTTCGGCGTACTCGCGCAGGTTGCCCAGATCGATGCCCCCGGAGGCTTCCAGTTCCGCCCGGTGGGCGCTGAGTCGCACCGCCTCGCGCAGTTGCGCGGGCGTGAAATTGTCCAGCAGCAGGCGGTCGGCGCCGGCGTCCAGCGCCTGCTTCACTTCCTCCAGGTTCTCGACCTCGATCTCGACGGGCAGTTCGGTAGGCAGCTCGCGCGCCGCCTCGATGGCGGCGCGGATGCCGCCGGCCGCGGCGATGTGGTTTTCCTTGATGAGGATGCCGTCGTACAGGCCGCTCCTGTGGTTGTGGCAGCCGCCGCAGCGCACGGCGTATTTCTGCGCATGGCGCAGGCCGGGCAGGGTCTTGCGCGTGTCCAGGATGCGGGTGTCGAGGTCCTGTACGACTTCGGCGTAGCGGGCCGCCGTGGTGGCGGTGCCGGACAGGGTCTGCAGAAAGTTCAGCGCAGTGCGCTCGCCCGACAGCAGGCTGCGGGCCCTGCCCTCGAGGGTGCACAGCAGCTGCCCGGGTTCGACGCGTTCGGCATCGTGCGCATACCAGTGGATGTCGACCCGCGGGTCGATGTGGTGGAACACGGCGTCGAACCAGGCGTGACCGCACAGCACGGCCGCCTCGCGGCTGATGACGCGCGCCTTCCAGACGCGGTCCTCCGGCACCAGGGCGGCGGTCAGATCGCCACTGCCGAGGTCTTCCTCGACGGCCAGGCGCACCAGGTGAAGGAGTCGTTCGTCGAGCGCTTCGAGCAGCACTATTCCGACAGCTCCAGCAGTTCGATCTCGAACACCAGTGTGGCTCCGGGCGGGATGACGCTGCCGGCGCCGCGCTCGCCGTAGGCCAGCGCCGGCGGCACGGTCAGGCGCCGCACGCCACCCACGCGCATGCCCTGCACGCCCTCGTCCCAGCCGGGGATGACGTAACTGCAGTCGACCGGGAAGCTGAACGGCTCGTCGCGGTCGCGGCTGGAGTCGAACTTGGTGCCGTCCTCCAGCCAGCCGGTGTAGTGCACGATGGCGGTCTGGCCGCGGCCGGTGCACAGGTCACCTTCGCCGACCCTGATGTCCTCGTATTTCAGCCCGCTGTCGGTGGTCGTCTCACCCATGATCCCCGTTCCTGTCACATTTTCCCCCCTGTAGGAGCGGGCTTGCCCGCGAATCCGGCGCAGCCGGCAACGGTAGTTGGGCGGCCTCCGGTATTCGCGGGCAAGCCCGCTCCTACAGGGGAGGGTGTTTCCGGTAGGGGCGTGAAAATACGCGTTTTTCGGGATTGGCGCCAGTCCTGGCGGCGTTCCGCCTTGAAACCGCTGCGGGGCTTGGCCAGACTAGGGGTAGAGCGGGGAGACACCCGCCTGCGGGAAGGCGCGCATCGACGCGCCCCGGACGGCAAGGAGGAGACCATGGCGGAATCGGGCAAGGCCACGGGCGGAACCCGGGCCGACGAGAGCGGGCTGCCGTTTGCGGCGCCCTGCAACCATCCGGATCTGGCTGCGCCGCGGCGTTGGCTGAAGCGGGGCTGGCGCGACCTGCGCGCCGCCCCCGTGCAGAGCCTGGTGTACGGCATGGGGTTGATGCTGATCACCTATGCCGTCGCCGCCCTGTCCTGGTGGCTGGGCAGTTTCGTGCTCATGGTGGCGCTGCTGTCGGGTGCCATGTTCATCGGGCCGGCGCTGGCCATCGGCCTGTATTCCATAAGCTGCCAGATCGAGCAGGGGCGCAAGCCGGTCCTGGGCTACTGCCTGCGCGAGGGGCGGCGCCACCTCGGCGACGAGCTGCTGTTCGCCGCCATCCTGCTGGTGGTGTTCCTGCTGTGGGCGCGGGCGGCGTCCGTGGTGCACATCTTCTTCCCCGAGCACAGCCAGCCGGACTGGTCGGAGCTGGCGGTCTTCCTTGGCGTGGGCGCGGTGATCGGCGCGCTGTTCTCGGCCATCATCTTCTCCGCCAGCGCCTTCGCCCTGCCCATGCTCATGGATCGCAAGGCGGACGTGGTGACGGCGGTGATCACCAGCGTCCACGCCGTGCTCGCCAACAAGGCGGTGATGCTGCTGTGGGCGGCGCTGATCCTGACCCTGACCCTGGCCGGCTTCCTCACCGGCACCCTGTTCCTGGTACTGCCCATGATCGGCCACGCCACCTGGCACGCCTACCGCGAGACCATCGTCGCCGACGCCTGGCCGCGTCACGATTGACCCCGCGCCATTCCATTGCCTCCCCTTGTAGGAGCGGGCTTGCCCGCGAATCCCGGCGCAGCCGGGAAAAACGGTTCGGTGGCTTACGGATTCGCGGGCAAGCCCGCTCCTGCAAAGGGGCGTTTTCGGTAAGGCAGCGGGTTCATTTGCGGTAGGGGCGGGAGAAATACCTGTTCTTCATCTTCTGTACCAGGCCGGCCAGCAGGGCCAGGCTGAGCAGGTTGGGCAGGGCCATGAGCAGGTTGGTGATGTCGGCGATGTTCCAGACCAGCTGCAGCGGCACCGCGGCGCCGACCAGCACCAGGAAGCTGTACAGCACCCGGTAGGGCTGCACGGCGCGCTCGCCGAACAGGAAGAAGGCCGAGCGGTCGCCGTAATAGGACCAGGCGATGATGGTGGAGAAGGCGAACAGGCTCAGGCCGATGCCGACCACCGCGGCGCCGGCTGTGCCCAGCGTGCCCTGGAAGGCGTGGGCCGTCAGCGCCGCGCCGACCAGGCTGGCGTCTTCGGTCTGGTAGGCGCCGGTGACCACGATCACCAGCCCGGTCATGGAGCAGATCACCAGGGTGTCGATGAAGGGCTCCATCATGGCCACCAGGCCTTCGCGCACCGGCTCGTTGGTGCGCGCCGCGGCGTGCGCCATGGGCGAGGAGCCCAGCCCTGCCTCGTTGGAGAACAGCCCGCGCGCCACGCCCCAGCGCATGGCTTCGCCGACCGCCGCGCCGCCCACCGCCCAGGGGTTGAGGGCGTGTTCGAGAATGGTGGCGAAGGCGGCCGGGATGGCGTCCAGGTGGTTGGCCAGCACCAGCAGGGCGGCGCTGATGTAGAGCAGGGCCATGAAGGGCACGATGGCGCTGGCCACGCGCGCGATGCGGGTCACGCCGCCGAGGATGACCAGGGCCACCAGCAGCGCGATCACCGTGCCGGCGAACCAGGCGTACTCGCGCACGCCCGGAAACAGGTAGCCCAGCCCGTCGACCACCGAGTTGGACTGCACCATGTTGCCGATGCCGAACGAGGCGACGAGCGCGAAGGCGGCGAAGGCGGTGGCCGTCTTCTTCATGTGCAGGCCGCGCAGCAGGGTGTACATGGGGCCACCGGCCACCTCGCCGTCGGGGCCGATGCGGCGGAAGCGCAGCGCCAGGGTGCATTCGGTGAACTTGGTGGCCATGCCGAAGAAGGCCGTCACCCACATCCAGAACAGGGCGCCGGGCCCGCCCAGCGAAATGGCGGTGGCGACGCCGGCGATGTTGCCGGTGCCGACGGTGGCCGACAGGGCCGTGGACAGGGCCTGGAAGTGGCTGATCTGGCCTTCGTGCTCGGGGCGGTTGTAGGCGCCGGAAATGAGCGCCAGCGAATGGCGGAAGCCGCGCACCTGCACCAGCCCCATGCGCAGGGTCAGGTACAGGCCCATGCCCAGCAGCACGCCGAGGGTCAGGCCGTTGCCCCACAGCAAGCCGGACAGGCGCCCGCTCCAGTCGGTGAGCGCAGCGAGCAGCTCGTCCACGGTCGCCTACCAGGCCAGCCGCAGGCCGGCGAAGACGTGGCGCTTGTCGGCCTGGTAGAAGTTTCGGAAGCTGGGACGTTTGACTGCCGGGCGGGTGTGCAGGCTGCCGCCGCGCAGGCTGTAGTGGCCGCCGTCGAACCAGGGCTGCGAATAGTCGTCGTAGGGGAAGGGCGTGTAGCCCTCGTAGGGATGGAAGCTGTTGGCGCACCATTCCCAGGCGCGGCCGGTCTGTTCCAGGCGGCCGGAGCGGCAGGCGGCCTCCCACTGGTACTCGTGCGGCAGGCGGGCGCCGGCCCAGTGCGCGAAGGCGCTGGCCTCGTGGTGGCTGATGCCGAGCACGGGTTCGTCGGGCGCCAGTTCGTAGGGGCCGCGGTTGCCGACGCCGTACCAGTGGCCGGCGCGGCTGCGCCGCCAGTGGTCCGGACACTGCGCCCCGCTGTCTTGCAGCCAGGCGCGGCCGGCCTCGTCCCACAAGTCGCCGCGCCGGTAGCCGCCGTCTTCCATGAAGGCCAGGTACCCGGCATTGCTGACCGGCCGGATGCCGATGGCGAACGGGCCCAGCTCCGCGTGCTGTGGCGGCACCTCGTTGTCGAAGGCGACGGGCGGCTCGCCGCCGATGCGGTAGTGTCCGCCAGGCATCTCGACGCGCCCCTCGTCGGGTGCGCGGGCGACCAGCGGCACGGCCGGCTCGAAGTCGCCGGCGGGCGCCTGCAGCGCCTGCTGGGTGAGCACCATCAGCATGGTTTCGTAGTGCTGGCCGTGGTGCTGGACCAGGAAGTGCAGCAGGTAGTCGTCGGCGAGCAGTTCGTGGCCGGCCAGCGCTGCCGGCAGGTTCTCCAGATAGTGGCGGTTGAAATCCTGCAGCTCCCGCGCCCAGGTCAGCAGCGCCGGGCGCGGCGGCAGCAGGGCGCCGCGTTCCGGTTTTGGGGTGGTGGGCGGCATGTACAGGGAGGCGATGGGAGCAGTGACGCTGGCGTCGCCGCGCAGCCGTTCGTGCAGCCAGTGGCATTCCACGTACACGCAGTGCCCCAGGTGCCAGCCCAGTGGACTGAGATCGGGGTGGAACTGGCGCCGGTAGTCGTCGTCGCCGCTGTCCTCGACCAGCGCCAGCAGCAGCGACTGGGCCAGTTCCAGTTCGGCCAGCAGGGTCTTGTCGGTCACAGCTCCACCAGCTCCGGCGGTCGCCCGGGATCGAGGATCAGGATCTGGTGTTCCGGCACCACCTGCCAGTAGTCGGATTCGGTCAGCCGTTCCGAGGCGATGAGCTGGCCATCGGGAAACAGCTCGTCGTCGGTGTTGTAGTACAGCGACGGACAGGGATCGGCCACGGCGTGGCGCAGGGCATAGATGCGGCTGCCGTCGCTGACCAGGATGTTGAGCAGTGCGACGCGCCCGTCGTTCCAGGCCTCGACGCGATGCACCAGCCTTGCCAGCGCCCGTTCCATGGACAGTGCCGTATCCTCGGCGAGCATCTGCCGCAGCAGCGCGAACAGGTGCTCGGACTCGGTGTTGCCGCGGATGGCGGCGAGGAATTCGGGCCGCAGTTCGGCGCACAGGCGCGCGCGCAGGCCGGTGTGGAAGCCCTCGATGAAGCCGTTGTGGTCGAACAGCAGTTCCTCGTCGCGGAACGGCTGGGTGTTGGCATGACTCACCGGGTTGCCCTCGGTGGCGCTGCGCACGCTGCCGATCCACAGCCCGCTGCGCAGCGCCCGCCCCAGTTGCGTCAGGTTGGGGTCGGACCAGATGGGGGCCGGATTGATGTAGGTGAGCGGTCGCGCGTCTTCACCGTACCAGCCAACGCCGAAGCCGTCGGCATTGAGCCGGGCGTAGCGCAGTTCCTGCGGCGCCCAGGCCTGCCGCGGCAGGCCGTGCGGCGGGTCGAACAGAAACCTGCCCAGGGGCACGGGCACACCCAGGTAGGCGGCGAGTCGGCACATGACGAAGAATCCGGAATGAAAAGCCTGGCGACCGATGGTAGCCTATGCAGCCTGGCCGGCCAAGTCGCCGGCGCCGCCCGACGGGAGACGGGAACATGGAAGGTACGCAGTATCAGCAACGGCTCAGCAGCCGCAAGGTGACGCCGACCCGCGCGTTGTCGGACATCGCCGCGGACGCCGCCGCCGGTCTGTTGAGCCGGCCGCGTTTCATGCCGCCCAAGTATTTCTACGACGCCCGCGGCTCGCGCCTGTTCGACGCCATCTGCGATACGCCCGAGTACTACCCCACCCGCACCGAGGACGCCTTGCTGGAGCAGCATGCCAGGGTCATCCTGGAACAGACCCGGCCCGCGCATATCATCGAATTCGGCAGCGGCACCTCGCGCAAGACCCGGCGCCTGCTGGGCGCCTGCGACAGCGGCCTGTCCTACTGGCCGTTCGACGTCTGCGAGGCCATGCTGCACGAGACCGGCCACCGGCTGGTGCAGGAATACGACTGGCTGGACGTCAACGTGCTGGTGGGCGACTACCTGGCCGGCCTCGACGATCTGCCGCAGCTCGACGGCGCCTGCCTGTACCTGTTCCTGGGCGGCACCATCGGTAACTTCAACCCGCGCCAGGCGCGCGATTTCCTGGTCGAGCTGCGCAGCCTGATGAAGCCGGGCGACAGCCTGCTGCTGGGCGCCGACCGGCTCAAGGACAGCGCCGTGCTGCACGCCGCCTACAACGATGCCGACGGCATCACCGCCGAGTTCAACCTGAACCTGCTGCGGGTGCTCAACCGCGAACTGGACGCCGACTTCGAACCGCGCCACTTCCGCCACCGGGCGCTGTTCGACGGCGACAGGCAGCGCATCGAAATGTACCTGGAATCCAGGCGCCGCCAGTCGGTGCGGATCGGCGCCCTCGATGCGTGCCTGGAGCTGGACGCCGGCGAACGCATCCTCACCGAGATCAGCCGCAAGTTCAGCCGCCGGGGCCTGGAGTCGCTGCTGCGCGAGACCGGCTTCGCGGTGCGGGCGCACTACCAGCCGGACAATGGCTGGTATTCCCTGCTGCTGGCCGGGCCCGACGGGCTGTCATGATACGGTAACATTGATCGGCTCTACTTGACCGCCAGGCGGCGCGCGCCGCACCCGGCCGGCGAGGGAGCACCCCCCATGACACGCATTCTGGTAGTCGAGGACGAACAGCCCATCCGCGAGATGGTGCGTTTCGCCCTGGAAAAGGCCGGCTTCGATGTGCAGGAGGCCGGCGATGCCGAGGCGGCGCTGCTGGCGCTGGCGGCGCGGCTGCCGGACCTGGTGCTGCTGGACTGGATGCTGCCGGGCATGAGCGGCATCGAGCTGGCGCGGCGCCTGCGCCGCGAGGAGGTGACGGCGCAGCTCCCCGTTATCCTGCTGACCGCGCGGGCGGACGAGAACGACCGCGTGCACGGCCTCGACGTGGGGGCGGACGACTATGTCACCAAGCCGTTCTCGCCGCGCGAACTGGTGGCGCGCATCAACGCCGTGCTGCGCCGCGTGCAGGGCGCGGGTGGCGAGGGCGTGGTCGAGATCGGCGGTCTGCGCCTGGATTCCGCCAGCCACCGGGTCGAGGCCGGCGGCGAGCCGCTCGCCCTGGCGCCCACCGAGTTCCGCCTGCTGCGCTTCTTCATGACCCACCCCGACAGGGTATACAGCCGCGAGCAATTGCTGGATCATGTCTGGGGCAGAAGTGTTTTCGTCGAGGAGCGGACCGTTGATGTGCACATACGGCGGCTGCGCAAGGCGCTGTCGGCGGCGGGTTGCGACCGCCTGGTGCAGACCGTGCGCGGCGCCGGGTATCGTTTTTCCGCCCGGCCCTAGGCCATGAACGACGCCTGGCAGGCGGAGATCCGCAAGGTGCTGGTGCTGCTGGCGCTGGCGCTGCTGGCTGGCTTCGTCAGCGGCCGCTACCTGCCCATGTTGCTGCTGGTGACGGCCGGCTACCTGGCCTGGCACCTGTACAACGTGCGGCGCCTGCTGGTGTGGCTGCGGGCCGGCAAGGGTTTCGAACCGCCCGAGTCGTCCGGTGTCTGGGACGCCATCTACGAGGACATCTACCGGTTGCAGCAGCGCAACCGCAACCGCAAGCGCAACCTGCGCCGCCTGCTGAAGCGCTTCCACAAGATGACTGCCGCCCTGCCCGACGGCACCGTCGAGCTGCGCTCCGGTGGTGAAGAGATCGAGTGGTGGAACAGCGCCGCCTCACGGCTGCTGGGGCTCAGCTACCCGCGCGATGTCGGCCAGCGCATCAGCACGCTCGTTCGTCACCCGGCCTTCCAGCACTACCTGGCGGAGGGTGACTTCGACAAGGCGGTGGAGATGCCGTCGCCGGCCGACGAGAACATCACGCTGCGCCTGCGCATCATTCCCTATTCCGGCAACCGGCGCCTGCTGATCGCCCGCGACATGACGCGCATGCAGTCGCTGGAACGCACCCGCCAGGATTTCGTGGCCAACGCCTCGCACGAGCTGCGCAGCCCGTTGACGGTGCTGGCCGGCTACCTGGAGACGCTGGCCAGCGCCGAGGGGAGCTGCCGCGACTACCAGCCGCAACTGCGCATCATGCAGACCCAGACCGAGCGCATGAATCGCATCGTCGAGGATCTCATGCTGCTGTCGCAACTCGAGAGCGAGATACCGGCCGTGGACGCCGCGCCGGTGCCGGTGCCGCAGCTCATCGACACCCTGCTCGAACAGGCGCGCGAACTCGACGGCGTCGACGGCCACGAATTCGTCGTCGAGGTGGATCGCGGCCTGTGCCTGCGCGGCCGGGAACCCGAGATCTACAGTGCCTTCTCCAACCTGGTGTTCAATGCCCTGCGCTACACCCCGGCCGGCGGGCGCATCACCCTGCGCTGGCGCCGCGAGGAGGGGGTGCCGGTCTTCTCCGTCGAGGACACCGGCGCCGGCATCGCTCCCCACCACCTGCCGCGGCTGACCGAACGTTTCTACCGGGTCGACGCCGGGCGTTCGCGCGAGCACGGCGGCACCGGCCTCGGCCTGGCCATCGTCAAGCACGTGCTCATGCGCCACGACGGCCGCCTGCTCATCGACAGCGAGCCGGAGCGTGGCAGCACCTTCAGCTGCCGCTTCGACGCCGCCCGGGCGGTCGACTGCCCGCCGGCCTGAACGACCGCGCCCGTCATACGGCGGTCATATTCAGGCTCTAGGATGGGCGCCGGTACACAGAGCCTTTGCCAAGATTCTCACTATCATTGTTACGAGGAGATGCCCCGATGAAGTTCAGCAGACGCAGTATCCTGGCCGCCACCCTGGCGGCCACCCTGACCGGCAGCGGACCGCTCATGGCGGACGCCAGGCTCGCCCCCGGGCTGCCCGACTACAGCCGGGCCAGCGGCGTGTCCGGCAACCTGTCGAGCGTCGGTTCCGACACCCTGGCCAACCTGATGACCCTGTGGGCCGAGGCGTTCCAGCGCGAGTACCCGAACGTCAACATCCAGATCCAGGCCGCCGGTTCCTCCACGGCGCCGCCGGCGCTGACCGAGGGCACCTCCAACCTCGGGCCCATGAGCCGCAGGATGAAGGACCGCGAAGTGGAGGCCTTCGAGCGCCGCTATGGCTACAAGCCGACGCCGATCCGCGTCGCCATCGATGCGCTGGCCGTGTTCGTGCACAAGGACAACCCCATCAAGGGCATGACCATCCCGCAGGTCGACGCGGTGTTCTCGTCGACCCGCAAGTGCGGCTACCCGGAAGACATCACCCGCTGGGGCCAGCTCGGCCTGACCGGCGCCTGGAAGAGCCGCTCCATCCAGCTCTACGGCCGCAACTCGGTGTCCGGCACCTACGGCTATTTCAAGAAGAAGGCGCTGTGCAAGGGAGACTACAAGAACAACGTCAACGAGCAGCCGGGCTCGGCCTCGGTGGTGCAGTCGGTGGCCTCGTCGTTGAACGGCATCGGCTACTCGGGAATCGGCTACAAGACCTCGGGCGTGCGCCCGGTGCCGCTGGCGAAGAAGGCCGGCCAGCCCTTCATCGAGGCGACCCCGGAGCAGGCCGTCAGCGGCAAGTACCCGCTGGCGCGCTTTCTCTACATCTATGTCAACAAGCACCCCAACAAGCCGCTGCCGCCGCTGGAACGCGAGTTCCTGAAGATGGTGCTGTCGAAGACCGGCCAGAAGGTGGTGATCAAGGATGGCTATATCCCGCTGCCGAAGAAGGTGCTCGAAAAGGAACTGACCAAGCTGCAGTAGCGGCGATCTCTCTCTCTCTCTCTCTTGGCGTGGGATGCCATTGGTGTCCCGCGCTTTTTTTTGCCCGTCCCCCGGTGTTTCCTCCCCTGTAGGAGCGGGCTTGCCCGCGATTGGCGTGGGAGGGGGAAGAGCCGTTCATCCAAAGGATGCATTGTAAAAAAAGCTTCATCGCTCCGTCACCGGATCGTAACAACGCAAGCCTAGGCTTCTTCCGGTCAACGATTTCATGTCAAACCGGTAACAGGAGTACAGCTCAATGCGCAATCATTCACTTCGTGTCGCGGGCGCTTCCGCCCTTTCGTTCCTGATCGCCGCGCCGGCCTTTTCCGGGGGTGTCACGGTGTACAAGCAGGACGGCAAGTACGTCAAGCTGGGCGGCCGGATCCAGATGCAGTATCACCGTACCGACGTGGACAACGGTGGCAGCA
>Ga0256841_1002298_pt1 | contig 15371 bp, 14 predicted proteins | sample 356308metaG_FD_185971 | JGI IMG/M metagenome (GOLD analysis project Ga0256841, IMG submission 185971) | Hydrothermal vent microbial communities from Mid Atlantic Ridge, Atlantic Ocean - 356-308 | ecosystem: Environmental > Aquatic > Marine > Hydrothermal vents | place: Atlantic Ocean: Mid... | reverse complement strand
ATGCATCGCCGCCGCCAGCGCTGTCGTCGAGCATCTTGTTCACGTCGACGACGATCAGCAGATCCTCCTGGCGCGATGCGACGCCGAGGATATAGCGCGAGGCGTCATCGTTGTTCACCACCGGGGCGATCTCGACCTCGGACTCCGGCAATTCGACGACCTCCGCAACGCTGTCGACCAGTATCCCCATCGCCTGTGCGTTCGCGTCGATGATGACGATGCGACTACTGTCCGACATTTCGGTCGTCGGCAACCCGAAGCGGAGCCGGGTGTCTATCACTGTCACCACGTTACCACGCAGGTTGATGATACCGAGCACCCAGGAGTCACTGCCAGGTACCGGCGCGATCTCGGAGACACGCAACACCTCTTGGACGTGCATCACATTGATACCATAGGTTTCGTCGTCCAGACGGAAGGTCACCAGTTGCATCACCGGTTCGTTGAGTATGTCCTCGGCAACCGCACTTGCCATGGGCTGTTCTCCCAATATTCGTCAAAATTTCGTCGCCACACCGACCCACCGGTGCTCTCCGCACTCTCAAGCAAGAGTCGTGCCAGCAGTACAGCCTAGCGGAGGCCCGCTTGACCCGGCATAGCCGCGGCCAGCCAAGCGCCGGCATGATCGCACACACTAGCAGGCCATTGAAAAATAGCATTTTTCAATGGCTTGTGTGTGGTACTTAAGAATGTACCGCCATTTTCGATAACTGCAAGCCATTGAAAATAAGGGAACCGGGAAATCGCATTTTCCGCTTCCGTCGTTGAAAAAGGCCATGGAAGGACTTTTTCAACAGCCTGCTAAAGTCCGGTATTCGACATGATAAAAACCACTCCGGTGACTGAGTACTTCGGCAAGAACAGGGATTTCTGAACGGCATTACTTGCGCCGCCACTGCCCGCCAGGCGTCTGATACCACCAGCCGGTGGCCGCCTTCTCGACCCATTTTCGCGCGAAAACCGCACGCACATCGGTCTCCCATTCTGGATGATGATTGGCCTTTGCGATGGCGCGATACAGCGCATTGCGGTCCGCGTTTTCGGCGCGGATCAGGGATTGCAGCTTGTTGCGCTCGCGCAATGACACTGCCTTGGCAGCATGGATCGCCACCAAACCGTCGGCGGTGAAACCAATCGCGCCATTACGATAATAGGGGCGCAATTGGGCGTTACGCTGCTTCATGCGCGCCTTTAGTTGGCGGATCTCTGGGCTGTCAACGGAAAAGTTCGGCGCGGCGCGCGCAACAGGGATGAAGAAATCCAGTATTGTCGTGGCAATCCAGCCATCACTCGATGGCGGCATCAGCCAAGCCCCTTTATCACCCTTCGGCGGCGCCTTTTTTTCGACTGGTTTTTCCTTGCCGAGTATCTCGCCGACGATGCGATCCGCAGCCTTCTCGGCCTGCGCCGCCGGAAAATAGATATTGATGGTGACACAAGCGGCCAGCAGCCACACGACGGCGGGCATCAACAGCAGTTTTTTCATGGTATGTTCTCCAGGAAAACATCGGTGATGGTTATTGGATCTTCGGCATCCCCCGACCCTTGCTGATTTCGATCAGTTTCGCGACCAGCAGTTCCCAGTCGGCCTGACGGTTGAAACCCTTGATATCGATGCGCGGTATACCACTGCCCTTCAGCAGATAATAGCCTTGCGGGCTGTCCTCGACGCCCACCATGTCGCAAACACCGTCGCGCAGGCGGCAGCCGATGCCAAGTTTGGCGTAGCCGAAATCCTCGACGAAACGCAGAAAGGAACGCGACAACGCGCCAGACACTCCGGCTCCGCCAAGATTCGAGATATTGTCCACCGCGCGCTGGCTGATGCGATGCGGCAATGGATCACCGTCCGGCGTGTAGAAGCGCGCGTCGAAGGCTACCGGCTTCCAGCCTTCCAACCGCAGGCCGCGCACATAGCCGTCCAGCGTACCAGTGATCTTGCCGAAGGAGAAGGTATCGGTCAGCGCCTTCAGGTTCAGGTTCTTCAATTGGATGTCCGCCTGCAAGACGGGCAGTGCGCCGAATGGCTTGGCAAGACTCAGGTGACGGATCAACATGCTGCCGTCGAAGGCCCGGATCAGCCAGGCGCCGGCGATGTTCAGCCGCTGGTCGGCATAGCGCACGCCAGGGATCACCGCCGACAGTTCCCCCTTCAGCGGCACCCAATCGAAAGCCTTACTGATGCGCGCGAGGCTGATCGGCGTCAGCACCGCATTGAACGCGACATCGGGTATCGGCTTGTCGAGACCGGTAATCGACAGATCATCCAGTACCAGCTCGCCGTCGGATACCGGGATGCGAATGCTGTCTGACGCGCGCATCGCCGTTTTCGAGATATGCAGGCCGATATTGGCCGCGCCGATCGGCACGCGGCGATAGAGTCTGGCCTTGCGCCAGCGCAGACGCAGCTCGCCGCCCCGCGCGCGCAGCCAGGACAATACCGCGCGCAGACCCTCGATGCGGTAATGCTCGGCCTTTCCATCGGCATCGCGCAATGCGCCGTCGGTCAGGCGCAAGTTGATCTGCCTCAACCCCGTCTCATCCAGTTCCGCATTCAGGCTGAGGTGGCCGGCCGGCTTCAAATGGATATCCGGCAAGGCAGGTTGCAGCCAGTCGTCGAATAGCGTCTTCAACGGCAGCCGGGCGGTCTGCGCGACAAGCCGCTTCAATGGCCGGGCGGCACGCGCATCTATCTCCGCCGTCAGATCGACCTCGATATCACCCTGCCGCAGCCGCCCATCCGTCACCGCCAGATATTGGCGCGCGGGTTTCAGATCCAGCTTGGCGCTCAGCGCCAGCGGTTGCTTGTCAGCCCCAAGATAAGCCCAGGGCGTCAGCATTTCACCGCCTTTCAGGCTGACCGTCAGATTACCGCGCAAACGTTTGTTCGTCCCGTTCAGCTTCACTCGCAATACCCCAGTGAGACCATCCGCAAGGATATCCTCGCCTTGCGCGAAACCCAGATCGCCCCAGGTGAGGACGCCGTCGATCCACCGCCGGCCAGCTTGCTGGCGGTAGTCCAGGGTCAGGTTCACATGGCCACCGTTGACCTGTGGCGATCTATCCGGGAATAGCCTGGCCAGGCGTTCCAACGCAAGCCGGCGCGCGCCGAGGCGCAGTTGCAACGCTCGGCCGCCTCCGCCAGTGACACGCAGATCGACACGACCGCCAAACAGCTTCAGCTTTCGCAGGTGCAGGCGCCACCGCCCAGTATCCAGATGGTAATCAAAACCGACCTCGCCGCTGACCCTGCCCAACCGCCTGCTATCAAGACGCAGACTACCGCCACGACAGCCGATGCGCGTCGGCGTCAACTCACCTTGCGGACAATCCAGGCTGATATCCCTCCAGCGGAGAGCCGAAGCCGGCAAATCCAGCCGGGCGGCGCGACCTTGCAGCGCACCATTGAACAGATCCACCGCAAGCGAGACGCCGCGCAACACAAAGCCCTCGCCGCCCAGCCGTTCGAGCGAGAAGGTCAACTGTTGCGCGGCGAGAGCCGGCAGCGAAAACAGCAGACAGCAGACAGCCAGCCAGCGGCGGGCGCCGGCACGACACATCGGCCTACTCGGCCGGGAAGACACCGGTGGAGAGATAACGGTCGCCGCGATCACAGACGATCGCGACGATGGTGGCATTCTCGACCTCGCTGGCCAGGCACAACGCGGCGGCCACCGCGCCGCCAGACGAAATACCGCAGAAAATGCCTTCGCGAGAAGCCAGCTCGCGGGTGGTATCCTCGGCTTCCCGCTGCGTGACATCCATCTCGCGATCCACCCGGCTGGGGTCGAAGATGCCCGGCAGATACGCCGCCGGCCAGCGCCGGATACCGGGGATTTTCGCGCCCTCGGCCGGCTGTACGCCAATCACCTGGACTGCGTCGTTCTGTTCCTTCAGATAACGCGACACGCCCATGATGGTGCCGGTGGTGCCCATTGCGCTGACGAAATGCGTGATACCGCCCTGGGTGTCCCGCCAGATCTCCGGGCCGGTGCTTTCGTAGTGCGCCAGTGGGTTGTCCGGGTTGCTGAATTGGTCCAGCACCCGACCCTTGCCTTCGCTGGCCATCTGCTCGGCCAGATCGCGCGCGCCTTCCATGCTTGCTTCCTTGGACACCAAGATGATCTCGGCGCCATAGGCCTTCATCACCGCGACGCGTTCGACGCTCATGCTGTCCGGCATGATCAATACCATGTGATAACCCCGGATCGCGGCAGCCATCGCCAGAGCAATACCGGTGTTGCCGCTGGTTGCCTCGATCAGCGTATCCCCGGGATGGATGTCGCCACGCGACTCGGCATGCCGGATCATCGACAGCGCCGGTCTGTCCTTCACCGAACCGGCAGGGTTGTTGCCCTCCAGCTTGACCAGCACGGTATTGCCATTGTCCGGCGCGATACCTTGCAGACGCACCAGCGGCGTGTTGCCGATGAAACTTTCTATCGTCGCGTAGTTCATGTCACTCATCTCGCTTGTCGTCATCGACCGGCCCCACGTTGAAGGCAACCGACAGCCGCCTCTCGCCACTGCGGTTCTCCTCGACCTCGTGCGCCAGATCAGGGGGAAACAGCAGTAGAATACCGGCTTCCGGCGTGATCGCCAGAGTTTCGCCCCCCGCATGCAGGATCAAACGACCCGAATCCGCCGGCACGCGGATGTAATACACCGCCGACAGCAGTTCGTCATCGTCGTCATGCGTGTGCAAGGTGGTGACGTGGCCACTGCCCATGTCGTTGAACCAGAAACCCAGCTTGAGTGCCGCCCTCGCTGAGATGTCCCGCGCATGACGCGACACCGCCTCATGCACCGGCAATAGCTGCGGTATCCTGTCGCGATCGATATACAGATTCTCGTAACGCCCGTGGAACAAATGCGACCTGCGCACCGCCGGGTCGTCGCGCAGCGCATCGAAGCGCCTCGCCAACTGCTCGTTGATCGTCGCGGCGTTGGCCAGCACGGTTTGCCAGACCTTGCGTCCACCAACCTTCAACTCGACGCGGGAAGCCTGTTTTCCCATCTCAAAGCTCCGGAGGAGGCGGCGCCAACACCTCGCGGTTGCCATTGTGTTCCGGCGGGCTGACGATGCCGACCCGCTCCATCTCCTCGATCAGCCGCGCGGCGCGGTTGTAGCCGACCTTCAAGCGTCGCTGCACGCTGGAGATGGAAGCGCGACGACTCTCGGTGACGATGCGCACCGCCTCGTCGAACAAGGGGTCGCTGTTCTCCACGTCACCAGCGCCGACGCCGTCGTTTAGCCCCGGTATCGCCTCGGTGGGTTCCTGCACGATGTCGTGGATGTACTCCGGCTTGCCGGTCTGCTTCAGATACTCGACCACGGCATGCACTTCGTGGTCGTCGACGAAGGCGCCATGCACGCGCTGTGGAATGCTGCCGCCGGGCGGCAGATACAGGCTATCACCGTGGCCGAGCAATTGCTCCGCGCCCATCTGATCGAGAATCGTGCGCGAATCGATGCGCGACGATACCTGAAACGCCAGCCGCGTCGGGATGTTCGCCTTGATCAGGCCGGTGATCACATCGACCGACGGCCGCTGCGTCGCCAGCAGCAGATGAATGCCAGCGGCGCGCGCCTTCTGCGCCAATCGCGCGATCAGTTCCTCGACCTTCTTGCCAACCACCATCATCATGTCAGCCAGCTCGTCGATGATCACTACGATGTATGGCAGCGTCGTCAGAAGCGGCGTCTCCAACAGCTCGGTGGCAGTCGGATCCTGCGTGAACAATGGATCCTTCAGTGGTTCGCCAGACCTCTCGGCATCCAGCACCTTACGGTTGTAACCGGCGATATTGCGTACCCCGAGCGCCGCCATCAGCTTGTAACGCCGCTCCATCTCGCCGACGCACCAGCGCAATGCATTCGCCGCCTCCTTCATATCAGTGACCACCGGCGTCAGCAGATGCGGAATGCCCTCGTAGACCGACAATTCCAGCATCTTCGGATCGATCATGATCAAACGCACTTGATCCGGCGTGGCCTTGAACAGCAGGCTCAGAACCATCGCGTTGATCGCCACCGATTTACCCGAACCAGTGGTGCCGGCGATCAGTCCATGCGGCATCTTGCCCAGATCGGCAACCACCGGCGTACCCGAAATATCCTTTCCGAGACCGATGGTCAGTGGCGATCGCGCCTCTTCGTACTCCCGCGACTGCAGGGTTTCGCTGAGATAGACCATCTCGCGATGCGTATTCGGAATCTCCAACCCGATCACCGACTTACCCGGGATCACCTCGACTACGCGCACACTGATGGTCGACAGCGCGCGCGCCAGATCACGGGCGATGTTCGTCACCTTGGATGCCTTGGTGCCGGGCGAAAGCTGGAGTTCAAACAGCGTTACCACCGGCCCGGGATGCACGGCAGTAACCTCGGCCTGGATGCGGAAATCCTGCAACTTCAGCTCGACCAGGCGCGACAACGCCTCCAGCTCCTCATCCGAATAGCCCTTGCCGCTGGGCATGGCCTGATCCAGCAAGGTCAGTGGCGGCAGATCGCCACTGACCTCGACATCGAATAACGGCACCTGGCGTTCACGATCGACCCGTTCGCTCGGTTCGACGCTTTTCAGCGTCGGCTCGATCTTCACCGGCTTGCGAGGCGGTTTGCCGACCTTCCCTTTTTTCTCTTTCCTTTCCTTCGCCACGCTTGTTTGCGGCCGCCTCGGCGCTTCCACCTCGACCCGCTCCTCACGCCGCACAAAACGCCCCGCGACAAAACGATAAGCGCTCAGAATAACCCCGCCGACGACCTCCATCACCGTCAGCCAGGAGATGCCGGTGAACAGTGTCACGCCACCAAGAAATACTGCAATCAAGAACAACGCCGAACCCGCCCAACTCACCGCGCCGAGCAACTCACCATGGATGAACTTGCCAGTGATACCACCAGCGCCCTCGGGCAGACCCAGGCCGAAATCCCCACTGGACGCAGCCGCCAACGCACAACCGGCGGCAATGGTCAGCACAAAGCCGGCCCAGCGCAACGCCACCAGATGGATATTCACGCTGTCGTCGTCGTTGCGCTGCTTGAAGATCAACCAGCCACTCCAGGCAATCATCACCGGAAACAGAAACGCCAGCAGGCCGAACAGAAAGAACAACACATCCGCCAGCCAGGCGCCAACCGGACCGCCAGCGTTACGCGTCAGTTGCGTGCCACTCGCCAGCGACCAGCCCGGATCGTTGCGATCGAAGGTCAGCAACGAAATCAACACGAACAGCGCCAGCGCGCCGATCAGCAGAATCACCACCTCGCGCAGGCGCCGCGTCATCGCCATGCTCGGCGGATTCTCGATCTCGGTATTCAGTCGGGCCTGGGACATAGTGGTCAACGGGTTCCATACAACGGGGAATTGCGGCATTCTATCCCGAACCGCGCCCGGTCGCATCGACCCTGGCCGAAAACCACGGGGACATCACTTGACCAGCAACGCCTTTCGTTTCGACCCGCCCGCCACCACCGGCCTGCTGTTGCTAAACCTCGGCACGCCGGATTCACCCTCGGTACCCGACGTGCGCCGCTACCTCGCCGAATTCCTCTCCGATCCGCGCATCGTCGAGATACCGGCACTGGCTTGGCAGCTCGTATTGCATGGCGTCATCCTGCGCACCCGACCGAAAAAATCCGCCAAGGCCTACCAGAGTGTCTGGGACGAAAACGGCTCGCCGCTGCTCTACCTCTCCGAACGCCTGCTCGCGGCGTTGCCCGACGACATCCCGGTCGCGCTCGGCATGCGCTACGGCAACCCATCGATCGAAACCGCGCTGGACAGACTGCGCGGCCTGAATGCGCAACGCATCCTGGTACTACCGATGTACCCACAATACTCCGCCACCACCACAGCCTCGACCTTCGACGCCATCGCCAGGGTACTGGCGAAATGGCGCTGGATACCGGAACTGCGCTTCATCAACCAATACCACGAGCATCCCGCCTACATCACCGCGCTGGCCGACAGTATCCAGAACTGGCAACAGCGACATGGCAAGCCCGAACGCCTACTGATGTCCTTCCACGGCATCCCGAGGGACTATGCCAAAGCCGGCGATCCCTACCCGGAACAATGCCGCATGACCGCCCACCTGTTGGCCGGCAAGCTTGGGCTGAACGACAACGCATGGCAACTCGGCTTTCAGTCACGCTTCGGTCCACGCGAATGGCTGAAACCCTATACCAGCGAAATCCTAAAGGCCTGGGGAAAGAAAGGTATCGAATACGTCCAGGTCGTGTGCCCCGGCTTCTCTATCGATTGCCTGGAAACGCGCGAAGAGATTGCCGTCGAGAACCGCGACTACTTCCTCGAAGCCGGCGGCAAGCGCTACGCTTACATCCCAGCGTTGAACGACAGTCCTGGACAATTGGCGCTGGTGGAAAGCCTGTGGCGACAACACACGCTAGACTGGGAGCAATAGGGATAAAATGACATTCAGCTAACGCTCAATGATTAGCAAGCCGTTAAAAAAGTCCTTCCATGGACTTTTTTAACGGCCTGTTAGAGGGTTGAAACACCCCGCTGTCATAAAAATTGCCTGTGGCTCGGCTGCGGAATCTCCGAGGCAGAGCTTGTGCATCCAGCCGAACCCGCTACAATGCCGCGATGGACGTGATAGCCGACAACCTTCTCCATGTACGTAGCCAGATTGCAGAACACGCCGCGCGTCACGGGCGCCAACCAGCCGATGTCCAGCTACTCGCGGTAAGCAAAACCAAGCCGGCGGAAGACATCCGCGCCGCCCACGCGGCGGGCCAAATGCGGTTCGGCGAGAACTACCTTCAGGAAGCCCTTGGCAAGATCCAGACGCTGGCGGAACTGCCGCTGAGCTGGCATTTCATCGGCGGCATCCAGGGCAACAAGACGCGGGCCATCGCCAGTCATTTCGATTGGGTACATACACTTGCGTCGGAGAAACACGCCCAGCGGCTGGACCGGCAACGTCCCGACGAACTCCAGCCGCTGAACGTCTGCATCCAGGTGAACACCAGCGGCGAGGCCAGCAAGGGTGGCATTGAACCGGACGCGCTCGGTCCACTGCTTCGGGCGATCGGAGGTCTGAAACGACTGAACATTCGCGGTCTGATGACCCTCCCCGCGCCGAGTCTCCACTTCGAGGAGCAACGCCAGCCGTTCCACCTGCTACGCAGCTTGCTCGAAGTCCATCGCGCGGATTGTCCTTCCCTGGATACCCTGTCGATGGGCATGTCCGGCGATCTGGAGGCGGCGATCGCGGAGGGCGCCACCATCGTGCGTGTCGGCACGGCGATATTCGGGCCGCGCAATCCACCCATCCCGTAAAGAGCGACACCCATGAACGATACCCTGGCATTCATCGGCGGCGGCAACATGGCGCGCAGTCTGATCGGCGGCTTGATCGACAATGGCCACCCGGCCGATGCGATTCTGGTTTCGGAGCCAAACGCCGAGGCGGCCACCGCGTTGCATGACACACTCGGTGTGCGCGTATCGAACGACAATCACGCGGCAGCCACGCAAGCGGATGTGCTGGTCCTCGCGATCAAGCCCCAGGTGCTGGCTGGCGTCTGCACGGAAATCGCCGAGGACGTGCGCTATCACAGGCCACTGGTGATATCGATCGCCGCCGGCATCCGCGCCGACAGCATCGACGGCTGGCTGGGCGGGCAAACCGCCCTGGTACGCTGCATGCCGAACACCCCGGCGATGGTCAAGGCCGGCATAACCGGTTTGTATGCCAACCCTGGCGTCAGCGCCGATCAACGTCGCCGAGCGGAAAGCATCCTGCGCGCGGTTGGCGAGACCCTGTGGGTCGAAAACGAGGCGTTGCTCGACGCCGTGACGGCGGTATCCGGTAGCGGTCCGGCCTATTATTTCTTCTTCATGGAGGCGATGATCGAAGCCGGCGAGGCGCTCGGCCTGAATCGACAAGCGGCAAGCAAGCTGACCTTGCAAACCGCGCTCGGCGCGGCGAGCATGGCGATCGAAAGCGATGAATCCCCAGCCACATTGCGCCGGCGCGTGACTTCGCCGGGCGGCACGACGGAACAGGCGATACACGGGTTCGAGGCAGCCGGACTGCGAAAAATTGTCCACGACGCGCTACGCGCCGCCCACGATCGCTCCGTCGAACTGTCCGCGCAACTCGGCAACCCGGAAAATTTGAAAAAATAGGCCTCGGCCCCACCTGTTCAACCCTCAGCCAACACAAAGGATTTCGATATGGGCAGCAGCTATCTGGCCAACCCCTTGGTTTTTCTGGTACAGACGATCTTCGGTCTGTACGCGGCAGCGGTGCTGCTGCGTTTTCTACTTCAGGTGATACACGCGGACTTCTATAATCCGGTATCCCAGTTCATCGTCAAAATCACCTCGCCACTGCTGAACCCCTTGCGCCGCATCGTTCCGGCCAGCGGCAAGCTGGATATGGCCTCGCTGGTGCTCGCCTGGTTGGTAAAGGCAGTCGAGGTATTTCTCGTGCTATTGATCTCAATGGGTGGCTTCAAACCGCTAGGTGCGCTGCTGTGGGCGATCCCCGAACTGGTCGACCTGACCATCAGCATCTTCACCTGGGCGATCATCATCCAGGTGATTCTGAGCTGGGTCGCGCCCGGCAACTACAATCCAGCGGCCAGCTTGATCGACCAATTGGTCGAACCCCTGATGGCGCCCGCCAGACGCCTGATCCCGCCAATCGGCGGGCTGGATCTGTCGCCGATGGTCGTCATCATCGGTCTGATGCTGCTACGCATGCTGCTGATGCCGCCGTTGCGCATGCTGACGGGCAGCCCGTTCTAGCGGGGTGTTCAGAAATGGCATTTTTCAACAAACTCCTAGCCCGGATTTCTCATCAGTTCACTACTGAGACCGCCCAATGCGGCGCGCTGACTGGCGTTCACTCGGTCGGGCTACTCAACGTGGTGTCGACTACGCCTGCGCGGCCCTCGGTCGCAAATGCCAGCCATCACACCACCTTGAGCGGCCTCGCTACGCCACCCGGTGAGAAATTCTGGCTAGGACCATGAACCCCTTGGAATGGCATGACGATGAGCTGCATCTACGGCTCTACGTTCAACCCAAAGCTAGCAGAGATGCCTTTGGCGAGCGCCACGGCGACGAGGTCAGACTGCGCATCACCGCCCCGCCGGTGGACGGCAAGGCCAACAGCCATCTACAAAAACTGCTCGCCAAGGCATTCGGCGTACCGAAATCCTCCGTGACGCTGCGACGGGGCGAAACCTCCCGACACAAGTATTTCATCATCTCCCGCCCAAGAAAGATTCCAGGGGAACTCCAGCCCCATCTCGACCAGAACGATAGCGAGCAACTACTCAGCAAGTAGAAAAATCATGCTGTAACTGCTCAGATTGCCGCTGAAATGCGTCAGATCAAGGCGGGAAATGTGAGTTTCCAGGTGTAAATGACCATTTTCCAACGCAGAGATGGCGCATTTCAGTGGTGAGCTGAGCAGTTACGATAGCGAAACATCCGACTAAAAACGCTATTCCTTCGCAGATTCGGTCCAAATTCAGCCGGTTCATTGACAACATGGGTTCGAATTCTGCATTCTGAAATGCAAATAAAATTAACATTCAAGCCGTTTCAATCGGTTGTTTACCCGGAGCGAGGATCACCATCATCAACCTTATTATATTTATCCGAGGCACCGATCATGGAACCCGCTTGGTCTTTAGACAGCATATGGAAAAATGAACATTTAGGCATCGTACAACTGAACCAACGGGGCGAGCTGGTCGCGGTCAGCGACAAATGGCTCAGCCTCTATCACTATGAAGCACACGATATCACCACACTGAACATCGGCGATATCTTGTCCGACCGCCGTCAAGAACGCGAGTCCCGGTCGCTGCTGGACGAGATCTTCCAGCACAAACGTCGCAGCTACCGCCTGACACGCAAGTTCCGCAAGAAGAACGGCGGTTATTTCTGGGGCAACGTGTACGTCTGCGCGGCCACCGACAAGGCGGAAAACGTGCTTGGCGCCACCGCCGTCGTGGTCGATATCAGTCGCGAGAAAGAACTGGAGTTCAGGCTTCGCTATCTTTCCTCAGTCGATCCGCTGTGCCAGATCTTCAACCGGCGGCATTTCTTCAAATTGTCCGAACAGGCCATGCTGGATGCCCGGCGAGACGAGGCGCCGCTGAGCCTGCTGTACATCGATATCGACGATTTCAAGAAGATCAACGACCTGTATGGGCATCCCTATGGCGACGAGATACTCGTCAATTTCGTGCGTTGCGTGAAGGACATCCTGCGCGTGCCAGACATCTTCGCGCGCATCGGCGGCGAGGAATTCGCGGTGACCCTGAGCAACGCATCGGCGCCAGAAGCGGCGCGCATCGCGCAACGCATTCTCGACCACATCGCCGAGATGAATGCGATGCACCGGCCAGACAAGCTGCCCTATTCGGTGAGCATCGGCATCGCCACGATGCGCGAGAGCGACCGCGGACTCGACGATCTGATCCGACGAGCCGACCAAGCATTATACTGTGCGAAACAGGCGGGAAAGAACCGTTTCCACACCGATCTAGCAGGCTGTTGAAAAATGGCATTTTTCAACAGCCTGTGTGCGGTACAGGGAGGTACCGCCATTTTCGATGACAGCAAGTCATCGAAAATGAAGGAACCGGGAAATCGCATTTTCCGGTTCCGTCGTTGCAAAAGTCCATGGAAGGACTTTCTCAACATCCTGTAGCCCGGATTTCTCACCGGGTCGCGGTAGAGAACGGGTGAGAAATCCGGGCTAGACTGAGTCGGCCGTGAAAGCGCGCCCCGCCTTGACACGACACGGCACGCGCACGGACAATCGGACGACGTGTCGGGGACCGGAGGGGGTGAATCGATCCGCACGGAGAGGGGAAAGCGCCACGCATGGCGCGCTCATGGATTGACGGCAAGAGCTGTCGTCTACCAGGCATCCATCGGCAAGAGCCGGCAAATGCCTAACGAACTGTTTTATAGCCACGGCCAGTCGAACCTCGGATTTTTGCGTGCGTGCCATCTCGCGCGCCGATCCGGCGCGAGTAGGTCACGGGGTATCTCCCACAACGACGAGCAACACGGCCGGGACAAAAAGACACGCGCGATGGTTCCGACGCCTGGCTGGCGGTGGCTTTAAGCTGCCGCCAGCCCGTGGAACCGCAAACACATCAATAATTCACTGCGGAGTATCACCATGGATACACAAGCACAACAGTACTGGCGGGCCAATCTCCGCCTGGTTGCTGTCCTGTTGACGATATGGTTCATCTGTTCCTATCTATTCGGCATCTTGTTGGTCGACCAACTGAACACCATCAAGGTCGGCGGTGCCGGCCTGGGTTTTTGGTTCGCGCAGCAAGGCTCGATCTACACCTTCCTGGTGCTGATCTTCATCTATGTCATACGCATGAACGCCCTGGACAAAAAGTTCGGCGTTCATGAGGATTGAGGGGAGCATCTGAATGGATCTGCAAATACTGACTTATACCGTCGTTGGCATCACCTTCGCGCTGTATATCGGCATCGCCTTCTGGGCGCGGGCCCACAGCACCAGCGAATTCTACGCCGCCGGACGCGGGATTCACCCAATCGCCAATGGCATGGCCACCGCGGCCGACTGGATGTCGGCGGCGTCATTCATCTCGATGGCCGGCCTGATCGCCTTCAATGGCTACGGCGCTTCGGTGTTCCTGATGGGATGGACCGGCGGCTATGTGCTGCTGGCCCTGCTGCTGGCGCCCTACCTGCGCAAATTCGGCAAGTTCACCGTGCCGGAGTTCATCGGTGACCGCTATTACTCCAAATCGGCGCGATTCGTCGCGGTGGTGTGCCTGATTCTGGCCTCGATCACCTATGTCATCGGCCAGATGAAAGGTATCGGCGTGGCCTTCTCGCGCTTCCTCGAAACCAGCTATGACACCGGTCTGTATATCGGCATGGGCATCGTCTTCATCTACTCGGTACTCGGCGGCATGAAGGGCATCACCTATACCCAGATTGCTCAGTACGTGGTATTGATCTTTGCCTATACGGTTCCGGCGGTGTTCATCTCGATGCACCTGACCGGCAATCCGGTGCCACAACTCGGCCTGTTGGACAATATGACCGGCTCGACGGTGCCGATGCTCGACAAGCTGGATCAAGTGGTTACCGATCTGGGCTTCAAGCAATACACCACGCAGGTGATGGGCAATACACTGAATATGTTCGTGTATACCCTGACCTTGATGATAGGCACCGCTGGCCTGCCGCACGTGATCATCCGCTTCTTCACCGTGCCCAAGGTCAAGGACGCACGCTCATCGGCCGGCTGGGCGCTGGTCTTCATTGCCATTTTGTACACCACCGCGCCGGCCGTCGGCTCGATGGCCCGCCTGAACCTGATGAACACCATCCAGGTCGGCGAGGTCGGCTCGCCCGACGGCAACCTGGCCTACGCGGACCGTCCACAATGGTTCAAGAACTGGGAGGCCACCGGTCTGCTGAAGTACCAAGACAAAAACGGCGACGGCCGCATCCAGTACTACGACGACAAGAACAAGGCATTCGCGGCAAAGGCCGAAACATTCGGCTGGAAAGGTAACGAGATGGTCAAGGTCGACCGCGACATCATGGTCTTGGCCAACCCAGAGATCGCGAAGCTGCCGGATTGGGTGATCGCGCTGGTCGTCGCCGGTGGCTTGGCCGCCGCGTTGTCCACCGCCGCCGGTCTGCTACTGGCGATCGCCTCGTCGATCTCGCATGACCTGGTGAAGGGCATGATCAACCCGAACATTTCGGAGAAGGCGGAACTGCTGACAAGTCGCATCACCATGACCGGCGCCATCCTGGCGGCAGGGTATCTTGGCCTGCATCCGCCGGATTTCGCCGCCGGGACCGTGGCCATCGCCTTCGGCCTGGCCGCCGCGTCGATCTTCCCGGCGTTGATGATGGGCATCTTCAACAAGCGCATGAATCGCGCCGGCGCGATCGCCGGCATGGTCGCCGGCATCGGCATCACGCTGCTGTATGTATTCCAGCACAAGGGCATCATGTTCGTTCCAGGAACGGCTTTTCTTGGCGACATGAAACCGAACTGGTTCCTCGGCATCTCGCCGAATGCATTTGGCGCGGTTGGCGCGCTGGTGAACTTCATCGTCGCCATCCTGGTATCCAGGATTACCATGCCGCCACCGGAGCATATCCAGCACTTGGTCGAGGACATTCGTGTTCCAGCCGGTGCCGGCGGCGCGACAACTCACTAAAGAGCATCTCGAAAAATCGAGATGCCCGAGTGGGACAGGGATGTCCCACCCTTTTCGATCACGATAAGTGATGGAAAATGTGAGCGAAGCGGAACTCGCATTTTCTCTTTGCGACGAAAAAAATGCCATG
>Ga0256841_1002297_pt1 | contig 15371 bp, 13 predicted proteins | sample 356308metaG_FD_185971 | JGI IMG/M metagenome (GOLD analysis project Ga0256841, IMG submission 185971) | Hydrothermal vent microbial communities from Mid Atlantic Ridge, Atlantic Ocean - 356-308 | ecosystem: Environmental > Aquatic > Marine > Hydrothermal vents | place: Atlantic Ocean: Mid... | reverse complement strand
GATCAACGCGATGATGGGGGATTTTGACGCCATTATCCTGACGCAGGACTGGCACCCGCAGGGCCATTCATCCTTTGCCAGCAGCCACGCGGGCAAGGCGCCGTTCGATATGATCGACATGCCCTATGGCGCGCAGGTGTTGTGGCCGGATCATTGCGTGCAGGGCACGGACGGGGCCAGTTTTCATGCCGATTTGAACACGGATGCCGCCGATATGATCATCCGCAAGGGTTATAACTCCGGCATCGACAGTTATTCGGCCTTTTTCGAAAATGACCACAAAACCCCGACGGGGCTTGAGGGCTATCTGCGCACCCGTGGCATCACCAGCCTGACGATGGTTGGCCTTGCCACCGATTTCTGTGTGCATTTTTCCGCTGTGGACGCGGCTAAACTCGGCTTTGATGTGACGGTTCTGGAAGGGGCCTGTCGGGCCATTGACATGGACGGCAGCCTTGCCACCGCCCGCACCGCAATGCAGGATGCCGGTGTCAAGCTGGAGCCGTGACAGATGATTGATATCGCAACCCGCGTCTATAACCACAAATGGAAGATTGATCCGATCATCCGTTCGCTGATTGACACGGACTTTTACAAGCTGCTGATGTGCCAGTCGGTGTATCGCTACAAGCCTGATACACAGGTCACGTTCAGCCTGATCAACCGCTCAAAGAATGTCCGGCTTGCCGAACTGGTGGATGAAGGTGAGTTGCGCGAGCAACTGGATAACATCCGCACGCTAAGCCTGTCACGCGGAGAAAGCACCTGGCTGCGCGGTAACATGTTTTACGGCAAGCGGCAGATGTTCCATCCGGATTTCATGGAGTGGTTTGAGGGCATGCGCCTGCCGCCCTATCATCTGGAAAAGCGCGATGGGCAGTATGAGTTGACCTTTGAGGGAAAATGGCCCGAGGTCATGCTGTGGGAAATTCCGGCACTGGCGGTGCTGATGGAGCTGCGTTCACGCGCGGTACTGCACGAAATGGGTCGGTTCGAGTTGCAGGTGCTTTATGCACGCGCCATGGCCAAACTGTGGGAAAAAGTTGAGAAGCTGCGCCCGCTGGATGGCCTACGCATCGCCGATTTCGGCACCCGCCGCCGGCACAGTTTTCTTTGGCAGGACTGGTGCGTTCAGGCCCTGCAGGAGGGGCTGGGCGAAAAGTTTGTCGGCACTTCAAATTGCCTGATTGCCATGCGTCGCGATATTGAGGCGATTGGCACAAATGCGCATGAGTTGCCGATGGTTTACGCCGCGTTGGCAAATGATGATGCGGAACTTGCAGCCGCACCGTACAAAGTTCTTGCCGACTGGCACGAAGAACACGATGGCAATCTGCGTATCATCCTGCCCGATACCTACGGCACAGCCCAATTCCTGGAAAATGCGCCTGAATGGCTGGCCGGATGGACCGGAATCCGCATTGACAGTGGCGACCCTTCCAAAGGTGCCGAGGTGGCCATTGAGTGGTGGAAATCCCACGGAGAAGACCCGAGTGAAAAGCTGGTCATCTTTTCTGACGGGCTGGATGTGGATACCGTTATCAACCTGCAGAAACGCTTTGCAGGGCGGGTGAAGGTTTCGTTCGGTTGGGGTACATTGCTGACCAATGATTTCCGGGGTCTGGTGCCCGGCGACAGGCTCGCACCCTTTTCCCTTGTCTGCAAGGCTGTCAGTGCCAACGGGCGGCCAACGGTGAAACTGTCGGACAATCCGAACAAGGCGATGGGACCAGCGGATGAAATCGCCCGCTACAAACGGGTGTTCGGCGTGGGCGAGCAAGAGGCGCAAGAGGTGGTGGTTTAGGCTCCGTAAACCGGTTTACCGTCCATATATCGCTTGGCAATATTCACGGCGCGGTTCTTATAGGAAATCAACGCCGGATCATCCGGTGCGTATCTGGGGATGCACCAGCCACAGGATGCCAGCGCCCGAATGACCGTGAAAACAGGCACTAACGCGGCAGAATTTGCGTCCAGCCCATAGCCTTCGCATAGCGCCGCTGCAAGTTCTGCGGCGTTAGGCAAATCCCAGTTTTGCGACATGGCTACACCCAGATCATACAGCCGGAACCCGTAAGCCCCGTCGTCAAAGTCGATCAGGTTAACGCTTTCTCCCTGCACAAATACGTTTTCCCGCAAGGCATCCGCATGGATCAAACCGAAATCCGCATCTGCCGAAAGTGCCTGCAATTCATCCCGCAAGAGGGCACGGACATCTTGCAATAGAGCCGTTTCCCCCTGTGTTAGAGCCGCATTTTCCCAAAATCGGCCCCACAGCGGCGCCTCTCCCAGCAACCCGTCCGCATCCAGACGGGGACGTTCAAACCAGTCCGGCAGGGACAAGGTATCGCTGACCCGGTGCAGCTGCGCCAGTTCCGCACCAAGCGTATGATACAACTGCGCCTGATTATCTGTATCCCATGAAAACGGCACGCTGCCTTCGCCCAAAGGCTCGCCTTCGCTCCATGTCACCAGTGATGCCACCCGCCCCGCATCCGGCACTTGCGCGATCACGTCCCCGTCGCGGGTTTGCAGCGGGCAGGGAACGGCCATCCCTGCCTGTGACAGCCCTTGCGCCCAGACCAGTTCCGAACGGATTGCCGCGTCGGTCTGATAACCAGGCCTGTGCAAACGCAATGCGGCGCGGGTGCCGTTTGGTCCGGCCACCTCGAACACCGCATTTTCGCGGTTCTTGATCAGGCGCGGGGTGCAGGCCGGTACATCCCATGCCGCCAACGCCGCCTTGGCATAGGCAATCGCCTGTGCGTCGTTCATTTCAGAACCGCCGCAAAGGCATCATCCATCACCGACACCAGAAGATCGGCGTTTTCGCGGGAAAATACGCAGGGCGGGCGGATTTTCAGGGCGTTGTCAAACCGTCCCACGGTGCTGAGCAATACGCCGCGCTGCCGCATCTCGTTCACCATCCGCAAGGCCAGATCTCTGGCCGGTTCATCCCCTTGCATCAGCTCGACCCCGAAAAACAGCCCCGCGCCGCGCACATCGGCGATCACATCGTATTTTCCGGCAAGCCCCTGCAATTGCTCCAGCGCATAAGCGCCCGTATCGCGGGCGTTTTCGACCAGCTTTTCATCCTCGATCACCTGTAGCGTGGCCATCGCTGCCGCCGCGCTGACCGGATTGCCGCCGAAAGTGTTGAAGTATTTGAACACGTCCTGAAACGCTTCCAGCACCTCGGGCCGTGTCACCACGGCGGCCACCGGGTGCCCGTTGGCCATCGGCTTGCCCAGTGTCACGATGTCCGGTACAAATCCCAGCCGCTCATGCCCCCACCAATGGCTGCCCAGCCGTCCGAAACCCGGCTGCACCTCGTCGGATATGATCAACCCGCCGGCTTTGCGCACCGCCGCTATGGCCCGGTCCAGAAAGCCGCGCTCCAGCGTAGGGAACCCCTCGTTGGCGAAATAGGGGCAGATGATCAGGGCTGAAACGCCGTGGCCGCTGGCCTCAAGTTCAGCAATAGAAGTCTCTATTCCGGCAGAAAACGCTTCTGCCTGCCGGGCGCGATTGCCCCCGACGGGCCGCAGATTATCTGGCGCGGGCACCTGCCGCACATGGGTGGCATAGCCCCCCACCGGCACCTTTTTGGCGTTCAACTGACTAACTGCCGCGGTATTGCCGTGATAGGTGTTGTCGGTGCCGATAATGCCGGTTTTCCCTGTTACCGCCTGCGCCATGCGCAGGGCAACGTCGTTGGCCTCGGAACCGGAATTCACCATGATCAACGCGGCCAGATCATGCCCGAATTTCGCCGTCAGCCGCTCGCCATATTCCACCAGCCCGACATGCACATAGCGTGTATGCACGTTCAGCGTGGCGGCCTGACGGGCGATGGCCTCAACCACCTTGGGGTGGCAATGCCCCACATGCGGCACATTGTTATAACAGTCCAGAAACCGCCGCCCGTCTGCATCATACAGCCATACGCCCTGCCCACGCACCGGCGCGAAAGGTTCATCGTAAAATGTGGTGACATGGCGCCCCAACAACCGCTTGCGCCGTTCGATCAAATTCATTCGTCGCCCTTTACCTTGCCGCGCAGCGCCTTGACCTGTCCGCGTTTAACCTTGCCTTCCACCCGCCGCCGTTTCGAGGCCAGCGTTGGCCGTGTTTTGATCCGCCGTTTGGGCACATGCAAGGCCTTTTCGATCAGCTCCGCCAGCCGTTCCCGCGCGATTTCGCGGTTGCGGGCCTGACTGCGGGTATCCTCGACCCGTATCACAATCGCCCCGTCCAGCGTCCAGCGCCGCCCGGCCAGCCGTTTCAGCCGCGCCTTGACAGCGCCCGTCAGGTTCGGGCTACGCTGGGCCTCGAAGCGCAGTTCAACCGCGGTGGCCACCTTGTTGACGTTCTGCCCGCCGGGGCCCGACGAGCGGGTGAAACTCTCGCTCAGTTCCCAATCGGCCAGTGTTATGTCGTCGTTGATGCGCAGCATGTGGCGACAGTAAGACAGCTTGCTGAAAACGGAAAGAGCCCCTGCGGCTTTCGCAGGGGCTCTTCTCGAGAATTGGAGGTGGCAAGCGAGACACAGAAGTGCCTGAAGCCAGATGAATGAACAGGGGGGCTGCCCCCTAGAAATCCACCTCGCTCGTAACCTTTACCAGCTGCTCCTGTTTCCCAATAATCATTGGCACCTCCTTTCTGGATTGTTGATAACACCTGTAGCCTGCCACATATTCTGTAGAAGTCAAAAGGTTTTACGCAACATTTGGTGAAAGCTTTGTGACGATCATGCGGAAAGGCACCAGCGCAAGCAATGCAAGAGAGAGTTTTACCAGCCAGTCCGCCGTAGCCAAAGACACCCACAACGGAACAACCGGCCCAATGCCCAGCAACGGCAGGGTTTCTCCGGCCCAACTGACATCATTGCCCGGCTCGATAAACACAAGAGCGGCTGAAAAGGCGATGGTAAAGAAAATGGCGGTATCAACCGAGGATCCCACCAGAGTGGAGGCGAGAGGTGCCTTCCACCACTTACCGCGGCGCAATCTGTCGAAAACAGCGACATCCAGCATTTGCGCTGTCAGGAATGCCAAACCTGACCCCAAGGCGATACGCAGCGTTACCAGCGGCCCGAATTCGCCCATGATCTGCGTGCCAATGAACGAACACAGGATACCAACGACAAATCCGGCAAATACCACCTTGCGCGCGGCGGATACGCCATAAACGCGGTTCATCACATCGGTCACCAGAAAGGCAAACGGATAGGTAAAGGCCCCCCACGTCAGCCAGTGGCCGAACAGAAATTGCACAAGGATGTTGCTGGCCACCACAATGGCCGCCATGGCGATAACACCGGGAAGAAGTCTGGTCATGTCATTGATCCGTTTTGACAAGGTTGCGGACACTTGGCCCCATGTCGGGACAGGGCCTGTTACACGGGCATCACAGGGTTGGCAAGGGTCTCAGGTTGTATAAGTCAGATCGTGATCTTGCGCATACAGCGCCATTGCCCGTTCGGATATGGCGGTGATTGTCAGTGACGGGTTGACCCCCAGTGACCGGGGAATGACCGAGCCATCCATGATATACAATCCGTCCCAGACGCCGCCGTCAGAGCGAAACACGCGCGATTTGTGGTCAATCACGCCGTCGTCGGGACTGTCACCAAGCCCGCATCCGCCGAGCGGGTGAACCGAAATCAGATTCCGCCCGAGGGCACGGCTCCAGAGTGGATTGTTGATCAGAGTACCGCCCGTTGCCGCCGTCGCCCGGCGCAGGATGTCGCTTATCTTCTGATAAATGGGTGCGCGGCCTGCATCGGGCCAGTCGATCATCAGGCGACCGTTCCTGATATGCATCGTGCCGGTCGCGCAGTCATGCGCCATGACAAGAAATGTCTGGGTGTTGTGGACGGCGCCTTCATAGGCACCTTTGAACAGGCTGCGGGCCACACGTTTTGCCTCTTGCAAATAGTCACCACTATCGGTGTCATCGCCAAACAGCGGTGATCCGCCCGCAAGCATGGCTGGCAAAAGCACGGAAAGCAGGCCCGGAATGGCGCCTTCCTGAATGACCATGCCATCCGCCAGATCATCGGTATTGCGCAGATCGATCAGGCCAGCGATGACCGGCCCGACCGGATCATCCGCATCCGTCACCAGATGGCCCATGCCGATACCGTTTATCGCAACATCGTTGTTATAGCCAAAGGATAAGACATCGCCATTTCCCGAGAAATGCTCACCGGTATGCGGTGAAATATTCAGGCCCGCCGCTGCGCTTCGCAGCATGATTTCGCTGGATCCCAATGTGCCGGCACCAATCACGACACTGGCGGCGCTTGTCATGTGCCGGTTGCCGTCACTGTCTTCAAACACCACGCGCCAGAGACTGCTGTTTCGTTCAACATGGGAAACACGCGCGCCGGTGAAAATGGCGGCGCCATAGCGGGCTGCGTCCGGCAGGTAGTTCATGGCTACGGTGTTCTTGGCGCCAATGTTGCAGCCGGAACAACAATCACCGCACAGCGTGCAATCAGGCTGATAGACACCGGCAGCATTGCCCTTTGGATCGCCTTGGAAAGTGACATTGATCGGCGGATAGGAAAACGGTCCGCCAACCGCGCGTGCGGCGGTTTCAAAAGCCGTGATCTTTTTCAGTTCCGGAGTGCCGGGATAGGGCACGGGCCGTAGCCATTTGCGCGCGACGGCATAGCCCCGTTCAAGATCACCCGACACCGCTTTGCGCAACTCTTCGGGCCATTTGGTATCTTCCAGCACACGGGGATCAGGTTTCAGCATGACATTGCCGTTGATCAGTGATGTTCCGCCCAGCCCGCAGCCGACCAGCACGGACATGTCGGGATTGATCCGCATATCAAAAAGCGCATCATGGCGTCCGGTATGGCCAAGGCCGCTGGTGGTTTGGAATTCCTTCATGCCTGCGTGGAGCGTGTCGGGGAAATCACCAGGCAAAAACTCGCGCCCACGCTCGAGCACACATGTCTTCAGCCCCATGCGCGACAGACGGGAGGCCGCCACACCAGCACCATAGCCCGAGCCGATGATAATGGCGTCATACCGTTCATCTAGCCCGGAAAGCGGGAGCGACAATCGTTTGAAACTGGGTGCGTTTGCCATACTTCAGGAATCCTTGCGTGGGATCGTGACACGCTCGATCAGGTGGGCGGTTGAATCCTCCGGCACATTGTCTATGCCAAAGGCAAACACGGTCAGTGTGCCGTCCGGAGCAAACTTCAGGCGCAGAAAATTTTTGTAGTTCTTGATGCGAAGGGAAGAGAAAGCATTGGTCCACTGGATATGCAGCACATTGAGGGAAAACAGCAGGAACAGCCCAAAAATGGTGCCGCCAATGACTGTGCCAAGAACCAACATCGTCAACAGGAAAATGCCAAACCCGACAATGCCGCCTTGAAGGGCGACAGGCAACAGCATGACAAAGGCGATAGCGGCACAATAGATAATGACCAAAGCCGTAAAATGAGCAAAGCTGTGGGCCAGGCCCAGCAGCACTCTGCTCTTGGGATTGGGTGTCTGGTTGAAAGCGACAAGTGCGCCGCTGAATATGATGACCAGCAGCGCGAACTCGGGACTCTTGGGTATGGTTTGGAAGAACCGCACTAGCGTGCCGGCGACAGAGATATGGCTGGCAAGCATGGTTTCAAACATCCGGCTCAGCGGTTCTGTTCCGTTACCGTTACGTGCCTCAAGCAACCATATCAGCAGCATGTATATCCCGCCAAGGGTCGCGGCAAATTCCAGATTGTAGAAGAGAAACAAGAGGTTCTTGTAGGTCAGATTTTGCGAGGTTCTGGTTGGCGGGTAACATTTTTCCTTTGTAAAAATCTGTCGATCCTTGTGTTGCCATGAAATTGCGGCATTGCTTGGCAAAACATGCGTAGGATGCATGAAAGCCCCGCCACCCCCGGCTGTTATCAGGGTCAGATCACCCTTGTCTGTTTCCCGATCTGCCGATTCATAGCGTGCGTAATGATGGATGTCGCCGGCCAGTATCAGGCGCAGCTTGCCGCCGGTGGCCGTCAAAAGCTCACCAATGGACGCCAGCAAAGCCGTAGCGTTTTTGTAGCCATTTGTTTCGCGCACCCAACTGGGGGTCGGGGCGCAGAGGATAATCTGATCTCCCGGATTGATCTGATGAGACACTTTTTCAAAGAAAGCCAACTGCGTTGAATCGATCCGTTCATTCAACTGAATATCAATGCCGAACATCCACCAGCCCTGGCGTAGCTTCAGAGCAAAATAACTGCGGGTTTGACGCGGATACAAATTGTCAAACCTGCCAACGGGAAACCCTGGACAGGGGCGTCCCTGACTACAAAAAACATCGGAGAAAGCCTGCAAACCGTCGTACCAGTCGTGATTGCCGGGCAAGGCATATAACACCGTTTCGAATGATTCCTGATCGGTGGCCGCAGCGTTCCAGGGCGCAATGGTCTGATCGCAATAGGCTTTCAGCGAGGGATCCGGGTAAACTTCGTCACCCCCCATGATCAGGATGCTTCCCCGATGGGTTGATGCTGCGCCGGCCGGCTGGTGTTGCACACATATTGCGGCGGCTACGGCATAGGTGGACTCCCAGCCATCACCCAGGTCGGCGACGTAATCGAGCCAAAAATCCTCCTCGGGTGGAGAATCCTTTGAATGATCAAAAACGACAATATCAGGGTAAAGGGCTGCATGGATCTTGCGGTTGTCAGTAATATGCCCGATCGTTGTCGATATCGCTGCGCGGAAGCCGGTTTTTGCCAACAGAAGCGGATTGTACCATCGGGTCATTTTCCTGCGATTGTCAAAATTATGCATAAGCGACCCGACCCTGTACCCTACCCATCAGATAAGCGAAGGCTAGTGATACGGCGCCATTCCAACAACTAACGTTTTGTTGATTGCAAGCTTGATACCCGCCGCATGGCCTATCCGGTTACAACCACACCGCCGTCAACGACCAGTGCCTGCCCTGTCATCATCCGGCTGGCATTTGAGGCCAGAAACAGTGTTGGATCAACTATGTCACGCGGTTGCAGGTGTTCTTTCAGGCACTGGGTTTTCATATGTTCGGCAAGCTTTTCCTTTGTCGCCCACAATTTCAATTGACGTTCTGTCAGAACCCAACCTGGCAACAAGGCGTTTACTCTTATTCCGTCCGGCCCAAGTTCGCGCGCCAATGCCCGGGTGAGGCCGGTGATCGCGGCTTTGGATGCCACATATGTCGGCATTCCATCTGCCCCCATGAGATAGGTAATCGAAGAAAAATTGATGATTGAACCGCCGGATTCCCGCATCCCTTCGACCACGGCCTGGGCGGTAAAGAAATGTGGGCGCAGATTGACATTCAGGGATTGATCCCAGTCCTTGACTGTAACATCCTCAAGCGTGTGCCGGGTGTCATTTGCCGCGTTATTGACCAGAACGGTGATCGGACCCTGCATATCGGCGGCCTGTTTCACGGCGGCCTGCAGGGCCGGAATATTGACAATATCACAGGCAATGAACTGTGGCGCACGCCCATGTTTCTGGCGCATGCTTTCAACGAACCCGCTGGCATCGCTACGCTGGACAAAGGTGACATTTGCCCCCTGAGACAGAAAACCATCTGTAAGGGATGCGCCAATGCCAGACCCGCCTCCGGTAATGAAAACACTGGCGTCTTTGAGATCATGAAACGTAGCAAAATTGTTCATTCAACAAGGTCCTTATTGACATGATGGATTTCTGTCTTGATCGGAAGACCAGTTATCTGCGCTTTTTGCAGCCAATTAAGCACAATCGGGATAACATTTTCTACCGTCATGATTTGTGGCGCCCGCACGGTCAGGATAGTGCCGGGATCAGGCAGGAAGGTTTGTGGATCGTCAGCTTTTCCTTTTGCTGATTGTTGCAATGGCAACGGCCAGAATGACGATTACTCCAACCAGAATTTCACGGACATAGCTGTCAACCTTGATCTGGGTCAGGCCATTGTCGAGAACACCCAGCATCAGCACACCGATCAAGGTGAACAGAACACGGGGTTCGCCTTGCTGGCTCATGGTCATGCCCAGAAATACGGCAGCAATGGCATCAAGCATCAGGCCACTGCCCTGCGTCGGGTTGGCGGATGCAACGCGTGATGCGTACATCAACCCGGCGGCAGCGGCCCCGATGCCGGTCAGCCCGAAGGCCAGCAGGCGGAGTTTTTTCACCCTGATACCGGCAAGGTGCGCGGCCTCCATATTGCCGCCAATTGCATAAAGCCGCCGGCCAAAGGTGGTGTGTTCCAGCACAAACCAGACCAGAGCGACAACGCAGATGGCCGTGATGCTGAGATAGGGCAGCTTTAGGCCACTAAACCCGATGGAATCCAGAGGAATGCCAGCCCTGGCAAACCCGGAAAACCCGGCGGGAATATCGCGGCCGTAAATGGTCTTTCCGCCGCTGGCCAGAAACGCCATACCACTGAAAATGGTCAGCGTTCCGAGCGTGGCAACGAATGGCAGGATCCCGACAACAGAAACCAGAAACCCGTTGAAAAATCCGCCCAGAAGGCCGACGGCAAGGGCTGCCAAAATGCCGACCCAAACCGGATATCCCATCGAGAACAAGACGGCGGCAACAATTCCGGCAAGGCTTGCCATTGATCCGACGCTGAGGTCAAAATCATTCATCACCATGACAATGGTCATGGTTGCGGCCACAACGGTCAGCATGCTGAGCTGTTGTGAAATGTTGATCAGATTTCTTGCGGTCAGAAATGTGTCGGGCAACCGCAACGCAAAGAAAATGATTATTGCAGCAAACCCCAGCAAGGTTCCTGAATGGCGCAGTTTTTCGATCATCTGTTTTCCTGTCAGGCCGCTTCTTGTGTGTAGAAATACTGCAGCAGATCCGCACTGGTCATATTGTCTCGTGACAGCAATGCTGTCTGCCGACCGTTCTGCAAAACCAGTATCCGATCACACATGCCCAGAATTTCGGACAAATCGGATGAGGCCAAGACCACGGCACAACCTTTGGCACTCTGTGCCCGGACAAGTTGATAGATGTCAAACTTTGCTCCGATATCGACACCGCGCGTTGGTTCATCAAGCAAAAGCAGGCTGGGATTGCCAAAGAGCGCCCGGGCGAAAATGACTTTTTGCTGGTTTCCACCGCTCAACTGGCTGGTTGTTTGTTCAATGGAATCATATTTCAGGCGAACCTTTTCGCAAAGATCCTCAGCAATTCGTGTTTCTGCATGTTTGTTTGCCAGCCAGCCAAAACGAGCCAGGTGTGGAAGGACAATATTCGACCGAATTGACAGGCTGAGCATCAACGCCTCTCCGCGCCGTTCTCTCGGGATATAAGCTATCCCTTTTCTCCAGGCATTGTTCGGCGAACCGGGTGCGGGAGACATCTGAAACGCAAGGGTTCCGCTTTTTGGTTTACCATCCCCCAGCAAGAGCCTCAGCAACTCACCCTGCCCGGAACCGGCAAGCCCGACCACGCCAAGAACCTCTCCTTTGTGCAAGGTGAAATCAAGCCCATGGAGGTGCTCGTTACTGACGTTCTTTGCGGTGACAACAGGTGCAACGCCGATCGGGGACGTCCGGGGCGGATAGGCATCTTTCACATCGCGGCCGGTCATAGCGTGGATAAGCGCATTTCTGCTGGTTTGCCGAACCGTTCCGGTTGAGACAAGATGCCCATCGCGCAGCACTGTTATGTCGTCGCAAATGCTCAGTACCTCATCTAACCTGTGGGACACATAAAGAATGGCAGCCCCACGGTTTTTCAGGCGCTCAATCACTTTGAAAAGCTTCCTGGATTCATCAGAACTCAGCGCGGCCGTGGGTTCGTCAAAGACGAACAGATCTGCGGTGGCTTCTTCTTTATCTGCGACAAATGCGGCGGCGATCTTGACCAACATTCTGTCGCCACTCGGCAACGATCCGGCAATTTTTTTTACCGGAATGTGGTCTGCGCCAAGAAATGCAAGTGCTTCCTGCGCTTTTCTTTCAAGCGACCTCCAGTTTATTGCCGGGCCAAACCAACATGGATACCTGCGCCCCAGAAGAATGTTCTCGGCAACCGAGATTTGCGGCACGATGTTCAGCTCTTGATGAATAAACCGAAACCCCGCGGCATGGGCATCCTGCGCGCTGGTGAGTGAAACAGGTTCCCCATCCTTGAGCAGCTTGATGCTGTCGGCAGGTATGACACCAGCCAGCAGTTTGATCAGTGTGCTTTTGCCGGCACCGTTTTCGCCCATCAGCGCATGAACCCGGCCGCCGGACAAGGTAAGTTCCAGATTACATAATGCAGGAACGCCCCGATAGGATTTCGAGATATTGCATATTTTCAGGGTTTTCATGTTTGTTGCCGAACTCGCAAAGGCGTTTCAGTCTCGCAGCAAGCCGCTACGAGACTGATCAGCTTACTCGGTTGCGTTGGCTGAAGTTATCAGCTTTGTCGGAACATAGATCACTTTGGCACGTATTTTCTTGCCAGCTATCAAGCGGCCCACGACGTCAGCGGTCGTTGATCCGATGGCCTGAAAATCTTGTGCCATGGACGCTTCGAAATTACCGCCCGATGCAATCGCTGCACGCGCCTGCGGGTTTGCGTCCATTCCGACAATCACAATCCCTTCACCGCCTCGCCCGGCATCTTCAATCGCCTGCAAGGCACCAAGCGCGGGCTGATCCCACGCAGCCCAAACAGCGGCGATGCTTCCCGGTTCCGGGTTTGCAGCCAGAATCGCCTCCATTTTTGCACGGCTGTCGGCAATACCACCGTCCGAAACATCTGGGGTTATGCGGTCGAGAACTTCGATATCGGGAAAATTACCAAACACTGCATCCGCAATGACACCACGGACCTGAACCGGTGGGAAGGCGTCAAAAACAAACATGACAACCTTGCCTTTTCCTTCAATCCGATTGGCGACATAAACAGCGGTTTCGGCGGCCATTGCATAACCGTTTGAGGTTACATTTGCGGCGAGGAGTGGATCACTCCCCGCATCCATGCCAACAACGGGAATGTTTGCATCATGGGCGGTTTGCAACCCTGCGGCAACCTGCGCCGGATCGACGTTTATCACGATAGCATCGACTTTCTGGGTTGTCGCATCTTCGATCCGGCTGATTGCTGCGGCAACGTCGCCAGCGGTGTCGACCACATTCACATCCCAGCCCTTGGCCTTGGCTTCCTTTTCAAAGCCTTCCACATACATCTGGGTGCCGGGCTGTGCGAGGTACGGGGTGATTACGGTAACTGTCTCGGCCTGTATTGAAGTTGCACAAAACGCTATGGCTGCGGCGAAATAAAATTGGAATTTGTTCATGGTTCTCTCCCTTGGAAACAAGATTGTAACAGGTATTGAGCTTTTTTTACCAGATCCTCGATTTCCTCTTCGCCAGATCGGCGTTGAGTGTAATGGCGTCCTTGTAGATCGAAAAAAGTTCGGAGTAGCGATCATGGGCATTTCCATCCGGCTCATAGATGCGGTCGAACTTGGTAATTGACTTTCCGGCTTCGGCCAGGTCAGGAAAAACTCCTGCACCAACAGCCGCCAGAGTTGCGGCCCCCAGAATGCCGGGCTCCTTGAAGGCCAATACCCTGAGGGTCCGGCCCAGAACGTCCGCGCGGATTTGGGCCCATGAAGAGGAGCGAAATCCGCCGCCGCCGCAGGAAATGACGTCGCTCTGGACGTTGGAAGAGCGTTCAAGCGGTTCAAGCGCATGGCGCGCCGAAAACGCAACTCCCTCATATACCGCGCGGGCCAGATCGCCCATGCCGGTGCTTCGTGACAGGCCCAGAAAATGGGCCTGTAAATCTGTGTCCCAAAGTGGCGCCCTTTCACCTTCCAGCTGCGGCAGAAAAAGCGGTGTCGCAGAGCTGTGCGGTGTATGGTCCACCAGATTTGACACAGCATCCAGGCCCATCCCGATCAATTCGGAAAACCACAGGTTTGCATCTCCACCCGATTGGGTTGGTGCAGCATGTATCCTGACACCGTTGGAATACGGAAAAACGACAACACCGGGCGTCGGTGCCACTTCTTCGGAAACGATCCCCAGGATTTCGCTTGTGCCACTTAAATAGACGGAAGTTTTCTCACGCACTCCACCCGCCCCGATCAGACCTGCCCAAGCATCCATGGTGCCAGAAACGACCGGAACTCCGGCCAGGGCAGAACCCTTGCCAATTCTACCAATCATGTCGGTTGCACCGACCAATGGCAAAACCCGTTCTGCGGCCCCCGGAACCAAATCCAGCACTTCGGGGATGTATTCCAAACAGTTGTCGACCAGTCCGATATTGGACAACGGATCCGTGCAGGGAATACCGGTAAGTTTGTAGAGACAATAGTCCTTGGGTAACATCACCCACCGGGTTTTTTCCCAGATCTCTGGAAGGTGGCGTGCAACCCAGGACATACGGGACAACGCGTGGCTGGCGTCAATCGGCATGGGTGCCCCCCACCAGGCGCATTTCTGTGCCGGTGTTATCCGCGCATCAAGCGACAGCGCTTCTTGCTGTGCCCTGCCGTCCTGCCAGAGAATAGCTGGTATCAACGGATCGCCGTCCGAACCAACAAAAACATGTGTGTTGACCTGGCTGCAGAGACCAACACAACCGATCCGGGGTGCAAACCCGTCGGCTGCAAAGTATTCTATGGCCATATCAACAAGGGTTATCCAGTCATCAGGGTCCTGTTCCGCAATTCGCGCGGCTTTCCTGGACGTGGAACAAGTTTGCGAAAACCGTGATAGTATCCGGCCGGAAGGATCTACCACACCCGCCTTGACAGATGTGGTGCCAACATCAATGCCAAGGATCAGATCTGTCACGAGATAACACTCCGCAGGTATCTTGGGGAAATTTCCCTGTTTGGGCCTTTTGCCGAAGACTTTTACACGCCATTATCTATTTGAAAAGGCGGGATCGAACTTGTTTTGTGTCAGGAAACCAAAGGGAAAACCTTTTGCAGCAGCGTTTCAGCCCGTGCAGGCTAAGGTTTGAACCGCCCTATTTGCCGTCCGCTTCGTCCATCAGACGCCGTACCCAGCGGGCAGCAAGCCAGGTGGCGGGAATCGCCAGCGGCAGGCTGATCAGCACCGACATGGCGGGCGACAGGGACGGCAGGCCGATCCGCTGCCATGCCAGCGACAGCATGAACAGGTTGACCGCCACCGCGGCCATCACGAACACATACAGGTAAAGGCCCAGTCTCAGCAGCGAGGGTTGCGCAGGCTTGTCGCTCATCTCAGGCGGCATCCTTCTGGCGGTGGTTCTGGCGCAGGGATTGCGCGATCAGGTCGGGGATTTGCGGGGCAATGCCCAGCGGTCCCAGAACGATACCTTCAAATCCGGCGCTGACAAGGGCGGCGGGGATATCCT
>Ga0256841_1002296_pt1 | contig 15372 bp, 13 predicted proteins | sample 356308metaG_FD_185971 | JGI IMG/M metagenome (GOLD analysis project Ga0256841, IMG submission 185971) | Hydrothermal vent microbial communities from Mid Atlantic Ridge, Atlantic Ocean - 356-308 | ecosystem: Environmental > Aquatic > Marine > Hydrothermal vents | place: Atlantic Ocean: Mid... | reverse complement strand
GGTCTGCCTGGCCCGGCCGGCCCGGCTCCTCCTCGACACCCGCAGGCCCCCGCGGCTCGCCCTCCCCTTAAGGTTCTCGCTGGAGGAGGGGGTGAGCCTCGGGGTCGAGGGGCTGCCCCTGCCGGAGGAGGGGGTCCCCTTGGGCGAGGGGCGGACCCGCCTCACCCTGCTGGCCGAGCACCTCGGCGGCGGGGAGACCGGGGTGACCTTCGGCCTGGCGCGGGAGGGCGCCGGGTTCCGGATGGGGCTCGACGCCGGCGGCGGGTTCGCCCTCAAGGTCTGGGCCCCCGGGGTCCGCACCGAGCGCCGGGCCGACGGCACCGCCTACCTGGCGCTGGCCCCCGCCTTCGCCCTGGGCCCCCTCACCCTGGCCCCCACGGTGGCGACGGTCGACGCCGGCGGCGCCTACCTGGGGTACGGCCTCGAGGCCCGCGCCCGCCTCGCCGGCCGGGTGGGGGAGGCCGCGTTCACGCTGGCCCCCTGGGCCCTGGCCCTGGCCTACCCCGACGCCCCCGCCTTCGCCGGGGTGGGGGCGGACGTCTCGGTCGCCTACCGCGGCCTCCGCCTCCGCTACGCCCGGAGCCACCGTATCGGCGCCCCCCGCTCCTTCTGGGAGGCCGGCCGGGTGGCCGAGGTGGCGTCGGCCGGGCTCGCCTACGGCCCCTTCGGCCTCGACTGGTACCGCGATTTCGCCGCCGGCTGGTCGAGGGTCGCGGCCCGTTGGCAGGGGCCCGTCTGGCTCCGGCTGCAAAAGGGCTTCGGGGGGCAGGCCGCCCGGCTGGAGGCGGTCCTCGGCTACCGCGCCCCCGACCCCGGCCCTGGCGGACTGGCCCTCTCCCCCTCGCTGGGGTACGATTTCGGTCTGGGACGGGTGAGCCGGGCCGGGCTCACCCTCGCCCTCGCCGACCGCTGCCTGGTCTACCGCCTCACCGGCGGGGCGGTCTGGGCCCCCTGGCCGGGGGAGACCCCGGGGGTCCGCTTCGCCCTGGGACTGAGCCTCTTATGACCCGCATCGACCGCTACATCCTCAAGGAGGCGTTTCCGCCCTTCGTCTTCGGGCTCTTCACCTACATCTTCCTCCTGCTGGTCTCCAACCTGCTGGGCCAGGCCAAGTGGATCGTCGGCTTCCCCTTTTGGGGCGTGGCGAAGTGGCTCCTCTATCAGGTGCCGCTGGTGATCAACCAGACCCTGCCGGTGGCCCTGATGCTGGCGGTGCTCCTGGCCTTCGGCCGGCTGGCGCGGGAGAACGAGCTCTTGGTGATGCGGGCAGGGGGGATCCCGCTTTTGCGCACCACCCGCTGGGTCTTCCTCTTCGCCGTGCTGGCCACCGGATTCGCCCTTTACATGGCGGAGTTCGTGATCCCGAAGGCCAACCAGAAGGTCACCGCCATCTGGTGGGACGAGCTCGCCAGCCGGGGCCGGGGCCTCGCCCACCTCGCCGGCCAGGACGTGGCGGTGGGGCCTTACCGGCTCTTTTTCGACCGCTACGACGACCGCACCGGGACCCTGCGGGGGGTGCGGCTGGAACGCTGGCAGGGGCGGCGGCTCACGGTGGTCTTGGCGGAGCGCGGCCGCTTGCGCGACCGGCGGCTCACCCTCGAGGCCTACCGGGTCTACCGCCTCGACCTCGCCGCCCTGGCGGAGAAGGCTCCCGCCGAGGCGATCTTGAAGGGGCTCCTCCGGGCCGAGAGCGCCGGGAAGCGCCTGGTGCTCAAGCTCCCCGAGTCCCGCGAGCAGGTGATCGCCCGCAACGCCGGCGAGCTCTGGGGCGACACCCACAGCATCCGCTACTGGTACCAGCGGAGCAAGGAGCCGGGCCTCGGCCCCCGCGACCGCCTCGAGGCCCGGGTGATGCTCCACTCCGACCTGGCGCTGCCGTTCGCCAACCTGATCGTGGTGATCCTCTCGCTCCCCATCGCGATCCGCAAGGCCACCGGCACCAGCCTGGCCTTCGGCTACTCCCTCTCGGTGACGATCCTCTACTACTTCATGGAGACCGCCGGCAAGATCCTGGCCCTGGGCGGGCGGCTCGACCCCGCCCTGGCCGCCTGGGGGCCGGACCTCTTCTTCCTCGCACTCGGCCTCATCCTGATGCGGGGCCTCTTGCGCTAGGGAAGAGGCCGAGCAAAAACCCGGCGGCGAGCAGGGCGAGGCCCAAAAGCGGCGGCCGGGCCAGCAGGGCGCCGAGGAGCCCGGCGACCAGCAGCCCGCCCCGCACCCGGCCGGGGCGGGCCCGGGCGGCGAGGAAGCCGAGCAAAAGGGCCAGCGCCCAGGCGATCGCCCGCACCAGTCCAAACGCGAACGGGGTCATCGCCCCGAGCCTACTAGAATCGAGGCATGGCTCCAAACTTCTACCTGGGCAAGCGGACCCGAGGCGGGGAGCGGTTCCTCTACGACCCCGACGACCTGGTCACCCACGCGGTGATCCTGGGGATGACCGGGTCGGGGAAGACCGGGCTGGGGATCGACCTCCTCGAGGAGGCCGCCCGGCGGGAGATCCCCGCCTTGGTCCTCGACCCCAAGGGGGACCTCACCAACCTCCTCCTCCACTTCCCCGAGCTCCGGGCCGAGGACTTCGCCCCCTGGGTCGACCCCGAGGAGGCCCGAAGGGCGGGGGTCCCGGTGGCCGAGCTGGCGGAGAAGAAGGCGGCCCTCTGGCGGAAGGGCCTCGCCGGCGACGGGCTGGGTCGGGACGAGATCGCCGAGCTCGACCGGGTGGGCTACGCGGTCTATACCCCGGGCTCCACCGCCGGGATCCCGGTCTCGATCCTCGCCCAGCTCGCCGCCCCCGCCGGGGCGGGCGACCTCGAGGCCCTCTCCGACCGGGTGGCCTCCACCGCCTCGGCCCTCTTGGGCCTGGCCGGCCTGACCGACCTCGACCCGGTTACCGATCGCGAGCACGTGCTGGTTTCCCGGATCCTGCTCGAGGCCTGGCAAAAGGGCGAGGACCTCACCCTGGAGAAGTTGATCCTCCGGGTCCAGCGCCCGCCGTTCGAACGGCTTGGGGTCTTCGACCTCGAGACCTTCTTCCCCGAAAAGGACCGCACCGCCCTGGCCCTCCGCCTCAACAGCCTGCTGGCCTCGCCGGCCTTCGCGCTCTGGACCCAGGGGGTGCCGCTCGACGTGGAACGGCTCCTCTTCGACGGCGGCCGGCCCCGCCACGCGGTCCTCTACCTCGCCCACCTCTCCGACGCCGAGCGGATGTTCTTCGTTACCCTGCTGCTCAGCGCCCTGGAGGACTGGACCCTCCGCCAGTCGGGGACCGACCGGCTCCGGGCCCTCCTCTACTTCGACGAGGTCTACGGCTACCTACCTCCGACCCGCAAGCCGCCCTCCAAGCCCCCGCTCCTCAGGCTCCTCAAACAGGCCCGGGCCTTCGGGGTGGGCTTGGTGCTGGCCACCCAGAACCCGGTGGACCTCGACTACAAGGCGCTCTCCAACGCCGGCACCTGGTTCGTCGGCCGGCTGCAGACCGAACAGGATAAAAACCGCCTTCTGGACGGATTGGAAAGCGTCGCGGGCGGGTTCGACCGGGGCGAGCTCGACCGGTTGATCTCGGGGCTTAAAAAACGCGTCTTCCTGGCCAAGAACGTCCACCAGGGCGCCCCCCAACTGTTCGCCACCCGCTGGGCGATGAACTACCTGGCGGGCCCGTTGGGAAAGGAGCGGATCCCCGAGCTGAACGCCCGGGTCGGGGCGGCGGCCCCGGCCGTCCCCGCCGCCCCCCGGCCCCGAAAGGCGGAGGCCGGGGAGCTTGCGGAGCCCCCCGCCACCCCCGCCTGGCTCGAGGTCTACTACCTCGGCGAGGGCACGCTTCGCCCCCACCTCCTGGCCCAGGCCGCCTACCGGGTGGCCCGCCAGAAGTACGGCCTCCACGCCACCGGCCAGGTGGCGGTGCGGGTGCCGGCCGAGGCCCTCGCCGGCCGGGTGCGCTGGGAGGCGCACCGCGCCGAGCCCCAGGCCGACTACCCCGACCGGCCCCCGGGGCGGGCCCGCTACACCCCGCTGCCGGCGGCGTTTCAAAACGCGCGGCGGATGCGGGCGCTGGAGCGGGCCTTCAAGGACTGGGTCTACCAGAGCGCCGAGGTCCGCATCCTCGCCCACCCCGGCCTCAAGCTCTACGCCCAGCCGGACGAGGACCCCGCGGCCTTCCGCGAGCGCGTCGCCAAGGAGGCCGCCCTGAGGGCCCAGCAGGAGATCGCCAAGCTCAAGCGCAAGTACCGGCGGCGGATCGAGACCCTTAGGCGCCGGCTTGAGCGCGAAAAGCGCGAGCTCACCGAGGACCAGGCCGAGCTCAAGCGCCGGCGGCTGGAGGAGATGGGGGGCTTTCTCGACGCCGCCATGGCGCTTTTCGGCGGGCGACGGCGGGCCCTCACCGCCCCCCTCGCGCGTCACCGGATGGCCGCCCGGGCGGCCGAGGACGTGGCCGAGAGCGAGGCCGAGATCCGCCGGCTGGAGGCCGAGATCGCCGAGCTCCAGGAGGAACTCGCCGCCGAGGCCCGGGCCATCGAGGAGGACTGGGCGGGCCGCGCCGAGGCGATCGAGGAGGTGCGGGTCGCCCCCTACAAGAAGGACATCGTGATCGAGGCCTTCGGCCTCGCATGGGTTCCCGAGGAGGACGCGTAGACTGGGGGCATGGAACCCCGCGTGGCCCTGATCACCGGCGCCACCCGCGGCATCGGCTACGCCGCCGCCGCCCGGCTCGCCGCCCTCGGCTACCGGGTGGTGGTGGCCGGCCGCGACCCCGGGGCGGCGGACCGGGCCGCCGCCGAGGTGGGGGGCGTGCCCCTGGTGCTCGACGTCACCCGCGAGGCCGACGCCGGCCGGGCGGTGGCCTTCGTCGAGGCCGAGTTCGGGCGGCTCGACGCCCTGGTCAACAACGCCGGCGTGCTCCTCGACCGCGAGGAGGCCGGGCTCGGGGTGGCCCTCGAGAAGGTGCGGGCGACCCTCGAGGTCAACGCCCTCGGCGCCCTGCGCCTGGCCCAGGCCTTCGCCCCGATGATGGTGCGGCAGCGCTACGGCCGCATCGTCAACGTCTCCTCGATCATGGGCTCGCTGGCCCAGGCCGGTCCCGGCTACCTCGCCTACCGCACCTCCAAGGCCGCCCTCAACATGATCACCCGGGTGCTCGCCGCCGAGCTCACCGGCACCGGCGTTCTGGTGAACGCGGTGCACCCCGGCTGGGTGCGGACCCGGATGGGCGGCCCCGAGGCCCCCCTCTCCCCCGAGGAGGGGGCGCGGGCCCTGGTCTGGGCCGCCACCCTCCCCGAGGACGGGCCCACCGGGGGGTTCTTCCAGGGCGAGGGGAAGCCGCTCCCCTGGTAGCCTCAGTCGTCGCCGCCGGGGCCGTTGTGGCAGTCGTAGCAGCCCACCCGGTGGCCCTTGGGGAAGTGCTTTTGGCCGTGCTCCAGGGCGAAGCTGCGGTCGCTCCAGGTGGCCGAGAGGGGGCCGCCGCGGTGGTCGGCGCCGTGGCAGTAGGCGCAGCCGGCGGTGCCCTTCTCGGCCGCGTCGCCGTGGCGCCGGACCCAGGCCTCGCCCACCGTGTGCATGCCGTGGGGGCCCCCGTCGGCGGTGAGGGGCACCGGGTCGTGGCAGACCCCGCACTCGGCCAGGGTGCCGGCGTGGCCCTGCAGCGCTTGGACGCCGAGGTTGTCGGCCGGGCCGGCGGGGTAGACCGCGTGGGTGGGGCCGTGGCAGGCCTCGCAGGCGAGGTTCCCGTGGCCGTGGCTTAGCCGGAAGAGGCTCGTGCCCGGAAGCGGGGTGTCGGGGTTGGTGGCGAAGCGGGCGTCCCGCACCCGCCGCAGCCCTCCGGTGGCGGGGTCGAGCGCCGAGAGCTCGCGCCGGCCGTCGTGGTGGCAGGCCTGGCAGTTGGGCTCGTCGAGCCAGCCCCGGCGGCTCTGGCGGCCCACCGCGGCCAGCCCCCCGTGGCAGTCTTGGCACTGGATCTTCTGGGTCCCGTCGGGGTTCTTGGCCGACCCCATGGCTCCCCGGAGGCACTGGGTGGTGGCGCCGGGGTGGCAGGCGTAGCAGGCGGTGCGGTTGGCCTCGGCCCCGAGCTTGAGCCCGTTTCGGGGGTCGGTGACCCCGGCGTGCTTGCCGTGGATCGCCTGGGTGAGGGGCTTAAGGCCGATCCCCACCCCGGGCAGCGCGTTCGAGGCGTGGCAGGCGGCGCAGAGGATGGGGGTGCCGCCGCGGGCGGTGGCCTCGAGGCCGGCCGGGTCGTAGCGGTAGCCGGCGGCGGCCAGGGCGGATTGGTGGTCCTTGACCGCCCCCGGGTGCCTCTCGTCGTGGAGCCTCAGGATGTTGAGCCGGTAGTCGCGCTCGGGGTTGGGGTCGTGGACCCAGCCGCCCTTGGGCTTGGCGTCGTCCCGGCGCGCGTTCGATCCGTGGCACATCCGGCAGTCCATCTCGTCGCTCACCGGGAGCACGGCGTCCACTTGGGCGAGCACCTCCCCGGTGGCGGCGTCCCGGGCCGTCACCCGGACCAGGGGGTAGAAGTTTCGGCGGCCGTCGTCGTTGTAGGGGGTGAGGGGGATCCCCTCCGCCCGCCACTCGCCGGCGGTCGGGTCGGGGTCGAGGGGGGCCGGGGCGGCGCTGGGGGTGGGCTTGCCCTTGAGCCCGACGTCGGGGGGCAGACGAACGCCGAAGAGCGCCTCGACGTGGTCCCAGAAGTTGGTCTTGCCCTGGCTGGTGGTGTTGATCCCGCCATCGAGGCCGGTGCGCGCCGCGTACTCGACCCGCACCCCCGAGGCAACCAGGCCCTGGGACTTGAGCAGGAGCTGGGCGTGGAGGTTGTTGTAGGGGGGCAGGATCGCGAAGACCCCGTAGTCGCTGTCCATGCAGTGCATTCCGAGGTCGTTCCAGGCGGTGAGGACGTAGGCGCCGCCGGGGCCCCCGGACGGCGGGGGGGCGCCGCCCCCGCCCCCGGATCCGGGGGGCGGGGTTTCGTTGCAGGCGGAGAGCAAAAGGCCGAGGACCGCGGACAGAACCAGCTTGCTCCGGCGCATGTTCGAGATTTACCGGTTGGGGGTAAACGCGGGGTAAACCGAAAGTTAATGAGCAGGTTCCGCGTACCGCATTTTAAGTTGGACCACCTCTTAGATCGCCAAGTTTTTTGTGTTGAGGTCCGCGTCCCGGGGTGCCCCACGTGGAAATCGGGTGGCGAGAGTATATGAAGGTGGGGCCCATCGTGACGCCTCCCGTGCTCTTCATCGCTCTTCTTGGCCTTCTTTGAGCCACCTCGTTTAGATCTCCTAGTTCGCTAGCTGTGCGGTCTCACCACGTTGTTCACGCCAAGCCCCAACCTTGAGACCGGTGCCTGGTTGCCCAGGCTGGTGTGCGGCCGGTGCCAGTGGTAGAAGTGGAGCCGCAGGCGTCCCGGGCCTCGGAGCTCGGATAGGCGTGGGCATACGCCCCCTCGTGCAGCAACGTACGGATGAACCGCTCCCCCTTCCCGCTCACCCGGGGCGTGTAGGGCGGAGTCCACCGGTGGTGAATCCCCAGAGCTGGGGTAGACGCCTAAACTTCCTCGACCGAAACATCGGCGCGTGATCGGTCATCACCGCTCGAACCCGAACGCCCAGGCGCCGGTAGTGGCGCAGCGCCGAGGGCAGGAAGCTGACCGCGCGCTCCTTTTGCTCGTCCCCCTTCACCTCCACGTGGGCCAGGTGGCTATGGGCCTCCACCGCGGCGTAGACCGCTTCGTAGCCGGCCCCGGGGGAAGACCGACGCCGGTCCCCGGTCACCCGGTGCCCGGGCCTTTGAAACCGTGCGAGCTTCTTGGCGTCCAGGTGCCTCGACCTCAAAGCGCCGGGGCGGGGGCTTGGGTTCCGGGAGCGGTCGGCGGTGAAGGCCTGCGGCCTTGAGGATCCGGGCCACCGTGCTCTTGGAAACCCCAAGCTTATGGGTGATGGCGTGGTAGGGCCAGCGTTGTTGGCGGAGTGCTTTCACCTGCTCCCTAAGCGTCCCAGGGGTGCGTCTTGGGCTTCTCTTGGCCGGGTGCTTCGGTGGTAGGTGCGTCGCGCGTTCTTGTGGCCGTTCACTGGAGCCCCTCCTCTCGTGCCCAAAGCCATGCCTTCACGGGCACCAGGGGGTGGGGCTCTAGGGAACAACGGGTTGGGAGGTTGCACCTAGGCCTTTGCTGCATATCCCCTGACGGGGCTTTTTCGTTTGCGACGTATAAGGACGAATTTGATACCGGGGTAAGAATTACCACGTTGCAATCCCCTGACGGGGCTTTTTCGTTTGCGACTCGATCCAAATGGGATGCTCGAGGTTGTCAATACACTAGGGTTGCAATCCCCTGACGGGGCTTTTTCGTTTGCGACCACCCGGCGGCTATACCGCTGGAAAAGCTGATCGAGTACGGGTTGCAATCCCCTGACGGGGCTTTTTCGTTTGCGACCCGTGACCTGGTGCTCCGCGCGATCGATGGGGACGTGGTTGCAATCCCCTGACGGGGCTTTTTCGTTTGCGACTCTACCCCTTGGGAGCGGTGTCTGCAACGGGGTTCTTGGCCCTCATTTGCAACTCAGATTCTCATCGAAGCGATTTGTGCATTAGCGGAAAAGTAAAGTTTTGGAGAAGCGCCCTTCCTTACAACTTGCATGGGACGCTCTCATAATTCGGGATCGGAGGTTTTCAAGATTCCCTTCAGGCTTCTGCCCGCTGCTTCCATAATAACCCTTCACCGGCAGCCGGGGCGGTTAACCCGTCATCGTGTTTCGGCGGTTTCCCGCCTTCCACTCCAGCCCGGCCCAGATCAGGTCGTCGAGGTCGCCCTCAAGGACGTTCTCGGGGTCGTGGCGCATGAGGCCGGTGCGGTGGTCCTTGACGTACTGCTTGTCGAGGACGTAGGAGCGGATCTGGCTTCCCCACTCGATCGGCCGGGCCTCGCCCTTGAGCTTTTTGAGCTCCTCCTCGCGCTTTTTCTCCTCCAGGGCAAACAGGCGGGCCTTCAGCACGTTCAGCGCCAGCTCCTTGTTCTTGTGCTGGCTGCGGGTCGCCTGGCTGGTCACCGTGATCCCGGTGGGCAGGTGGACGATCCGCACCGCGCTGTCGGTGGTGTTCACGTGCTGGCCGCCGGCCCCCTGGCTGCGAAAGACGTCGATCCGGAGGTCCTCCGGCCGGATCTCGACCTCGACCTCGCCCTCGATCTCGGGGATCACCTCGACCCCGGCGAAGCTGGTGTGGCGGCGGCCCGAGGCGTCGAAGGGCGAGGGCCGCACCAGCCGGTGCACCCCGGCCTCGGGGGCGAGCAGGCCGTAGGCGTTCTCGCCCCGGACGATCAGCTGGGCGTAGTCGATTCCCGCCTCGGGGCCGGGGACGACGTCGACGACCTCGAGGCCAAACCCCTTCCTCTCGGCCCACTTGGTGTACATCCGAAGGAGCATCTGGGCCCAGTCCATCGCCTCGGTGCCCCCGGCCCCGGGCTGGATGGTGAGGATCGCGTTCTTCTCGGCGTGGGGGAAGGCCAGCAGGGTCTCGCGGTAGAGCGCCTCCAGCCGGCGCTCGGCCTCGGCGAACTCCCCTTCCAGCTCCTCGGCCGCCTCGGGGCCGAGCTCGGCGAGGAGCTCGGCGAGCCCCTCGAGGTCCTCCCGCAGGCGATGGTACGCCTCGACCACCTTGCGGAGCCGGGCGGCCTCCTGGCTTAGCTTTTTCGCCCGTTCGGGATCGGCCCAGAGGGCGGGGTCCTCGAGCAGGGGGGTGAGTTCCTTGAGGCGGGCTTCCTTTCCAGGGATGTCAAAGATACCCCCGGAGGGCGTCGAGACGTTGGATCAGGGGCTTCGGGTCCATGGCTTTCTCATTTTAAAGCTTTGCCGCCGGTTTGGGAAGCCGGTAAGTTAGGGGGCGTGGAGCCCGACCGCCTGATCGTCACCATCGACGGCCCCGGCGCCTCCGGCAAGTCCTCCACCGCCCGGCGGGTGGCCCGGGCGCTCGGCATCCCCTACGTCTCCAGCGGCATGCTCTACCGGGCGGCGGCCTGGGTGGCGATCCAGGAGGGGATCGACTGGACCGACGAGGACGCCGTGCTCGCCGCCCTCGCCCGCCACCGGGTCGAGCTCGTGCCCAGCATGGAAGGGGACCGGGTCTACGTCGACGGCGAGGAGGTGACCGCCCGCCTCCACACCTCCCAGGTCGACCGGGTGGTGAGCCCGCTGGCCCGCCACCCCCGGGTGCGGGCCTGGGTCAACCGCCGGCTCCGGGAGATCCCGCCCCCGTTCGTGGTCGACGGGCGGGACATGGGGCGGGCGGTCTTCCCCGAAGCGCCCTTTAAGTTCTTCCTCTGGGCCGACCCCCGGGTGCGGGCCGAGCGGCGGGCCCGCGAGCGGGGCGAGGACCTCGCCCGGGTCGAGGCCGAGCTGCGCGACCGCGACCGCCGCGACCGGGCCCAGACCGAGCCCGCCCCCGACGCCGTGGTCCTCGACACCAGCCGTCTGCCCCTGGACGAGGTGGTGGCGCGGGTGGTCGGGGTCGTCCGGGCCCGCGACCCCTGACCTAGAGGTCCTTGAGGAAGGGGTTGGCGGCCCGTTCGGCAGCCAGGGTGGTGGCGGGGCCGTGGCCGGGGAGGACCCGGGTCGCCCCGGGCAGGGCGAGGAGCCGCCGGAGCGAGGCGAAGAGCGCCGTCCGGTCGGCCCCCGGCAGGTCGTAGCGGCCGATCCCGCCCCGGAAGAGGAGGTCGCCGGAGAGCACGAAGCCGTCCTCGGCGCGGTAGAAGGCGAGATGGCCGGGGCTGTGTCCGGGAAGGTGGAGGACGGCGAGGCCGAAGACCTCGTCGCCCTGGTCCAAAAACCCCGCCGGCTCGGGGGGCGGGGGGACCGTCAGCCCCCAGCCGGCGGCGATCTCCGGGGCCCTTTGGTAGAGGGGCAGGTCGGCGGCGTGCAGGTAGACCGGCAGGCCGAGCGCCTCGGCCAGCGGGGCCACCGCCCCCAGGTGGTCGAAGTGGGCGTGGGTAAGGAGGATCGCCTCGGGGGTGAACCCGGCCGCCCGCACCGCCTCGAGGATCCGCCCGGCCTCGTCGCCGGGGTCCACCAGCACCCCCTTGGCCCCCTGCCAGACCAGGTAGGCGTTCTCGGCCAGGGGCCCCACGGTGAGGGATCGGACCTCCATGCGTCCATGCTATCAGGGATACTTGACTAGGGTAGACGCATATGTTATGCTAAGGGGCGGAGAGAAAGGGGGTGAGGATGGATGCTGGTGAAGCGCGAGGTTCGTCCCACCGCCGAGATCACGCCGTTTAGGACCTGGGGTCCGCTCTCGCTCTTTGACGAGATGGACCGCCTGATGAACGAGGCCTTCAGCGATCTGGTGCGGCCGGCCCGGGTGGCGACCTTCGTGGCGCCGGTGGACCTCTACGAGACCGACGACGCCCTGGAGCTGGAGATGATGGTGCCCGGGCTCAACCCCGAGGACCTGGAGATCAGCCTCGAGGGCAACAAGCTGACCGTCCGCGGCGCGGTCAAGCCGGTCGCCGACGAGAAGGTCCGCCGATACTACCTGCAGGAGATCCCCCACGGCTCGTTCGTCCGGTCGTTCACCCTGCCGGTCGAGATCGACGCCGACAAGGTGAGGGCGGAGTTCAAGAACGGCATCCTGCACCTGCACCTGCCCAAGGTGGAGACCGCCCGGGCCAAGCGGATCCCGGTGGAGCTGGCCCAGTAAGGGCGGTCTCCCGGGGCGGCCGGGCCGGGCGGCCCGGCCGATTTTTGTTAGGGTAGCGGTGTGAACGCGGTGGTGCTGGCCGGCGGCGCGAACCCCCTGGGTTCGGGGGCCCCGAGCAAGGCCTTCGTGCCCCTCTCGGGCCGGCCGATGGTCGCCTGGGTGCTGGAGGCCCTGCGGCAGGGCGGGGTCGGGAAGATCGCGCTGGTGGGGCCGAGGGCGCCCCTTGCCCCCGAGCCCGACCTCTGGCTGGAGGACCGGGGGGGCATCCTGGAAAACCTCGAGGCCGCCCTCGGGGCGCTCCCCCCCGGCCGGGTGCTGGTGGCCACCGGCGACGTGCCGCTCATTACCGGCGAGGCGGTGCGCTACCTGCTCAAGAACGCCCCCGAGGCGGCGCTCGTCTACCCTGTGGTCCCCAAGGAGGCGGTGGAGGCCCGCTGGCCCGGGATGCGGCGGACCTACGCCCGGCTCCGGGAGGGCACCTTCACCGGCGGCAACCTCTTCTTGCTCGAGCCCGAGCTGTTCTTCCGGGCCCTGCCCATGGCCCGGAAGATCGTCGCCCGCCGCAAGAACCCCCTGGCGCTGGCCCCCCTCTTCGGGTTCGGGGCGCTTTTCAAGCTGCTCACCGGCCGGCTCACGGTGGCCGAGCTCGAGGCCATCGCCGGCCGCCTCTTCGGGGTGCCGATGCGGGCGATGGTGGTCCCCTACCCCGAGATCGGGGTCGACGTCGACAAGCCCGACGACCTCGCCTTCGTGGCGCGGGAACTGGAGGCCCGGGTTGCGGCGGGTTAGGGACCTGAGGCTGGCGGGGCTGATCGCCTTCGTGGCCGCCCTGGCGGTGGGGCTCCTGGTGGGGCTGGTGGTCCACCTCCTGCTCGGCGGTCACCTGGGCTGGGAGGACTTCAACCTCCCCGGCCTGGTCGAGGGGCTCGCCTTCCTCCTGGCTTTTACCCTGAGCCTCTTCGCCGCCAAGCGGGCGGTGCGGGTGCCCTGCAGCACCCTGCTCACCGCCGGCGCGGTGGCCCCCCCGCCGGCCCGGCGGCTGGCCCAGCCGGTGCCCCTTTTGGAAAACCCGGCCGAGAACCCCGGGCGCTACGCGGTGCTCCTCGACGAGGGGGGGCGGCCGGTGGGGGCGATCGGGTTGGCGCCCGACATCGTGCCCTGGGAGGCCGCCCCGGTGGTCTCCGGGGAGGTGGCGATCACCGAGCTGGCGCCGCTCTTTTGGCAGGGGGACGCGGTGCTGGTGGCCGACGGGGAGCGGGTCCACGGCCTGATCACCCGCGAGCGCTACCTGCGGGCGGTGGTCTCGTGAACCCCCCCGACCCGATTCCCACCCGGATCACCGCGATGCTGGGGATCCGCTACCCCATCGTGGTGGCCCCGATGTTCTTGGTGAGCACCCCCGAGCTCCTGCTGGCGGTGGCCGAGGCCGGGGCAATCGCCGTGATCCCCAGCCTGAACTTCCGCACCCACGCCGGGTTCGCGGCCTTCCTCGAGGCCTTCCCCGACCGCCCCTTCGGGGTCAACCTGATCCTCAAGGAAAACCCCCGCCTGGAGGAGGACCTGGACGCGGTGGTCCGCCGGCGGGTGCCGCTGGTCGTCACCTCGCTCGGCGACCCCGGCCCGGTGGTGGAGCGGGTCAAGGCCTACGGCGGCCGGGTCTTCGCCGACGTGGTGGGGCTCCGCCACGCCAAGAAGGCGGCCGAGCGGGGGGTCGACGCCCTGGTGGCGGTGGCCTGCGGGGCGGGGGGGCACGCCGGCACGGTGAGCCCGTTCGTCCTCGCCCCCTGGCTGGCCGAGGCCACCGGCCTGCCGGTGATCGCCGCCGGCGGCCTGGCCACCGGCCGCCAGCTCCTCGCCGCGTTGGCGCTGGCCGACGCCGGCTACTTCGGGACCCGCTTCATCGCCACCCCGGAGTCCGGGGCCGACGACGCCTACCACCGGATGCTCGTCGAGGCGACCCCCGAGGACGTGGTCTACACCGCCGAGGTCACCGGGGTGCCGGCCAACTTCCTGGCCCCCTCGCTGGCCGGCTTCCGCCGGGGCGCGAAGCCCTGGAAGGAGGTCCGTTCCGCCGGCCACGGGGTGGCCCTGATCCGCCAGGTGGCGCCGGCCCGGGAGCTGGTCTGGCGCATCGCCGGGGAGTACCACCGGGCCAAAGCGGGGCTGCCGTAGGGCCGGTCGGGCGGATCGCCGGGTTTGCTATCCTTTTCTCAAGGATTAGGGCGCCCGCCCCCTTTTCAAGGCGAAAACCGCGTGCTACGGTGAGGGTTGGACCCCGGGACTATGCATAAAAATAGCCCGGGATCCGGAGGTGGGTTATGGCCGTTCTAAAGGTCCATACCGAGAGGAAGTACCGGCCGGTCACGCTGGCCAACGTCGAGGAGCTCCCCGAGTGGAAGGGCCTGGATCCCGAGCACCAGGAGGCGGTGCGGGTGGTCGCCCAGGTGCTCCCCTTCCGTACCAACGAGTACGTGGTCCGGGAGCTCATCGACTGGTCCAAGGTCCCCGACGACCCGATCTTCATCCTCACCTTCCCCCAGAAGGGGATGCTCGAGCCCGAGGACTTCAACCGCATCCGCGACCTGATGCGGGCCGGCGCCCCCAAGGAGCAGATCCGGCAGGCGGCCCACGAGATCCGGCTGAAGCTGAACCCCCACCCCGCCGGGCAGCTCACCCACAACGTCCCCACCCTGAACGGGCGGCGCCTCGAGGGCCTGCAGCACAAGTACCCCGAGACCGTGCTGATCTTCCCCGGCCCCGGCCAGGTCTGCCACGCCTTTTGCACCTACTGCTTCCGCTGGGCCCAGTTCGTCGGGGAGCCCGACCTCCGCATGGCGACCAACGAGTCGGAGGATCTCCAGGCCTACCTCCGGGTCCACCCCGAGGTCACCGACATCCTCTTCACCGGCGGCGACCCCATGGTCATGAAGACCGCCGTCTTCGAGCGCTTTATCCGGCCGCTCCTTAGCGACGAGTTCGCCCACGTCCAGGACATCCGGATCGGCACCAAGGCGCTCGCCTACTGGCCCTTCCGCTTCTTCGACGACGATCTCTTGAAGCTCTTCGAGGAGATCGTCGAGGCCGGCCGCCACCTCGCCATCATGGCCCACTTCACCCACCCCAACGAGCTCCAGACCGACGCGGTGCGGGAGGCGATCCGGTTGCTCCGCTCGGTGGGCGCCGAGATCCGCACCCAGTCGCCGGTGGTCGCCCACATCAACGACGACGCCGACGCCTGGGCCCGGAAGTGGAAGGAGGAGGTGCGCCTCGGCCTGGTGCCCTACTACATGTTCGTCGAGCGCGACACCGGCCCCAAGCAGTACTTCGAGGTGCCCCTGGTCCGGGCCTGGGAGATCTTCCGGAACGCCTACAAGCGGGTTCCGGGCCTGGCCCGCACCGTGCGCGGTCCCAGCATGTCGGCCTTCCCCGGCAAGGTGCGGATCGCCGGCGTGGCCGAGATCAACGGGGAGAAGGTCTTTGTGCTCGAGTTCCTCCAGGGCCGCAACCCCGACTGGGTGGGCCGGCCCTTCTTCGCCAAGTACGACGAGAAGGCGGTCTGGCTCGACCAGCTGAAGCCCGCCTTCGGCGAGAAGTTCTTCTACGAGGACGAGCTCGCCGAGATGGTCCAAAAGGGGCTCTCCGGCTAGCCGGGAAGGACCCTTTGGGGGGCCGGGAACCCGGCCCCCCTTTTCGCGTAGGCTAGGGGCATGT
>Ga0256841_1002295_pt1 | contig 15382 bp, 13 predicted proteins | sample 356308metaG_FD_185971 | JGI IMG/M metagenome (GOLD analysis project Ga0256841, IMG submission 185971) | Hydrothermal vent microbial communities from Mid Atlantic Ridge, Atlantic Ocean - 356-308 | ecosystem: Environmental > Aquatic > Marine > Hydrothermal vents | place: Atlantic Ocean: Mid... | reverse complement strand
GTGGACACACAACCGATTCAACATGAATACCTGTTGCTACGCCTTGTGTACACAACAAATCTTTCCTCTGCGTTATTTGCAGCATACGCCGATTCAGAGAAACACAGCGAGGACGCCCGTGTAGCCGTACAGCCGCTGGCCGGCGATTTCGCCGGCGGCGTAGAAGCCGGTGAGGGGCAGGTCGCCCAGGGCGTCGCGGAGGATGGCCATTTCGCGCCCCGATTCGCCGAACAGGTGGCGGCCGCGGCCGAGGCAGGAGAAGTAGAGGCCGCCCCGGGGCGTGCGGCCCTGCAGGCGGCGCTGCACGTCGGCGAGCATGCGGTCCAGGTCTTCCCGGGCGCTTTTGCCGTCGCGGCGGCAGAACATGATGGGGCTGCCGGGCTTCAGGTGCTCGCCGATGGCCAGCAGGCCGTTTTCCGGATCGATGCCGATGATGTTGCGCACCAGGTAGTCGCCGGTGTCGGAGCCGGCCACCGGGAAGCCGGCGAAGATGTAGCCGGCGGCGCGGTCGATGTCGCGGGCCAGCACTTCGCCGATGTCTTCCTTGAACACGTCCAGGGCCGGGCGGCCGTCGATGGTGATGGCCATGTGCTGATCGGCCTCGGTGAGGGTGCGCACCGGCCCCAGCGGCGAGACCCCCTGGGTGAGGCCGGTGACCACCTCCGGTTCTTCCAGGATCACGCCGGAGAGGCCGCCTTCCACCACGCCGTTGGCGATCTGGTAGTAGTGCCGGGTCGAGGAGGTGATGCCGCCCACCAGATAGCCGTGACCGAGTTCCTCCGGCAGGCGGGCGATGAGTTCCGGCAACCGGCCGTTGCGCGGATCGCCGTGCACCACGGCCAGGCGCAGGCCACTGTCGGCCGGGGACGCGGGCAGGGGATGTTCGGGCCAGTCGAACAGGTGGAAGCGGTCGGCGGGAAAGTCGGTGAGCAGCAGGCTGATGGCCGGGGTGTCCTCGTATTCGGCGCCGGTGGCGAGGACCGCCTGGCCCAGGCTGCCCACCCAGTGGGCGACGCCCGAGCGGTCGCGCAGGCTGCGCACCAGTTCGCCCAGCACGTCGGCGAAGTGATCGCTGACGTACACGAAGCCCAGGGTGGTGTCGTGCAGGTCGCCGCACTGGGCCAGGCAGGCGTCGAGGGCGGCGGACCAGTCGGGATTGGCGCTGTGGCCGAGCTTGAAACTTTGCATGGGGCGGACTCCGGGTTGGCGCACCATCCTACCCGTCTGGCAGGCAAAGAAAAACCGGGGAAGACCCCGGCTTTTCCCGGCAGGGTGAGGCGGCGCCTCAGCCCTTCTTCTTGTTCTCGATCAGCTCGTGGATCTTCGGGGCCAGGATCAGCTCCATGGCGAAGCCCATCTTGCCGCCGGGCACCACGATGGTGTTGCGCCGCGACATGAACGAATCGGGGATCATGTTGAGCAGGTAGGGGAAGTCCACCCCCTTGGGATCGCGGAAGCGGATCACCACGAAGCTCTCGTCGGGTGTCGGAATGTCGCGGGCGATGAAGGGGTTGGAGGTGTCCACCGTGGGCACGCGCTGGAAGTTGATGTCGGTGCGCGAGAACTGCGGCGTGATGTAATGCACGTAGTCGTCCATGCGGCGCAGGATGGTGTCGACGATGGCCTCGGCGCTGTAGCCGCGCTGGGCGTTGTCGCGGTGGATCTTCTGGATCCACTCGAGATTGACGATGGGGGTCACGCCCACCAGCAGATCGGTGTAGGCGGCCACGTCCACGTCACCGTCCACCACGCCGCCGTGCAGGCCCTCGTAGAACAGCAGGTCGGTCTCCTCGGTGATCTCCTCCCAGGGGGTGAACTCGCCGGGCTTGAGGTCGGTGCCGAGGCGGGCGTTGTGCTCGGCGGCCTCTTCCTCGCTGTGCAGGTAGTAGCGGCGCTTGCAGTGGCCGGTTTCGCCGTAGGTCTTGAAGGTCTCGGCCAGCAGATCGAAGTGGTTGGCTTCCGGACCGAAGTGGCTGAGCTGCTTGCCCTGCTTGGCGAACTCGGCGATGGCGTCCTTCATGGCCGCCCGGTCGTAGCGGTGGAAGCTGTCCCCTTCGATGATCAGGGGGTTGATGTGCTCACGGAAGAAGATGTGCTCGAAGGCGTTCTTGACGGTCGTGGTGCCGGCGCCGGACGAACCGGTAACCGCGACGACGGGATGCTTGGCGGACATGGATGCTCCTCAACGATTTCTTGAACAATGGAATTCGCTTGCCTGGTGGATGCCGGTCACCGCGCAGGCGGGACGGGCGTCGTGCAAAGAACGCTATTCTAGCGGAATCCCGGAAATTTTTCCCGCAAAACCCATTGGCGGAAATTGTTGACAAATCGCCGCCGATCGGCTCCGGTTTCAGGCTTTTTCCCGCTCGATGGCCCGATAACCGATGTCGGTGCGGTAGACCATGCCGTCCCAGTGGATCTGCTTCACCAGGGCGTAGGCCCGGTCCCGGGCGGCCTTCACGGTCTCGCCCAGGCCCACGGCGCACAGCACCCGGCCGCCGGCGGTGACGATCTGCCCGTTCTTCTCGGCGGTGCCGGCGTGGAAGACCTTGGCGTCCGGCGTCTCCTCGGGGATGCCGGTGATCACGTCGCCCTTGCGGTAGGCGCCGGGATAGCCCTCGGCCGCCAGCACCACGCCCAGGGCGGCGCGCGGGTCCCAGTCGGCCGAGGCCGTGTCCAGGCGGCCTTCCAGGGCCGCTTCGCACAGGGCCACCAGATCCGAGCGCAGGCGCATCATGATGGGCTGGGTTTCGGGATCGCCGAAGCGCACGTTGTACTCGAGCACCTTCGGCGTGCCGTCGGGGGCGATCATCAGACCGGCATAGAGAAAGCCGGTGTAGGGATGGCCTTCGGCGGCCATGCCTCGGACGGTGGGTTCGATCACCTCGCGCAGGATCCGGTCATGGATTTCCGGCGTGACCACCGGTGCGGGGGAATAGGCGCCCATGCCGCCGGTGTTGGGGCCGGTGTCGCCCTCGTAGCGGGCCTTGTGATCCTGGGAGGTGGCCATGGGCAGGATGTGTTCGCCGTCCACCATGACGATGAAGCTGGCCTCCTCGCCGGTCAGGAACTCCTCGATCACCACCCGGTGGCCGGCCTCACCGAAGGCATTGCCGGCCAGCATGTCGCGCACCGCGTCGATGGCTTCCGCTTCGCTTTGCGCCAGGATCACGCCCTTGCCGGCGGCCAGGCCGTCGGCCTTGACCACGATGGGGGCGCCCTGCCGGCGGATGTAGGCGATGGCTTCCTCCACGTCGGTGAAGTTGCCGTAGGCGGCAGTGGGGATGCCGTGGCGGGCCAGGAAGTCCTTGGTGAAGGCCTTGGAGCCTTCCAGTTGCGCCGCACCCCGGTCCGGCCCGAAGCAGCGCAGGCCGGCGTCGCGGAAGGCATCCACCACCCCGGCCACCAGCGGCGCCTCGGGGCCGACGATGGTCAGATCCACGGCCTCGCTACGGGCGAAGTCCACCAGCGCCGGAATGTCCTCGGCGCCGATGGTCACGTTCTCGACTTTCGGCTCGCGGGCCGTGCCGGCATTGCCGGGGGCCACGAAGACCGTCTCCACCCGGGGAGATTGGGCCGCCTTCCAGGCCAGCGCGTGTTCACGGCCGCCGCCGCCGATGACCAGTACCTTCATGTCGGATGTCCGTGCGTTTCGTCGGAAAAAGGGGTGGGCACTATGCCGAGCGTCCGGTAAGGCGTCAAGGGGAGCGCGGAGGGGGATGGGGCCCGAAACGGGTCTGCTGGAATGCGGGGGCGCCAGGGCAACGTGGCCAGCCGTAGCCCCAGCGCCAGGGGAGGCCGGTGCAGGGGCCGCCGCCGACGCGCACGGCGAGGTACATGGCCTGGGCGACGCTGTGGATCAGGGTGTCCAGTTCGGCGGGCGCGAGTCCCAGGCGGGCGGCCCAGTCGAGGCGCTGGCGGGCCACCGTGTCCACCACGCACCGGCGCAGGGCGCGATCCGCGGCCAGGCGACGGGCGTAGCCGTTGACGCCGGGGCCGCCCCAGTAGGTCCGGTCGTGGGCCACGCAGCAGGCTTCCCAGGGCGGGCGGCTGCCGATGCGGCGGGCCAGATCCGGGATCCGCTGCGCGAGCAGGGACCAGCCGGCGGAAAGACCGCCGCTGCAACCGTCGCTGGCGAAGCCGTGAATGGGCACCGGCAGGCGCCGTTGCAGCCAGGCCAGACGCGCCATGCGCGGCGCTTCCAGTGGCGCAATCACGTTCTCGAGCAGGGCATCGCCGGGGCTGCCGGCCCGGGCCGGGGCCGCCGGCAGCAGGATGAGAAGAAGGAAGCAGAGGATGACGGCCATGCTTGCGCTGTCAGAAATGTCTGTCTAGAATTCCCCTGCCCGGTCAGGATGTCCCGGGCGCAAGGAAACCGCTCGCACAAGGAACAGGGACGAACAGGTGCCAACGCTTCCCGGGCCGCGCCGGCCCGCGGCCGTTCACCCGCTTGATCCCCGTTGCCTTGCGTGCCCAATTCACGACAAGGAGCATATCATGCTGGGAAAACTCAAGGAAAAGGCCGGTGACAAGATGATCGGCAAGGTGGTGGAACAGGTGGCCCCCTCACTGCAGCCACACCTGGAAAAGCTTCAGCAACTGGATCCGCAGCAGGTGAAGGACGACGGCCTGTACCGCGAGAAGGTCATCGATCCGGCCCTGACCGCCGTCAAGGTGGCCAGCTCGGGCGTGGCCGGTCTGATCCCGGGCTTCGACGGCCGTTTCGCCAACGCCCTCATCCGGGTGCGCGACGAGCTGCTGGTGGTGGATCAGGACAAGGTGGCGCTGGTGGAAGATTTCGCCGGCCGGCTGCCGAACGTGCTGATGGACGGATTTCGTCAACCCGCCTGAAGTCCGGGCGCAAACCGGAAAGACAGGGGCCGGATTTTCCGGCCCCTGTCGCTTGCGCTTTTGCCCTACGGTGATTCGCCGCGGGGCGCGTCGCGTCACTTCCTCTCCGTGACTTCCACGCCCTGGGCCTCGCACCAGGCCTTGAGCGCTTCGTTGGTGCGCCGTTCCTGGTAGTCGAACCATGCCCGGATCAGGCCGATGTCTTCCAGGTGATCCTTGAAACGGTGCCAGCCGCCGGCATTCATTTCGTGAACCTCGTTGCGGATTTCATAGGCCAGCCAGAGATCGTCGAGATCGACAGCCATGTTCATTGCTCCGTCGTCAGGGGTGCCCGGGCGCGCTTGCGCTCGTTGTGGAAGCGCATCCAGCGGGCGGTTTCGAAGATGCCACGGGTCAGGGATTCCATCTGTTGCGCCACCTGGGGATAGCGCGCGATGACGTTGGCGGTGGCTTCGGCCGAGCCGAGGTGGGCCAGCAGCTTGTTCCGGCCGTTCTCCAGCATGCGGAAGTAGAAATCCTTCGACAGCAGGCCGATCTCGGGGATCGGCCCGTGAGTGATGGTGAAGGCGTAACGATCCTGCTCGTAACGGGGATCGAACAGGCTGCGGCCCAGGGTGGTGTTGACGTAGGCCGGCGCCGCCAGGCTCGCCAGCGAGGCCAGCAGATCCACTTCCGAGGCGATGCGGTCGTCGCGGCGCGGGGGCAGCAGTTTCGGCGCATGGAACAGCAGCGGGGTGTGAAAACCGGTGAGGATGAACTTGCTTTCGTAGTCGGGGGTGTGTTCGCCGCCGTAGCCGGTGATGCCGTGATCGCCGTAGAAGACGAAGAGGGTGTTGGCATACCAGGGTTGCTGGCGGGCCAGCTTCATGAACGCGCCCACGCTGTAGTCCATGAAGCGGAAGGAATTGTATTCCTTCTCCGAGAGGAAACCGGCGCGCTTGTAGGCGGATGGATCGTGGTGTTCCAGCCGGAAGTCGCCGTGATCCTCGGGAATGGTGTAGGGGCGGTGATTGCCCGAAGTCTGGATGATGGCGAAGAAGGGTTTGGCCGAGCGGCTCAGGGCGGCGGTGGCCTCGCGGAACAGGTCGAGATCCGAGATCCCCCACACGTCGATGCGCGGCGATTCGTAGCTGCCTTCCTCGTACACGTGCAGCCCCGGAATGTTGTGCTGCAGCAGGCCGCGGATGTTGCCCCAGTTGGCGCTGCCGCCGAGGAAGTAGAACTTCTCATAGCCGGTGAAGGCGTTGACCAGGGTGTGCTGATCCACCACCAGGGGATTGCGGCTGGAAGTCTTGTGGGTTTCCACGTCGGGCAGGCCGGTGATGGCTGCCCACACCGAGCGGGCGGTGCCGGTGTGGGGGGCGTAATAGCGGGTGAAGGAGACCGACTCCCGTGCCAGGGCATCGAAATTCGGCGTGGGGTTCAGCGGGTTGCCGAACAGGCCGGTCTTGTAGCTGGCAAAGGACTCGAGAAACACCATGACGATGTTGGGCCGTTTCGCCGCCAGCGGGCCGGGCGTGGTGACGATACGCCGGAAATCGAGGCGCCGGGGATCGGGATGGGTGACGCCCAGCCAGCGGGCCAGCTCGGGATAGTGTTCGCGTACCGCGGCTTCGTCGTAGCGCACTTCGCGATTCTTGAGGGTGTTGGCGAAGTACAGGATCGGATTCATGGCCACCGCCGGGGCGAAGTGATGGGGCGTGGCGAAGGCCTCGGACCAGCGCAGCGGATACCAGGAGAATTTGCCGTAGAGGCCGAACACCACCAGGACGAAAGTCACGAACACGGTGAGCGCCTTGCGCCAGCCGCGCAGATGCGGGTTGGCATAGGTGGCGGCGCGCCACAACAGGTGGTGCAGAACGGCCACGTAACCGGCGATGATCAGGGCCAGGCCCAGCAGGATCCAGACGATCGGATAGGTCTCCCAGAGCATCTGCACGGAGGTGGACAGGTTGTAGGCGAAGCGCAGCACCGTGGCGTCCATCGGCGTGTGCAGATAGGCGAAGTAACCGAAGTTCATGAAATAGAACAGCAGGACCGTGGCCATCACCAGGGCCAGATAGGCGAACCAGAGACGGCGCCGCCGGGCTGAGGTGAAGGGGCTGAAGGCGCGGAAGCCGCCGAGCAGGAACAGCGGCAGCAGCAGGATCAGGGTCAGGCGCAGATCGTACTTGAAGCCCAGCCACAGGCCATGCAGCAGCTCCCCAGCGGGGATCGGATCGGCCGGATTGCGGAACCACAGCCAGAACGCCAGGCGCAGGAGCATGAACACGGCCAGGTTCAGGGCCGTGAGGTTGACCAGAAAGTGCAGCAGGCGAGGCAGTCTTTGCATGGGGAAATCCCTGGGGAAAACGGAAATTCTAGCAGATGGTCATGGCCGTTTGTGTCAGAATGAATGCACCGATGGACACCGGATCAAGCGAAACGTTCATGTCCCGTCTGCACCGCTTCCTGCCCCCGCCCGGCCCGGCCCGCTGGTTCCTGCTGCCCGTCTATGCCCTGGTGTTGCTGGTGGTCCTGTACGCCGTGGGGCGGCCCGTCCACGTCTGGCTCGGCAACTTCTACAGCGGTCCAAGGGCGCCCTACCTGCAGATGCCGGCGACCACCGCCATGACCCTGCGCTGGCAGACGGCGCAGGCGGAAACCGGTGTGGTGCGCTACGGTCTGCGGCCGGATCGGCTCGACCGGCAGGTGCGCGAGGCCGGGCCCCGCGAGTCGCACCGGATGCGGCTCACCGGCCTGCAACCGGATACGCGCTATTATTATGCCGTCGGCAATCCCCGGGGGGTGCGCTATGCCGGGGCCGGCTATACCTTTCGCACCCTGGCCGCCTCCAGTCGCGTGCCCGTGCGCTTTGCGGTGCTGGGCGATCCGGGTGATCCCACGCCGCTGCAGAAGAAGGCCCGCAACGTGCTGACCGCCTGGCTCGCGCGCCACGCCCGCCCGGACCGTCCGCGCCTCGATCTGCTCCTGACCACCGGCGACAACGCCTACCGCTCCGGCACCAACAGCCAGTTTCAGCGGGGCTTCTTCGAACCCTATGCGGAACTGCTGCGCCAGGTGCCGGTGATTCCCGCCTACGGCAATCACGATGCGAGGCGCCATGTCTTCTTCAAGCTGTTCGACTTTCCCGCCCATGGCGAGTCGGGTGGCGTGCCTTCGGGCAGCGAACACTACTTCGCGCTCGACGACGGGCCGCTGCACCTGGTGGTGCTCGATTCCACCAGCGAGCCGCTGCGCCCCGGCCATCCCATGCTCGACTGGCTGCGCCGGGATCTGGCCGCCAACACGCATCCCTGGACGGTGGCCGTGATGCATCATCCGCCCTACACCCACGGTTCGCACGATTCGGATCGCCGGCGCGACAGCCATGGCCGGATGTTCGAGATCCGCGAGCATCTGTTGCCAATTCTCGAGGCGGGCGGGGTGGATCTGGTGCTGGCCGGGCACAGCCACATGTACGAACGTTCCCATCTGCTCGACTGTCATTACGGCACCTCGGCCCGCCTCGATCGGAAGGCCTCGCTGCGCCTGCCGCAAACCGAGGGGCCGCTGATGACGTATCGCAAGCGGCCCGGCCCTCATGGCGGAACGATCTATGCCGTGGTGGGCGCTTCGGCCAAGGCCGACCGGGGGCCGCTGGATCATCCGGTGATGGCGGTGAGCGAAGCCCGGGTGGGGGTGCTGGTGGTGGACATCGCCGGAGACACGCTCACCGGCCGCTACCTGCGCGCCGACGGGCGTGTCGGAGATCGGTTCCGGCTGATCCGGGATCCGGGCGCAGCGCCGTTCGACAACGGCTGCCAGTGAGCACGGCCCGTGTCGGCAATCCCGTTTTGTGATCCGGGCGCTTGAATTCTCGCTGGCCCGGTCGATAGAACAACGGAAACCCGTCATCGGCGACGGCGTCGGGACTGCGGCCCGGTCTGTTCATGAAGCGCTTCATCGACACCCTGTGGCAGTTCGCCAGCCGGGGCAACCGGCCGGGACTTTCGCCCGAGCAGTGCCTGCGGCAGTCCCTGCTGACCCTGATCGTGCTGTTCATCGCCATTCTCGCCGTGGGCTGGGGCACACTCTATCTGCTCGCCGGCTATCCCCTGTCCGGGGCCATCCCGCTGGGGTACTCTCTGGTTTCCGCGCTGGGCCTTGGCGACAATTTCCTGCGCCGGCGCTTCGCCTTCTTCCGCGACAGCCAGTTGTTGCTCATCTTTCTGCTGCCCTTCCTGCTCATGTGGAGCCTGGGCGGGTTCGCCAACAGTTCGGCGGTGGTCATCTGGGCGCTGTTCTCGCCACTGGCGGCAGTATTCTTTGCCGACATGCGGGTGGCCCGGCGCTGGCTGCTGGCCTATGTGGCGCTGATCGCCATCAGCGGCCTGCTGGATGCCGATGTGAGGCACGTGGCGGCGCCCATGCCACCTGCGCTCAACACCGCCTTTTTCGTGCTGAACCTGGGATTTGGCAGCGTGGGGATCTTCCTGGTCCTGTTCTACTTCGTGCGCGAGAGCGAGCGCATGCGGCAGGAACTGGAGGGCGCCAACGAGGAACTGGCCGATGCCTATCGGGAACTCAAGCGCAACGAAACCCGCATCCACGAGCTGATGTTGCGCGATCCGCTGACCGGCGTGTACAACCGGCGGGCGCTCGGTGAGCGCCTGGCCGCGGAACTGGCCCGCAGCCGCCGTTTCGGCCACCCGCTGGGGCTGTTGATGCTCGACATCGACCATTTCAAGCAAATCAACGATCGCTTTGGTCATCTGGCCGGCGATCAGGTGTTGATCGGCATCGCCCGTTTTCTGCGCCAGCAGGTGCGACAGAGCGATTTCGTGGCCCGTTTCGGTGGCGAGGAATTTGCCATTCTGCTGCCCGAAACCGATCAGGAGGGGGCCCGCCGGTTTGCCGAACGCCTGCGTTCGGCCATGGGGAAGCTGGACTTCAGCCCGGTCCCCACCCCGTCGGTCAGTATCGGGGTCGCCGCCAGCCGCGAGGACGACACGCCCGACAGCCTGCTGCAGCGGGCCGATGCGGCGCTGTATGCGGCCAAGCGCGGTGGGCGGGATCGGGTCGAGACGCAAGCGGAACCTCAATAGAACAGATGCCGCCCGATCCGCGCCAGCGGTCGCCGGTGTCGGGCCCAGCTCGGCCGCACGTGACGGGCGTGATAGAAGAGGGCGCCCTCGAGACGGGGATCGCCCTGCCCCGCCAGCGCCGCGCGGGCGACCGCCAGACTCCGGCGCCAGGCCGGGCTGGCCAGATCCGTGTCCGGGGCGAGTTCCGTCCAGGAGAAGGCCGCCACATTACGGTGGCGCAGCCGGTCCCAGCGTTTTTCGAACACCACCGCGCACACGTCGTCGGGAAAGCGGGGCGAGGCGACCCGGTTGAGCGTGATCTGGGCCACCGCCAGTTGCCCGGCCCGGGACTCGCCGCGCGCCTCGTGATACACGTTCAGGGCCAGGCAGCGCAGTTGCCGTTCCCGTTCGGCCTGTTCCCGCGCCGACTGCACGAACAGGATCAGCAGCACCACCAGCGTGCCGAGCCCGGCCAGCAGCGCCCACGGAAACCAGTCCCGCGCGGGCAGACGCCAGCGCAGTGCATCGAGAAAACGAACAGGCATGGGAAAAGTATAGGCGGCGGGCTGGCCGGGGAACGTGACGGAGTGCGCTTTTGGCTACCGAGCGCACACCGGCTGTCGAAAAAACGGCGTTTTTCAACCGCCTGTTAATGCCGGAAATGCCGCATCCCCGTGAAGACCATGGCGATGCCATGTTCGTCGGCGGCGGCGATCACCTCCTCGTCGCGCAGGGAACCGCCGGGCTGGATGACGGCGGTGATGCCGGCCTCGGCGGCCTGGTCGAGGCCGTCGCGGAAGGGGAAGAAGGCATCGGAGGCCATCACAGCGCCCTTCACTTCGAGCCCGGCGTGTTCGGCCTTGATGGCGGCGATGCGGGCGGAGTTGACGCGGCTCATCTGCCCGGCGCCGACGCCGATGGTCATCCGCTCGCGGCCATAGACGATGGCGTTGGACTTGACGAACTTGGCCACTTTCCAGGTGAACAGCAGATCGGTCATCTCCTGTTCCGTGGGCTCGCGCCGGGTGACCACCTTGAGTTCGTCGTAGAGGGCGAGATCGGCGTCCTGCACCAGCAGGCCGCCGTTGACGCGCTTGAAGTCGAGGCGCGGAGCGGCCTCGGCCGGCCACTGGCCGCAGGTCAGCAGGCGCACGTTCTTCTTTTCGGACACGGCGGCGGCCGCCTCGTCGCTGACCGCCGGAGCGATGATCACCTCCACGAACTGGCGTTCGACGATGGCGCGGGCGGTCTCGGCATCCAGCGGCTGGTTGAAGGCGATGATGCCGCCGAAGGCCGATTCGGGATCGGTCTGATACGCCCGGTCGTAGGCCTCCAGCAGGTTGTCGCCGAGGGCCACGCCACAGGGGTTGGCGTGCTTGACGATCACGCAGGCGGGGGCCTCGTCGAACTGCTTGACGCATTCCAGTGCCGCGTCGGTGTCGGCGATGTTGTTGTAGGACAGGGCCTTGCCCTGGATCTGGTGGGCGGTGGCCACGCTGGCCTCAGCCGGCTCGGCCTCCACGTAGAAGGCGGCCTTCTGATGCGGGTTCTCGCCGTAGCGCATGGCCTGGGTGTGGCGGAACTGGCTGTTGAAGGTGCGCGGGAAGTCGCTGCGGCTGCCGTCGGGGTCGATGCGGCCCAGGTAGTTGGCGATGGCCCCGTCGTAGCGGGCCGTGTGCTCGAAGACCTTCACCGCCAGGTCGAAACGCAGGGCATCGCCCACGGCGCCGTCGTGCCGGCTCATCTCGTCCAGCACCCGGGCATAGTCGTCCGTCTCCACCACCACGGTCACGGCGGCGTGGTTCTTGGCCGCGGCACGCAGCAGGGTGGGGCCGCCGATGTCGATGTTCTCGATGGCGGTGGCCAGATCACAGTCCGGGTTGGCCACCGTCTGCTCGAAGGGATAGAGGTTGACCACCACCAGATCGATGGGCGGGATGCCGTGCTCGGCCATCACCGCCTCGTCGAGCCCGCGCCGCCCCAGCAGGCCGCCGTGGATCTTCGGATGCAGGGTCTTGACCCGGCCGTCCATCATTTCGGGAAAGCCAGTGTAGTCGGACACTTCGGTCACCGGAATGCCGGCTTCCAGCAGCAGCCTCGCCGTGCCGCCGGTGGAGAGGATCTCCACCCCGTGTTCTGCGTGGAGCGTGCGGGCGAAATCGACGATGCCGGTCTTGTCGGAAACGCTGATCAGGGCGCGGGTGATCTTGGACATGGTTCTGCCTGGTTGTGGGGAGTGGGAGAATCGAAACTGCTGCAACGTCACCCTGTAGGAGCGGCGCCCTCGCCGCGACCTTGCGGTTGCGGGTGGCGGGTGGCTGGTAGCGGGGAACAACTGGGATTTTCCCAGCCACCCGTCCCCAGCTACCCGCTACCGCCACATCGCGGCGAGGGCGCCGCTCCTACGGGGGCGCTGTCAGTCGTGCAAACCGTACATTTTCAGTTTCTTGCGCAGGGTGCCGCGGTTGATGCCGAGCAGCGCCGAGGCCTTGCTCTGGTTGCCGCCGGTGTAGTCCATCACGGCGCGGAACAGGGGTTCTTCCACTTCCGCCAGCACTAGCCGGTAGAGTTCGCCGGGGGGGTGGCCGTCGAGTTCGGCGAAATAGCGGGCCATGGCCTCGGCCACGCATTCGCGCAGGGGGCGGGACGGGTTTTCGCTGATCAGGGTTTCGGGGCTGACGGGGGCGGGTTCGATATGCAGGGCTTCGCTCATGCGGCCATTTCCTCCCGGTAAATCAGATGGTCGAAGAAGTCCCGGGTCATGGCGAGCTGTTTCGGCGCCGATTCGACCCGGTTGACGAGCTGGCGGAAGGCGCCGCCGTGCGCCTGTCCCTTGCTGTACCAGCTGATGTGCTTGCGCGCCACGCGCACGCCGGTCTGTTCCCCGTAGAAGGCATACAGGGTTTCGAGATGGCCGAGGAGGATGTCGCGCACCTCGGCCAGGGAGGGCGGGGGCAGGGTCTCTCCCGTGCGCAGGTAGTGGTCGATCTCGCGGAAGATCCACGGCCGGCCCTGCGCGGCACGGCCGATCATCACCGCATCGGCGCCGGTGTATTCGAGCACCTGGCGGGCCTTCTCCGGCGTGGTGATGTCGCCATTGGCCACCACCGGAATGCCGAGGGCCTGCTTGACCTCGGCGATGGTGTCGTATTCGGCCTCGCCCTTGTAGTGATCGGCGCGAGTGCGGCCGTGGATGGCCAGCAGCTGCACGCCGGCGTTCTCGGCGATGCGGCCGATGGTCAGCGCGTTGCGGTGCGCGCGGTCCCAGCCGGTGCGGATCTTCAGGGTTACCGGCACGTCCACCGCCGCCACCACCGCCTCGAGGATGGCGGCGACCTTCTTCTCGTCTCGCAGCAGGGCCGAGCCGGCGGCCACGTTGCAGACCTTCTTGGCCGGGCAGCCCATGTTGATGTCGATGATCTGGGCGCCCTGCTCGGCGTTGACCCGGGCGGCCTCGGCCAGCATGGCCGGTTCGGTGCCCATGATCTGCACCGAGCGGGGCGCGCTTTCGCCGTCATGGGTGGCGCGGCGGCGGGTCTTGGCGCTGCCCCACAGCAGCGAGTTGGAGGAGACCATCTCGGAGACGGCCATGCCGGCCCCGAGTCGCCGGCAGAGCTGGCGGAAGGGCAGATCGGTGACCCCGGCCATGGGCGCGAGGATCAGGCGATTGGGCAGCTGGTAGGGGCCGATGCGCATCTCGTGTTCTGTTGTTTTGGGCAGGCCGCGCCGGCGCAGCCGGCGGGGTGGCACATCATACTCTTTCCCTGCGGGCCATAAAAGCGGTCAGCACCACAAATCGCCCCGTGACATGGCTCGGGATTTGCTAGCGGCAGTTGGTCAGGGCCGCACGGTTTGGGCTCGGGCCGAGGGCAGGAAGCGGAATTCGAAGTTCACCGCGTCCTGGCCGGGGTTGAGCACCTCCAGGGTGACGCGGACCGGCTGCCCCGGGCGCATCAGCAGGAAGGGATGCCAGTAGTTGCCCAGGTATTCTCGGGGCCGGAAGCGGCGGCGGGCCACCACCGCACCGGCCAGATCCGAGAGGGTGATTTCCATGTCCGGGAAGGGCTGGGCGAAGGGCGCCCGGTTGACCAGCGTGGCCTGGATCAGCAGCGCGCCCGGCTCGCGGGGATGATCCCGGATGTCGCGACTGGCCAGCTGGATCCGATCCACCGCCACCGGCCCGTGGTACTGGCAGGGCAGGCGGCTGCAGATCAGTTCCAGCAGGGGCTGCAGGGCGGGCACCGCATTGGCGATCTCGGTACTGCGGAATACGGCGAGTTGCAGGGCCAGGGTCGCCGTCAGCAAGAGCACGGCGAGGATCTGCAGGCCGAAGCGCAGGGGATGATGCACGGGCCTTTCGCTCACCAGATGTTCGCGCAGGGGCAGGGGCACCTCTTCTTCTTCGGGCAGCATGCCTTCGTTGAGCTGACTGGCCGGATCGATGAGATCCAGCACTTGTGCCGGTTTCACCGATTCGGGCCGCTTCGGCGGGGGCGCGTCGTCGGCTGGAGGCTCGGGCAGGGGTTGGCTGAGGGTGTCGTCGAGTTCGGCCAGGAACTGGGACTCGAAATCGTCGCCGGCCGGTCGCGCCCGTTCTTCCAGCGGGGGGGTGGCCGTCGCTTCGCCCGGCAGCCGGACCTCGGTGTCCTCGCTGAGCTGGGCGTTCATCTCGGCGATGATTTCGTCGATGTTCTTTTCTTCGGGCTGCAGATCCTCGGGATCCACATAGGCATAGTGGGCGGAATCGGCCACCGTGATGGGGGCCGGCTCCACCTCGGCGGTGTCCTCGTCGGGAGCGGCTTCGGCGGCCGGTTCCGTGTCGACGGCCGGCGTCGGCGGCGGGTTGAACAGGGATTCCGGCGCGAACAGCCCAGCGTCCCTCGTGGCGTCGTCCTGCTGCCCCGCTTCGGTCGGAAAGGACAGGGGCGGGATGGCCTTCGCGCCCGCGTCACCATCGCTCTCCTCCACCGGGTTCAGGCCGGCGAGGCGTTCGCTCTCGCCACGCATGTCGATGACGGCGGTATCCTCCGCCTCGTCATCGAACAGGAAATCGTCTTCCTCATCCTCTTCCTCATCCGCATCCTCTTCCACCTGCGCCGAGGTCTGCCGGTTCACCGGCACGCCGGCATGGGGGGCGAAAGGATCGGGGGCATGGGTCAGATCGATGACCGCCGTGTCTTCCCCGGCCTCCGGCTCGTCGTCCTCGAACAGATCGATGTCCATTTCATCGCTGTCGCCGGGCGGGGAGACGGCTTCTTGCACGGGGGCATGGAATTCCGACGGCAGGGGCGCTTCGGCTTCCTCGCTCGGCGCGGCCTCGTTCAGCACGTCCCAGTCGTCGCCCATGTCGATGACGGCCGTGTCCTCCGTTTCCGCGTCGGCGTCGGCGAAGATGTCTTCCTCATCGACGGGAGGTTGCGGGGGCGATGCCGGCGGCGCGAACAGATCCAGATCCGGGCCGCTGG
>Ga0256841_1002294_pt1 | contig 15384 bp, 13 predicted proteins | sample 356308metaG_FD_185971 | JGI IMG/M metagenome (GOLD analysis project Ga0256841, IMG submission 185971) | Hydrothermal vent microbial communities from Mid Atlantic Ridge, Atlantic Ocean - 356-308 | ecosystem: Environmental > Aquatic > Marine > Hydrothermal vents | place: Atlantic Ocean: Mid... | reverse complement strand
TGATCCCATCCCACCACCCTGGCCACAGCCCCTTCCACGGCCACCGTTGTCGCTCACGGGGACGTCACCTAGCGTGGCGACCGTGAAACGGAAGAGCTTCTCGGACATGGCGTGTCCCATCGCCCAGTCCCTGGAGATCCTCGGTGAGTGGTGGACACCCCTCATCCTGCGGGACACGGTCCTGTTCGGGATCACCCGATTCGACGAGCTCCAGCAAAAGTTGGGGATCGCCCCCACGGTTCTCACCGATCGCCTGAACAAGTTGGTCGACCACGGACTGCTCGAACGCCGCCGGTACTGCCTGCGTCCTCCCCGCTACGAATACGTTCCGACTCGGGCGGGACGTGACACCGAACCCATTCTCGAGGCCCTGGCCGCCTGGGGACGCAGCTGGACCCAGGTCCCGGGGACCGACCGCGCATCGAAGGACTGAGCGGGAACCCCGGTCAGCCACCAAGACAGGGCAGCACCCAGCGGCCACGAACCGCGCATCGAAGGACTGAGCGGGAACCCCGGTCAGCCACCAAGACAGGGCAGCACCCAGCGGCCACGAACCAACGGTCCCCGGCGGTAAGTACGTCTAACGGATCCCGGTGTCGTAGGCCACGTCGAGCTCGTCGGCTCCGGGCACCGCGAATTCCTGCTCGGGGGCGGTTCCCAGCAGGCCCTCCACCGGCTGGGGAACGAGGGTGTACTCACCACCGGGCAGCTCCACCGCGAAGCGCCCCGAGGTGTCCGTCACCACCTCGGTGACCCGCCCACCGGAGGGGTCGAGAATCACCAGATGGGCCCCACCGACGGGTTGCTCCTCACATCCGGGAGCCGGTGGGTCCGACATGGTCGGACAGGTGGGGCCGGCGTGTACCCGCCCCTCCACCGGGTACAGGGTCGCCGTCGGCGCCGGCGACGAGCCGGAGGAGCAGGCGGCCAGGGAGAGGATGGCGGCGAGAGTGGCGGCGAGCAGCTTCATGATCCTCTGACGATTCTGACGGGGGTCCCGGTTCCCGCGCCGTCCGACGGCGGTGGCCGGCCGGGGGGGAACCCGCCCCCGTGGCGAACACCCGGCCCCGAACCCGACAGCCACCCGAACCGAGAACATTCGGGCACCGGGGAACCGACCGGGCCCCCGGCGACGTCGAAGAGAACATGAAACCAATCCTCGTGATCACCACCATCATCGCCCTGCTGGCCTCGGCCTGTGGTTCGGATCCGGTCCAGGGGGCGGACGGAGGCGGCTCGGAGACCCCCGCGACCAGCACGCCCGACTCCACCGTGCCCGACACACCGCTGGGATCGGGGCCGTACCCGGTGGTGACCCTGGACGTGACGATCACCCATCCCGAGGCGGAGACCCTCTCCTACACGATCACCTGCCTCGGCGACACCGCCACCATCACCGGTGACGTGGCCCTCGACGCCAATCAGGCCTGTGAGGCCCTGGGGCGGGAGGAGGTCCGGACCCGCCTGGTGGAGGGTCCCCCCGCCGATCGGGTCTGCACCGAGATCTACGGAGGCCCCGATGTCGCCACCATCACCGGCTCCTATGACGGGATCGACGGTGTCTCGGTGAACACGACCGTGGACCGGACCGACGGCTGTGGCATCAACGACTGGGATGTCCTCCTCGCCGGTGTGCTGCCCCCCGCCCTGGGCGTGGTCGAGTCGACCTCGTAGGCGGTCGGACGCCGTGGTCGCCCCCGTCGGCCCAACCTACCTCCCCTGACCGCTGCGACCAGGGCGGCGGTCCCCGCCGAGATCAAGCCCGACATCAGCATCAACCCCAGTACAACCGCCAACCCGCCACCGCCCACGGCCACCTGGGCCACCAGTCCCTCGTCCATTTCCGGTCCTCCATCCTCCCGCCGGTTCCGACGGGTAGGGGATGGATGATCCGGGAGGCATTTTCTTACACCTTGCGAATCGGAAATCTCCCCGGACCGCCGCCGGTCAGCGGAGGGCGGCCATTCTCCATTCCCCCCGCCCCTCGAACTTGGCGGCGTAGAGGGCGGAGTCGGCCCGCCGCAGAAGTTCGTCCAGATCACGGCTCCCCCGATGGTGGACGATTCCGACGCTGGCCCCGATCCTGACCGTTCGGCCGGAGACCTCGTCTATGGCCGAGATCTCCCCTATCAGCCGGTCGGCGAGGGCCCGCAGACGGGCCGGCTCGGCCGCCGACGGGCATACGACGACGAACTCGTCACCCCCCAACCGGACCACGGTGTCGGTGTCACGGACGGCACCTCGGAGCACCTCACCCACCCGGATCAACAGATGGTCCCCGACCTCGTGACCGTGGCGATCGTTGACCTCCTTGAAGTCGTCGAGATCCAGGTACAGCACCGAGGTACCGGCCGGCTGACGGACGGGAAGTCGCTCATAGAGGTAGGCCCGATTGTGCAGACCGGTGAGGGGATCGTGGTAGGCGAGGTACTCGAGCTGACGCCGCTGGGCCTCCTGGGTGAGGGAGAGACCCAGGATGCCGGCGGCCTGGCTCATCTGCTGGGCCTGATTGGGACTCGGCGCCCCCTCACTGTGATGCCAGCACAGCAAGCGCAGTTCGCGGTCAGGGGTCGGGATCCGACGCACCCAGGCCACCCTCATGCCGGGAGCGCCGCCGGTCGACGAACTGATCTCGGAGTTCATGTCGGCCAGGCGGCGGTGACCGGTGTCCCCCCCACCCAACTCCACCTGAAACGCCGTGGACCACCACCCGGCACATCCGGGGATCTCCGGTCCGGGGAACCCGCTCTGGGAGTGGACCATGATCGAGGAGTCCTCCAGAAGCTCCAGCACCGCCGCCGGTCCGTTCATCGGATGGCACACCATGGCCCTGGTCACGGTGTCGACCACATCGGCGAACTCCATTCCCCCGGCCACGCCCGTGATCGCCTCGGACAGGCGGTGACGCACCGACTCCTCGGTCACCACCAGCAGGTAGGCACCCAGACCCGGTGAATCCAGGTGGTTCTCCGACCAGGCCTCGGTGTAGCGGACCTCCCCCTCCACGGTCCGGTACCTCATGGTGATTGGGCCCATGAGCTGGTCGCTCACCACCACCCCGAACTCCAACAGCTCGGCGGCGAAGGCCTGATCTTCGGGATGGATGAACTCCACCACGTTGCGCCCCACCAGCGATCCAACCCCCGAGCCGTCACCGTCGGGGTCCAGCAGCCGTCCGGCGCGGGGGTTGGCGTAGAGGATGTTCCCCGTGCCGTCGAGGGCGAGCAGGGCCATGGGCAGGGCGGCGAGAGCCGCCGCCTCATCGACCTCACTCTCTTCGACAACCCGCGCGTCCGTTCCTGACATGGTCCGCTCCCATCGGAAGCATTCCCGTCCCCCTTAGCCTCCCCGAATCCCTGTCGCCGGGTCTCCCCGTCCCAGCCCCCGCTCCCGCACCAACGGAGGCGGTTGGGACCGGGGGTACCCTGACGGGATGCCCGAGACGCCATCTTGGTAAGCCGTCCCCACCCGGTGTCACGCATTCGAGCCGACGTCGCCCGGAACCGGGAACGAGCGGCGGGCGTGGGAATCGGGCTGATCACGGGTGGCGCCGGTGACGATCCCGCCGGAATCGTCACGTACACGATCGTGGGGGCGACCACGGGATTCCAACTCCTGTGGCTGATGCTCCTCTCCACCCCGATGATGGTCGCGGTGCAGTCCACGGTGGCCAGAATCGCGCTCACGACCGGGAAGTCCCTACCGGAGTTGACCACGGCGTACTACCGAAGGGCCACCACCTTCGTGGTCATCGTGATATTGGCCATCGCCAACGTGTTGACCATTGGCGCCGATCTGGAGGCAGTGGCCTCGATCCTCGCGGTCGCGACCGGACTGGACCCGGTGTGGTTCCTCCTTCCCCTGACGGCACTGGTGGGGTACCTGGTGATCTTCCGGGCCTACGCCACGATCAAGAGGGTCCTGGTGGGAATGTCCTTCGTTCTGGTCGTCTACATAGGAGCCGCTGCACTCGCCCAGCCCGATGTCGGGGAGATGATCAGGGGCACCCTGGTGCCCAGCACCACCTTCAGCTCCGCCTTCCTGTTGGCCGCCCTCGGACTGCTCGGCACCACGATGTCGCCGTACCTGATGTTCTGGCAGGCCTCTGAGGAGCGCGAGGAACACCCGACCGTCGCCCAGGCCCAGAGCGCCGACACCGGCACGGCGATCGGCATGATCTACTCGAACCTTCTCGCCTATTTCATGATCGTGGCCGGGGCGGTGACCCTTTCCGGCATCACCGTCGTCACCGTCACCGACGTTGCCGACGCGCTCACCCCTGTGGCCGGCCACTACGCGTTCGCCCTCTTCAGTATCGGGGTGATCGTCTCGGGACTGCTCGCCATCCCGGTTCTGGCCGGTTCCACCGCCTATGCCGTGGCCGACTCCTTCGGTTGGCGCGAGGGACTCAACGAGAAGGTCGCCGACGCCCGCGGGTTCTATGTCGTGTTCGTCGGGGCGATGCTTCTCGGCGCCCTCATCGACCTCTCACCCGTGTCCGCCGTGGACGCCCTCTACTACAGTCAGGTACTGGATGGTCTGTTGCTGCCCTTCCTGGTGGCGGTGATGCTGTTGATCGCCAACAACCCGACGATCATGGGCACCAGAACCAACACCCGCTTCAACAACGTCTTCGGGATCCTGGCCCTGGTGGTGTCGGCGGCCCTGGGGCTGGTGATGATCATCGGTCTCATCTGAGATCACCCGCCGCTCTCCCCGGTCCGGGGGCGTCCCGGCCCCGCAAGCAGCTCGAAGCCGGACTCTCACGAACCCAGCCCCCCATTAGGGTGAGTCAGCGGGTCGGGAGGGGACCGACCCCGAGGGGAGGTGACCGTGGTTACCGCAGCGGAGGGGACGACGCTTTTCGACTGGGTGGAGAACCACGCCGGGCGTAGCCCCGACTCCACCGCCATGGTGGGGCCCGGCATCCACCTGACCTACGCCGACCTGACCCGACGGTCGTTGGAGGCGGCCTCGGGACTGGCCCGGTTGGGGGTGGGACCCGGGGACGTGGTGGCGGCACAGCTCCCCAATATCCCCGAGTTCGCCATCCTGCTGCTGGCCGCGGTGCTGCGGGGCGCCACCCTCCACACCCTCCACATGCCCTACCGGGAATCTGAGCTCTCCTCGCTGCTGGCCCACGGCGGCGCCCGGGTCGTGGTCGCCCCCACCACCGCCGGAGACCGGAGACCCGCCGCCGAACTGGTATCCCTCGCCGACTCGCTCCCGAACCTCGGGACGGTGGTGTCCGTGGGTGGGGCCACCGAGGGCGCCGTGCCCCTCGGTGAGCTCACCGCCGGCCCGCCGGATCCGGCCCACCGGGTGCCGCCCGACGGCCGGCGACCCTTCCTGCTGCTCCACACCTCGGGCACCACCTCTGGACCCAAGGGAGTGGTCCACACATCGCGCCGGTTCCTCGGCAACGCCGCCGGTGCTTCGGCCGAGTTGGGGCTCACCCCATCGGACCGGATCACCTCACTGGCCCCCTTCACCCACCTCTACGGGTTGTTCACCCTCCACATCGCCCTGGCGGCGGGGGCGACCACGGCCCTGGTACCGGCGTTCCATCCCCCGACACTCGTGGACACCATCGGGGAGCTGTCCCCCACCGCGCTTTTCACCGCCCCGGCCCACCTGGCCCCGTTCGTGGCCGCCGGGAGTCTTCCGACGGAATTGTTCGACACCACCCGGTTCATCTGCCTCTCCGGCTCCGCGGTCGCCCCCGCCCTGGCCCGCGAGGTCGACGACCTCATGGCCCGAGGCTCGGTCATCGGCCTGTGGGGCATGACCGAGATCCAGGTCGGTACCTTCGGACGGCCCTCCGATCCCCTCCCGACGCGGATCGGCACCGCCGGACGACCGGCGCCGGGTATCGAGGTCCGGGTGGTCAACGCCGAGGGGAACCCGGTCCCCGCCGGAGTCGAGGGGGAGCTCCAGGTGCGCGGCCCCTCGGTGTTCGGGGAGTACGTTCACGACCCCGCCTCCACCGGGGCGGCCTTCACCGGGGACGGGTGGTTCCGCACCGGGGACCTGGCCCGGATCGACTCCGAGTCCTACGTGACCCTCACCGGACGCACCAAGGAGATCATCAACCGGGGAGGCATCAAGTACAACCCCGCCGAGGTGGAGAACGTCCTCCTCGAACACCCGGACATCGTGGCCTGCGCCGTGGTGCCCGTACCCGACCCGGTCCTGGGGGAGAGAGGCTGCCTCTGCGTCCAGACCACACCCGGCGCCACCATCGATCTCGGCGAGGTAACCCGGATCCTCGATGAGCGGCGGATCGCCAAGTACAAGTGGCCCGAGAGGATCGAGGTCCTCCCCGAACTACCCATGACCCCCACCCGCAAGGTGCGGCGGGGTGAGCTGGTCCGGAGGCTGGAGCGGTGAGCAGCGACCGCCGCCCCCACCGCATGGAGCGCCGGACACCCGTTTGGGAGCCACCAGCGGAGATCCTGGAACTGTTCCCCGAGGTGTCGGGCAACACCCTCAACGGAGTGGGGGAGACCGAACCACGGCCGGTGGCCGCTCCTATGTGGCGAGACCCCCGCACCATCGCCCACGGTCGGGTGCAGGACCACATCACCCGGGAGTACAGCCAACACGAGGATCTCCGCCGGGGCATGAGGCCCCGCGGCCGGTACCGGCCCGCGCCGCTGGCGGAGGAACGGATCGAGCGCTCCCCCCGGGAGTGGTCCCGGGCGGTACGGCGGTTCGCCCTGGGGGAGGCCGGCACCACCGTGGCCAAGGTGGGTATCACCGAGCTCCGGCCCGAGTGGGTGTTCGAGGGTTACGAGGTCAACCGGCGGTGGCTGATCCTGCTGGCCGACGTGATGGACCACGACGACCTCTCCACCGCCCCCCGGTGGGAGGCGGCCCGGGCCGTCCACGCCAGCTACAACCGGGGTACGGCCGCGGCCCGGGAACTGGCCGACTGGATCCGAAGCCAGGGACACGAGGCCGAGGGTCACGGCGGACCCGGGGCCGGGCCGGTGCTGCTGATCCCGCCGGCCATCGAGGCCGGCCTGGGTGAACTGGGGAAGCACGGTTCGCTGATAGATGAGGACCTGGGTTCGGGATTCCGGATCAGCGCCGTGCTGACCGACCTGCCCCTGGTGGCCGATCCCCCACCCGAACCCATCCACGTCGACGACTTCTGCGTGGGGTGCCGGGTGTGCACCGACGCCTGTCCCCCCGACGCCATCGGCCCCGACAAGCGGCTCGTCCGCGGGGTCGAGAAGTGGTACGTCGACTTCGACCGCTGCCTCCCCTACTTCGCCGTGTCCTACGGCTGCGCCGCCTGCATCGCCAGGTGCCCCTGGACGAAACCGGGACGGGCCCCGCGGCTGGCGGCGACCATGAGGCGCAAGAGGGCGGCCCGCGCCACCTGAACCGCCCGGCGCAGGACCGGCGACATGGGACCGGGGGGCCGGAAGGGGGCGCGACTTCATCATTCCTTCACGTCCGTTGCGGGGTCGCCCGGCGATAACCCTCACGTAGCCCACGCGACCACTGGAGGAAGAAGTGCCCACCTCCCCGACCACCCCGTTCCCCGATACCAGGGCCCCCCGCCGGATCCCGGCCCTGCTCACGGCCATGGTCCTGATCCTGGCCGCCTGTGCGACCGCACCCGGTAGACCCGTCGGCGCTCCCGAAGCCAGGGTTCCCGCCCTCCCGGCGGACGTACCCACCGGTGGGGACGGGGCCCCCCGGATCGAGGTCCTCGGGAACAACCGGGTGGCCCAGATCATCGGGGACTACGACTTCCTGGGCTGCTTCGACGATTCCGGCCGGTTCAACTTCGACGTGTGCGCCGACTCCATCCAACCCACCCCCACCCTCACCGCCACCACGGCGGGGCTGGAGTTCACCGACCTGGGTTTCCCCTTCGAGTACGAGGGTTCCACCTGGTTGCTCTTCGGGGACTCCGAACCCAAGCCCGACGAGTACCACGACGACGCCATGGCCCGGATCACCGGCACCGGTCCCGAGGACCTGAGTCTGGAGTTCGTCACCGACCCCACCGATCCCAGCCGGTTCAGGAACCCCTTCATAAGGTGCGATGAGAACGGTCGGGTCAATGACGACTGCTACGACCTGGACGCCCTGAACGTACCGGTGACCGGGCTGGGTGACGGCTCGGACATGTACGTGTGGTTCACCGTGGACCAGGCCCAGAAGTCGGTGCTGACCCGCTCCACCGACGGGGGAATCACCTTCGACCGGGTCTACGAACTCAGCACCGGTCACTTCATCCACGTCACGGCCGTTCCGGCCCCGGGCCCGGTGCCCGGCCTCATGGAGGACGACTGGGTGCTGCTGTTCGGCAGCGGGGTGGCTCCCTACGGCGACGTCTACGTGGCGGCCATGCCCATGGACTCGCTTCGCCAGGGTGACCGCTCCGCCATCCGCTACCTGGCCGGAATCCACCTCGATGGCCCCCGACCGGAACTGGACTGGTCCACCACCGAGGACGACGCGGTCCCGATCTTCGAGATAAATCACGGACAGTCCCTGTTCCTGGACGCCAACGAGGGGCTGACCACCTTCTCCTTCGGTGAACCCCTCCTCACCTGGAGTCCCGCCGCGAACATGTGGTTCGCCACCCACCAGACCGGCTATGAGAAGGCCTGGATACTCGCCGCCCCCCACTGGTGGGGCCCGTGGTCGGAACCCGCGGTGCTGTTCGACCCCGCCGTCGACTACGGCGACGGTGCCGCCTTCGGCCGCTGGATAGCCGGTGGTCCCGAGGTTCCCGAACCCGAACGGGGTCTGGTCTACGCCCCGGCCATCGTGGACCGATTCACCGAGGTGAACGGAGACGGCACGGTCACGCTCTACCACGTGATGTCCACCTGGAACCCCTACACCGTGGTGCTCATGAAGGCCCGGGTGCGGGTGACTCCCTGAGCCCCCAGCCCCTCAGACCAGCAGCTTGGCCGCCCCCAGAGCGGACAGCACCAGGACCAGCACCAGGAAGGTCCTCTGGGGGATGATCCGGAACACCCGGCGGCCCACCAGCACACCGAGACCCACACCAGGGAGGATCAGGGCGTCGTAACCCAGGCTCTCCCAGGTGAAGAACCGACCCCCGGCGCTCCACTCCCCCAGTCCCACATAGAGGGGGATCTTCACCAGGTTGACCATCAGGTAGAACACGGCCAGGGTGCCGATCATCTCCTCCTTGTCCAGCCGCAGTCCGGCCAGGTAGGTGTTCATGACCGGCCCCCCGGTATTGGCCACGAAGGTGGTGAAACCCCCGGCGGTGCCGTAGGCGGGGGTGGCCGAGGTGGAGGGTCCCCCCGACGCCCGGTACAGGCGCCAGGCGTGAATCGCCACCATCACCACGATGATCAGCCCGATGGTCACCTCCAGGGCCCGGGTGGCCTCGCCCACCACCACGAAGAAGGCCATCCCCAGCAGGTAGCCGGCACCCACCCACACCGAGAGGGGCCGCAACAGGTCCCAGCGGGCGTGGCGCCGGTACCACGTCACCGCGAACACGTCCCCGGCCAGGAGAATGGGCAGGCTGGCCCCGGGCAGGAGACGACCGGTGGCCACGGTGGCGATCAGGGTGATGGCCAACAGACCCGATCCGGGCAGGGCGGTCTTGGCGAAACCCACCACGAACGCGGCGAGGATCCCGATGGCGAGGGCGCCCGGTGTGATCACCCCCGCAAGCTAGCCACGGGCTCGCCGGGCCACCAGACGGGGAAACCGGCGATCTACCGTGCCCCGGGGACCACCGAGAACCAACCGGCGGCCCACTCGGTCCCGATGCCGTGGATCGCGGTGAAATCGCGATCACCGACACCGGAGCGGGACACGGGTCAGCCGACCCAGCGAACCGCCTCGGCGAAGGACCCGAATCGTCCCAGTCCCAGGCCCTGGGCCAGGGCGTTGCCCAGCGCCGTGGCCTCGACGGGGCCCACCCGAACCGGTAGTCCCGTTGCCTCGGCGATCAGGTCATTGAGGACCCCGATCCGGCCTCCACCCCCCACCACCACTATCTCCCGCGGTTCGCGTCCGGTCACCGAACGGAGATCGTTGATCACATCGGAGGCGGTGGTGGCCAGGGACCGCAGAACACACCCGACGACCGCGCCCACGTCAGCGGGATCGGGGAGTCCGGCGGCCTCGGCCACGGCCACGGGCATGTTCGCTGGGGCCAGAAAGCGCTCATCGGTGGCGTCCAGGACCGGTCCCTCGAGGCTGGGCTCCGTCATTGCGACCGCGGTCTCCAGGTCGACACCCCAGACCTCCAGACATCGGTCGAGCATCCACATGCCAGTCACGTTTCGCAACAGCCGGAATCCGCCGGGGAAGGCCGGCTCATTGGAGAGATTGGCTGAGAAGGCCGCCTCACCAGTGCAAGGGCGGGGAACCACCATCCCCACCAGCATCCAGGTACCACTGGAGATCACCACCGAGCCGGCGTCGGTCACCGGGGCGGCGGCGAAGGCGCACGCGGTGTCGTGCCCGGCGATCACCTGGACCAGCGTGCCCCGGTGGTGGCCGGCCGGACGGGGTTCATCGACCACCGGTGGGAGCAGACCGGGGGATATCCCCGTCACCTCGATCAACTCCCGGCACCAATCTCCGCTGGATATGTCGATCAGTCCGGTGGTCCCGGCCGGAGTTCGACCCACGACCGGGTCCATCTCCCCCACGAGCAGATTCGTCACCAGCTCCGGCATCATCAGCAGCCGGGAGCCGAGCGCCAGTTCCGCCCGGTCGTGAGCCGCCAACTGGAAGATGGTGTTGAACGATTCCAGTTGAAGGCCGGCCAACTCATAGAGCCGACGCGCTCCCACCCTGTCCACGGTGCGGCGCCATGACGACGTTCTGGGGTCCCGGTAGCAGATCGGGTCACCCACGGGTCTCCCCTCACGGTCCAGGAGGCCGTAGTCCACACCCCAGGTGTCCACGCCGATCGAGGCCAGGGGGCCCTGGCTGAGGGCCAATTCGATTCCCCGCCCGATGGCCGAGAGGATCTCTTTCAGATTCCAGCGAAGGGTTCCGTCGGAACGCCGGGTGGGTTGGTGCCGCCTGCGGTGGACGACCTCAACCCGGGCGGGACTGCGATCCAGGTCCACGACCGCCACCCTCACCGAGGAAGCGCCCAGGTCGACGGCTGCCACCCGGGTGGTCACAGGCCGGTGGAGCGGGCCTCGGCCCCTCGTTCCTCCGTGGCCCGGGCGCGGTAGCCCGCCGCCCGGTAGGTGGCCACCGGATCCAGGGCACCTCCCCTGCGACGACGGACCTCGGCCACCAGAGGTCGGACGTCGGTCCTGAAGCCGGCCATGAGTATCTCCGCCGCCAGGGCCGGGTCGTTGTCCATCTGGGCCCCGGTCAGGGCCTCCCGGTCCACGACCAGAGCCCGGGCCATGGCCACCTGGAGGGCCTCCGCTGACTGCAGAAGGTCCTCCAGGGGATCCTTGAGGTTGTGGGACTGATCGATCATGTACGCCAGTTCGGGAGGGCTTCCACCACCGATCTCCAGCAGTTCCATCATGATCAGAAAGAGCTGGAAGGGCTTTATCGAACCGGTCGTGAGGTCGTCGTCCCCGTACTTGGAGTCGTTGAAGTGAAAGCCCCCCAACCGGTTCACCATGGCCAGGCGGCTGACCACCTGCTCGATGTTGGTATTGGGCAGGTGGTGCCCCAGGTCCACTATGCAGCCGGTCCGGGGACCCGCCTCCTGGGCCAGAAGCAGCGAGCTACCCCAGTCGGTGTTGACCGAGGCGTAGAACGCGGGCTCGTAGGGCTTGTGCTCCACCAGCAACGACCAATCGGATGGCAGATGGTCGTGTATGTCCCCGAGGCACTCGGCCACACGCTCGAACTGGGCCCGGAAGGCGGCCTGCCCGGGGTGGTTCATGCCGTCGGCCAACCAGACGGTCAGGGCCTTGGAACCCAACGCCTCACCGATGGAGATGACCTCGTAGTTGTGGGCCAGCGCCGTCTCCCTGATGGCGGGATCGGAGTGGGCCAGGCTTCCGAACTTGTACGACACCCTCCCCCCGTCAGTGGTCCGGGGGTCGTCCTGGAAGGTGTTGGAGTTCACGGCGTCGAAGCCGATTCCCCTCGACTCGGCGTGGGCCCGGAGCCCGACCGGATCGTCGGGGTAGTCCCAGGGAATGTGGAGGCTGATCGTGGAGTTGACGGTGGTCAGGGCGTTCACGGCCGCCGCGTCGTCCACCTTCTCCTCGGGGTTGCGGGGCTCCCCCCCGATTGGGAACCTTCCGAATCGGGTGCCCCCGGTTCCCAGGGCCCAGGAGGGCAGGGCCACGTTGAAGTCACCCAGGGCCGAGATGACCCCCTCGGGATCGATCCCCCTGGAGGCGACTGAGGCCCCCACATAGTCCAGTCCACGTTCATGAAGCTCCAGGCGTGGACGATTCTCCCGCTCGATCACTTCCGGTTCCATCGTCGGCACTGTCAATCCTCCACTCTCTCGTTCAGCTCTCGGTCAGCTCTTCGATCAGGCCATCGGTCGGGGATCGTCAGCCACCCCTCAACGGGGAAAGGAGGCGGGCATTCCCCCGTCGACGGGCAGGAATGCCCCCGTGGTCCTGGGCAGGGTTCCGTCCACCAGCACCCTGACCGCACGGGCGACGTGCTCGGGTAGAACCTCCTGGCCCAACAGGGTTCGGCCCGCGTAGAACGAGGGCAGATCCTCCAGGGAAACCCCGTGGGCAGCGGCCCGGGCCCGCCCCCATTCGTTCTCGAACAGGCCACTGCCCCTGACGACCGCATCGGGATTCACGGCGTTCACCCGAATCCCATGGGGGGCCAACTCCGTGGCCAGGAGGCGCACCAGATGCAGTTGGGACGCCTTGGCCGAGGAGTAGGCGACGTTGCCCGGCCCTGCCACCACCGCGTTCTTGGACACCACATGGACCATGTGGCCCGCCATCCCCTGGTCGATCATGACCCTGGCCGCCTCCCGGGAGACGAGGAAGGAACCGCGACTGAAGACCGAGGAGAGAAGGTCCCAGTCAGCGGTGCTGGTCTCCTCCAGTGGATCAGCCCGGGCCACACCGGCGCTGTTGACGACCACGTCCAGCCCGCCCCGGGCCATGACGACGGCTTCCACCATCTCCCGGACGGAGCATTCATCGCTCAGATCCACCCCCAGGGGCAGTGGCCGCCGCCCGTCGCTTCCGAGTTCCCCGGCCACCTCGGTCGCCCTCCCTTGATCCAGATCGGCCACGATCACCTCGGCGCCGGCGTCCACCAACATGGAAGCGACGCTGCGACCTATACCCGAGGCGGCCCCCACGACCAGGGCCACCCGGCCCTGCATGGGAGGTGGCGGGGGGCGACGGGCGAGCTTGGCCACCTCGAGATCCCAGTACTCGATTCTGAACCTCTCGAGATCGGAAATCGGTTCGTAGCCTCCGAGACGGTCGGCACTGGTCATTATCTCAACCGCCTGCTGGAAGTAGTCGGCGGTTATGGAAGCCTCCCGGGCCGTGGGGCCGAATGACCACATGCCCACCTCCGGCACCAGCACCACACGGGGATCGGCTCCCCTCATCTCCGGGGACGATGGGTCCGCCAGGCTCTCGTAGTAGGAGCGGTAGCGGTCCCGGTACCGGGCCGCGGCAGCCTCCAGCTCATCCCGGGTCGGCACCTCTGATCTCTCCCCCACCGGGGGCAGGAGGAGTGGCCGGGCCCGGGTTCGCAGCAGGTGGTCGGGGCACGACGTCCCTGCCTCCACCAGGTCAGCGCATCGGTCCGACGCCATGAACGCCATGAGCTGCGGGTCATCCCGGAACTCGGCCACCATGTGTCCGTCAGCAGAGCACAGACCCCGCAGCCGTGGACCAAGCTCGAGGATCCGGGCACGAGTGGACTCGCCGCCCACCTCGACCCGGCCCACCGACGCGGTGCCCACGAGTCCCGAGATGAACTCGGCCGCGGTGGAGATGATCCACCTCGTGGTCTCCTCGCATTCGGTCGAACTGTCACCCCAGGACACCAGGCCGTGACCGCCCAGGACCACACCCCTGAGTTCGGGGCGATCCCGCAGCAGTTCGGCCAGGTCCCGGGCGAGGGTGAAACCCGGTCTCCTCCAGTCGACCCATCCCACCTGGCCCCCGAAACACCTCCGGGTGAGCTCCGGGCCCTCGGCACTGGTGGCCAGGGCGGTGACCGACGTCGGATGGGTGTGGTCGATGTGGGCCGCGGGGATGAGGGCGTGAAAGGCGGTATCGAGGGAGGGAGCGGGACCGGGGGGACCGAAGCGGCAGAATTCCAACAGCTCCATGAGGTCGCCCTCGTGATCCTCGTCGACGTAGAGACGATTCAGCTCCAACACCCGGTCCAGGTCCAGTACGGCCAGGCCCTCCACCGAGAGTGTCCCCAGATCACCGCCGGAGCCCTTGACATAGAGGAGACGTCGACGTTTCCCGGTCACGGGGTCGTCCATCTCCACCTTGCACGAGGTGTTCCCGCCACCGTAGTTGGTGATCCCCGGCTCACTGCCCAGCGACCTCGAACGGGAGATCAGTTCCATGACCTCGGCTGGAGGGGTTGGTGGCATGGACAGATCCTCGATCTCACTCGGTGACATGGTGGACTCCCACACCGGCCGCCTGGATCGGGAACCGCCTCCGACCGCCCCCGGTGAGATCACCGGGTCCCGGTACCGGGGCTGATGAGCGCGTTCAGTTCCACTCTCGACCTCGGTCGCTGGAGCTCGCCGGCGACGAAACGGGACCCGGTGGCTTGATGTGGTGTAGTGTACGTTAGCACATGATCAAACATCGTCCATCACCACCAGTGAACGGTGCCGATCCTGAGGAGGCGCCCCGTTCGGTCCACCGCTGTCGTCTCGGGGACTGGGAGACGGAGGTGCTACTCGAGGGCTCCGGCCCTCCCCTGCTCTTCCTCCACGGACTGGGAGCGACACCCGAACTCTCCTCGATGGAGGCTCCATCGGGATTCCGGCTGGCCCTGCCCCTCCAACGGGGACATGGTGATCTCGACTGGCCCACCGATCCCTCCGCCTACGGACTCTCCGCTCTGGTGGCCGATGCCATATCGGTGCTGGACTCCCTGGGTTGGGACCGGGCCCACGTGGGGGGCACCTCCATGGGGGCGGCCGTGGCCATGCGCCTGGCCCTGGATCACCCCGAGCGGGTGCGAAACCTCTTCCTGGCCGGACCGGCCCTGTCCGACCAACCCAATCCCGATGCCGGGATCCTGGTCGAGATGGCCGGCTTCCTCGACCATCCGGACATGGCCCGTTGCGTGGAGGACCTGCTCCGCTGGCAGCGCAGCCGTGGGGTTCCCGCCCAGATGTCGGAGGCCGTTCGCCGGTTCTCCGCCCACCGGCCGGCGGCCCTACGGGCGGCCCTGCTGAGGGTTCCCCGC